>Ga0299914_10002978_pt1 | contig 11844 bp, 12 predicted proteins | sample RVTome_10_FD_201361 | JGI IMG/M metagenome (GOLD analysis project Ga0299914, IMG submission 201361) | Soil microbial communities from uranium-contaminated site in the Upper Colorado River Basin, Wyoming, United States - RVT153D57 (version 2) ... | reverse complement strand
TCCGCGGTTCCGCGGAACCGCCCGCGCGGGCCGCCCGACGCGAAGACCGCTGCACTCACGGTCCAATCCAGTCCTGACTGCTCGCGCTGGGTGCCTCAGATCGCGTTAGTGACCCGGGCTCCTAGCGGCGGCGGTAGCGGGCGAAGAGCTCGCCGTCGCGCTCCAGCAGCCAGACGAGATCCAGGTCGGCTGGGGCCCGGAGGTCCCCCTCGAGGATGCGGCGCGCGGCGCCGCCGGCGAGCTTGGGCGAGATCGTCAGGAACAGCTCGTCGACCAGGCCGGCGGCCTGCAGCTGCCCGTGGAGCGTCGGCCCTCCCTCGCTGAGCAGCGCCCGCACGCCCTCCTGCCGCTGCGAGCGCAGCAGCTCGGGGAGGTCGACCCAGCCCTGCGGGCCGCTCTCGACGACGATCAGCCGCTTGCCGATCTCGCCGTAGCGCTCGGCGCGCATCGTGCCGGCGCCGATCATCACCGCGTCGAAGCGCGCGCGCAGCGCGGTCAGCATCGCCGTGTCGGTCGGCGAGCCGATCGGCCCCGAGCGCCCGTCGATCGTCGCCCGCCCGTCGACGGTGGCGACGAAGTTCATCGCCACGAACGGCCGCCCCTCCCGCTCTTCCTCCCGGGGCCGGTAGGAGTCGAGCTGCTCCTCGACGCTGGTCGGGCCGGGATCGGGAAGGAGCCTCCGCAAGACGCTCCGCCTCAGGAGTCAGGCTTGTGGGGGATGACTGGGGTGGGTGGATACACCCCACCATCGAAGAGCCTTCGCTTGCCGAGGCGGCTGGGAAGGGACACGCGAAGCGGCGGATCGAAGATGCCCTCGCAGGTGTATGCGCCGGGCGGAAGCGGCCTGAGTCGCATGATCATTACGAGCCGCTTTCCCAGCGCGCGGAAGACCGGCTTCATCGCGCGCGCGTTCTGGCTCATTCCGCTAGCGCACGGACCGGGGCCGAGATCGATCCAAATCCGCCTGACACCCGGCCGGAGCTTTGTTTTGCCCGCCAGCGTCCATGTGACCGCAGATCGCTTTCCGACTATTGAAGTCGGCCTGCACCGGCTGCTATATGCACTGAACTTCCAAGCCCCGTTCGCCTTTCTCACGGTGAGCGAATGGACACCTGGAAGGCGGCCTTGGGCAAAGGTGATCTCCTTAGAGCCGCTGGCGAGCATCCGCCAGTTGCGTCGCGGCAGGCGTGGAAACCGAAATTCGTCAATTGCCCGCCGCAGAGCCGCTTCCGCCGGACCCGTGCCGGTCTCGACACCTGTCGGTCCGCTGAAGGCAGCGACGGGGTCGAACGACAAGTCGCCGCATGTGGTCGGGAAAGGCCACCGAGGCCATTCGGCAACGACCGGGTCGGGTCCCCGAGCAGCGGCGGCACCAGCGTACGTGGGAGCACCGCCAGCCAAAGCGAAGAGCGACAGCGCCGCGACGAGGATCCACCGTCTCTCCATCGGCGAAAGCCTACTCGGACTCGGCGCGACACTGAGCGCGGCGATGGCGTTCACAGCGCCCAGCGCCGCACGACGCAAACCATTGCGGTCGCACTTGTTCCCGGATACCGGGAACAACTACGACCGCTCACCGGGGACGACCGCTTGGCCCGTGGGGGGTCAGGAGTAGTCGTGCCAGCCGGCGAGCTGGCGGCCGGCGAACTTCTGCAGCTCGGCGACGTCGGCGCCGAAGCGGGCGCGGATCGTCTCGAAGAGGTCGTCGGGGAGCACGGGCTTGGGCGCCGGCGGTTTCTCGGGGTCGTGGACGACCCTCTCGACGATCCAGCGCATCGACTCGGGCAGGCGGTCGAAGTTGCGGTCGAAGGAGCGGAAGCCGGGCAGCTTGATCAGCTTCTCCATGAGCTGGTATTTGTCGCCCTGCTTGGCGCTCGACTTCTCCCACTCGCGGTCGAACTGCTCGGAGGTGAAGCTCGCCTCGACGCCGGCGAAGGCGAACGCCCTGCGCATCGTCTCCTCGCGTTCGCTTTGCAGCTCCTCCTGGGTGAAGACCGCGATCTGCTCACGGTCGAACAGCTCCAGGTAGGGCTGCAGTTGCATCCAGTACTTGGAGCGGTCCATGTAGGAGGTGTCGGGGCGGGAGAGGACATCGACCAGCTCGCCGGTCTCATACCCCGCGCCCGTCGCGTGCACCCAGTGGGAGAGGATGCGCTTGATCGGGTCGCGCACCATGTAGATCAGTCGCGCGTCGGGGCAGTGCTCGCGGATCCGCTCCGGCACGCCCTCGAAGCGGGGCAGGTTGGTGTAGTGCGGGGAGGACTCGCCGCGCACCTCGAAGCGATCGTCGAAGCGGCTCGCGTACCAGTCGAGGCCGAGGTCCCAGTTGAGCTCGGAGGCGAAGAAGTTGAGCTCCTTCGGCTTCGACATCTGGATCTGGGGATGCAGGCCGAGGTAGTGGTGAATGCTCGTCGTGCCGCACTTGAGGCCGCCGACGATGATCAGGTTGGGCAGCGTGGCGTGGCGCTTGCGGCGGCGCCGGAAGCGGCTGCTGCGGTCGGCCGTGTAGCGCTCGCGGGCGCGGGCGCACATCGCCTCGTCGGCGGGGTCGCGGGGCGCTCGAGCGGCGGGGAGAGTCGTCTCGGCCTCTGACACGAGCGGGCTAGTGTAGCTGCGATGCCGCTCGCCGATCTCGCATCCAGCTTCAACTCGTTCTTCAACGCGGCGGAGGCGTTCTTCCAGCACCTCGCCGAGATCGAGTGGACTCCGTTCGCGCTGGCGCTCGCCTTCCTGCTGGCGATGCAGCTCTGCCGCGCCTGGGCCTGGCGCAACGTGCTGCGCGCCGCCTATCCCGGGACGCCGATCTCCTTCCTGCGCCTCGGCGCCGCCTACCTCGCCGGCGCCGGCATCAACGCGATCGTCCCCGCCCGCGCCGGCGACGTCACAAAGGTCTTCCTCGTCAAGCGCCAGATCCCCAACTCCTCCTACCCGGCGGTCACCTCCTCCTTCCTGGTGCAGAGCGTCTTCGACACCACCGCCGGCGTCCTCGTCCTCCTCTACGCGATCACCCAGGGCCTGCTCCCCGAGCCGCCGCGCCTGCCCAACCTGCCCGCCTTCGAGCTCTCCTTCTGGGCGGAACACCCGCAGGCGTTCCTGATCGTCACCGGGGCGCTGCTGGTCGTCGTCGTCGCCGCCGTGCTCGTGCTCGGCCGCCGCGTGCGCCGCTTCTGGGCGCGGGTCCGCCAGGGCGTCGTCATCCTCACCAGGCCGCGCCGCTACCTGCGCGAGGTGGCGCTCTGGCAGGGGGCGGGATGGCTCTGCCGCTTCGCCGCCTTCTGGCTCTTCCTCGAGGCCTTCGGCATCGGCGGCTCCTTCGGCGCCGTGATGCTGGTGATGAGCGTGCAGGCGATCGCCAACGTCGTCCCCTTCACCCCGGGCGGCGCCGGCGCCCAGCAGGCGCTCCTCGTCGCCACCCTGCACGGTCCCTCGCGCGCCGCCGTGCTCTCCTTCTCGGTCGGTACCCAGATCGCGATGGCCGCCTGGTCGGTGGTGCTCGGCTTCGCCGCGATCCTGCTCGTCTTCCGCACCGCCGACTGGCGCGGCCTGATCAGGCAGGCCGAGGACGAGGCCGCCGCCGAGGACCGCGCCGCCGGCGCCATCGTCCCCTGACGCTCGACTGGACGATTGTGTGCGTGTGCACCGCCACAACCGTCCTCTCGCGGTCAGCTCGACCAGCCGGGGTGGCGACCGGGCACCCGCCACCGCCAGGGCGGCCACTCGGCGGCGGGGAACTCGTAGTGGTTGCGGCCGGGGAGGGTCTCGAGCGGGACCAGGTTGGGATCGTCGCGGAGCAGGACGCGGACGCCGGCCGCGGCGTCGACCTGAGCCGGGCCGGCGCGGCGCACGACCCGCTCCCAGCCGAGGCCGGGACGGTAGAGCCAGTAGGTCAGCTCGACCCAGCCGTGCGTGCGGCGCCGGTGTCGATCTGGGTGAAGGCGGTGGTGCGCCGGCCGGACGTCGTCAGGTGGGAGTCGCGCGGGACGGCGCAGCTCTCGCGCCGGCAGCGGCGGAAGTCGACCGGGACGAGCGGCAGGCCCGAGGGGCCGGGGAGCGCCCGCGGCGGCGGCGCCAGGGCGCGGGCCAGGCGGGCCAACGGCCAACCGTAGGCGGGGACGAGCGGGTGGTGGCGACAGGCGTCGGGGAGGCGCGGGCCGCAGGTCAGCCGGCGGCCGATCGTGCGGGCCAGGTCGCGGCCGCCCTCGACCTCGCCGTCGGCCGCGACGGCGGCGAGCGCCGTGAGCAGCAGCAGCGCGACGAGCGCTGCCAGCGCGACCTGCTCGACGCTCGCCGACCCTCTCCGCTCGCTCGCCATCGCCTCGACGTTAGGGGCCGGGAACGCGCGTGGGATGCGCGCTTACGCGTGGCTTCGTGCCCTCTCTGCGCTTCTGCTTTCATGTGACGGGTGGAGGGCAACCCCTTCAACCTCTTCGGCGACCCCGACGAGTTCCGCGCCCGGATGGAGGAGCTGTCCGAGCAGATGCAGTCCTCGCAGCGCGTCGCCTGGGCCGACAACGCGATCAAGCTGGCGGTCGAGATGACCGTCGCCTCGATCGGCCGCCTCGAGCTCTCCGGCGGCCCCGACGAGCAGGCGATGCAGGTGCGCAACGCGATCCGCGTCCTCTTCCCGGAGGCTGTGACGCTGGTCCGCGAGGCCCGCGAGGGGCTCTCCTGAGGCAGCCCGGCTGGCGCATCTCGGCGTCCTCGGTCGCTTGCGTGCAGAGCACACCGCGCTCCCTGTGTCCTTGACCTGCTTGACCCGGCAGCCTCAGCCTCAGAGCAGGCGGAGATCGAGGGAGATGGCGCTGCCGCGGCGCAGCGCGGCGGCGGCGAGCTCCAGCGGCAGCGCGACGAGCAGGGCAGGGACCGCGACGACGACGCTGATCAGGGCGTCGAGGCGGCGCTGCCAGGGGCGTGCGGCGGCGGCGGGCTCGGCGCGGCCGAGGGCGCCGAGGGCGACGTTGCGGCCGAAGGTGAAGCCGTTGAGCACCGTCTGCCACATCGTCGCCAGGCCGGCGACGGGCGCCCAGCGCGCCCGCGAGACGACCTGGTCGCGGTTGGCGACGAGCCGCCGTACCGACTCCTCGCTGAACAGGTAGCGCCCCCCCGGCTCCAGGCCGGCCCAGCCGGCGCCGCCGATCCAGGCCGCGAAGCCGCCGCGACTGGCGATCCGCAGCGCGCCCCCCTCGCCGTGCCGGTCGAGCGCCGCCAGCGCCTCCGCGACGCCCCCCGGCCCGCCCCCGCCCGCCCCGCCGACGATGCCGAGCCCGCAGCTCTCGCAGCGGCTCACCGGCCCCGCCAGGCCCGGCCGCGCGTCGATCCAGCCGAAGAGCGGCTCGCCGCAGGCGGGACAGGGCGGATTCTCCGGCCCGGCGCCCGCCTCGAGCGGGACGACTGCTCGCCTGCCCTGCCCACTCCCTTTTTTTGGGAAACTTGATGAAGACAATTTCTAATTCTCAAATCGAGCTATACTTGCGATCCGCAATCTGAAGCTCGCAATTATGTCATTTTCTCTCTTTCACCCGCAGAGCCCGGATCCGCGACCGCTTGCCGTATCGCTGGCCGAGTTCCAACGAGCTTTCCCGGAGGAGGGCCGGTACGTGGAGCGCAAGGCCGGCTTCGGCAGCCGCGCCATCCAGGAGGCCGTCGTTGCGTTCTCGAACACCGAAGGCGGCGTGATCCTCGTCGGGGTGGATGACGCCGGAGAGGTTCTGGGCAAGCAGCTGACTCAAGGTATGGAGGAGTCGATCCACCAGGCGATCGCAGCGATCAGGAATCCCGGCCGCTATGCGGTGCAGCAGCTCCTGGTGGGCGACGTTCCGGTCGTCGTCTTGTCTGTCGAGCGGCGCGTGCAGGGATTCGGGCAGACTTCCAACGGGCGCGTGCTTGTGCGCCGGGGGGCGATGAACGCGCCTCTTTTCGACGCGGAGCTGTTCGAATTCATCGCCGGCAGATCGCTGGATCGCTTCGAGGCTGGCGACGCGAACGTCGATTGGGCGCAGGCCGACGACACTCTCGTCGCCGAGGTCGCCGAGGTCGCCGAAGCGTCCGGATGGACGGCGGACTCCGAGACCAAGGACCGGCTCAGGGACCTCGGTCTGCTGTTGCCGCGCGCCGACCGTCTCACGGTGGCCGGGGCTCTCTACCTGCTCCCCCGTCCCGACGAGGTCCTGGCCAAGACTCTCATCGAGGTGTGCCGCTACCCGGACGCCGATGCGATCGACCCCGACAAGCGGGTCGAGGTGGTGGGGCCGATCCACCACCAGGTCGCCGAGGCGACCGAGCGGGTCGTCCAGGAGCTCGGCTCCGAGGTGGTCGTTCTCAGGCTGCGCCGACACGAGCTTCCCCGGCTGCCGATGGTCGTCATACGAGAGGCCGTGGCAAACGCCGTCGTGCATCGTTCCTACGAGGCGAGTGGAAGTCGAATACGGATCGAGCTGCGGCCGGGTGCCGTGACGATCTCCTCGCCGGGAACGCTGCCGGCGCCGGTTACCGTCAGCAACATTCGGGATGCCCAGTCGGCTCGGAACCCGAGGCTGATTGCGTTGATGCGCCGCTTCCGGCTTGCCGAGGACGTCGGCCGGGGCGTCGACGTCATGCAGGACTCGATGATGGCGGAGCTGCTCAACCCCCCGGAGTTCGTGGACACGGGACACTCCGTCGAGGTTGTCCTTCCCGTGCGAGGTGGCGTCACCGCGCAGGAGAGGGCCTGGGTGCGCGAGGTCGAGGCTCGCGGCGAGATCGAGGCGATGGACCGCATCCTCCTGGTTCACGCGGCAAGAGGGGAGGAGCTCACCAACGCTCGGGTCAGGGACCTTGCCCACGTGGATCGCTTCCTTGCGACCCAGGCGCTCCGCCGCTTGCGCGATGCAGGGTTCCTGGTGCAGCGTGGAGAGCGTGGAGGCGCGGTCTACGCGCTGGCCGGGGACCTCGAGCCCCCGGCTGGGTTGCGGCTCGAGTGGGACGAGCTCAAGGACCTTGTCTGCTCGTTTGCGGCGGAAGAATCGCTCCAGAACGCGGATGTCCGGTCGCGAACCGGCCTCGACAGGGTCGATGCCCTCGGCCTTCTCAACGAGCTGGTCCACGAGGGGCGCCTGATCCGAGTCGGCCAGCGCCGAGGCAGTCGCTACATGTTGCCTGGCGAGGACGGATAGCAGGCCACCGCGTACGGTACGGGTATGCGCCTCAGCGAGATCATGACCGCCGGGGTCGTCACCGCCCCGCCCGGGGCGAGCGCGATCTCGGTGGCGCGGCAGATGCGCGACCTCCGGGTCGGCTCGGTGGTGATCGTCGACCCGGCCGGCTCGCCGGTGGCGATGGTCACCGACCGCGACCTCGCCCTGCGCGTCTTCGCCGCCGGCCTCGACGGCGAGACGCCGGTCGGCGAGCACGCCTCGCGGCCGTTGGTCTGCGGCGAGCCTTCGACGGAGCTCGACGAGGCGGCGGCGCTGATGGTCCGCCACCGGGTGCGCCGCCTTCCCGTCGTCGATGCGGATAGGCTCGCCGGCATCGTCACGCTCGACGACATCGCCGTGCGCACCGGCAACCTCGAGGTCGCTCAGAAGATGACCGCCGAGGTGATCGAGGGCGCCCTGCCGCAGTTCTACTTCCGCGAGCGGGGCTGAGCGGGTGCGGCCAGGCAGGGAGGCGGTGCTGGAGCGCGAGCGGCGCTGGGCGATACCCGTCGCGCTCGCCACCTTCGCCGGGCTGGGGCTGCTCGTCGCCTCGATCCTGATCGTCCGCTCGGTCGCCGGCGGCGGCGAAGCCGAGGTGCTGCGCTCGGTCGAGGAGCACCGCTCCGACGTGATCGCCGCCGGTGTCCTGCAGGCGCTCGGCCTGGCCCTGATCGCGATGCCGCTCGTCTACCTCTTCCGCGCCGCCCAGGCGCGCAGCGAGCGCGTGCGTGGGCAGCTGATCGGCCTGGTCGTCGCCGCGCCGCTCTTCCTCGCCAGCGGCGCCCTGCTCAACTCGGTCGCCACCAACCAGGCCGCCTCCGACTTCGCCGCCGGCGAGGCGAGCGCCGACCTCACCGCCGGCGAGGCGACCGCCGACTGCCGCTCCGAGCGCCGCGACGACGCGGAGGGCTTCCGCGAGGACCACGGCCGCGGCGAAGCGGCGCTGCGCTCCTGCGCCGGCGAGGCCGTCGCCGACGACGCCGCCGCCAGCGCGGTCGCCGACGCGCCGCTGCGCGGCCTCGCGATCGGCCTCGGCTTCGGCGGCAGCATCGGCCTCGCCTTCGCCCTCGGCTACAGCGCCCTCTGGGCGATGCGGGTCGGCCTGCTGACCCGCTTCTGGGGCTCGCTCGGGATCGCCCTCGGCGTCGCCGTCCTCCTCCAGCTCACCCAGTTCACGATGTTCTGGTTCCTCTACTTCGCCCTGCTCGCCGCCGGCTGGCTCCCCGGCGGCCGCCCACCGGCCTGGGCCGCCGGCGAAGCGATCCCCTGGCCCAGCCCGGGGGAGAAAGCCGCCGACAAGCTCTCCGAGGCCGAGGACGAGGACGTTGCGGACTCGGGCGAGCCGCGCGCCTGAGCCCCGGTGGCCGTCACGCAAGGCGGCCGACGCGCTCTGACGGCGGGACTGTTGAGTTGACCCACGTATACGGTGGTCAAAGTCACAGGCAGTCGAGTTTGCCCCCCGCGGCGCCCTACTCCGTCCGAGTCCGCGCGGCGGTGCGGCGCAGGACATCGCGCACGTGCTTCGCGTCGTGCTTGACCTGCCAGTGGGAGAAGCGGATTGGCCACATGCCGGCGGCGAGGTGGGCCTGGTCGCGTTCCAGCCCCCGTCGCTGCTGGGAGGCCGTGCGGTGGTAGCGAAGGCCGTCGGTCTCGACGACGATCCCCAGCTCGGGCCAGAAGAAGTCGACCTCGTAGCCGTTCACCCGCGCTTTCGTCTCGGGCGTCGGCAGGCCGGCGGCGCGGGCGATCGGCCGGAAGCTCGTCTCCAGCTCGGAGTCGCTGAGGCGGAAGGAGAGCGGGTCGAGCAGGGCGCGCAGCGCGGCGACGCCGGGCTCCCCCCGGTGCTCGTCGAGTGACGCGCGCAGGGTGTCCGCCCGCACGCGGCCGAGCTTGTCCGCCTCGTTGACGGCGCGCTCGAGCCGCCCGGGCGGCAGCTGCGTCGCCAGGTCGATCAGCGTGCGCACGGGCGATGTGACCGGGATGCCCTCGCGCGCGGTCACGTCGGCTGGGAGGAGAGCGGCACGGCGATGGGCGCGGATCCCGGCGCGCCGGCTGCTCCTCCCCGGCGGCAGCGACACCTCGACCAGGCCGGGCAGCTCGGGGCCGAACTCCCACAGCGCCGCCGCGCTGCCGTGGCTCAGCACGGCGCCGGGGCCGCAGGCGAGCGACGCCGCCATCCACCGCCCGAGGCGCCCCAGCTGCGGGCGGCCGACCGCATATACGCCCCGCCAGACCGGGTGCAGGCGCCCCGAGGCGACGCGCCTCTCGATCCGCCGTGCGCTCAGTCCCAGCTCGAGCAGCTGCGCCCGCGTGACCACACCGTGCTGGGCATCGACAAGCGCCCAGATCGCCGCGTCGCGCTCGCGCTCCCCGGGCGGCCGGTCCGCACCCGCAGGTTGTCGAGTTGACCCACGCATATGGTGGTTAAGGACGCAGGCTGTCGATTTCTCCCCCTTGGGAGAAGCGCTGAGCGGTAACGGGACTCGAATCCAGCGGGTTGAAGCCCGGCGGGGACTTGCTGGCGGCCGGCGCTATCCCAGCGGGTTGAAGCCCGGCGGGGCCTTGCTGCTTGCCGCGGCGGCCTGCTTGCGGTGGGTGCGGATCTCGCTGAGGATGCGCTCCAGGCGCGGCTCCCGGGAGGTGTCGACGAAGGACATCGCGGCGGCGACGCCGGGGTGGACGGCGGCGATCCGCTCGTGCATCGCCTGGGCGACGGCGCGGTAGGCGGGGTGGCCCTCGCGGCCGGAGCGCAGCTCGACCAGGTGCATCGCCTCGCGGGCGTTGAGGTCGAGCGTGTAGCGGATCCGGTAGGCGAGGCTGAGCGCGTAGGGGGCCTGCTCGCGCAGGCCGGCGCCGGCGAGGCGCTCGTACTCTCCGCGGGAAACCTCCAGCGCCCGCTCGAACTCGCCGCCGGCGCCGGCTTCGCGCACCTCCTCGGGCACGCCGGCGCCGAGGTCGGGACCGAGTCGCTGCCACTGGCAGGTCAGCATGCGGTGGCGCTGCAGGTCGCGGAAGGCGCCGTAGTCGGAGACGATCTCGAAGCGGTAGCGCAGCGCCTCGAAGCCGCGCCCGGGGCGGTGGCGGCGGTTGCCGCGCTCGCCGACCGTCGCGGCGAGCAGCTCGGCCCGCTCGGTGCGGTCGAGCAGGTCGAGGCGGGCGAGGATCTCCGTCTCCGGAACGGAGGCGGACTCGAGCAGGCAGGCGGCGAGCAGGTCGTCTTCGCTGCCGTCGACGCGGACCAGCTCGACCGACGGGGTCGCCTCGGCCGCGTCGCGGCGGTCGAGGCCGAGCCGGGCGACCCACCGCTCGGCGCGCTCGCGGCGCGCCTCCAGGTAGGAGATCCACTCGCCGCCGCGCTCGGGCCGCTCGACCCGCGAGACGAAGCTCGGCATCGTCTGCTTCAGCTCGGCGAGGATCATGCCGCCGTACTCGCGCGCCTCGGGCAGCGGCGAGGCCATGAGGCGCAGCAGCAGCTGCTCGTAGGCCTGGCCGGAGGCGTAGATGCCGACGTGGCTCAGGGTCGCCGCGGGGAGCAGGCCGCGCACCAGGTCGAGTGCCTTGGCCCGGATCGAGCGCTGCCACGGGCCCTCCGGTTCGCCCTCGCCGCGCGGCCAGCGCTCCGCCGCCCAAGTCTCGACCTGCCGTAGAGAGTGAGAGTAGATCGCGAAGACCTCGTCCATCGCCGCGCCGAACTCGGGCCCCAGCTCCGCGTCGCGGTAGTAGCGGTAGCCGCCGCCGGCGCTCTCGGGCAGCGGCTGGTCGTAGGGGATGTAGCGGGTCGATTGCTCCAGGTAAGCGGCGAGCCGCCCCCGCTGCAGCACCTTCGTCAGCACGTTGGAGACCCACTCGCAGGCGACGTGGGCGCCGCCCACTTGGGCGATCGAGTCGTCGCCGTAGCCGACGAAGACCCGCTCGTACAGCCCCGCCGCCCGCTCCCCCTCGGCCCCGTCGAAGGGCCGCGCCCCCGCCGCCACGTCCCCCGCGAACTCCTCCAGATACAGCCGCCGCACCGTCCCCGAGTACCGCGAATAGCGGGCGAAAAGCGCCCCCTTCACCGTCTCCGGCAAATTGACCAGCGCGAACACCGGCCGCTCCAGATTCGTGAAGTGCGGCGCCAGCAGCGCTCGCTCCTCCTCACTGAACTCCTCGACCGGGTAGCGCACCGGGGGATCGTAGCCGCGTTCTCGGCGGGGACCGCATTTTTGGCCGCGCAAGCCGTTTGCGGCCGAGAAACAAATTCGTCCTTGACATTTGGAGAACCATTTGTCTACCCTTGTCACGACTTCGGGAAACACGATTGTCCACCGGGCATCGCGCAGACCGCCGTCAACAGGGACAACAGGGACAACCGAGCCCAAGGGGCCGCAAGGGAAGCGGCTGGCAGGGGAAGGGCTCAAAACAGAGGAGAGACGCATCTTGAGACATTTCGTCAAGCGCTCGCCCGCCGGGACGGCTCGCGTGCCGCGCCGCCGCGCCGCCCGGCTCCTCGCACCGCTCCTCTGCGCCCTGGCCGCCCTGGCGCTCACTCCGGTTGCCAAGGCGGGCACCGGTGTCTCGCACCCGTACCTATTCTCGATTGAAAGCGGCGGCGGCTTCGACTGGCTGAATGCGCCCTCGGGGCCGCCAGTCGAAAGCGGTGGCGGGTTCGGTCTCGGCTCAATTGCGGTCCACG
>Ga0299914_10002977_pt1 | contig 11845 bp, 9 predicted proteins | sample RVTome_10_FD_201361 | JGI IMG/M metagenome (GOLD analysis project Ga0299914, IMG submission 201361) | Soil microbial communities from uranium-contaminated site in the Upper Colorado River Basin, Wyoming, United States - RVT153D57 (version 2) ... | reverse complement strand
GTCGGGCCCCAACGCCGCTCCGTCGAAGTCGATGCCGACACCGCTCGCCTCCGCGATGCGCCGGGCGTCGCGGGCGAGACCGTCGGACACGTCGAGCATCGCCGTCGCACCGGCGAGCGCCGCGACGACTCCCGCGGAGACCGGTGGTTCGGGTGCGAGCTGCGCACGGACGAGTTCGGAATGCCGCGCGCGCACGTCGTGCGCTTTCACGGCGTCTGGCTCGCCCTCGGCATCCGTGCCCTCTGCGAAGAGGAGCGCGAGCCCCCGTGCCGCGTTCCCGCGCGCGCCGGCGTGGGCGACGACGTCGCCTACGGCGGCGCCTGAACGCAGCACCGGGGCACGACCGTCGAGATCGCCGAACGCCGTCACCGCGATGGTGAGCACCGACGAGGCCGACAGGTCGCCCCCGACGACTCCCGCGCCGGGGGCGAGTGCGGCGAGCCCCTCGCGGAGCCCGTCGGCGAAGCCCTCGAGCACGGCGACCGGCGTCGATGGCGGCGCCGCGACGGCCACGACGAGCGCCGTGGGCCGTGCACCCATGGCGGCGACATCCGTCAGGTTCGTGGCCGCCGCCTTCCAGCCGAGCTCGAACGGGGTCGACCACGCGAGCCGGAAGTCGGGGCCGTGCACGAGCATGTCGGTGGTGACGACGAAGCGGCCGTCGGCGGCCGCCACGATGGCCGCATCGTCGCCCGCGCCGAGCAGGGCTGCGTCGCCCGGACGGAGCCGCGGCAGGATTCGGGCGAGCACGGCGCTCTCACCGAGTTCGGCGATCGTGGGGCCGTCACTCGGGTGCGCAGCTCGTTCCATGCCACTCACGCTAGCCTGATCGTGATGCCTCACCCCGTCGCCCCCCGTCCGCGCCGCGGGCTCATGCGAGCCGCACTCGCGGCCATGCTCGCCCTCTCCGGCGCACTCCTGCTCGCCGGATGCACGCAGGCCGTGGCCTTCGACGCCGCTCCCGAGGCGCGCGACCCCGATTGCGCGGCCGTCGTCGTGCGGCTGCCCGACACGGTCGCAGAGCTCGCAGAGCGCGAGACGAACGCGCAGGGCACCGGAGCGTGGGGGCAACCGGCATCCGTGCTGCTCCGCTGCGGCGTGGAGCCGCCCGGACCCACGACCGACCGCTGTGTGAGCGTCGACGGCATCGACTGGGTGATCGACGAGTCGGATGCCCCCAACTACCTGTTCACGACGTACGGCCGCACGCCGGCGGTCGAGGTGCTCGTCGACAACGACGTGGTGTCGGGGTCGACGGCGATCGCCGACCTGTCGGCCGCGGTCTCCGCGATCCCCGCGGAGGGCGGCTGCGTCGCGCTCGACGACGACACGATCGACTGATGGCTACCGGATGCCGCGGGCGTGACCGACCTCGATGAGCTCGGTGATCAGCTCGGGGTAGCTGAGCCCCGAGTTCAGCCAGCACGTCGGGAACATCGAGATCGGCGTGAAGCCCGGCATCGTGTTGACCTCGTTGACGACGAAGCCCTCTCCGGTCAGGAAGACATCGACGCGTGCGAGGCCCTCCGCGCCGATCGCCTCGAACGCGCGGCGCGCGATGCGCTGCAGCTCGAACAGCTCGCCGTCGCCGAGCTCGGCCGGGCAGATGAGCTCGACGCCGGGCGCGTCGAGGTACTTCGCCTCGAAGTCGTAGAACTCCCGCCCGGTGACGACCACCTCGCCGGCGACGCTCACGCGCACGGCCTCGCTTGTGCGACCCTCGAGCACCGCGCACTCGATCTCGCGCCCCACCACGGCCGCTTCGATGAGCGCCGTGCGATCCTCGGCGAAGGCCACATCGAGCGCGGCATCGAGCTCCGACCAGTCGCTCACCTTGGTGACCCCGACCGACGAGCCGGCACGCGCCGGCTTCACGAAGACGGGGAGGCCGAGCGCACGGGCGCGCCGCCCCCAGAGCTCGCGATCGGCATCGAGCACCGCACGCGTCACGGTGACCCAGGGGGCGACCGCGATGCCGGCGCCCTCGAGCACCGACTTGGTGAAGTGCTTGTCCATGCCGATCGCCGACGCCAGCACGCCGTTGCCGACGTACGGCAGGCCCACGAGTTCCAGCATGCCCTGGATGGTGCCGTCCTCGCCGAAGCGTCCGTGCAGGATCGGGAAGACGATGTCGACGTCGCCGAGCGAGCGCTCGCCCGCGGCATCCGTCACGATCAGCTCACGGGACGACGCGCTCTCGGGCCAGCGCACGCGGGTGCCGTTGTCGACGACCTCGGGCAGTTGGTCGGGATCGAGCCCGAATCGGTTCGGGTCGTCGGACTCGAGGACGTACGCGCCGTCGCGGGTGATCCCGACGGGGATCACCTCGAATCGGCTACGGTCGATCGCCCCCAGCACCCCGCCCGCCGTTGCGCAGCTGATCGAGTGCTCGCTTGAACGCCCGCCGAACAGCAGAACCACCCTGAGCTTGTCCATCCATCGTCCTTTCGCCCTGCGGCTCGTCGTCGGTCGTGAGGTGCGGTGCGATGTCCTTCGGGGCGAGTGTGCCCGCGAGCACCTGCCGGACCTGCTCGACGATGGGCATCTCCACGCCCTTCGCGCGGGCGAGTTCGAGGATGGGGGCGACCGACGCGAGTCCCTCGGTGGTCTGCTGCATCTGGTTCACGACGTCGCTGAGGTGGTACCCCTGGCCGAGCAGGCGCCCGGCCGTGTTGTTCCGCGAGAGCGGGGACTGGCTCGTCGCGATGAGGTCGCCGAGACCCGCGAGGCCCGACAGCGTCTCGGGGTGCGCACCGTACGCCACCGCGAAGTCCGTCATCTCCACGAGTCCGCGAGTGATGATCGACGCCTTCGTGTTCTCGCCGTAGCCGGCGCCGTCGACGATGCCGATCGCCACGGCGATGAGGTTCTTCAGCACGCCGCCGAACTCGGTGCCGATGACGTCGGTGTTCACGAACGAATGGAAATAGCGGTTGCGGGCGACGGATGCCACGGCCTGCGCCGTCTCGAGGCTCGTCGACGAGACGACCGCAGCGGTCGGCTGCTCCTTCGCGATCTCGAGCGCGAGGTTCGGACCTGAGATCACGGCGATCTGCGACGGGTCGATGGGCAGCATCTCGGCGATGACCTCGCTCATGCGCAGGCCGGACGACTTCTCGACACCCTTCATGAGCGAGATGACCGTGGCCTCGGCGTGCAGGTGCGGCGAGACGATCTTCAGGTGGTCGCGCAGCGCCTGGCTCGGCACGGAGACGAAGACCTGCTCCGCGCCCGCGAGTGCGAGGTCGAGCCGGCTCGTGGCGCGGAGCCCGAGCGGGAGGTTCACACCGGCGAGGTAGTCGCTGTTGCGCTTGGCCTCCTGGATCTCACGCGCCAGTTCGGGGCGGCGCGCCCAGATCACGACGTCGGCGCCGCCGTCGGCGAGCACCTTCGCGAAAGTGGTGCCCCAGCTTCCGGCACCGAGCACGGCGACGCGCTTGCCGGGGCCTTTCCTGGCCTGCGTTCTAGTCTTCAAGGCGACCGGTCTCCTTCTGGCCGTGGGCCGCGGGATTCCAGCGCTCCGGCGGCGCGGGCTCGCCGCGGAGCTCGGCCAGGAGCGCCGCGATCTCGTTCATGAGCTCGGAGGTGGCCTTCAGCAGGGTCGACTGGTCGAGCGGCTTGCCGCGGAAGGCGCTGAGATCGAGGGGCTCGCCGATCGCCACGTCGATCGTCTTGCGCGGGAAGAGGCTGAGCTTCTTGCCGTAGCGCGGCATGAGCGCCTGCGTGCCCCAATGGGCCACGGGGATGATCGGGATGTCCTGCTCGAGCGCGATGCGCACGGCGCCCGTCTTGCCGCGCATCGGCCAGAGCTCGGGGTCGCGGGTGAGCGAACCCTCGGGGTAGACGACGACCATGCGGCCCTTCTCGACGAGCTCCTCTGCCGCGCGCAGTGCCGCGTGGCTCTTGCTGCCCGCCCGCTCCACCGGGATCTGGCCCGACGTGCGCAGGAGCCACGCGAGCACCGGGTTCTTGAACAGCGATGCCTTGGCGAGGAATCGGGGCGCACGGCCGAGCTTCCAGCTCACGACGCCCATCACGACGGGGTCGATCTCGCTGTAGTGGTTCGGTGCGAGCACGAACGCACCGGCCTGCGGCATCCGCTCGGCGTGCTGGATGCGGAACCGCACCGCGAGGTTCATGATCGGCAGGACCAGTGCGGCGAGCAACCAGAAGAAGGAGGGGCGGCGGGTCTCCGAACGGGCCTTCACGGCATGGTCGGGGGACGAGTCGTCGAGTGGCACTCCCCCATTATCCTTCGAGTTCGAAGTCCGCCCCGAGGAGCTCCAGCTTCGTGATGAAGTTCTCGTAGCCGCGGGCGATGATGCCGACGTTCGACACCGTCGAGCGCCCTTCGGCGGTGAGCGCCGCGATGAGGTGGCTGAAGCCGCCGCGCAGGTCGGGCACCTCGATGTCCGCCCCGCGCAACTGCGCGGGGCCCGAGATCACGGCGGAGTGCTTGAAGTTGCGCTGACCGAACCGGCACGGGCGGCCGCCGAGGCACTCCTTGTGCACCTCGATCGACGCGCCCATCTCGACGAGCGCGTCGACGAAGCCGAAGCGCTGCTCGTACACGGTCTCGTGCACGATCGAGACGCCCTTGGCCTTCGTGAGGGCGATGACGAGCGGCTGCTGCCAGTCGGTCATGAACCCGGGGTGCACGTCGGTCTCGATGATGACCGGCCGCAGCTCGCCGCCGGGATGGAAGAAGCGGATCCCGTCTTCCTGGATCTCGAAGTCGCCGCCCACCTTGCGGAACACGTTGAGGAACGTGAGCATCTCGGCCTGGCGGGCGCCGCCGACGAAGATGTCGCCGTCGGTCGCGAGCGCCGCTGCCGCCCAGCTCGCCGCCTCGTTGCGATCGAAGAGCGCGCGGTGCGTGTAGCCGTCGAGCTTCTCGACGCCCTCGATGCGGATGACGCGGTCGGTGTCGACCGTGATGATCGCGCCCATCTTCTGCAGGATGTTGATGAGATCCATGATCTCGGGCTCGATCGCCGCGCCCGAGAGCTCGGTGATGCCGTCGGCGAGCACGGCCGTGAGGAGCACCTGTTCGGTCGCGCCGACGCTCGGGTACGGCAGCGACACCTTGGCGCCGTGCAGCCCGTTGGGTGCCGACATCCGGATGCCGCTCGGGAGCTTCTCGACGATGGCGCCGAAGTTGCGCAGCACCTCGAGGTGGTAGTCGATGGGGCGGTCGCCGATACGGCAGCCGCCCAGGTCGGGGATGAACGCCTCGCCGAGGCGGTGCAGGAGCGGACCGCAGAACAGGATCGGGATGCGGCTCGAACCCGCGTGTGCGTCGATGTCGGCCATGTGCGCCGACTCGACCGCCGAGGGGTCGAGGATGAGCTCGCCCTCGTCGACACCGTGCGTGACGGTGACGCCGTGCACCTCGAGGAGGCCGCGCACGATGCGGACGTCGCTGATGTTCGGCACGTCCTTCAGGACGCTCGGCGAGTCACCCAGGATCGCAGCGACCATCGCCTTCGTGACGAGGTTCTTCGCACCCTTCAACTCGATGCGACCGCGGAGCGGCTTTCCGCCGTTGATCGTGATCTTGTCGACGTTCAATCCGACTGCCGTTCCGTGGTTCTTGGCGTCCTGCCCGAGCGTGTTCACAGACTCCCTGATTCTGCCGGCTCCCGGATGGGGAGCGTCTTCGGCCGCCAAGACTCTCGACGTGACTCGAACTCGGCGATCGACTCCTCGTCCCGCAGGGTGAGCCCGATGTCGTCGAGCCCTTCGAGAAGCCTCCACCGAGTGTAGTCGTCGATGTCGAACGGCACCGTGAGCGCGCCCGCGCTCACCGTACGCTCAACCAGATCGACGGTCACGGGTATTCCCGGGTCGCCCTCCACGACCTCCCAGAGCCGCTCGACGTCCTCGTAGGCGACCTGGGCGGCGACGAGGCCCTGCTTGCCCGAGTTCCCGCGGAAGATGTCGCCGAAGCGCGAGCTGATGACGACGTCGAACCCGTAGTCGCGGAGCGCCCACACGGCGTGCTCGCGACTCGATCCGGTGCCGAAGTCGGGTCCGGCGATGAGGATCCGCGCGCCCTGGTGCTCGGGCCGGTTCAGGACGAACTCGGGGTCCTGGCGCCACGCGGAGAAGAGGGCGTCCTCGAAGCCCGTCTTCGTGACGCGTTTCAGGAACACGGCCGGGATGATCTGGTCGGTATCGACGTTGGAACGGCGCAGCGGAACCGCCCCGCCCGTCACGGTGCTGATCTTCTCCATGTCAGCGCTCCTGCCCTTCGTTCTCGAGATCCCACGGGCTCGAGAGCGTTCCGCGGATGGCGGTCGCCGCAGCGACGAGTGGCGAGACGAGGTGCGTGCGGCCGCCCTTGCCCTGCCGGCCCTCGAAGTTGCGGTTGGAGGTCGAGGCGCATCGCTCGCCGGGAGCGAGCTGGTCGGGATTCATGCCGAGGCACATCGAGCAGCCGGCGAAGCGCCACTCGGCACCGAACTCCTCGATCACCTTGTCGAGACCCTCGGCCTCGGCCTCGAGCCGTACCCGAGCCGAGCCAGGCACGACCATGACGCGCACGCCGTCGGCCTTCTGCTTGCCCTTGATGATCGAGGCGAACGCGCGAAGGTCTTCGATGCGGCTGTTCGTGCACGAGCCCATGAAGACGGCGTCGACGCGGATGTCCTTCAACGGCGTTCCGGGCTCGAGCGCCATGTACTCGAGGGCGCGCTCGGCAGCGGCCCGCTCGTGCTGGTCGGGGATCGATTCGGGATCCGGCACCGTGTCGGAGAGCGAGACGCCCTGCCCGGGGTTCGTGCCCCACGTGACGAACGGCTCGAGCGTGTCGGCGTCGATGGACACCTCGGCGTCGAACTCGGCGCCCTCGTCGGTGACGAGGGTGCGCCAGTACTCGACCGCGGCATCCCAGTCTGCGTCACGAGGTGCGTGCGCCCGGCCCTCGAGGTAGGCGAACGTCGTCTCGTCGGGGGCGACCATGCCGGCTCGCGCGCCCGCCTCGATCGACATGTTGCAGATCGTCATGCGGCCGTCCATCGAGAGGGCGCGGATGGCGCTGCCGCGGTACTCGAGCACGTACCCCTGTCCGCCGCCGGTGCCGATCTTGGCGATGACCGCGAGGATGATGTCCTTCGCCGTGACGCCCGGGCGAAGCGTGCCCTCGACGTTGATCGCCATCGTCTTGAACGGCTTCAGCGGGAGCGTCTGCGTGGCGAGCACGTGCTCGACCTCGCTCGTGCCGATGCCGAAGGCCATCGCGCCGAACGCGCCGTGCGTCGAGGTGTGCGAGTCGCCGCAGACGACGGTGATGCCGGGCTGAGTGAGCCCCAGCTGCGGCCCCACGACGTGCACGATGCCCTGCTCGACGTCACCGAGCGAGTGCAGCCGGATGCCGAATTCCGCGGCGTTGCGGCGGAGCGTCTCGATCTGGATGCGGCTCGTGGGGTCGGCGATCGGCTTGTCGATGGCGAGCGTCGGGGTGTTGTGGTCCTCCGTCGCGATCGTGAGATCGGGCCGGCGCACCGGGCGGCCCGCCAGGCGGAGGCCGTCGAAGGCCTGCGGGCTCGTGACTTCGTGCACGAGGTGCAGGTCGATGTAGATCAGGTCGGGCGTGCCGTCTTCGCCCCTCTTCACGAGATGGGCGTCCCAGACCTTCTCGGCAAGGGTGCGCGGTCGGGTGTCCGACGGGTTCACGCTGTTGGTGGGCGCTGCGTTCATGCGTTCGCTTCCTCAGGATCAGGGGTCAGCCGACGACGGACTCCGCGACGGGATCGGCCTAGAACGAGGCCCCGCCGCGGCACCGAAGAAGTCGCGAAGCACACACGGTCTCAGATTACACCGTGTCCCTGGGCACCCCGTGCACGCGCACCTCGAAATCGCCGAGGTGGACGGTCGCGCCGACGGGGATCGACGTCGGCACTCCGGGCACGAGCTCACGCGTCTCGTGACCCGGCAACAGGGCCCGGACACCGTTCGTCGAATGCAGGTCGGTGATGCGGACGCCGTCGCCGGTGGGCTCGACGAGGACGTGGGTCTTCGACACCGACCGCGCAGGATCCACGACCGGCACGAGCCGCGCTCGGGGGGTCGCGGGACCGGCGACGGGATCACGCCCGAGCACGAGCGCACCGTCGACGACGACGTCGAATCCGCCCGTTCCCGTGAGCCGCACGGGCGCCGCAGCCGCTCCAACATCCTCGGGCGGCGATGGGACGGCGACCGGGCCGCCGGACCCGCCGGGTCGTGGTGCTCCGCTCGCCGGCGGGGCCGCCGGAAGCACGGAAGGAGGCATCGGCACCGGCGTCGGACCGGGCGGTGGCGCGAACGCCGGGAACGAACGCACCGGGGCAGCGCGCACCGTGCGCTCGGGCTCGGTGCGCTCGGGCGCCTCGGGCGCGGGCGGAATCAGCCCCGGCGGGGGGACGATGAAGTCCGGCTCATCCACGTCGTCCACTCTACCGACGGGAGCGGATCCGATACCTGCTGATGAAGCGGCGCACCCGCCCGGCGGCGCGCGTCACCGCGGCGGTCGCGGCATCCGCCTCAGTCCAGCGACGTTCCACGATCTCGTCGGCCACGGGCTCGCCGTCGAAGACATCGCGGTCGATCGTGACGGCGAGCGTCGACAGCCTGACCGGCGCCGATGGCGCACCGGGAACGTCGACGACCGGCTGCACCGACGAGGCGAGCCCCTGCTCCCCGAGCTGCTGTTCGAGCACACGGGCGGACTGCAGTCGCGTCGCACGAGCAGGAGGCTCGAAGCCGAGCTCGGCGTAGCGGTCGATGAGTTCCTCCCACGCCGCAGCCGTCTGGCGATCGTTCGGACCCGACCTGCGCCGACGGCGTCGTGCCGCCTTCACGAGCCCGACCACGAGCATCGGCAGGAAGATCAACGCGGCGGGAATGCCGACCCCGGCGAGCGTGGCCCAGACCCAGCCCGGCACCATGAAGGGGCGATCCTTGTCGTCGTCATCGGTCTCATCGATCTCGACGGTCGTCAGCAGCTCGTCTTCCGTGCTCTCGGCACGCGGCGGCTGGCGCACCTGCGGCTGCGGCTCCGACTTCGGCTTCGGCGTCTGCTCCTGCGGCACGTCGACCTGATCGGGTGTCGGGCGGAACGCCACCCAGCCCACTCCCTCGAAGGGCACCTCCACCCACGCCGTGACATCGTCGCCCACGACCTCGACCTCGTCCTGCCCGTCGGCGATCTCGGGAGCGAAGCCCATGACCACGCGTGCCGGATACCCGAGTTCGCGTGCCATGAGCGCCATCGCCGCCGCGTACTGCTCCGCGTCGCCGACCATCTGCGACCGCGTGAAGAGCTCGGTGATGCGGTCGGCGCCGTGACCGGCTCGAGAGGGCACCGCGTCCGAGGCGAGGCCGTGGCTCAGGAATCCGCCCGTCTTCAACGCACGCTCGATCGCCCGCAGTTGCTCGATCGGGCTCACTGCGTCGCCCGCGAACTCGGTCGCCTTCGCCTCGGCGACATCCGGTGAGTTCTCGACGACCGGCAGCGTCATGGTCGCGACCGGCACGTCGAGGAGCTCCTCGGTGTCGGGCTCGACCTGGATGTTCGCGGAGAGTTCGTAGCGAGCGCCATCCCCGAGACCGCTCGTCAGCACCGCTGTGCCCGCCGCCGGGTTGTAGCGGAGGTCGCCCGCGCGCGCGGCGCTCCCGTCGTCGACGAGGCGGAGCGTCCGGCCGTACCCGACCGTCGGCAGCCAGACATCGCTGTACGCGCCCACCTCGACCTCGATGTCGCGCGACGAGCCCAGTTCGGCGAGGTCGGGCTCGGGGAGGGACTCGCCGACGATGCCGTAGCCACCGCCATCGGCCCCGACGTCCTCGGGCCCGGCGACGTTCCAGAGCCGGCCGGTGTACGCATCCATCGTGGCGAGGCGAATGGTGTCGCCCGTCTCGAGCCCGCGCACCGTGAACAGCCGCTCCTCGGCGAGATCCTTGGTGTACTTGCGGAAGCCCGAGAGCGGGCTCGGGAACTCGAGCGGGTCGAACGGCGGCACGATCTCCTCGCGCAGGACGAACCGCTCGGGCGCCACCGGGGCGAGCGCCGCGCCCGCGAGGGCGCCGATCGCGACGGCGCCGGCCACGACCGACGCGGTCCCGGCGATCTTCTGGCGCCGGAGCCGCCTCGCCCCCTCTCCACTCGCTTCGACCGTGGTTCCCCGGTGCCACGCGATCCAGACCAGTGCGATCACCGCGAAGGCGACGCCGCGTACGCCGGCGAAGAACGCCTCGTCGGTGCCGAGCAGGATGCCCGAGAGGTAGAGCAGCACCGGGCCGATCACGAGCACGCTCGCGCGGGGGGCGGTGCGGCGCCGCGACAGCCAGCGCGTCACGAGCATCGTGCCCACGAGGGAGACGAGCCAGGCCGCGAAATACGGGATCACCGCGACGTAGTAGGGCGCTTCGACCGGAGTGCCGATCGTGACGATGTCGGTCCAGCCGAACACCGCGCCGAACACCAGCCCGGCGAGCGAGGTGAGTGTCGGCAGCACGCCGAAGAGCGTCGCCTCTGGCATCGTGAAGGGGCTGCCGAGGAGGAAGTAGGCGGCGAGGCCGAGCAGCACGGTCGTCAGCACGCCGAAGCGCCAGATGGCGCCTGCGACGGCGGCGAGCGTGCCGACGACGAGGCCGGCGGCGGCCGCGAGCAGGAAGTTCAGGTCGCCGAAGGAGGTCTCGTAGCCGATGATGCCGAGCACGGAGAGCAGGCTGAGGACGAGGATGTCGCTCGTCACGTTGCGTGGGAGTCGCTTCACGGCCGCACTCTCCTCACGAGTCGTGGCAGGTCGCCGAGATCGCCGACGGTGACGACGGTGGTGCCCGCCACCTTCGTCAGTCCGCTCGCCGCGCCGAGTTCGATCCGGAAGGCGATCGTCTCGGTGTCGGGTCCGAACAGCGTCTCGATGGATCGGTACTCGGCGAGCGGCAGCCTCGATCCGCCGATCGCGATGACGACGCTCGGCGCCGGGAGCCGCTTCGTGGCGTCACGTACGAAGTCGCGCACCGACGGATAGGCGCCGTCGACCGGTTCGATGCGCGACGAGTCGTCGAGGAGGGCGGTCGGGGTCGCGGTGCGCAACGCGAGGGACTCCGTCACGACGGCCAGGCGCGTCGCGTCGCGGATGACCTGCACGCCCACCGAGGCCAGCACCGAGACCGCCAGTTCGAACTCGTCGTCCGAGGCGTAATGGGCGAGCTCGGTGGACTGGACGAGGGTGAGCTGCGACCGCCGCGTCTCCTCGTACTGTCGCACCATGAGCTGGCCGGTGCGCGCCGAGGTGCGCCAGTGCACGTTTCGCAGCGCGTCGCCGGGCTCGTACGCCCGCAAGGCGTGGAACGAGATGTCGTTGTTCGTGATGACCTTCGTGATCTCACCTTCGAGGTCCCGGATGAGGCCGGCCGCCGAGGGGCGCAACCGTGCCGTCACGGGGTGCACGAACAGCTCCTCGGGATCGGTCCAGCGCAGCTTCCGCCGAAGCATCCCGAGCTGATCGCCGCGAACGGACACGGCCGGACCCGCGACGATGACCGCACGGCGGTTCGTCGGCACGGCGAACAGCTCCTCATGCTCGCCGTCGGGCGCGAGGGACGGCACCACGAACTCCGCCAGACCGGCGCCGACCGGCAACTCGAGCCGGGCGGGTGCCGACGGCGAGGAGCCCGCATTCGTGACGAGGAGCCGGCCGAGCGCGCGCTGGCCGGCCACGACGCGGGCCGGCTGCAACTCGATGCCGACGCGGAAGGTCATGCGCCCGAAGACGAACGCGATCGCCACGAGCACCGCCGCGAGGAGGGTGAATCCGAGGAAGGCGAACTCGATCCAGCCGAAGCCCCACGCGAG
>Ga0299914_10002976_pt1 | contig 11849 bp, 9 predicted proteins | sample RVTome_10_FD_201361 | JGI IMG/M metagenome (GOLD analysis project Ga0299914, IMG submission 201361) | Soil microbial communities from uranium-contaminated site in the Upper Colorado River Basin, Wyoming, United States - RVT153D57 (version 2) ... | reverse complement strand
TACGTCCGTGATCGATCTGCGCTCGAGGCGTGCTCTCCGGTACTGCGGCCGCTTCGTGACCTGGTAGCCGAGCGCGTCGAGCAGTCGAAGTATGGCTTTTCTCATCTCGCTATGTCGGTGTGTGTAAGAAGGCCTGCCAGCTCGCGTTTGAACGTTTGGTGATCGATCGACAGCGGCACGCGCACGATGCGGCAGTCCACTCCTTCCAGCACGCGGCCGAGCACCTCGATCCATCGCGCGATCGCTTCCTGCACGAGAACGGAGGGTTCATCGCCCGCGACCGCACGGTTGAAGGCGTGCCAGTACAGGTGATTGTGGAACGCGTGATACTCCGCCGCCATGATCGAGGCGCTCATCGAAGCGGCCAGGCCCGGATCCACGTCGGACACGCCGATGCTCGACCGCTCTTCACGAGCCAGAATCACGTAGCGATGGAGAGGGCCGCCGTTCGCATCGAAGGAACCGTAGAGGATGTCCGGCGCTACGCGGCGGCGCACGAAATGCGCGCCGCGTCTGCGGTGAACGGCCCAGTGGATCCGATCCGGGAGGCCGCGCCCCCTCATGAGACGGGCGGCCAGATCGGCGTCGTCCTCCAGATTGTACGCATAGATTTTCGGGTACGCCAAATTCGGCCACACGTGGCCCTCACTGCCCACGAAGGAGATGTCGTCGGCGAGAAACGTGAAGCCGCGGCGCAGGCAGAGCTCGAGCGCGAGCGACGTCTTTCCCACGCCGCCGGTCCCGCCGATGAGGGTGACCCTGCCGTCCTCGCCGGCGACTGCCGAAGCGTGCACAAGGGCGACGTCCGGCATCCAGTACGCGGCAGGCACGAGGACGAGCTCGTGAAAGAGGACGCCCGCTCGTTCCTCCCGGCTGCTGTACTGCATGTCCACCATCCGGCGCGCATGCGCGATGAGCACGGAGGAGGAAGAAGCCGGATAGAAGGCGACCTCTGTCAGGCGCGACCCCGTAAACCCGAACCGCACGTCCGCGGTGCGCTCGCGCAGGAGGAATCCACCGTCGAATTCGTCATGGCTGCGCGGATTGACGAGTGCGCCTCGGGAGCGAACGAGGGGCCGGAAGCGCACGATCAGGTCGGCCGCCTCGCTCGCGGACGGATAGCGAGACAGCTCCTCTCGCAGCACGGCTGCACCGGGAGAGGTATCGTACTCCACGCGAATGCTTCTTCCGAGCATCCGGTAGGTCGAAGCCTGGTCAGGAGGTTCGGGCATGAGCATCGAGCATGCGATTCACAATAGCAAGCAGATCGTTCCGGCGGCGCTCGACGTGGAAGTGCTGGAGGATGTGGGCGCGCGCCGCCTCGCGCCGCTCAACGCCCGCCTGCAGGGCGCGGCGTACGGCGTCGCGGGCCTTGCCGGGATCGGGTTCGTCGACCACCCACCCGGCGGCACCGACTCCGTCCGGGATGCCGAAGGCGCGGCTGCCCACCGGCACGCATCCGCACAGCATGGCCTCGCACAGCACGTTCGGAAGCCCCTCGGCGCGGGAGAGCTGGAGGTAGACGGACGTTCCGTGGTAGACCTCGAGCAGCTCCTCCCGTCGAACGGGCCCGATCAGCTCCACGTTCTGCGGCGGATCATACCTCCGCGCGACGCCGGCGGGATCCGCCACCCCGACCGCGCGAAATCGTACGTCCGGCATGAGGCGGGCGGTTTCGAAGAAGAGATCGACGCCCTTGCGCCGCAGCGTACGGTCTGAGTCGATCATGCCCACCGTGCTCACCACGGCGTCGCGGACGAGCGGTCCCATCTTCCAGAGGCCAGGATCGTATCCGGTAGGAAGCACGTGGATAGTCGTCGAGACGTTCGGAACGAACGCTCGGATTCCTTGCTCCGTCACCTTCGGCCACTCCGAGAAGCGGTTCTTCGAGTACACGAGCGAGGGCGAGACGGGAAGCAGAACGTCCGCCCCTCGGAGCACCGTTCGGGCGATGGGCCACCGCCAGCTGCTCTCTACGATGCCGTACTCGAGCGAAGGCAACGAGATCGCATCGAAACCGCCTACCGAGACGGCGACGGGTTTGCGAAAGAGACGTGCCGCCAGAACCGGCAGGAACATGTGGTAGTCCGAGAACCAGCCATACACGCCGTCGGCCCGCGGGAGCTCGCGCAGGAGCCAGAGGAGCTGATCGAGGAGCATGAGGCCGAAGGCGGCCACCCCCGGTTTCTCGCCCGAGCCGAGCCGGCCGGCGGAGGCCACCGCGCCGAACTGATAGGGCACGAGATCGAAGGCATCGCCCAGGATGCGAAGATCCTCGCGAACGAAGGAGCTCGGCTGCAGGTAGATGAAGAGCAGTCTCGGCCGCACGGCGTTTCGATCGTTCAGAAATGATGCCGGAGAATCTCGACGATGCGTTCCGAAGCACCCTCCCGCGCAAACGCGGGAACCGGGTCCTCTGGTCGACGTGCGGCCGCCGCTTCGATCCGGCACGGATCGGCCCCGACGAGCTGATTCCATCCTCCCTCGAGCGTCTCTACCCACTCCGTCTCATCGCGCAGCGTAATGCATGGAACGCCGAGCCACAACGCTTCCTTCTGAAGTCCTCCTGAATCGGTCAGCACGGCGCGTGCATGGCGCACGAGGGTAAGGCTGGCAAGATAGCCGACGGGCTCGCGCGTCTCGACGTTCGCGGGCACCTCGATGTCTCGCAGACGCGATCGGGTTCGAGGATGGAGCGGAAGCACGACCGGCAGGCCGATGCGTCCCAGTCCCTCGAAGATGCCGGCGAGGCGCACGGGGTCGTCCGTGTTTTCGGCGCGGTGCACGGTAGCGGCGTAGTAGGCGCCCGGCGCATGCCGCGTTACGGCATCGAGCGGAACCTTCCGCCTGGCCACGTCGCCGAACAATCGCGTGGCGTCGAGCATGACGTCGCCGGTGAGATGAACCCCATCCGTGACGCCTTCGGACCGAAGATTCTCTATGGACGAAGCCGTGGGGCAGAACAGGAGACCGGCGAGGCGATCCGTCACGATGCGGTTGATCTCCTCCGGCATGCGCCGGTTGAAGGAGCGCAGTCCCGCCTCCACGTGCACGACCGGAATGTGAAGCTTGGCCGCCACGACGGCGCCCGCGAGCGTGCTGTTCGTGTCGCCGTAGACCATCACACAGTCCGGCATCAGACCGCTCGTCAGGACCCGCTCGAGTCCGATCATCATCTCGCCGGTCTGAACAGCATGCGTGCCCGAACCGACGCCCAGATTCTCTTGTGGCTCGGGAATCCGGAGCTCCTGGAAAAAAACGGCGCTCATCTCGCGATCGTAGTGCTGCCCCGTGTGGATGAGGGACTCCCGTACGCCGGCCTCGACAAGCTTCCGGCTCACCGCCGCAGCCTTCACGAACTGAGGCCGTGCGCCGATGATGGTTACGACATGCGTGATGGCGGTCATGAAGGCTCCCTCAGCGGGCGATGCTCGACAGCACGTCCGCCAGGATGCGTGTCTGCTCACGACGGCTGTACCGGGCCGCCCGCTCGGGCACGGCGCCCGAGAGGCCGCGGCCGGATTTCCAGACATCGTAACCGGCCCGCAAATACGCCACTACGCCCGCCACGTCGTCGAATCCGAACATGCGCCCGGCATCCGTGGCCCCGAGCACGCGGGCGGCATCACCGGCCGGCGGGCCGATGCCAAGCACCGGGCGTCCCGAAGCGACATATTCGTACAGCTTGCCGGTGACGATGCCTTCGGCCCCCGCCACCCGGTTGACGCACAGCAGCAGCACCGTGGCCCGGCGCATCCGCTCCACGGCGGCCCTGTGGGGGACGAACGGGAAGGTGTCGATGAGGTGGTTGAGGCCGTAGTCGGCGGCTGTCGAGAGGACCGCCGGCTCTACGTTCCCCGTGAGCGCGATGCGAAGCTCCGGCATCCGTTCCGGAGCGCGGAGCTCGGCCAGCGCTTTCCACAGGACTTCGGGATTCCGGGCCATGTTGAGGTTTCCTACGTGCCCGATAACGAACCGGTCCGCGGGCGGCTTCGCATCGACGGCCTCGAAATCGGCCGGATCGAATCCGTTCGGGACGACTTTGAGCGAAATCGATGCCCTGGCGAGCAGCTCCCGTCCCATCGCCTCGCTCACGACGGTGCCCACGTCGGCATGATTGAGGACGAGCATCTCCAGCCACCCATCGATCGCGCGGGCAAGCGCGGTCATCGGTAGATCTTCGTAGAAGTCGATGCCGGTCCACGGATCGCGCAGATCGACGAGCCACGGCGTGTCGTGGAGGCGATGCAGCAGAAGCCCGGCGAGATGCGTCGAATGGGGCGGCCCGGTCGTCATCACGGCATCGAAGCCGCCCTGCTGCAGCAGGCGATGACCTCGAGCCGCTGCAAAGGGCACCCAGCCGACGCGGGCATCCGGGAGAAATACGTTCGCTCTCATCCACCGGGCGATGCGCTGCCTCAGGTTCGTCTCCGCCTCGCCGAGAAATCCCGTCGAGACGACGGCTTCCTTCGGTTGCCCCAGCACGTTCGCATACAGCGCGTACGGGTCCCATGCGGACGTACGCTCCACGCGCGTCGAGTGTGGAATCTCCGAGGTGAGATCCGGATCGAGATCGGGAAAGGATGCATGCTCGGGGCGGACTGTAAGCACAGTCGGACGCCAGCCGAACGCTGCCAGGTACTTGACGAACTTCAGGCTGCGCTGTACGGCCGAGCCGCCCGAGGGCGGGAAGTAGTACGTGATGAAGAGGAGTTGTCTCATGATGGCTGGCTGATGGGGATTTCCGGCACGCCGTCCCTCATGCAGGCGGCTCCTCTGAGGACTCCCTGCGGCGGTACCAGGCAAGCCCCAGCAATGCGAGCGTCAGTCCATAGACGAGAGCGGTCGCCGCTCCGGAGATCCAGACGCCAACCCGGTGGCTGGCGGGATCGAAACGCAGTACGACCTGCTGCGCTCCCTCCGGCACCATAACGGCACGAAGCATATGGTTCGCCCGGACGATGGCGGCGTCCGCGCCGTCTATCGACGCCTCCCATCCCGCGGGATAGTAGATCTCGCTCAGGACCAGCAGCCGGGGCGCGTCGGTTTCTACGCTGAGCACGATCTCGTCGGGTGCGTAGGAGGCGATGTCGACGCGGGCCGTGCTCCCTGAATCGATCGGGGCCGGCTCCACGTCGAGCGGCTCGTAGAGAAGCGCCGTGTCCCGGAGATCGAAACCGGGACTGCGGATACGAGAGAAGGCCTCCTCGTCGTCCGAAACGATTTCCACGTCTCCGGCGAAGAACGCACGGGGGAGGGCGTCAGGATTCTCGAGCACGTACATGCCCGTCTGCTCTCCCTGGTATACGGCTTGCGTGCCGGGAAGCTCGCCGCCCGCAACCACGTACCGCACGTTTAGAAGATCGAGAGCCTCTTCGTCCGGGGCGCCCGTTGCCGGATCGACGAAGAGATCATCGATGTACGCTTGCATCAGGCTTAGCTTGGCGCCGTGGTAGCCGCCGACGGATTCGAAGTGATACGAGGGGCGGGCATTCTGGAAGGGGGAGCCGCTCTCTAGTGAGACGACCCGAAATCGACCCATTCCCCCTGCCTCCTCTTGCCTCTGGAGAAGAAATCGATCGAAATCATACGTCGCGATCTGCTCTTCCGGCTCTTTGGCGCGGACGAGGAAGTCCTCGTTGAAATAGCGGCGTCCGACGCCCCAGAGGTCGACCATCACGAGCAGCGCAACGGCTACCTGCATCGACCATCGCGGCACCGCGCCGTTTCGAAAGAGCAGGACGATTCCCGCCGCCAGGAGTACGAACAGCAGCGATCGCAGCATTTCGGACTTGAAGATCGCCGCACGCTCCACCTGCTGCTCCTGCAGGTATTCGTTGAGCGTCGCCTGCAGGCGCGGATCGTCGGGCGACACGTCGGGATACTCCGAAAGAATCTGCTGCATGATCTGGGCCGCCTCGTCGGGCTTTTCGAAGTCCGTAACGATCCCCGGAACCAGCCACATGATCAGCAGCAGGGCGGCCACGCCGCCGAAGGACGCATACGCCGCGCGCGCTCCGCCGGGCGTCACGTCCCGCCCGGCCTGGTGAAGTCCGAAGCCCGCCAGCACGGCGATCGTAAAGGCAGCGGCGATGAGCCACGTCTCCGGGACGCGAAAGGCGTTGAAGAGCGGAAAGTGCTCGTACATCAGCCGGTTCAGGAGGGGAAAATGCGACCCCAGCGAGAAGAGGATCATCACGCCGGTGCCGAGTGCGAAGGCGAGCACCACGTTTCGCCGAACGCGCCCCAGCGCGAGGACTGCGAGGGCGAAGACGATGGCGCCGACGTAGTGCGGTCCGGACGTGAACGGCTTCGGACCCCAGTAGGTGGGACTTGCGCCGCCGAACGCGTCGGAAGCGATGAGCGTGGCAAGCTCGCCGACACCCTGGCTCCATGCCATCGCATAGGACCAGTCCAAACCCGCTCCGGCAGCATCCACGGCCCCCCGGATCGTGTACTGCTTGTACTCGAAGTGCGCGAGGTAGGGCTGCGCGACCAGGAGCAACCCGAGCACCGATCCAAGCGCGAGGAATCCCGTAGCCGCGCCGACGGGCCTCCACTCCCCGCGCCGTGCCGCACTGACGAGCTCCACAAGCCACCAGATGCCCAGCAGGAAGCTTACGTAGTAGGTGATCTGCACGTGGCCCGCCCTCAAATTGATGCCGAGCGCCATGGCAAATAGAAGTGCCGAGAGCAGCTTCGGCTTTCGAAGCACGTAGGCGAAGGCCAGGACGAGCCAGGGCGAGAAGCAGAGCGTGACGAACTTCGAGTTGTGCCCTGCGACCAGGTAAATGGCCAGGTAGGTGGTGAGCCCGTATGCCGCAGCGCTCAGCAGCCCGGCAAGCCGGTCCGCCGTGAGATAGAAAACGAGGAGATACGTCCCGATCAGGAGGAAGATGAAATGGGACGCGGGCCAGATGATGTCCCGCAGCAGGGATGGGATGGCGTCCAGCTGCGGTACACGATCCCCGTAGGAGATCATATAGCCCGGCATGCCGCCGAAGGCATTCGGGGCCCAGAGCGCCGGCTCCCCGGTCGATTCCTCGTAGTCGAGGATGAACTCGGCCATGGCCCGCCACCGCACCGTATCGCCACCGATGAGCGACTGGTCCGAGAAGACGACGGGCGCGTAAAATCCGAATGCCACGACGAAAAGTGCCGCGAGGCACACCAGATGCTGGGTGCGGCCTGTCAGTCGATCCCACCACCCCTCCTCCATGTGGGAAGGCGGGCGGGCCTTTCGAGAAGATCGAGCCATGCCGCGCGCTATTCGATGACTTTGGGAGCGCGAAAGTACTCGCTATCCGCATCGGGCGCATTTCTCAGCGCCTCCTCACGTGTGATCCGCTGCTCGACGCGGTCCTCTCGCGCAACGTTGTAGAGGTCGAGCACGTGCGACATCGGAGGCACCGCGGTCGTGTCCAGCTCGTTCAATTTTTCGACGTATGCGAGAATCTCGCTCATCTCCTTCGCCAGACGCTCCACCGCTTCGTCCGAAAAGCGCAGCCTCGCGAGGGAGGCGATGTACTGGACTTCGTCTTCGGATACCGCCATGTGCTTGAACTCGTCTATCCACTCGAATCGGCCGCGCACGGCAAGCTGCGCACAGAGGCGCTCGCGTGTCGCTGCCATCAAATCGGGAATGTCGCGCCGCGTCTTGCCCTCTAGGCTGATCGGCTCTCCAATGACGATGTGAATCGCGACGAATCCAAAAGGATACGGAAGCGCCGCGCTCAATGCGAGAATATCGAGCAGGTTTGATGGTTGCTCACGAATACGCAGGGCTGGTCGGAATCGATCCGGGAGCGGTCCTTCACGCGCACTCGAAATCCGGAGAGCGTGAGAATGACGTGGCCCCAGGCGCGTGCGGTGCGCTTGAAGTTGCCAGCCGTCGGCTGAAACTGATGCGTGATCAGCTGAAGGATGGAGATGGGAATGGTCCACAGCGCCGCTATCACGGCGAACCACACAAAATGAAGCCGCGCCGCGATCGTAGACTCCGGTACCCCCGTCGACGGATTGCATTCCTCCGGATGTGCTGGCATTCATCTGTCGCCGACCCTGACTTCACGGACCGCAGACCTCAGGCGTCTGATCAACGCGGTCGAGCCGCGCAGGCCCTCCGTGCCGGCGGGCACGACGTCGACGTCGAGCGAGAGTGGCCCGTCGAATCCGTCGTACGCAAGCGCGCGGAGCTGAGAGGACCAGTCGACCTCGCCACTATCTATCGGTCGCGGCTCCCACCCGTTCCCCGTCCGTTCTCCGTTCCGGCACCGAACGAGCTCGACGCGGCCGCCGAGCGCGGCCAGTCCCGCGTCGGCCTCCTCGCCGGACTGCACGGCGGCCGCAGGATCCCAGGCAGCGCGAACGGCCTCGAGATTCACGGCCTCCAGGAGGAGGGCAAGCTCTTCGCCGCTCGCCGCCAGATACGACGCCTCGTTGATCACGCAGAGTCGAATTCCCGACCGTTCGGCTTTTCGCCCGGCGGCTCGCAGCGCCTCCACAGCGCCCGTGAACGCATCCTTGCCCTCCCCTCGCAGGCTCGAGACGACGATGCGCGGACAACCGATGCGCGCGCAGAACCGCAGCGTTTCGTCGAGCTGGACGAGCTCGTTGAGCCAGGCGGACCGCTCGGCGACGTCGCCCACGAACGTGCCCGGATCCACGGCGATGACCGGAAGCTCGCTGGCACGAAGGCGTGCCTTCAGCTTCTGCTCGTTGATGAACGGCACGCGGTCGCGGATGCCGCCCACGCGGCCGAGCTCCAGCCCCTCGAGCCCCCAGAGCAGCGCATAGTGCACGGCGCGCTCGAGATCGTAGGTAACCGTCTCGGTAAGCAGGCTGGGAATCATACCGCGAATGCCGGCTGGTGACCTACTGCGATCCGAGGGCGGGAGGCACCGTCATAGTTTCGTCCCGGACCGGCAGAAAAGACTCGGCTTCCGTCGCCTGAAGCATCGCGCGACGATAGGCGGCGTCCGCCAGGCGGCGAGCCCTCACGACGGCCGAATCGAGAATGGCCGATTCATCCGGCGGTTCGAAGCGCGTGAGGTCGAGATTGCGGCTCCTCGCCAGGCGGAGCACCGATGGATCGGGTCGAAGGACGATTCCCCGCTCGAACAGGGGCTCCTCAGCGCGCCGTATCGAGATCAGCCGTATACCGTATCCGTCGAGAAGGCTTCGAACGTCCGCTTCATCGGCGGAGGAGAGGCCGGCATACACGACGGCGTGCACCCTGTCGAGCGACCACGTCGGGTGCTCCAGGAAGTGGCGCAGACCGACGTGTCCGGTGCGCGAACCGGACCAGACGGCGATCATCACGGATCGGTCCGGAATCGACCACCGGCGCGTCACGTAGCTCAGGTTGCGCGCCGCCTCGAGTACGGCGGACGTGGCGATGCCGTAGTTCCCGAAATCCACGACAGGCACGCCGGCGAAGGAGCCGGCCGCGTCGAGATCGGCGCATACGATGACGAGATCGCGCTGGAGCCGGGGGTGCTTTCCGGAGAAGTACCCCATCATGTTGATCGCGCCTGCTCGAGGCTGGTAGTCGATCGCGACGCGGGCAGAGAGGGTGCGCGGCAGCTCTACCGCCTCACCGCGCCGCGTTTCCAGAAAGTTGGACAGCTCTGGCTCCGGGAGGCCGAACAGCTCCGCGGCAGCACGCGGCGTCACCTGCACGACGAGCAAACCCCGGATCGGCGCAGCATGAAACCGCGGCATCAGGTCTCTCATCACGATGGCGAGCCGGGCACCGGCCTGCTGCCATGCCGAAAGGTCGGCGGACGTCGCTTCGGTGACGAGTACGGCGAAGGGCGGTGGCGGCGCCGAGCCGTCCGGCGCCGGAGGCGAACCCGCCGCCACGACCATCCGTCCGACGGTGACGCGCCCCGAATCACTGCGCGCATCCGGCAAATAGTCGATGCCGCGCAGGTAGGCCGTCGAATCGATCGGACCGACGGCGCTGAAGCTGCTCCCGACAGGATAGTTGATCGAGACACCGTAGACGAGGCGAAAATCCTCGTCCACGGCCGGCTGAAGCCTGAACTCGCGCATCCGAGCGGCGACGTAGGCGGCCGCTCGCGCGTATCCCTGCGTGCCGGTAGCCCGGCCCATGAGCTGCTCGTCGTTCAAGAATTCGAGGTGATCGCGGAGCTCGTTCTCATCCCACACCGGGGACATCGGCGCCGGTGTGGTCGGCGCCTCCGGAATGCGCAGGGCCGCACACCCTGCGGCGAATCCGACCAGGCTCGCCAGCGCGACACGCGCCCAGACGGAGGCTACCCGGCCATCATGCCTCGAAAGGATCCGCCGAACGCGCGGTACGTACATGAAGTGTCTTGTGCATGCGCGGAAACTGTTGCGTATCCGCACCCATTACGCACGGTGGGGTTCCCATTTCCTCGAGAAACGAGCCGCCTCAACCGACCTGAGCTCCCATGGTCTCCAACGTACTCGCAGCTGCCGCCGTTCTGCGGCGCCACTACAGGCGATTGGCATCGATGAGTCTGCTCGGACTGTTGGGTGCCGCCGGCCTCGTGCCGCTCGTGCTATACATGCCTCGCGAAGATGTGGCGCGGTACCTGCTGCTCCTGCTCGTGTGCGTCTACGCAGGTCGAAAGATCGTACAGCTCGTCCACGCCCGCGCGGCTCGCAAGCAGCTGGCTACGGAGGAACACTTTCTTAGGTATGGATCGTCGAGCCGCCGCATGCAGAAAGCGGTACGAAACGAGGATGAGATGTGGCAGAGGAGCGCCGTTGTTTCAGGCCTGAGGGCCATCGACAGCCACCCGGTACGCGACGGTCTCATGGCGGAGGAGCGACGGCGGCTCATCTACCGCCGCTATCGACAGGCGTTCCGGACCCTTCGGCCCAGTCTCGCCGTTTTCGACGCCTTGCTCATCGCCGTGCTGGTCGCTACAATGCTGCTCGCGCCCCGGATCCAGGTGTCGTTGATCACGATGCTGTTCCTGGCCGGCTTCGTTGCCCTGGCCCTCACGGGCGCCGTCGAAGCTGCGCGGTGGTTCGTGCACCGGCAGCTCGCAGAATCGCTGGAGCGCTGGTTCGACGCCCTGAGCGACTGGACACTGCGCGTCTCGCTCGAGCAGCTGCATGCGCGGTCCGAAGCGTACGCCCACCGTCTGCTCTACGTCGCGCAGCCGTGGTTCGCCGACGGCGGCGAGAGCAGCGGCGCCGATCGCACAGGGGTCAACGTCCTGGCCGGCGACGGAGGCTCGCTTCCGTCCGGCATCGCGGGGGATGAGGACGGCTGAACCCGAAGCGTGTCGCAGTGCAACGCAGAGCCGCGCGATGTATGAACGGCCCTAGCGGCGCGCCTGGGGCACGCCCTCCGTTTCCTGCTCGAATCCTGCTCGTTCGAGCACGTCCCGGATCTTGCCGCGGCGCTGCTGCAGCATGTCGAGCTGAAGCGGCGCATCGGCGCGCACCTGGAGAGGCTCGAGCGTCTCGGCCTGAAGCACGATCAGGAGCTCCTTCTGTGCGACGGTCGTCTGCGTGAAGCCGAAGGCGTAGCGAAGCCCGAAGAACCACCAGGGCAGATCCTTGAGCACCGGAATGCCGCGTCGCGATACGGATTCTTCGGTCGAGTACAGGCCGCCGATGACCGTCTGCTCGCCGTCGAGAAGCAGCACCTGCGTGGTGGCGTTGTTTCGGTCGATGACGAGTCCCTGAAGCGAGGGCCGGCCGTTCGACTTCTCCACCGTGACGTTCAGGTGGATGAAGTCGAGATCAGGAGCATCGGCCGTGTCCGCGAGGGCCTCCGTAAGCAGGGTCGGTACCACGTCGACGATGATGCCTGTCGAGTAGAACTGCGTCACGGTGTTGCCGGA
>Ga0299914_10002975_pt1 | contig 11850 bp, 6 predicted proteins | sample RVTome_10_FD_201361 | JGI IMG/M metagenome (GOLD analysis project Ga0299914, IMG submission 201361) | Soil microbial communities from uranium-contaminated site in the Upper Colorado River Basin, Wyoming, United States - RVT153D57 (version 2) ... | reverse complement strand
CGAATGAGGTCATCATGCTAAACCTTCAACAGAAACAGCAGCTTACACAGAAGCTTTCGCCGCAGCAAATCCAATACATCAAGCTGCTGCAGCTGCCGACCCTTGCTCTCGAACAGCGGATCAAGGCGGAGATGGAGATCAATCCTCTACTAGAGGAAGGTTCTGAAGAAGACGAATTAGAGATTTCTGAAGAAGAAGACGTTCGCGATGAGCTTACGCAGGGCGAGGAGGTCCGCGATGCAGACGTGCGTGAGGAGGAAGGGGACAAAGACGAAGAATTTGATTGGGAGGAGCTGCTAAATAATACCGACGACCTCTACGGTTACAAGGCACGCGTCGACCAGAGCAGCGAGGAAGACGACCGCGAGATGCCAATGCCTTCGAGAGAGAGCATGGTCGAGCATCTTAGAGACCAGCTTGCGTTTCTTGATCTCGACGAAAACGAGGAGCTGATCGCTGAGCAGATAATCGGATCGATCGATGAGGATGGCTACTTGCGCCGACCCCTCGAGTCGATCATCGATGATCTCATGTTTAATCATGGAGTCATGCTTACGGATGACGATGTCGAGCGCGTGCTGAAGCGCATACAGCAGCTCGAGCCGGTTGGTATCGGGTCGCGAGACCTGAGGGAATGCCTCCTCGTTCAGCTCTACAGCATGCCGGAGGACCTGAGCGGCCGCGACGTCGCCATCGCGATGCTGGAGGAGGCCTATAAGGCCTTCACGATGAAGCACTTCAGTGCGATCATGAAAAAAATTGGCTGTGAGGAGGACGAACTCAAGGACGCTTACGATCTAATCCAGCACCGTTTGAATCCGAAGCCGGGTGAGGGAGACTTCACGGCGCAGCAGAATTACATCACGCCTGATTACAGCGTCGGATATGTAGAGGGCGACTTCTTCATTACGCTGAATGGCAGGAATGCACCCGAGCTCCGCATTTCGCGGCAGTATCGAAACATGCTCCAGAAGATCGCCTCGGAAAAAAAGAATCCCTCATCGAACGGAGTCGACGACGAGACGAAGAAATTCCTGAAGAATAAATTCGAGTCTGCCCGCTGGTTCATTAACTCCATCCAGCAGCGCCGTCATACGATGACGAAGGTCATGCATGCCATCGTCGAGCTTCAGGAAGATTTCTTCAAATACGGCGAAGGAAATCTCAAGCCGATGATTCTGAAGGATGTGGCTGAGATTATCGACATGGACATTTCGACCGTCAGCCGAGTCGTAAACGGCAAGTATGTCCAGACGGAGTTCGGCGTTTACGAACTGAAGTACTTCTTTTCCGAGGGACTGACCACGGACAGCGGAGAGGATATCTCCAATAAGGAGGTAAAGGCGATCATCGAGAGCATTATCGACAAAGAGGACAAAACAAAGCCTCTCTCCGACCAGAAGATCGCGGACATGCTTGAAGACCGCGGATTTCAAATTGCGCGCCGCACGGTGACGAAGTATCGCGAACAACTAGGTATCCCTGTTGCGCGTTTACGAAAGGAAATCGTTCTTGCCGATTAAATAGCGGCACACCCCCATCCTATAGAGCCTCTCTTCGCCGCCTGCAAGGAAGTGATTTCTTCCAATCGAGCAGGGTATTTCTTCACGTGAACTGCACATCAGCGTCCAGCTGTAAAGACAGTCTCGAGTCCAATCCGCACCTCTCCTTAGTGCCGCCACTCCCTTTCAAGTCCAGCGGAGATGCTCTAGAAGAAATCGGATGTGACGCATCATGACTTGGCACGGTTTATGGGAAGACCAGAAGGAAAGAGCACCCACATTCCTTTATGTTTTACTTGTCTTCGGAGAAAGCAATGCCTGTAAAACTGCATTCTGTTAGCGGACGAAACGTGACTGCGATGTCGCTGCTGTTTGCACGCTACGTCGCGGGCCAGATTGCCGATCCGGCATGGAGCCAAATTATGGCGATCCTCGACGCCGAGGACACGTCCATGGATGAGCGGGTCGCGCTCGCCAACTTCATCAGCGATGCATTCCAGGATCTGGGGCCTGACGACGTGAAGGTCCCACTGTCTGACGAGATACGTGATTTCGTAACCTTGACACGGGCGGCATAAAACCTCCAGCGAGGGATACCACGTGGTGGAATTGTCGGGAATTCCCGGCGCAGCAATTCGATTGGGCCTGGCGCCGTAACGCCGGGCCTTTTTTATTGGAGCCGGTTCGCGTGTGCGTCGTATGTACTACCCGCTCCAGCAAATGGGCTCCAGCATGCAGATTCCGGACGCCGTAATCCTCTGCGACGTCGGTCCTCGTGACGGCTTTCAGTACGAGGACACACGCATTCCGACAGACCTAAAGGTGCAGATCATACGCGGCCTGGCGGAGGCAGGATTGCCGAGAATCCAGGTGGCGTCGTTTGTACATCCTCAATGGGTGCCTCAAATGGCGGATGCTGAAGACGTCGTGGCGCAACTGCCAGAAGTGGATGGTGTCCGGTATTCAGGCCTTGCCCTCAACCTGCGTGGCGTTGAACGCGCGAATGCGGCAGGTCTGAAGGCCATTGATCTCTCGATTGCAACCTGGGATGAGCACTCGCTCGATAATGCCAACATGTCAGTCGACGAGGCGGTGGTGCAGGCCATCACGATGGTTGAACGGGCCCTCGCTTTCGGTATGGAGGTCCAGATTGGTGTTCAGACCGCCTTCGGCTTCAAATCGCCTGGCGACACTCCGATGGTTCGCGTTCTCGAGATCGTGGGACGATTCGTCAAAATGGGGGTCGAATCAATCTCGCTGGCCGACACGACCGGGATGGCGAATCCTATGATGATCGCGGAGCGCGTTGACATGGTACGCGATATTACAGCAGACATTCCCCTGGTGCTTCATCTGCACGATACACGCGGCCTTGGGATGGTCAACGTCTACGAAGCGATCCGTCACGGGATCGATCGCTTCGATACTTCGCTCGCTGCGATGGGTGGTTGCCCCTTCATTCAGGGCGCTGCAGGCAATATCGCCACCGAGGACACGGCCTATCTGCTCGAGACACTTGGAATTTCGACAGGGGTCGATATCGAACGGGTGGCCGCGTGCTCGCGAAGAATCGCCGAGTTTCTGGGAAAGTCCTTCCCCGGTAGGCTGTATCGGATTACCCGTTGACTGTGTGTTCGCGCTCGTTTAAGCTCTTCAGAACATCCACTGTGAGGAGCAAATGAGAATAGCCATTCTGACGAACGAGTACCCCCCGAACGTGTACGGCGGTGCCGGCGTCCACGTAGAGTATCTCGTCAGAGAACTCGCTGCATTCGATCGAGACCATCGCATCGACGTGTTCAGCTTTGGAGATCAACATGTCGACGACAGAAATCTGCACGTGCGCGGCGTCAATCCGCATTCAACGATTCAAGCGGCGGACCCTCTCCACGGCAAGTTCCTGGACACGATGCTGCGCGACATCCATATGGCGGGTCTGGTAGAATCAGCCGATATCGTTCACTGTCACACGTGGTATTCTCATTTTGCAGGCTGCCTGATTCGCAACCTCCACAATGCACGTCTCGTGCTGACAACGCATTCACTCGAGCCGCATCGGCCCTGGAAAGTGGAGCAACTCGGATCTGGATACCACGCAAGCTCCTGGATCGAAAAGACCGCCTATCAGAATGCGGACGGTGTGATTGCCGTTTCGGAATCGATGAAACGGGACGTCATGGAGCTGTACGAGGTGCCGGAGGAGCTCATCGCGGTCATTCCAAATGGGATCGATCCGGATGAATATCGGCCTGTTGAGGAGCCGGACGTGCTCCGCCTACACGGAATAGACCCGGAACGGCCATACGTACTTTTCGTGGGGCGGATCACGCGTCAGAAGGGGATCATCCACCTGGTAAATGCCATCCCTTTTTTGGATGACGGAATGCAGGTCGTCTTGTGTGCAGGTGCTCCGGATACGCCAGAGATCGGACGGGAGATGGAGGATGCCGTGCAGGAAGCCCGAAGAAAGGGTAATCACGACATCATCTGGATCTCGGAGATGCTGTCTCGTGAGCAGGTGATCGCACTGTATTCTGCAGCGGACGTGTTTGTATGTCCATCTGTCTATGAGCCGTTCGGCATCATAAACCTCGAGGCGATGGCCTGCGAAACGGCAGTTGTTGCATCCGCCGTGGGTGGAATTCCGAGCATCGTCGTCGACGGAGAAACCGGGCTGCTTGTGCCCTTCGAGGCACGCGGCCCGGTAGATTTTGAGCCGCGCGACGCCGACGCATTCTCTCGAGATCTGGCTGGTGCCCTTAATTCATTGATGATGGACCCGGAGCGGAGTAAGAAAATGGGTCGCCGCGGCCGCCGTCGCGTTCTGGAGGAGTACAGTTGGCGGGCAATCGCTGAGCAGACCACTTCTTTTTACGAGAAGCTGCTGAGTTGAGTGATTTTAGAACGTAAATGCAGCGTCAGACAGGATCAGAGCTCCAGCCGGGATGCCGCTTCATTTTCCCTCTCGAGAACCTCGATGAGTTCACGGGCACCTTCGATGCTTCCCTCATTTCCTGAGGATTCAAGTCGCGCGGCGGCCTCGCATATTGCAGTAAAGCCAAGACTTCCGGATGAGCCCTTTATGAAGTGAGCGGCACCCGCCAATTCAGAAGCGTCGCCTTTTTCGACGGATTCGCGCATCGAGAGTATTTGAGTTGGCAGGTCGCCGAGGAAATCAGCAATCAGCTCACGCATCTTCTCGCGGTCTCCGTCGAGGAGGTCGAGCAAGTTTTCCGGATCAAAGGCGACGTGGTGCGTGGTGGGCGTCAGGATAGGCGCAGTCTGACCGTCTCCCCCGGTTGGTAGATCTCCAGTAAGGTGATAGTCGGCAGCCATCAGGCTTACTTCCATCGACCCTCTGGTACGCATGGGTGTGCTCACGACTCGATTGATTTCTGCGAATAGGTCAAGCGTCCTGAACGGTTTGGCTAAAAAACCGTCCATGCCTGCCTCGAGGCATGCATCCCGATCGTCTGAAAGTGCGCGCGCGGTCATTGCAATGACCGGTGTTCGCCGTCCGGTAGTCCTCTCCTCTCGACGGATTTCTGCTGTCGCCTCAAATCCGTTCATTACCGGCATCTGAACATCCATCAGGATGACGTCGAAGCGTCCCTCGCGATTCGCATCGACGGCTTCTTGTCCGTTTCTTGCGATTGTCAAGGTATGGCCCTTCTCCTCCAGGAGGTGAGTCGCCACGCGCTGGTTGATCTCGTTGTCTTCCGCCAGGAGGATCGAGAGAGGCGGATGCGATGCAGCCTCATCGACTTCGAGGCTGGACGCTCCGCTCATGTGGCCCTTCGGAGTGATGGCTTCGATGACCGCAGCATGTAGATCCATCTCAGTAAACGGTTTGAAGACGTAGGCGGAGATATCGAGCCTATCGCACGACGCCTCCACACCGGGCAGCATGGTTGAGGCCAGAAGAACAATCTTCACTTTGTCAGAAGTCTGCCGTTTGCGGATCTCCTCGGCGACCTCGAGGCCACTGACGCCGGGCATGTCGGAGTCGAGTATCACAAGAGGGGCCGGGGAATCGTGGTTCAATTCACGAAGCGCCGCCGCTCCGTCTATCGCCATCATCGGTTTCATCCCCCAACGCTCCACGATTTCTGTTAGAATCCGTCGTGTGGTCGCGTTGTCGTCGACAATGAGAACAGGGTCCTCCGAAAAGTCATAGTTCGATCGATGCTGTGGGTAATCGTCACCCCGTTCAAAACGTGCGGTAAAAGCAAAGGTGGAGCCTACATCCGGCGTGGATTCGACCCAGATGCGTCCTCCCATCAGTTCTACGAGCCGTTTTGAGATCACAAGCCCGAGACCGGTGCCGCCGTAGCGCCGTGTGGTTGAGGAATCCGCCTGCTCGAATGCATCAAAAATCAGGTGCTGTTTTTCGGGATCGATTCCTATGCCGGTATCGCGGACGAGAAACTGAAGGTCTGTGTGCGTCGGGGAGGTCGAGAGCACATCCACCTGAACGATAATCTCACCCTTTTTTGTGAATTTAACGGCGTTGCCGACGAGGTTTAGCAGGATCTGACGAAGGCGATTCGGGTCACCTACAACGACGTTCGGCACGTCAGGGCCGATGCGGCATGCCAGCTCGAGGCCTTTCTCGTCAGCGCGTGCGGCAAGGCTGCGCAACGTGGCGGATAGATGTCTTTGTAGGACGATCGGGAGGTCTTCGAGGTCCAGCTTACCTGCTTCTACCTTCGAGAGGTCGAGCACGTCATTGATCACGCTCATCAATCCATTAGCCGACGAGGCGATGATCTCGACGTACTCCTCCTGTGCAGGCGAGAGAGTAGTACTTCGTATGACCTCCGTCATTCCGATTATGCCGTTCATTGGCGTACGGATTTCGTGGCTCATGTTCGCCAGGAATTCGGACTTCGCACGATTCGCCTGTTCGGCCTGTTCTTTCGCCGCCTCCAGTTCGTGTGTGTAGGTGCGCAGGGATTTCTGGCTGGCGCGGAGGGCGCTCTCACTTTCCCGGAGAGCGCGGGTTCGGCGCCGCACCTGGCGTCGAAGCGTCACGGCCCAAAGTATTGAGGCCAGGATCAACACAACGCCCGCCCAGAGCGCACGGTGGTAGAATGCAGACGAGAAACCGACGCGATTTATTTCGGTGCTGGCGCGCGGGTAGATCTGATACCCGTCGTCGTCCGATTCCGACGGAGTATACCTGCCGAGAATGCCGGTGACGCTGATCCTCTCGCCGGGACGATAGGTCTCGATTGAGAATTCCTCTGATCGATGCTCCGCGATCCACACGGTTATAACCGATCCTCCATCGGGCAGCAGCAGAAGGTATGTATCTGTTGCCGCACGCCTGGACCCAACTGCGATGCCTTCGATGGTGACGAGCCGGCCTACATTGGCTCGAAGAGTGGGGAAATCGCTTCCTGAAAGCGCTTGCGGCGCAGGTGTAACTCGCGGCCCCCGTATCGTAGCGACCTCCGATTGGGTAATCATCACCATTCCCTGGTCGAACGCAAGCACGCCTTCCACGACCACGCTGTCGCCGATCGCAGGAGGCGGCACTGTTTCGGGAATAATCACGTCAATTCCACCGGAGCCGGACTGAACGAAGAAATCCTTGAACCCCTCGGAATAACCCATGATAGGCGAGATGACTCGCCCTCCAGTGACGACTTTCTTTCCCACGAGATCGGGCTTGCCGTCGCGGTCATGGTCCCGCAGAATTTCGGCAAGCTGCAGCGGCTCACCGTACGGTCTGGCCGTTGCAGTGCCCGGCGACTCCGTCGATTCGGTGACGGGCGTCTGCACGTCCTGTTGCGCGTGAGCAGGAGTCGCCCACATCAACACGATCAATGCTATAGTACAATGGCCCAGTGATTCCATCGAGTAGCCGACGATGATATGCCGCGAGGGGATGAATTACGGCTACTCATAGTAATCGGACATCCTGCGCAATTCTTAACCTTCGGCGGTCGAGTCGCACACCACGGACGAAGCCACGCCGGACAAAAGAGGCACCGAAACCGATATGGCTCCGGTGCCTCTTCTTTTCCTTTCTTCGATATGTAACTGCGACGGCTGGAGTCTAGAAGTCCATATCGTCCATACCGGAAGGCATCGAAGGTGCCTTCTTCTTCCTTTCAGGCTTGTCGCTGACGACGGATTCCGTCGTCAGCAGCAGACCGGCTACCGACGCTGCATTCTCCAGTGCGGTGCGCGCAACCTTCGTCGGATCGATGACGCCTTGTTTGACGAGATCTCCGTACTCCTCAGTTTGCGCATTGAAGCCGAAGTCTCCCTTGCCCTCCTTCACCTTCTGGACGACGATCGATCCCTCTACGCCGGCATTGGCCGAAATCTGGCGTAGGGGTTCTTCGAGTGCCCGGCGGATAATGTCAATGCCGATGCGCTGATCGTCGTTATCTACTTCGATACCGTCCAGGGAATTGAGTGCCCGGATGTACGCTACGCCCCCACCGGGTACGATGCCTTCTTCGATCGCAGCGCGCGTCGCATGCAGCGCGTCCTCAACACGCGCCTTCTTCTCCTTCATCTCAGGTTCCGTCGATGCTCCGATCTTGAGCACGGCGACGCCACCTGAGAGCTTCGCCATGCGCTCCTGCAGCTTCTCAGCGTCGTAATCGCTGGTTGTGTTCTCGATTTGCTGCCTGATCTGGTTGGCGCGTGCCTTTATGTCTTCTGGCTTGCCGGCGCCGTCCACGACAGTCGTGTTGTCTTTGTTGATGACGATGCGCTTGGCACGGCCGAGGTACTCGAGCGTCGCGTTCTCGAGGCGGTAGCCTTTCTCTTCAGAAATGACGGTCCCGCCCGTGAGCACAGCGATGTCCTCGAGCATCGCCTTGCGGCGATCGCCGAATCCAGGCGCCTTGACGGCTGCTACCTTCAACGTGCCGCGGAGCTTGTTCACGACGAGCGTCGCCAGGGCTTCGCCCTCCACATCCTCAGAGATGACGAGCAGCGGATTGTTGAGCTGCACGGTCTTCTCGAGGATCGGAAGGAGATCCTTCATCGACGAAATCTTCTTGTCGTGGATGAGGATGTAAGCATCCTCGAGCACCGTCTCCATCGAGTCGGGATCGGTGATGAAATACGGCGAGAGGTATCCGCGGTCGAACTGCATGCCCTCGACCACTTCGAGCGTCGTTTCGGTGCCCTTGGCTTCTTCGACGGTGATGACGCCGTCCTTACCGACACGATCGAAAGCGTCGGCAATCAGATCGCCGATAGCATGGTCGCTGTTCGCCGAAATTGCGGCGACCTGTGCGATCTCGCTCTTACCTTCGATGTCACGGCTGAGCGATCGGAGCTGTTCGACGACCGATGAAACCGCCTTGTCGACGCCTCGCTTGAGATCCATCGGATTGGCGCCTGCAGTGACGTTTTTCAAACCTGCCGTCATGATCGCCTGTGCAAGCACCGTCGCGGTGGTCGTCCCGTCGCCGGCGACGTCACTCGTCTTTGAGGCGACCTCCTTGACCATCTGAGCGCCTACGTTTTCGAGCTTGTCTTCGAGCTCGATCTCTTTCGCTACGGTAACCCCATCCTTCGTGACGGTCGGTGCCCCGTAGCTCTTTTCAATGATCACGTTGCGGCCTTTGGGGCCGAGTGTCACCTTTACAGCGTTCGCGAGTGCGTCCACACCCCGTTTAAGGGCGTTGCGCGCCTCTGAATCGAAAACAATCTGCTTAGCCATGGTATTTCATCTGATTTAGACGTGGGATAAAGAAGGGATCTGTCTGCCACAGTCAGGAATCGTCAAGCGGCCGACTGTCGGCAAACCTACTTCTCGTCAATGACGCCAAGAATGTCGTTCTCACGCATGATGAGCACTTCCTCACCGTCCAATGTGATCTCCGTGCCGGAATATTTGCCATACAGCACGGAGTCGCCCGCCTTCACGGTCATATCCAACTTCTTGCCGTCCTGAACGGCGCCGGGTCCGACGAAGAGAACTTCGCCCCGCTGCGGTTTCTCTTTCGCCGTGTCGGGAATGAAAAGCCCGCTTGACGTTTTTTCTTCAGCCGCCTGGGGTCGTACGACAACGCGGTCGCCGATAGGTTTGATAGATGTCATGGTGTTGATCCTCCCGGCCTTCAGGCCGGACGTTTTGATGATGATGAACTGTCGAGTAGGTACGTCGGCGGCATGTTCAAGCGGCCACGCGACTATTAATCTGCTTTAGTATTAGCACTCTCTACGTTTGAGTGCTAATTACAGGTAATGTCGCTCTTTTCAAACGACGTACCAAATGAATAATCTGCCTGGTTGGCAAGCGGCTATGTTCAAGATGGCAGACTTGCCGTCCGGCGTGTGACGGAATTGCGTACCTTTTCTTCTAGGCAGCCGATCCGGGGTTGAGGACGTGCAGAATTACCCGGTTGTGTAGGCCTCTGTCGGAGGGCAGGCGCATATAAGATTCCGGTCGCCGTAGGCATCGTCAACGCGTCGTACTGCCGGCCAGAACTTGCGCTCGCGCGTCCAGTAAGCGGGAAATGCGGCTTTTTCCCTGCCGTACGGCTGGTCCCACGCATCGGAGATGACCATTGCGGCCGTGTGGGGAGCGTTCTTGAGCACGTTCCGATCTCTGTCCGCCGCACCGGAGCCCACATCATCGATCTCAGCTCGAATCAGCGCAAGCGTCTCGCAAAAGCGGTCGAGCTCCGCTTTCGATTCGCTCTCCGTCGGTTCGATCATCATCGTGCCCGGGACAGGGAAGGACATTGTCGGCGCATGGTATCCATAATCCATCAGCCGCTTCGCCACGTCGGCTTCCGTCACTCCCGTCTCTCGCTTCGCCGGCCGCAGGTCGACGAGAAATTCATGGGCACATCGTCCACTGATACCTTTGTAGAGGACGGGAAACTGCTCTTCGATGCGTGACATCATGTAGTTGGCATTGAGTATGGCCGCTTCACTCGCGCTTTTCAGACCCTCCGGTCCCATCATGGCGATGTAGGCCCACGAGATCACGAGGATATTAGCGGATCCGAAAGGTGCCGCTGCAATGGGCCCGATCGACTTTTCTCGACCAGCCTCTCCATCCCCGCTCTCGAACGGATGCGAGGGCAGGTAAGGCACGAGATGCTCGGCCACGCAGATCGGTCCCATGCCGGGACCGCCGCCTCCGTGCGGAATACAGAACGTTTTATGGAGATTCAGATGGCAGACGTCGGCTCCGTAATCACCGGGCCGACAGAGTCCAACCTGGGCATTCATGTTCGCTCCGTCGAGATACACTTGCCCGCCGTATTCGTGGATGATCCGGTTGATCTTCCGCACATCCTTCTCGAAGACGCCGTGCGTCGACGGGTAGGTGATCATGAGCGCCGCCAGCTCGTCGGCATATTTCTTGGCTTTCGCTTCGAGATCATCGACGTCAATATTTCCGTGACGATCGGTCTTCACGACGACGACTCTCATCCCGGCCATCGTCGCGCTGGCGGGATTAGTGCCGTGGGCGGACTGTGGAATCAGGCAGACATTTCGGCGGCTCTCTCCACGGTCGCGATGGTAGGCCTCGATGACGAGCAGCCCCGCGTATTCGCCGGTAGCACCGGAATTCGGCTGAAACGACATCCTGGCGAAGCCGGTAATTTCGCAAAGCCACGTCTCGAGTTCGTCGATGAGTTCGCGATAGCCCGCGGACTGTTCCGGCGGGATGCATGGATGAAGCCTGGCGAAACCTGGGAACGTAATCGGCAGCAGTTCGGCGGCGGCGTTCAACTTCATCGTACATGAGCCGAGCGGAATCATGCTGGTCGTGAGTGAAAGATCGCGGGACGCGAGACGTTGCAGATAGCGCATCATCTCGGTCTCGGAGTGGAAGCTGTTGAAGACGGGATGTTCGAGGTACGTCGATGAGCGCGCGAGCGATCCGGTGTATCCCGGCCCGACGTCGTGCGCCAGCGTTTCGGCGGAAATGCTGTTTCCTTCACCGCTGAAGATGCGGAAGAGGGTGTTTATGTCGTCGCTCGCAACGGTCTCATCAAGCGCAATGCCGAGCGATCCGTCAGCGTACGTGCGGAGGTTCACGCGCGCCCGCTCAGCGGCAGCAAGCACATCCGCTGTGTCGGTCTTGCCGGGATCCACACGAAGCGTGTCGAAAAAGTGTTCGTGGCGTATGGTACAGCCGAGCTTCGTAAGGCCGCTGGACAGCAGCTTCGCAAGATTGTGAACCCGTTCACCGATCGATCGAAGTCCTGCCGGGCCGTGATAGACGGCGTACATACCCGCCATGATGGCGAGCAGTACCTGCGCGGTGCAGATATTCGAGGTGGCCTTATCTCTGCGGATGTGCTGTTCTCGTGTCTGGAGCGCCATCCGGAGGGCGGGATTGCCATCGGCATCC
>Ga0299914_10002974_pt1 | contig 11851 bp, 10 predicted proteins | sample RVTome_10_FD_201361 | JGI IMG/M metagenome (GOLD analysis project Ga0299914, IMG submission 201361) | Soil microbial communities from uranium-contaminated site in the Upper Colorado River Basin, Wyoming, United States - RVT153D57 (version 2) ... | reverse complement strand
CTCGACGACGGGGCCGGGGCTCACCGGGACGCCGGCCGCGATCGAGACCGCGATCGGGACCAGGCCCGCAGCCGCGATCGGGACCGCGATCGGGGCCGAGATCGTGATCGAGACCGTGATCGTGATCGTGATCGTGATCGTGATCGTGATCGTGATCGTGATCGTGATCGCGACCGCGACCGTGATCGAGGCCGTGCCCGCGACGATCGCGGCGATCGCGGCGATCGCGGGGGTGGCCGCAGCGACCGCGAGGTCGTCTCCTTCGAAGAGTCCTGGGAATCCCAGGCCAAGGAGGAGTTCGGCGATCTCGGCCCCGCCGAGGGCGGAAACGGTGACCGCGGCGGCGCCAGGGGTGGCGGTCGTCGCGGAGGTCGCCGCGGCGGCGGTGGTGGCGGCGGAGGCCGTTCGCGGCGTCGGTAAACCACGGGGTGTCGACTGCCGATACGACCTCGATGGATCCGCCCGAGCATCCGGTTCGCCGCACGCGCCTCGACAACGGCCTGCGGCTGGTCACCGAGAAGCTCCCGGGTCTGCGGTCCGCGTCGATCGGGTTTTGGGTCGGCGTGGGTGCGCGGGAGGAACCGCCCGAGTGGAACGGCGCGAGCCACTTTCTCGAGCACCTCTTGTTCAAGGGCACCGATCGGCGGAGCGCGCAGGAGATCGCCGAGGCGATCGAGTCGATCGGCGGCGACATGAACGCGTTCACCGCCCAGGAGCTCACCGCCTTCACCGTGCGGGTCCCTGACGACGCGGTCGAGCTCGCCATCGGCATCCTGACCGACATCATGTGGTCACCGTCGCTCCGACTCGACGAAGTCGAGGCCGAGCGCCAGGTGATCCTCGAAGAGATCCGGATGCGCGACGACACGCCCGACGATCTCGTGCACGATCTCTTCTCGAGCGCGCTCTTTCCCGGGCACGTCTTGGGGCGCGAAGTGCTCGGGACGCGCGAGTCGATCACGACCATGCCCCGCGAGGCGATCTCCGACTACCACGCGACGCGCTACGTGCCCGGCGAGGTCGTGGTTGCCGCCGCCGGCAACGTCGACCACGACCGCATCGTGGAGCTCGTCGCGGCCCGCACCCCTGGCGATGTGCGCGAGGCGCCGCGGATCCCGATCGGCTCGCTCCCCGCGCCCCAGCCCTTCGCGGTGCTCGATCGTGCCACCGAGCAGGCCAACGTCGTCATCGGCGTTCGTGGGATCGCGCGTGACGACCCCGACCGGTACGCGTTCACCGTCGTCGACCATGCGTTCGGCGGTGGCATGTCGTCGCGCCTGTTCCGAGAGATCCGCGAGCGTCGCGGTCTCGCCTACGCGGTCTACTCGTATCGAGCGGCGTACCGCGAGACCGGCGTCTTCGCCGCGTACGTCGGCACGGCGCCGGAGCACGTCGACGAGGTGCTCGACCTGGTGACCGGCGAGCTCGACGATCTGGTCGCCAACGGATTGTCGGAGCACGAGCTCGCCGGATCCAAGGGCAACCTCCTGGGCTCGATGGCGCTCTCGCTCGAGAGCTCCGCGGCGCGAATGCACCGGATCGGCCGGGCCGAGGTCACGCTCGGCGAGGTCCCGACGCTCGACGAGCTCGCGGCCAGGGTCGAGTCGGTCGGGCCCGACGACGTGGCGAGGGTGATCGACCGCGCGCTCCGGCAGGCCCCGACCATCGCCGTGGTCGGTCCGTTCGACGAGGGCGCGTTCGCGACCCGAGTCGCCTGAGCGGTGCCCGTCGGGCACGTCGCGCGCTGCGCTAGGTTGCCGGCGTGTCGGCGGGTGAGCCACTCCTCGCGGTCCGCAGTCTCGAGGTCGTCTACAGCAACGTGATCCTCGCGCTGCGAGGTGTCAGCCTGACCGTTCCCGAGCAGGGAATCGTCGCGGTGCTGGGCGCCAACGGCGCGGGAAAGACGACGCTGCTGCGCGCCGTGTCGGGACTGCTCGAGGTCCACCACGGCGACGTGACGAAGGGCCACGTCGAGCTCGCGGGGGAGCGGATCGACCGGCTCGGCGCCGCCGCCACCGTCCGGCGTGGCATCTCCCAGGTCATGGAAGGGCGGCGGATCTTCACCGGCCTCACCGTCGACGACAACCTCCGAGCCGGTGCCCACACCCGGCGCAACCGCGCGGAGGTGCGCGCGTCGCACGAGCGGGTGATGGAGCTGTTCCCGATCCTCGCCGGCCGGCGGTCGTCGGTGGCCGGATACCTCTCCGGCGGCGAGCAGCAGATGCTCGCGATCGGGCGCGCACTCATGGCGTCGCCGCGGGTCCTGCTCCTCGACGAGCCGTCGCTGGGTCTCGCTCCGCTCCTGGTGCAGCAGATCCGCGAGATCATCGTCCAGATCAACGCCGGCGGCACGAGTGTCCTTCTCGTGGAGCAGAACGCCCAGATGGCCTTGTCGATCGCCGAGTACGGCTACGTGATGGAGACCGGTCGGATCGTGAAGGACGGACCGAGCGCCGAGCTGCTCGCGCACCGCGACATCCAGGAGTTCTACCTCGGGGTCGGTGAGGTCGGACGACGCTCGTTTCGCGACGTGAAGACGTATCGGCGGCGAAAGCGATGGAGCGCGTGACCACCACGGCGACCGCGAGCCCTGCTCCCTCCGTCACCACCCCTCTCCTGTCGGTGGAAGAGCTCGGCCTCCATTTCGGCGGGGTGGCCGCGCTCGACGGCGTGAGCTTCGACGTCGCCGAGGGCGACCTCTACGCCATCATCGGGCCCAACGGCGCCGGCAAGACGTGCATCTTCAACTGCCTGAACGGGGTCTATGAGCCCCAGTTGGGACACGCCGTCTTCGACGGGCACGAGCTGGTGGGCGCCCGCCCTTCCCGAATCGCACGCTTCGGTGTCGGTCGGACGTTCCAGAACCTCGGCCTGTTCACGAACCTCGACCTGGTCGAGAACCTCATGCTCGGTCGCCATACACGGATGCGCACCGGCTTCTTCGCGGGTGCGGTCTGGTTCGGTCGAGCTCGGCGCGAGGAGATCGCGCATCGGCGGTACTGCGAGGAGGTCGTCGAGTTCCTGGAGCTCGGCGAGCACCGCGGCCAGCCGGTCGGGATGCTTCCGTACGGCATCCAGAAGCGGATCGAGCTGGGCCGCGCGTTGGCGATGGAGCCGCGGCTGCTCCTGCTCGACGAACCGGTGGCGGGGATGAACCTCGAGGAGATCGAGGACATGGCTCGGTACATCCTCGAGATCAAGGCGGAGCTCGGTATCACGACGATCCTGGTCGAGCACGACATGCGAATGGTGATGGACATCGCAGACCGGGTCCTGGCGCTCGACTTCGGGCAGGTCATCGCGACCGGTTCACCGATGGAGATCCAGAACGACCGGCGAGTCATCGAGGCGTACCTGGGGCAACCCTCATGAGCGAGCGAGCGTGGTCCGAGCGGCCCGGCAGTGGAGCGAGCGCCCGTGGGGCGGGTATCCCGCCTCACAGCGAGCGCAACCGTGTCGGAGTAGGCGCCAAGAGCGGGAAGCGATGAGCGAGCGTCGACGAGGCGGGTATCCCGCCGAGCTTCTTGGGGTCCCCGCCGGAAGCTCCGCTTCCGGTGGGGCTGAGCGAGCGTGGCCCGAGCGGCCCGGCGCCGTAGGCGCCAAGAGCGGGAAACGATGAGCACGCTCGACGACCCGCTGCGGGTCGACGAACGTCAGGCCGCGGCGTCGCTGCCGGGATGGCTGCTGGAGCACGCGGAGCGACGGGCGCGCGGTGTCGCGCTCCGCCAGAAGCACGCGGGGGTCTGGCGTGAGCACACGTGGGCCGACTACGCGCGCCGGGTCGCCCGGGTGGCGGCGGGATTGCGCGCGCTCGGGATCGAACCCGGCGATCGCGTCGCGATCCACTCCGAGAACCGCGTCGAGTGGGTGATCACCGATCTCGCGGTCCAGGGGATCGGCGCGATCACGGTGGGTGTCTACCCGACGTCACCGCCACCGGCGGTCGAGTACGTGCTCTCGCATTCGGGCGCGAAGTTGCTCGTGGCCGAAGACCAGGAGCAGGTCGACAAGGTGAGCGCGGTGCGGGCCGCGCTCCCCGACCTGCGCCACGTCGCGGTCCTCGACACCCGCGGGCTGAACGAGCTGGGTGACGGGATGCTCTCGTTCGCCGAGCTCGAGCGCTTGGGCGAGCGTGATGGCGACGAGGTCGCCGAAGCCGAGCTGCGGGCGAGCGTGGCCCGCCTCGCCGCCGACGACGTCGCGGTCATCGTCTACACGTCGGGAACGACCGGCCCGCCGAAGGGCGCGATGCTCACCCATGCCAACCTCGTCGCCGCCGGCGAGGTGGGGCGCATCGCGTTCGGTGTCGGCCCTCGTGACGAGGTGCTCTCTTATCTCCCGCTGTGTCATGTCGCCGAGCGACTGTTCTCCGTCGTCGACGCGCTGTCGTGTGGGTACGTCGTCGATTTCGGCGGGCAGTCGGAGACGTTCGTCCAGGATCTTCGCGACGTGCAGCCCACGTTCTTCCTCGGGGTGCCCCGCGTCTGGGAGAAGCTGCTGGCCGGCACCGAGATCAAGATGGCGGACGCGAGCTGGATCAAGCGGGCGTTCTACCGGTTCTGGCTGGTTCGCGGTCGGTCGGTGGCGAAGCGTCGCCGCACCCGGGGTCGGCTTTCGGGCGTCGACGCCGTCGTCTATCTCTTCGGATGGCTCTTCGTGTACCGGGCACTGCGCGACAAGATCGGCATGCGACGGGTCCGGACCGCGCTCTCGGGTGCGGCGCCGATCGCACCCGACGTTCTCGAATGGTTCTGGGCGATCGGGGTTCCGATCCGCGAGGCCTACGGGCAGACGGAGAACACCGCGATCTGCACCGTGATGCCCGCCGACGACGTACGAATCGGGACCGTCGGGCGGCCGGTCCCCGGGGTCGAGCTCACGGTGGCCGACGACGGCGAGATCCTGACTCGCTCGGTCGGTGTCTTCGCCGGTTACTTCCGTGACGACGAGGCGACGCGCGCCACGGTCGATCCCGAGGGGTGGTTGCACACGGGCGACGTCGGCAGCGTCGACGCCGACGGCTATCTCACGATCACCGACCGCAAGAAGGACCTCATCATCACCGCGGGCGGCAAGAACGTCTCGCCTCAGCACATCGAGAACCTGCTGAGGGTGTCGCCGTTCATCCGCGAGGCGATCGTCGTCGGCGACCGGCGTCCGTACCTCACCGCGCTCATCGGAGTGGAGACCGACACGCTGTGCGAGTGGTGCCTGCGCCGCGGGCTCACGTACACGACGTATCGCGATCTGATCGAGCTTCCCGAGGTTCGCGAGCTGGTCGGTGAGATCGTCGCGGCGACGAACGCCGAGCTCGCGCAAGCCGAGCAGATCAAGCGCTTCGAGCTCCTGGGTGTCGAGCTCGACGAGGACGCAGGTCAGCTCACCGCGACCCAGAAGGTGAAGCGCGCCGCGATCGCGCAAGAGTTCGCCGACGACATCGAGGGGTTGTACCCGTCGGGATCGGCCGGCTGATGGAGAAGTTCCTCGAGCTCCTCTTCGCCGGTCTGGCGCTCGGTGCTCGGTACTCGCTCGTGGCCCTCGGGTTCGTCGTCATCTTCCGCGCCACCGGCGTCATCAACTTCGCCCAGGGCGGTTTCGTCGCGCTCGGTGCGTACGTCGCCTACACGGCGATCAACACGTGGGACTGGCCGTTTCCCCTAGCGGTCCTCGTCGCGATGCTCCTGCTCGCGCTGGTCGGTGCCCTGATCGAAGCGTCCATCCTCCGGTGGCTCATCGGCCGACCGGTACTCACGCTGATCATGGTGACGATCGGGATCCTCATCATGATCCAGCAGATCAACCTTCAGATCTGGGGACCTCAGCTGTTGCCGCTCGGCGATCCCTGGCAGCTCTCGACGGTCGAGATCCTCGGCGTGCCCGTGCGAGTCACGAACGTCTGGGCGATGGGACTCACCGCGATCGCCGTCGCGGTCCTCTTTGCATACTTCCGGTACACCCGCATGGGCGTGGCGATGCGCGCTACAGCGCTCGACCAGGAGGCAGCGCTCGCGCAAGGAATCAGCGTCCGGCGTGTCTTTGCCGCGTCGTGGGCGATCGCGGGCGCGCTCGCCGGCCTTGCCGGCGTCATGATCGCCGCCGACGCGAACGGTGTGAGCCCCACGATCGAGCTCGTCGCCCTGGCCGCGTTCCCGGCGATCATCCTCGGCGGGCTCGAGTCGCCCGGCGGCGCAGTGATCGGAGGGCTCGTGATCGGCGTCGCCCAGCAGCTCACCGCGGGCTACCAGCCGGACTTCCTTCCCGTCGGGCTCTCGAGCGTTGTTCCCTATCTCGTGATGGTCGTGGTGCTCCTCGTGCGACCGTACGGGCTCTTCGGTGAGCCCGAGGTGGAACGCGTGTGATCGGCAGGCGCCGGAACCGGTCGTTGGCGGTGCACGAGGGCGACCTGCTGCGCCTGTTCCCTTCGTCGTGGCACAAGACGCTGCTCGTCGCGCTCGTCGTCGTGTTCGTCGCCACGCCTCTCCAGCTCGACGACACCTGGCTCGAGGTCTTGGCGCGCTGCGGGGTGGCAGCGATCGGCGCCATCGGGCTCAACCTGCTCACCGGCTACACCGGCCAGGCGTCGCTGGGCCAGGCCGCGTTCCTGGGCGTCGGCACGTACACGGCCGCCTGGTTCGGCGTGCAACAGGATCTTCCGTTCCTCGTCTGGTTGCCGCTCTGCGCCGTCGCCGGCGGCCTCGCCGGCGCGGTGATCGGACCGTTTGCGTTGCGCTTGCGAGGCAACTATCTGGCAATCGTGACGCTCGGCGTCCTCTACGTCGCCCAGTACGTGTTCGTGAACTGGGATTCGTTGACCGGTGGGCCGTCGGGGACGCGCACCGCCGCGCCCGTGAAGATCTTCGGCCTCGACTTCGACAACCTCCAGATCGGCGCCGAGTCGTTCACGCGGCGCCAAGGTCTGGTCTGGCTCATCTGGGCGATCGTGTTCGTCGTCGCGCTCCTGGCCAAGAACATCGTGCGGACGCGCCCGGGGCGGGCGATGCAGGCGGTACGAGATCGCGACGTCGCCGCCGACGTCATCGGGGTGAGCCTCGGCCGGTACAAGGTCTCCGCGTTCGTGCTCGCCAGTGCGCTGGCGGCCGTGGCCGGTGGTCTCTACGGGGTGGTGAACCGACAAGTGAGCCCCGACGCGTTCGGCGGCGCACCCGGGCTGCTGCTCTCCATCCAGTACGTCGCCATGATCATCGTCGGCGGGCTCGGCACGATCGGCGGCTCGATCGTCGGCGCGCTCGTGGTCTCGGGTCTGCCCCAAGTCATCACCCGCATCTCGTCGAGCACCGATCTCCCCTTGGTGAAGGGCGACGCCGGCGGCTCTCCTGGCATCGTCGACGTCTTCGTGCTCAACCAGTTCCTCTTCGGATTCCTGATCGTCGCGTTCCTCCTGTTCGAGCCGCGGGGTCTCGCCGGCGTCTGGCTCCGGATCCGGACCTACTTCAAGGGATGGCCGTTCTCGTATTAGCGGTGGCGTTAGCATCCGCCTCGATGACCTTGGTCCGGTCGCGGCGCCGAGGTTGAGAGCGCCGAGGCCAAGCCCGAGAGGGGGAGACATGCTCGGGAGCGAGGGAACGCGACGGAGTCCCGCGCGGTTGCTGGTGGCCATCCTGGCCGTCGTACTCGTGGTCGCAGCGGGGTGCCGCGACGACGACGACGATTCCGGCGACGGTGGCGGTGGGACGGGCGGTGAGCCGGCGACGACCGCCGGTTTCGACGGCACGACCATTCGACTCGGTGTGATCACGCCACAGACGACGACCGCGGCGGTGATCGGCAACCCACTCACCGCCGGCAACCAGACGTACTTCGACGCGGTCAACGACGACGGCGGGATCGCCGGCAAGTACCAAGTCGAGCTCGACGTCCGCGACAGCCAGTACACCCCCGACGTCGCCGCGCAGAACTACGCGGAGCTCCGCGAAGACGTGGTGCTGTTCCAGCAGATCCTCGGGACCGCGATCACGAACGCGCTGCTGCCCGAACTGGAAGACGACAACCTCATGGGCGCACCGGCGTCGCTCGACGCCGAATGGGTCCACAACCCCAACCTCATCCCGGTCGGCGGCCCGTACCAGATCCAGGCGATCAACTCGCTCGACTACTGGGTCCAGACCGAGGCGCCCGACGACGCGACGCTCTGCGTGATGCGCCAAGACGACCTCTACGGCGAAGCCGCGATGGAGGGGGTCGAGGTGGCGGCCGAGGCGTTCGGCTTCGAGATCGGCGTCGATACGCAGTTCGCACCCACGGCGACGGAGTTCACCGCCCAGCTCCAGGAGATCCGTGGCGGCGACTGCGACGCGGTGTACCTCGTCTCGCTCCCCACGCACGCCATCACGATCTACGGCGAGGCGTCGGCCGCGGGGTACGAGAACCGCTGGATCGGCCAGGCACCCACGTGGGTGTCGCTGCTCGCCGAGGGCGAGCTCGGTGCCTACACCACCGAGCACGTCTGGATCGCGTCGGAGGGCCCGCAGTGGGGTGACACGAGCGTCGAGGGCATGGCCCAGATGCTCGACGACGTGGCCGAGTTCGCGCCCGAGCAGGAGCCCGACATCTACTTCGCGTTCGGCTACGTGCAGGCGTGGACGGTCGGACAGATCCTCGAGGAGGCTGTCGAGCGCGGCGACCTCTCTCCCGACGGCATCAAGGCCGCCATGGAGGAGATCGGCACCGTGAGCCTCGGAGGCCTGACCGGCGACTACACCTACGGCAACCCCGACGACCGGGAGCCGCCGAAGACGAGCACCGTCTTCGCGGTCGACCCCACGGTCGAGGGGTCACTCCGGGCGCTCAAGACCAGCTTCACGTCCGAGACCGCCGAGGAGTTCGACGACTTCTGATCCGTTGACTGCGTTGTTCGGACCCACCTCGTGGTGAGGTGGGTCCGAAACGCGTCCTTCGCACCCGGTTCGACGCGAGGCGCGCGCCGGTAGGCTTCGACCATGGCTGAAGCCGTGACGAGGGTCGGGGTCTTCGGCGCCGGGGGCCGGATGGGCTCCACCGTGTGCCAGACCGTGTGCGACGACCCGGAGCTCGAGCTCGTGGCCGCGGTCGACCCGCTGCGCGCCGGGGTGCCGCTCGCCGACGTCGGTGTTCCCGAGCCCGGCCTGCAGATCCAAGCGAACACGGAGGCCATGATCGACGCCGGTGCCGACGTGGCGGTCGACTTCACCGTCCTCGACGCGGCTCGCGAGAACCTCGAGTGGTGCGCGAGCAATGGAATCCACGCAGTCGTGGGAACGACCGGCTTCACCGACGCCGACATGGCGCGATACCGAGAGCGGTTCGAGTCCTCGGACGCGAACGCGGTGATCGCCCCCAACTTCGCGATCGGTGCGGTGCTGATGATGCGCTTCGCGGAGCTGGCGGCGCCGTACTTCGAGACGGCGGAGATCATCGAGTTGCACCACGACGAGAAGGTCGACGCGCCGTCGGGTACCGCGGTGCTCACCGGCGAGCGGATGGCGGCCGCGTCGAAGGACTGGGCCGAGGACCCGACCGAGACCGTCGTCGTACAGGGCACCCGCGGTGGTCGGGGTCCCGGCAACATCCCGATCCACTCGGTCCGGCTCCGGGGTCTCGTGGCCCATCAGGAGGTGCTCCTCGGCACGACCGGCCAGTCGCTCTCGATACGCCACGACTCCTTCGACCGTTGGTCGTTCATGCCCGGTGTGCTGCTTGCGATCCGGGCGGTGCGGGACCACCCGGGCTTGACCGTCGGACTCGACGCTCTGCTCGACGTCTGAGGTGTTCGCCGGGCGCAACCTCGGCGCGCGGACGTAGGATCCGCGTGATGGAGCTCGGGGGGGCAGCCGGCGATCTGGTGGGGAACCTCCCGTTCGGCGTGTACCTGCTCATCCCGCTCGCGCTGGCGCTCGCGCTGCTCACCGCGGTCGTGCTCGGCCCACGCGGCGAGCCCGATCCGGCCGCCCGTCGCGCCGGCGGGGTCACCCGCGCGCTGGGCCGTCACGAGTCCGACGCCGACCACCGCGCGACATGACCGTGCCGCGAATGCACCGAGGAGGTCTCGTGTCCCGACGCTCTCGTCTCGCCGCCCTGCTGCTCGCGGTCGCGCTCGCCGCGGCCGCCTGTGGGCAGAAGAGCGGCGTCGCCGGCACGCAGGCCTCGGTCGACGACACGGGCGGCGGCGGCGCCGCGCCGAGCGGTGACGGCGCATCGGCGCCCCACGAACCGGGACCGGACGATACCGCCGGCGTGACCGACGAGGAGATCGTCATCGGCGTGCACGCGCCGGTGACGGGCGCGTCGCCGATACCGCAGACCACGTTCGACATCGGCAAAGACATCTACTGGGACTTCCTCGCCGAGTCCGACCCCGAGGCGCTCGGCGGCCGGCGGGTCCGGGTCGTCTTCCGCGACGACGAGTTCAACCCGAACCGCGCCGTCCAGGTCTGCCGCGAGATGGTCGAGCAGGAGGGCGCGTTCGTCCTCGTGGGCGGGGGCGGCGCCGATCAGATCACCGCGTGTGCGGAGTACGCCGACGGTGCGGGCGTCCCGTACTTCTCGGCCGGTGTCAACGAGGCGGGGCTCGACGATCTCTCGACGTACTTCGCGTTCTCGCTGACGTACGCGCAGCAAGCGCCACTGATCGCCCAGCGCATCCAGGAGCTGGACTTCGAGCGGGTCGGGGTCGTCGTGACCGACACTCCGTCGTTCGACGACGGTCACGAGGCCTTCGTCGGCGCCGCCGAGGACGCCGGGCTCGACGTGGTCGTCGACGACGTCATCAACAAGACTGCGGGCGAGGCCGAGGCGCTCGCCGAGGTCCAGAAGCTGCGGGATGCCGACGCCGAGGTGGTCTTCCTCCTCACGAGCCCGCTCGTCTACCTGTCGATCGCCAGTGCGGCCCGGGGACAGAACTACGAGCCGGTCTTCATCGGGCCGGGCATCACGAGCGGCCTCAACGAGGTCCTGGGCTTCGGCTGCCCCGCCGTCGCCAACGGCCAGTTCTTCTCGCCGTTCCCCGAGCTCGACATCATCGACGATCTCGACCCCGACTACTTGGCGGCCTACGAGCAGTTCGGCGACGGCGAGCCCGCGGACGACATCGGCATCGCGCTGTGGGCCCTCAACAAGACGATCCGGCTGATGTTCGAAACCGTGAGTGACGACCTGGGCCGGGCTGCGTTGATGAACGCGATCGAGGGTGGCGAGGAGTTCGATACCGGCGTGTTCCCGCCATCGCGCTTCACGCCCGAGGAGCCCTTCGGCGGGACCGGTGCCCATCTCTTGGTGGCCGACTGTTCCGAGCAGGAGTACGTCACGGAAGAATCGTTCGTCGAGCTCGCGGAAGGCGAGTAGCGCGTGGACTGGGTGCGCGAGCGCCAGGCGCAGGTCATCCCGACGGCGGTCATCCTCGGGCTCGTCCTCGTGCTGGTCGCGACCGGCGAGAAGGAGTCGCTCGTCATCGGGGTCATCACCGGCGCCGCGTACGGGTTCGTCGCGCTCGGCATCGTCCTCATCTACAAGTCGAGCGGCGTGTTCAACTTCGCGCAAGGCGAGTTCGGCACCGTGGCGGTGTTCACGCTCTACCTGCTCCACTTCCACGTCCCCTACGGCTTCGCGGTGCTCGGAGCGATCGTCGCGGCGGTGGTGATGGGCGTGTTGGTCGAGCGGGTCGTCGTGCGACCGCTCTTCGACGCGCCGCGAGTCACGCTGCTCGTCGCCACGGCCGGGGTCGCGCTCCTTTCGATCGCGGTGCAGATCTGGTTCGGCGAGGCCACCGCCCGCCCCATCGCTCGTGCGGTGCCGACCCTCGACCGCGTCACGGTGCTCGGCGTGCAGATCTCCGACCAGCGACTGTTGTTGCTCGGCG
>Ga0299914_10002973_pt1 | contig 11853 bp, 13 predicted proteins | sample RVTome_10_FD_201361 | JGI IMG/M metagenome (GOLD analysis project Ga0299914, IMG submission 201361) | Soil microbial communities from uranium-contaminated site in the Upper Colorado River Basin, Wyoming, United States - RVT153D57 (version 2) ... | reverse complement strand
AAGCCGAATTGAGGATGCGGTGACGCCCTTCTCCGGCGGACCGGCTTCGAAGTAGAAAAAATCAACTCCGGTATTTCCGTCGAGATCGTGCCCCGTGACGTGCAGCGCGTTAACCTCCTTCACGAGCGACTCGGCGATGCGGTCCAGCGATGTCAACGTGTCGGGCAGCGTCGCCTGCAGCGTGCGAAGCCAGCCGCTCAGCCGGCCCCCGCCCTCAGTCGGCACATCAAGCGTGATAGGTGTATCGGATATCTTGACCTGCGGCGTGCCGCTCGTCGTGTCGAGCTCAAGCGTCTTTGCCATAGAACCGCTCACGACCATGATGCCGTCCATCAACACGGTATAGCCTCCGTGCGGCTCCTCCTGAATTCGGATCGCGGCCTGCTCGGACATCTCGCTGACGAGCACGTCACGTCGGTCCTCGGCTGCCAGATCCGGTGAGCCGAGCGCGTTGCCGCTTTGGATCACCGCATTCAGCTCGGCAACCTCTTCGAGTGACCGATTGAGGTCCTGAATACCGCCCTCCAATGCACGCTGCGTCTCCGACTGCAGGTTCTGGATGTCCGTCGATAAACGGCTCAATGTTGCAGCAATCGACGCGCCCTGGCCGCGTACTGACATCCGTACGCCGTTGTCGGTCGGATTGTCGGCGAGATCACTCCACGAGCTCCAGAACTGATCGAGCTGGTCAGAGAGGGCCCCGTCCGTTGAGGACGTGAAGATGCTCTGCAGCGTCGTGGTAATTCGGTGCTCCTCCTCGGAGCCGCCCATCCAACTGTTCGCGTGCCACGAGGAGCGGGAGAGGAGGGCGTCGCGGAGCCGCTCGTACGAAGAGATGCTCACGCCCGTGCCGGTCGCGGTCCTCTCGAGCGGCCTCGAGTAAAAACCCTGGGTGACCGTGCTGTCTGCCTGCATCGTCACGCGCCGTCGCGAGTAGCCCTCGCTGTTCGCATTCGCGACGTTCTGGCCGATCGTGTTCATCGCCGCATCGAATGCAGTGAACGACCGCTTGCTGATCTGGTATAGTTGATGAATGCTCATTTGTCGTAGCGCAATATTCTTCAGTGGCTGCGCGTAAACTGCCGCGGATTCGGCACACGTCAGCCGATTCTGTTCACGAACGAACGCGTTCCGGGCGTCGACTCGACCGTTCCACCCTTCGAAGTGTAATGGCGGCCACCGGCGGGGGCTTCGATTCCCTGCAGAGCCTGGAGCAGCTCGCGGCCGAGATGAACGGAATAGTCTAGCGCGAATTCGAGGTCACGACAGCGCTCCTGCGTCCGAAGAGCCTGAGCGCGGATCCGCTCTCGCAGCTCCAGGATATCGGTACCGACGCCCAAGGTGTTGGACGAGAGGAGAAACGCCGCTGCTACGTCCTTAATAGAGACCGTCTCACCCTCGAGGCGGAGCACGCGGCCGAGCAGACGAATCTGCCTGTCACGCTTCTGCTTCAAGCGCGCAAGGATGTTGACCTCGTCGTTCGTGATCAATGCCGCCGACTCGATGAGCTCGTGATCCTGGCTGCGAATGGCAGCGAGCTGCTGATCGAATTGGCGGTGCATCCGCAACAGCGACCCGTGTTCCTCCTCGAGCGTCTCGAGAAGGGAAGAAGCGAGCGCATCGGGACCTACAGGGTTCTGTGTTTCCTGGCTCATCATCGTTAGACCTCCGTGTACGGATTAATCGGATCGATACTTTCTGTCTGACCACTTGTAGGGCCGTTTCCCTGACCTCTTGTCGGACCGCTGATTCCAGCGTCCTCTTCAGAATCCCCGGAAGGGAATGAGAGGCCGTCCTGACGCTCCCACTGCTTCAACAACAGCTCGGAAATGCCGAGCTTTCCGCTCGCGCCGAGCTGCCTGGCGAGTTCAGTGGAAAGGATGTCCCCCTGCATCTCGCCGTAGGCGCCCATCCATTGAGGCGCGTCGTCGCCGGTGATGTTGCTGTCAAAGAGATCCTTCGTCATCGTGTGCAGCATCTGCTTGATGAGAACCTCCTCGAACTGGCGCGCCGCCTCTTCGGGCGTGTCCGGCTTCCGGCCTTCCGGCCGAAGCCCGGCCGTTCCTGTCGATATGTCGATGCCGTCGATGCGCATGGGAATGTCGTCTCTATAAAATGATAAGTTCGCCCTGGAGGGCGCCGGCCCGGTCAATGGCCTGGAAGATCGCGATGACGTCGCGCGCGGTGAGGCCTAGGTCGTTAAGCGCGGTTGCGAGCTGACTCACGTTGGTATTTGGCGGAAGGACGACCGATCGAGTCGTTTCCTCCTCGATGCTGGCCGTGCCGACGGTCCCGGAGACAGTTTCTCCCCCCGAAAACGGCGGGGGCTGAGAGACGAACGTGTCTTCCTGCGTCGAGATGACGATGCTGCCGTACGTGACCATCACCTCATTTACGCGCACGGCGCCCCCGGCGACAATCGTGCCCGTTCGCTCGTTTATCACGACGCGTGCGGGTACGTCGACCTCGATCTCCATCGCCTCGAGCTGCGAGAGAAAGCCGTTGGCACCTCCTGCAACACCGGACACGTTCACCGTCACTTTGCCCGCATGATCGATCTGTGCAACGGCTTCCGGAAGATCCTCGTTGATCACGTTAACGATCCGCTGCACGTTCGTGTAGTCTGGACGCTTCAAGACGAGACTGATTTCGGCGACCTCTGCCAGCTGGGGAGCGGCGGCGTACGTCACGACGGCGCCGTTGGGGATGCGTGCCGTATTCGAATGATTCACACGAACACTCGAGCCCCGGCTTGAAGCCAGAATCGCACCGGTAGAAAGCGGGCCCTGCGCCATCGCGTGAACCTCATTCGTCAGGGCGTTGACGAGCGGCGTCTGAAGCAGGACGCCACCCGAGAGCGAACGCGCATCTCCCAGTGCAGATACGGTCACGTCGAGCGCGCTGCCGGTCCCGTTAAAAGCTGCAGCCGTTGCCGTAACCATCACGGCAGCAGCGTTGCGAGCGGCTAGATGGCCGGGGTCGACGTTGATTCCGAAGCGGCGAAGCATGTTTACGATACTGTGCACCGTATACGGCGACCCGCGCTCGCCCCTCGCCCGGTCGCCGGTTCGGTCCAGCCCGACCACGAGTCCGTAACCCATCAGCTGGACCGGCGCGGCCCCTTCAAGCACGACGAGATCCTTCAGCCGGGCAGACCCCGCATCCTGCGCATCCGCGGGATAGGCGAATACCCCGAGGAAAATGCTTAAAAGGCTGTAGCGGAAAAGGCGATTCATGAAGACGGATGGTGATCGTAAAGCGTGGATGATTGCACGTGCGGGCTAACTCCCCAGAACGATAGCGGCGGCCAGGACGATGACGGCACCCGCGCGGACAAAGAGGGCGGGACTGAAAAAGCGCCGGTGGATTCCCCCACGCCGGTACTCGATATCCGCGTTTGCGATGTCCGGAGACAGAACACTGTTATTGGAGCGGATGTCGATCGGACGAACGATGCCGGAGACGCGAAGCAGGTGCGTCTCACCATTCACGCTAAGCTTGCGCTCACCTTCAATTACGAGGTTGCCTGTCGCATCCACTTCGATGACGCGTGCGGTAATCGTCCCCTGAAGCAGATCCTCCTGCGACGACGAATTCCTGTTTCTGGCTTGCTTGTTGAAGCTGGCATCCACCGCAAATTTTCCCGACAGGTCCGAGCTGCTAACGCCGGCGCTTCCACCGAGGCCCGAATTCGACTGATTGTTCCAGTTACTCTGACGACTCGCGCTGGTCCGCTCGACCAGGACCACCGTGAGGAGGTCGCCGAGCGCACCCGCCGTGGGGTCGGCGAAAACGGACATCTGCCCCCGGACGGGGTTGGCCATGAACGCGGCGATAAAGATTAGAAACGCGGCTTTGTAAAGAGATGTGGGCATGGTCGGTCGTATCACAACGTTGATTTCCAGATGGCGCTCCCGGGACCGGTGAGCACAACTTTGTACGTAGACTTTGTGTCGGAGCTGTAGGCGCGGATCACGTCGCCTCGAAAGCCCGGCTCGCGCGCCTGACACGTGAGCTTCAGCTCAATACCGTTGCGGCTATAGGTCATCGTGATGCTCTGGCCGGTGTCGGCGAGATACGCCGGGCGAAGATCGCTCATCCTGATCGTCTCGCCGGACCGGAGTGGCCGGTGGGCAAAGAGGTCGTCAGATCGCATGACGCGGAAATCGTCCGGAAGCAGCGGCTCACCGCGGAATTTTGTGGTTTCCACCCACGCGAACGTCACGTCCTCCTCCGTGACCGCGCCCCCCTGCGGCACGTCGCTTAGCGCCATGCCTACGGAGTCGAAGTGCGCGACGTAGAGAAGCGCCCAGCCGGCCTCGCTCCACGCATCCTCGTTAAGGGCCATCAACCGCACCTGGGTGTGACCCCTGGGAACGGAATCTGAGTGATTCAACCGTACGCGAAGTCCGGAAGCCGATTCGACGCTGTTGCCGAGGCGGACGACGCGGACGGCGAGTCGATCTGATACCTCCGGAAAGCGCTCCTCGAACAACGTCTCGACCGCCACTCGGACATCCTCCGAAGAGATTTCGTCACCGGCCGCGTGAACTCGTCCGATCCGGTCGCCGGCTTGGTGCTGACCCTCGATCCTAGCGCCGGACTCGAATACCTGCATGGACGAGGCGCCGTCGAAGGAATCGAACGCCACACCGGAATTCGGCACGAGGATCGTCAGAAAGGCAATGATGTAAACCGTTTGCTTCACTCGGAAATCGTAAGTCTTTGACTGTGCCGTACGCTTAACAAATCATCGATGAGATCGCCCGGCACGCTGCGGCCGGATGATCACGATTGTGACTACCTCTTCAGGTTATTGGCGATCTGGAGCATCTCCTCACTCGTCGTGACCATCTTGGAGTTGATCTCGTAGGCGCGCTGAGCCGATATCAGATTCACCATTTCCTGAACGACGTCGACGTTCGATACCTCCAAATAGCCCTGCCGCAGCGCGCCCAGGCCGTCCTGGCCCGGCGTACCGATCGTCGGCTCACCGCTTGCGTCTGTGTGCCGATATAGATTGCCGCCCATAGCGTGCAGCCCGGCCGGATTCGTAAAACGGGCGAGCTCGAGCTGCCCGACGTCGAGGAGGTCCGACTCGTTTTCAACGCGTACCGCCACCTGACCGTCCTGGCTTATGTGTATGTCAGTGGCATCAGGCGGGATCGAAAGGTCGGGTTCGAGCGGTAGGCCGGTCTGTGTGATCAGCGTGCCCGTCGCCGAGATCGTGAGCGCGCCATCCCGAGCGTACGCAATGCTGCCGTCGGGCATCCGTACCTGAAAAAATCCATCTCCGTTGATTGCCAGGTCTAATTTATTCCCGGTCTGCTCCAGGCCTCCCTGCGTGAAATTCCGCATCGTCGCCACCGGCGCGGCGCCATGGCCAATCTGGAGCGTAGCCGGGCGCGCAGCGGTTTGATTTTCCGACTGACCCTGGGCCTGCACGGTGTGGTAAAGCAAATCCTGGAAGACGACATTCGATCGCTTGTAAGCCGTCGTATTCGCGTTCGCCAGGTTATGCGCGATGTTGTCGACGCCGGTTTGCTGAGCCTTCATGCCCAGTGCGGCGGTGCGTAGAGATCGAAGCATAATTTGAAGTCTCGTTCGTACGTATCGAAAGTGGGAGAACGTGGCTGTGCCCATCGGCATTAGAACCTGCCGAGTTCTCGCGTCACGCTTCCCAGAATCTGGTCGGTCGTTTGAAGTAGTTTCTGCTGAGATTCGAAGAGGCGAAAGTGGGTGATCATGTCGGTCATTTCCGATAATGGATTTACATTGCTGCTTTCGACATGCCCCTGCATAACGGTCGTCTCCTGCTCGTCAATCGGCTCCATTCCGGCCGCATCGAAGCCCGCGCTGTCGACCCGCTGAAGAGCTCGCGGATTCTCAAAGCGGACGACGCGGAGCCGCCCCACTGTCTGCCCGTCCGCAGTAATCGAGCCGTCCGGCCCGATGTTGATGTTCTCGACATGGCGTGGAATCTGGATCGGCCCACCGACGCCTTCGACCAGGTGTCCGGACGGATTACGCAGTAGACCATCGGCGTCCATGGCAAAACGACCCGCGCGGGAATAGCGCTGCGCCCCGGTCTCCTCATCGGAGAACACAAAAAACCCGTCCCCATTGAGCGCGACGTCGAGTGGACTTCCGGTGGATTCGAGCGGGCCCTGTTCCATCGCCGCCCAATCTTCTTGACTGCGCGTTGAGCGGGGAGCACCTTCTATATCGACGAATTCCTCAAGTGTCTCCGTAAACGTCCGATGACGCTTGTAGCCGATCGTATTGGCGTTCGCCAGATTATTGGCGATGCGCTCTTGTTCGTGGATCCCCGAACTCATGGCGGCGAGACTATTCTGAAGTCGAAGCAGCATAACGTCGTCTAATTCTGTGCTTTACAATCACCTGAAACAAAGGACACGCCAAGTTCTGAGGGTGGGGAGATAGCCTCCCGCACTGCACTGCCGTCCAGCCTAACGGGCAATATCTTCCTGCGCATCAAGGCAGAACTTGCCCGGTTTGTCTTCTGCGTTTCTCGATAAATCCTCATCCGTTCTGTCGTCTCACCTGAACCTTTCACGTTTGTTCAAGCCCTGGTGGCGGGCGAGCCGGCACGTCGCCGACAACACTCTGTACCGGCCTCGTTCGAAGAGTTCGCCCTGCCGTTTCGAACCAATCCTCGGAATGGTCGTGTTAGGCGCATGCAAGTCGCGAGCCGATCTTTCATCGTCTACCGAGTGGTGCTGGCCCTCATTCTCGGGATCGGCGTCGGGATTACCTGTGAGTTGGTCACGCCGATAGGCTGGCTAGCGGGATTCGCCGTAGGCGTCGTCGTGATCGCGCTCTCCATACGGAAGCCGCTGCGGCGCCTTCAATCGGTCCGACAACCTCTGCCGCCCGAGGCGGCTGAATGGCTCGAACGTTTCTTACCCCTGTATCGCCGGCTCGACGCTGCTGCACGAGAGCGGTTCGAAAACGATATGAAGATCGTACTGAATGAATGGACGTACGAAGGGGTGGAGGGGGTGGAGGTGACGGCCGAAATGAAAGCAGGCGTTGCCGCAGGCGCGGCGCTACTCTTGCACGGCCGTCCTGATTGGGAGCTGCCTCGCCATCAAACTATTCTATTTTATCCCGATCGATTCGATCTGGACTATCTGCTCGATGACGAGGCGGCTTTCGATGGGATGGCCCATCAGCAGGGTCCGATCATCCTGTCATCCGTAGCGCTGCAGGAAAGCTGGGAGGATCCGGAGGACGGAGACAACGTCGTGCTGCACGAACTCGCCCATCTGCTCGATTATGAGAATGAGTTTGCGGATGGCGTGCCGTCGCTGATAGACCGGGGGTCAACGGTTGCGTGGCGAGATCTCGTGCGGAAGGAGATGTGGCGGATTCGACACCGCCGCTCCATGCTTCGCAATTATGGAGCGACCAATCCAGCCGAATTTTTTGCCGTCGCGGTGGAAAATTTTTTTGAGCGTCCTGGCCAGATGGCCGAACGTCACCCCGAACTCTTCGCCGCGCTGAAGGCGTTCTTTAGCCTCGATCCGAGGTCGTAGCGACAAATCCGGATCGGCCAGGCTAGCGCTCCCCAAAAGCCCGGGTAGAGCGTGTACTTTCCGAATGGCATAGTATTTGGCTCTAGCCCTTGTTCACACAGAATCCATCAACAAGGAAGACCAATCGCCATGCAGCACTACAACCACTTGCTCGAGCAGGCCTATCAGGAGATTGGAGACAATCAGCCTGCGAAGGCACTCCAGACATTTCGCGAGGCCTCAGTTCTGAAGCCGGACGAACCTGAGCCGTTGATTCAGCTGGCTCTGCTCTTCGAGCACTTCGACGACATCCAGGGCGCGATCCACCTGCTGGAAAAGGCCGTGAGCATCGACAGCGAGTCGGCGTTTGCCGTACTCAAACTCGGTTTGATGCACTACGAGACCGGCGACGTGCAGAAATCTGAGCCGCACCTCAGGAAAGGTACGCAGTTGATCGAGAATACCACGGCGGATGCTCGCGCGGTTCTCAACGAACACGGGCACGAGGACCTCGACGGCATGCTAGACAAGTTGAGCGAGCTCGAAGAGACGGCAAAACTCGGCCGTGAGCTGCTTCTGGAGATCACGAGATCTGAGCAGGAGTCCCCTTCCATTGATGCGAGCGAAGCGGTGTCATCGCAGTGAAGAGGGCGGCGGGATGGGCAGCAGCCCGCAAGATCGGCTTCCGCCTGTCCGTCGGCTCGAACTTCCGCTTTCCTCGCAGACGCGGTGCGCAGTCCCGTGAGGAGGCTGCAATATGAGAAGGCCTCCACCCGGAACGGGCGGAGGCCTTCTTTAACATCTCAACATCCGGATCTCTATGCTTCCACCGGATCGACGTGTATGTACCGCCGATCACCACGGCTGCGCGAGAATCGAATCGTTCCTGTCTGCTTCGCGAAGAGTGTGTCGTCTCCACCGCGACCGACGTTTTCGCCGGGATGAAATTTGGTTCCTCGCTGACGAACGATAATGGCACCCGCCTTCACGTGCTCGCCTCCGAACATCTTGATGCCAAGCATCTTTGGATTCGAGTCGCGGCCGTTCTTCGTTGAGCCTACGCCCTTCTTATGTGCCATCTTATCCTCGCTATCTTCGATTCAAAACCTGATTTCAAAACCTGCTTTCCTTGGCCGGGGCATCTATCCGATATCGGCAGGCCACGGCGCACATAAGCGCTCTACTCCTCTTTCGCTCCCTCGCTTTCTGATTCGTCGGTTGATTCCTCAGGCGCATCGCCCGCGTCCGCTTTCTTCGACGTCCGCGAAGTCTCGGCCTGCTCCGCCTGAGCGGCCTTCGTCTCTTTTGCTTCGGCCGCCTCGGCTTTCTTGGCTTCCGCAGCCTTTGTCTCCTTCGCCTCAGCGGCTTTCGCCTCCTTCGCCTCAGCAGCCCTCGCTTTCTTTGCTTCTCCCGCCTCAGCTGCCTTCGCCCCCTTTGACTCAGCGGCTTTCGACTCCTTCGCCTCAGCAGCTTTCGACTCCTTCGCCTCAGCAGCCCTCGCTTTTTTTGCTTCTCCCGCCTCAGCAGCCTTCGCCTCCTTTGACTCAGAGGCTTTCGCCTCCTTCGCCGTGGCAGCATCAGCAGCTTTCGTCTCAGCCGCTTTTGCAGCTTTCGCTTCAGCAGCCTTCGTCTCAGCCACTTTTGCCTCAGCAGCTTTCGTCTCAACTGCTTTTGCCTCAGCAGCTTTCGCCTCAGCAGCTTTCGCTTCTTTCGCCGCGGCGGCCTTCGGCTTGCTGTCGGCAGTACCCGATTCTTTCTTCGAATCGGCCTTGGCTTTCTTGCCGTTTACCTGTACGTCCCCGACCTCGATTCGAGTGTAGCGCTGGCGATGGCCCTTCGTCACCTTGAAGCGCTTACGCCGGATCTTGCGAAAGACAAGGACTTTGTCGGCCTTCACGTGCTCGAGCACGGTAGCCGAAATCGTCGCGCTCGCCACAAGAGGTGTACCCACCGTCACATCGTCGTCGTCCGCAACGAGAAGTACTCGATCCAATTGGATCGTGTCGTCGATCTTCGCGTCAAGGAGCGGGACGTAAAGCTTATCTTTCTCCTGTACCTTATACTGCTTTCCGGCAATTTCTACGATTGCGTACATCTAAAATCCTCTTCTTTGGAGCGCAGGGCTGGCTACCGACGCGAGAGATTGATAGTCGGGGCGAAAAATCATCGAGCCTACCAATCTACGCTCCAGGGTGTTCCGTACCAATTCGCTTAGGAGACGAAGACGATGGAAATAATGCTTCCCACCAGCGGGTTGGTCGTTCGCCCCGGCAAGCTGGTCTGCATTGGCCGCAATTATGCTAAACACGCCGCCGAGATGAAGAGCAGCGTGCCCGAGAATCCCGTCATTTTCCTCAAACCGTCGACGGCCCTCGTTGGGCAGGGGGGGAAGGTCGTCCTGCCTCCCATGTCGCGCGAGGTGCATCATGAGATCGAACTCGTCGTTGCCATCGGACGAGGGGGCAAGCAGATCCCCATCAACGACGCGCTCAATCACGTGGATGGGTATGCCCTGGGTCTGGACATGACGGCACGCGACCTTCAGGAGCAGGCAAAGCTGAAAGGTCTCCCCTGGTCCGTCTCGAAGGGCTTTGACACCTTCGCTCCGCTGGGTCCGCTTGCCAAAGCCCATGACGTCGGCGATCCGCAGCAACTCGAGTTCGAGCTCCGCGTGAATGGCGAGGTGCGTCAGAAAGCACGGACCGCCGACATGATCTTCTCCGTGGCTTTTCTGATATCCTATTGCTCCAGCATGTTCACGCTGCTCCCCGGAGACTTGATCTACACGGGCACTCCCGATGGAGTGGGTCCGGTTGTGAGTGGAGATCTGCTGGAGGCAAATTCGTCGAAGCTGCCCGAGCTCCGTGTGAAAGTGAAACGCCCGGCCTGAGCTCCAGACTCTTACTCAGGCCATGCGGATGGCGCAAGAACCTGAAAAGCGTCGGCAAGAACGTCATCCACTAGCTCCGCGTAGCTGCGACGACGCCGAACGAGCAGCAGATCGCCGCGTGACGTGAGCAGCGCCTCGGCAGGAAGAGGCCGCAGGTTGTAATGGGATGCCATTGCCATCCCGTATGCCCCGGCATCGAGTACCGCCAGCACGTCGCCTTCGCGGATTTCCTGCACGTTCCGCGACCGGGCGAACACGTCACCCGATTCACAAATGTTGCCCGTTATGTCGTACTCCGACAGTGCCCCGTCCGGATTCGACAAGTTACAGATGTCGTGATACGAACCGTAGATCGCCGGCCTCACGAGATGATTCATTCCGGAATCTGTGCCGGCGAAGACGCGGTCTCTGGTTGTCTTCAGAGTATTGACGCGCATGAGTAGTACGCCCGCTTCGGCTGAAAGAAAACGGCCCGGCTCAAACCAGAAGGAAAGGTTTTCGGATGGATGACCGTTAGCGAAAGACTGAAGGGGATTCAGAATCCGTCGTCCGAAATTCTCCAGGTCAATCGGTTCATCGTCAGGGTTGTATGGAATACCGAGTCCCCCGCCGAAATTCAGAAAATGAACGTTCGGAAAGGCGCGCGCGGCATCGAGCAGCACGCTCATCGCCTGCCAAAGCGTGGTGGTACTCATAATGCCGCTGCCGATATGCTGGTGCAGGCCGACAATCTGCAGCCCATGTCTCTCGGCAACCTCGCGGACCTCACCGGCCTGCTCGACCGGTACACCGAATTTCGAACGGGCCCCGGCCGTAATCACGTGCTCGTGATGTCCGGCTCCCACCTGTGGGTTCAGTCGGACACACACGCTGCTCCCGGGAGCAAAGCGTCCAAACTTTTCGAGACGTGAGAGCTCGCCTATGTTCAGCAACACGCCCAGAGCAGCGGCGTCCTGCATTTCCGCGTCCGTCATGTTATTCGCGGAGAAGAGTATCTTTTCCGGCGGAAATCCGACCTTCAGCGAAAGATGCAGCTCACCGGGCGAGACGGCATCGATTCCCAATCCTTCCTCCAGGATGATGCGAAGGACGGCCGGACTGCTGTTCGCCTTCATCGCATAAAGCAGCCGATACGGAACACCTGCCAGATGGCGGCGGAGCTCCTCACACTTGGCGCGTATCACCTGTTCGGAATAGACGTACGTGGGCGTGCCGAACGAGTCGGCGGCACGTAGAAGTGCGTCGGGTTGAAAGGCTTGCTTCAATGCCTCGGCAGGTCTGGTTTCCGGATGGCGAGGCCTAGAAGCCCGTTGAAGAACGTATAGTCAGTGGCGGAAACTATCAACGGCCCTCCAGTCGGCATGACAGATCGAGATCGCCGGATCGACAGACGCCAGGATAATGCAGCCTTATCCATCTGCATCA
>Ga0299914_10002972_pt1 | contig 11855 bp, 14 predicted proteins | sample RVTome_10_FD_201361 | JGI IMG/M metagenome (GOLD analysis project Ga0299914, IMG submission 201361) | Soil microbial communities from uranium-contaminated site in the Upper Colorado River Basin, Wyoming, United States - RVT153D57 (version 2) ... | reverse complement strand
ATGCGGCGGTTCGGGCAGCCGCGACCGCCTATTCATCGCGCTGACCGTTTTGGAGTTCGGCCAAAAAAAATGCGCGATGTATTACCTGTACACCTCCCAAACGCGGGGACCTTGTGTGCTTTTCTTCCTCGTCCGCACGGCGCCTGGTCAGTCTCGCGCTTCGATCGCCGTTGCCGCGCGTTTTGCAAAAGCCGTTCGGTCATTTACTACCTGTAAACTCCCTCTTCTAAATCGCCCCGCGCCTTGCCCTGACGAACATGGTACCCGCGCTTGGGGAAATTCCCCGAGTACGGGGACCTTGTCCGCGCGCTCAAAGCGGCCGTCGCAATAGACACGCCTCAAGATACTATTGGATACTTCTACTGGTTGGCGTAACCCGAAACGTTGTGGCTCCGTCCCACCAATGGTGTTCGACGGGCGGGGCGGTGATATCCGCGCGCCAGCTAATGCTCAGATTCAAGATGCGACCCCGAGACACACGACCCCAAGACACACGCAATTAGCGTATCAAGGCAATCTCTTTGCGTTTGCGTTGAATGACTTGTAGTCAATCAAGCGCCACTCCTGTACCGCCCCCGTTCCCGGCATTCCCCCGTGGCCCTAAAACCCTCTTAGGTACCTGCGGTCCATGAGCTGGAGTCCGTCGACATTTCGCATAGCATCTTGCGATGACTTCCTGTCATCGCCGTGACTTGATGATCCGACACCGTCGCATCTCCTACCGTCATGTTTCCTTCCTAAAAAAACATCAAAAGGATTTATCAGTATGGAAAAGCTACGCAGGATGCTTCCACTTACCCTCTACATTCTCGCGTTCCCGACGCTTGCTGCCCCCATTCACGGCCTGAATTCGCAATCCAGAATTCCTGACGACTATATCGTTGTGATGCACGAAACCGGCCCCTATGCCGCGCAGGCATCCGCGGCCGCCATGGAATGGCAGCAGCAGTACAAGGTTGACATCGGCGTCGTTTACACGTCTGTGTTGAATGGTATGAACATACGGACCGATGAATCGACAATCACTGCCATCGCTGCGGATCCTCGCGTGGCGTATGTCGAGGTCAACGAGCGGTTCATGATAGGTGAAGGCGAGACGTTACAACTCGCCGACTATTCGCCCGACTACACCGTACCGACGAGTTCGTGGGGATTGGATCGAATAGACGAACGGCAACGGCCACTCGATGGCGACTACACAATGATGTACAACGGTACGGGCGTGCATGCATACGTTATCGACACCGGGGTTAACCCTTTTCCAGCCGAATTCGGTGACCGCGTAACAGGCGGTATCAGTTTTATCAACGATGGACGGGGAACGGGCGACTGTAATTCCCACGGCACGTTTGTTGCCGGCATTCTGGGGGGCGAGAACTGGGGGGTTGCAAAACAAGTCGAAATTCATCCGGTAAGGATTGCTGGCTGTGGCGAAAGTTTTGAAAGATCGAAACTGCTCGCTGCTATGGATTGGGTGCGCAACAATCATGTCAAGCCGGCGATTGCTAACTTGAGCCTTGGTGGGCGTTTTTTTCTTGGCTCACTTGAAGAAGCGGCGAATCGGCTCATTGATAGCGGAGTGGTTCTGATCGGTGGAGCGGGAAACAATAGTGCACTGGAATGCAGTTATCTGTTTCCGTCGACTGTAGGTCGCACCGTTATTGTGGGCGCGACGGCTATCAATGATCAAAAGGCGGGGTTCAGCAACTATGGTGAATGCGTGGATGTCTACGCACCGGGCCAAGATGTAATCAGTATTAACCATCTTGGCCAAACGGTGTCCGGATCGGACACGTCGTTCGCCGTACCGTACGTCGCAGGAGTCGCGGCACTTTACCTCGATGACACATCACTACCGTCAACGCCGGGCGACGTTTCGGCTTATATCAGTGCAACGGCAACGCGTCATGTTGTCGGTGGTGTAGCCAGCGGCCATTCTTCCAACCGCCTGGTTTACTCGTTACTGGACCGGCCGGAGCGACTGTATATATTCGGCACGCACATGCCGAACAACATTCGTGTCACAAGCGAACAATGCCGCGGACTCAACAAGGTTGTGTGGGACGCGCCTAGGCAGGGTGGGCCTTTCACGTATGAGCTTTGGCTTTCGGCTTATCCTGACTTCAGTTCCAGCTACCTTGCGTACACGGGCACAGCAACGAGCAAACTCATCAACATTCCTGTCGGCACAACACGTTATGTCCGGGTAAGAGCGACGAAGGGCGGTAGCTACACGTTCAGCTACTACCTCACGAGTGACAACCCAGCCACTTCGATCAGCGGTTGTTACTGATTGGTAAAACAGAAACCCCGCACTTTGCGGGGTTTCTTTTTTGGTTTATACGTCGTGGGCGTCGCAATCTGGATCTTCAAAGGTCCCACGTACCACATCCGCTTACGACGCTCAGGATTGCAACGCCTTGGCGTGATGCCGCAAGTGCTCCTCGATGAAACTCGCGATGAAGTAATAGCTGTGGTCGTAGCCTTCCTGCATGCGCAGCGTCAGCGGGTGCCTGGCAGCATCGCAAGCCGCCTGCAGGCGTTCGGGTTTGAGTTGTTCCTTGAGAAAGTTGTCGCTGGTTCCCTGGTCGACAAGGAGCGGCAGGCGTTCATCGGCCGTGGCAATCAACTCGCACGCATCCCAGGCTTTCCAGGTGTCGCGATCCTCACCGAGATATCCGGTGAACGCTTTCTTTCCCCAGGGCGATTCGATGGGATTAACAATCGGCGCGAACGCCGACACCGATCGATAGCGTCCCGGGTTGCGAAGTGCAGCGACGAGTGCGCCGTGTCCGCCCATGGAATGCCCGCTGATCGCGCGGCGGTCGGAGACGGAAAAATTCGCCTCTACGAAATCGGGCAGTTCGCGTACCACGTAATCATGCATGTGGTAATTGCGATCATATGGCGCGCGCGTGGCGTTGAGATAGAAGCCCGCGCCATGTCCGAAATCCCAGCCGCCTTCTGGATCGCCGGGTACATCCGGTCCGCGCGGGCTGGTGTCAGGCGCGACAATGGCAATACCGAGTTCCGCGGCCACGCCGAGCGCACCGGCTTTCTGCATGAAGTTTTCATCCGTGCAGGTGAGGCCGGACAGCCAATACAGCACCGGTACTCGCGCTTTCTCCGCCTGCGGCGGCAAATAAATGGCGAACACCATGTCGCAATCGAGACTCGTCGAATGGTGGCGGATGCGTTTGTGCCAGCCGCCGAAGCATTTGTTTTCCGCGACGGTTTCCAGTGTGTTACCCATGCGTGAATTCTCCGTTCAACATCAACATCAATAATGAATGACGGAGCGAATGCTCTTGCCTTCATGCATCAGATCGAACGCCTTGTTGATGTCTTCGAGGCCCATGGTGTGCGTGATGAACGTGTCCAGCGGAATGTCGCCGCGCTGCGCTTTCTCCACGTAACTCGGCAACTCGCTGCGCCCGCGCACGCCGCCGAAGGCCGAGCCGCGCCACACGCGACCAGTCACAAGCTGGAAGGGGCGGGTGGAAATCTCCTGGCCCGCGCCGGCGACACCGATGATCACGGATTCACCCCAGCCCTTGTGGCAGCACTCGAGTGCTGCGCGCATCACGTTCACATTACCGATGCATTCAAAGGAATAATCCACGCCGCCATCGGTCATCTCGACAATGACTTCCTGGATCGGCCTGTCGTGATCGTTCGGGTTCACGCAATCCGTTGCGCCGAGTTTGCGCGCAATCTCGAACTTGTCCAGATTGATATCGATGGCAATGATGCGTTCAGCCTTCGCCATCGCGGCACCAATGATGGCCGCGAGCCCGATGCCGCCGAGACCGAAGATCGCGACTGTAGCACCCGGTTCCACCTTCGCCGTGTTGTGCACGGCGCCGATGCCGGTCGTCACACCACAACCGAGCAGACATACCTTTTCAAGCGGCGCTTCTTTCGGAATCTTTGCGAGCGCAATTTCCGGTAGCACGGTGTATTCCGAGAACGTCGAGGTGCCCATGTAATGGAAGATGGGTTTCCCGTTTTTCGAGAAACGGCTCGTGCCGTCCGGCATCAGGCCCTTGCCTTGCGTGGCACGAATCGCCTGGCAGAGATTGGTCTTGCCGGATTTGCAGAACTTGCACACACCGCATTCGGGCGTGTACAGCGGAATCACATGATCGCCCACAGCAACGGAAGTGACGCCCGGGCCGATTTCCTCGACGATGCCGCCGCCTTCATGGCCGAGAATCGCCGGAAAAATACCTTCCGGATCCGCGCCGGAGAGCGTGAACGCATCCGTGTGGCAAACGCCGGTGGCGACAATACGGACGAGGACTTCGCCTTGTTTTGGTGGCGTGACGTCGACTTCGGTGATCTCCAATGGCTTGCCGGGTTCGAAGGCGATGGCGGCGCGGGATTTGATCATTGAAGCTCTCTTTAATTTGCAGGTGAATGTTAGTGCGAAACGGTAGCAGGTCGTGGTGATCGCGAAAAGGAGCTACGACCGTCTATCCATCCGCACTGGCTTTGTTGGACTTCGGTCGAAAATGCTCGATGTACTACCTGTACACCTGTGCCTTTCTTCCTCGTCCGCCTCGCCAGCACGGCGCCTGGCCGGTCTCGCGCTTCGATCGCCGTTGTCGTACGTTCTATGATAGGCCTCGCACGCTGGGCTTTTTTTGTTTCTTGGCGTTTCCTACTTTTTGAGAATCGCCTTCATAGAGCGTAACGAATCGGAGCGGTCATGTTTGATATCGATGAAAAAGACATTCGGCGAAACGCGATGCTCGCAGGCAGTGCGCTATTTATTGTGATCCTTGGAGAAGGGAGTTTTTCGCAGTTCTTTTGGGTAAGGCTCGATCGCCCCGAAATTACGCCCTTATTACCTTCTTTGTGGTTTCCCTTTGGCGGTACTGGCTCGCGACGAGAACGGTAAGGCGCGCCTTTCATAACCTTATGATGCAGCGGTTTGTTCGGCACGCCAAGTTTCAGAAACGACTGATAGCGAATATTGGTAGCTTGAAGACGGTTTATGGAGACCGAGAAAATTTCGTGAAAAAAAATCTAGCGGAAGAAAACCGGTTACGAGGTTTGTACCGGCCTGAGGATCCGATGATTCATCTTGAAGTGATACGGCAAAAAAATAACAGTACGTTTACAAACGAGGCGCAGGTTCACTTTCGAGAGGTTGAGCTCGCGCAGCTGCCGCTTTTTGTACGCGCGGAGTTAGTATTTCTCAAGCTCTTTTTGTGTTTTAAAGCCTCCCTAGATGACATGACGTTCGTAAACCTGCATGGTCCATGGCTTGTGTTGGTGTTGGTCATCTTCGCGTATTTGCACAGAGGTATCGGAGGTTGGTGAAACGGTCAACTTCCGCTTTGAATGGGATGCAACAAATACGTTCTGTCCAGGTTGCGTCCGTCGCAACGATACTGTCGCCGGAATCAAGAACTGCTTTAACAACGCCAGTGCCGATCCGCTGTTCGCGCCAATCACAAAACGTCCCTTACTTATGGATAACTCCTAAAAGGATGGCCTTTTCAGGCCATCCTTTTCATGGGCTATGTTGTCAGCGCGCAGGGCGAGTGAGGTGCTTGCCAAAGAACTCCAGCAGCTTGGGCATCGCTTTGCCGACATCTTTGTCATACAGGCTCATGTGAGTGCCGCCCGGAACGACGAAGAGTTCCTTCTCGCTCGTCGCCAACGCATAGGCACGATCACTGTGCCACTTCGACCCGGCGTCACTGCCGGCGATCAAGAGAAGCGGCTGCGTCAGCAAGGTGTCGATGCCACTGAAGGCATCGAACGCGATGAGCTTGTCGATGCTGTTGGCGAGGAAACCGTTCGGTGAGCTGTCAAGCTTCCACCGGTTCGCCAGCCGGTAGTACTCGCTGGCTTCCACCATGTCGGGCTCGGTAACGCCTTCGGTCGAGCCCGGCACGTACGGAAGTGTCGCGGACTGGGCGCCGTTGGCCTCCGCGGTACGTTGCTGGGCGACATTCTGGAGCACGGCGCTCAGTTCCTCAGCAGTTCCCGTGCCTCTCCAACCTTTGCGCAAACCGTCGCCGTAATTGAACGTGCTCACGCCGGCGACCGCCTTGACGCGGTGGTCGGTCATCGTCGCGTTGATGGCATAGGCACCGCCGGCGCAGATGCCGAGCGCCGCGATGCGCTCACGATCGACGAAGGGAAGCGTAGTGAAGTAATCGACCGCGCTTCTCGCATCTTCCACCCGGGCGGTGGGGTCTTCGAGCAGGCGGGGCTCGCCCCCGCTTTCGCCCTGATGGGAGGCATCGTAGGCGAGCGCGACATAGCCCTGCTGCGCGAGGCGCCAGGCGTAGAGGCTTGCGGTCTGTTCCTTGGCTCCGCCGCCGGGGTGCACGACGACAATCGCTGGATAGGTCTTGCCCTGCTCCATTTCGGCGGGTGTAAACAGCAAGCCGGCCATAGTGATCTGCCCGTTCTTGAACGTGACAGACTTGCGATTGACGGTGTGGTCTTCACTGACTGCTTTCGTGAAGTCCGCCAGACTGGTAATGGTATTCATAGTGGTCTCCGGGTTGGCATTCGAACCCGCGTTGGCGTCATTGCTATTCGCGTGCGCCAGGGGTGTGAAGCTGAGCAAAGAGGCAAAGCCAAGTGCTGCGGTCTTCGATTTCATGAGTCTCTCCTTCTGTGTCTAACCTGGTGCCCGGAAAATTAGCGCATTCCAGTCTTTCCAAAAACGGCATAATGGTTCATGTCTCGTTGACTGAGGGTTCACAATGGACAAGGATCAGCTGGACGGGCTCCTGGCCCTCAAGCTCGTCGCCGACAAACGCAATTTCACGGCTGCGGCTGAGGCGCTCAGGGTCTCGCCATCGGCAATCAGCAAAACGATAAGGCAACTGGAAACGCGGCTTGGAGTAACTCTTCTGACACGGACCACGAGGGCCACCAGCCTGACTGAAGCCGGCGAAAGATTTCTGAGCCAGGTGGGTCCAGCGCTGGATCTGATCCTTGCTGCCATGAAGGATGCCGAAAGCCTGGCCGGAAAACCTGCCGGTCGACTGCGGTTGAATGTGCCGCAGCTGATCTATCCGAACTTCTTGAAGGCAGTCGTCCTGAGCTTTATCAAGAAGTATCCCGACGTTTCAGTCGAGATATGTTTCGAGAATGCAGCGACCGACATTTTCGAAAGAGGATTTGATGCGGGAATTCGGTTATCCGACATTTTAGCCAAAGACATGGTCGCGCTAAGGTTATTCGGCCCTATACGTCACGTCATTGTTGGTTCGCCAAAATACTTCGATAAATTCGGGCGTCCCAAACATCCCAAGGACTTGCTCTCGCACAACTGCATAGTTGTAGGAGTGGGTGATCGAATCTACGATCGATGGGAATTCGAAAGCAAAGGCAAAGCATTCGAAGTGCAGGTCAAAGGCTCGCTTGTCATGAATAATTCGCTGCTCGCGTTGGACGCGACTCTTGATGGCGCCGGACTTGTTTACTCGAATGAAGATGCTGTCGTAGACAAAATTGAAGCTGGCGATCTCGAAGTCGTGCTTGGTCAGTACGCGCCAAGCAGTACCGGCTGGTATCTCTACTATCCTCAGCGCTCCCAAGTTCATCCGAAGCCCAGAGCATTCATTGAACACGTCAAGGAATACAGGAAACCCTAACAGGTACTTCGCGAATCTCGGAACTCCCGGAAAGAAAGCGGCAGTTTGCATGGCATTCACCGGCGACTGTGACTAACCTCTACCGGACCGAAACAATTTGACATGCCCATTGGATAAGCCAGATTCCGAGAAACGTCATGCAGTTAAAGTCGTTGGAACAACAGCTGATTTTCCTGAGAGAAATCGATCGATTGAAGGCCGTTATTCGTCAATCGCCGTTACTCGACAAAAGCCGAAAAGAAAACTCCGCCGAGCACTCATGGCACCTGGCGATGTACGCGTGCGTACTGCATGAATATGCAATCGCACCTGTGAATATCAATCGCGTAATACAGATGCTCTTGTTGCATGACATTGTTGAGATCGACGTTGATGACACTCCAATCCATGGCAAGTCTTCAAGTGAAGTGCAGGCTGAACAGGAGGCGAGAGCGGCGGTACGCCTGTTCGGTTTGTTGCCACGACAGCAAGGCGACGAATTACTGGCTTTGTGGCAGGAGTTCGAGCGCGCCGAGACGGAGGACGCCATGTTCGCAAAGGCGCTTGACCGCTTTCAACCGCTTCTCATCAATGTGTTCACAGGCGGAGGGACCTGGGTAGAGAACGGTGTATCACTGGAACAAGTTCTCTCGCGGTACGGCCCTGTCATCAAGAGCGGTGCTCCCCGGTTGTGGACCGTGTGTGAGGAATGGATTGCCCGGCACTTTGCAGAGGAAAAGGATCAATACCCTTTCCAGTAGTTAAAAAAGGTACTGATCTCCTTATCGCGGCCTTCGAAATGCTGCAATCAAGACACGGTCCTGATGTTCTTGAAACTTCTGCCATTCATTTGTTATCGAGTTGTTCTGCCAGCCCGACAAGAAGCCCTTCGGTTCCGCGAATGTAGCAAAGCCGATACGAGTCCTCGTACTGAACCACTTCGCCAACGAGTTGAGCGCCATGCTTGATTAGCCTGGATACCATCTCATCAATATCTTCAACAGTGAACATGACGCGCAGGTAGCCGAGCGCGTTCACAGGTGCAGTACGGTGATCCGAGATAACAGGCGGGGTGAGGAATCGAGAAAGCTCGAGCCGGCTGGGGCCGTCTGGTGTAGCCATCATGGCAATCTCTACGCGCTGTGAGCCCAATCCGGTAACGCGACCAGCCCATTCGCCTTCGATTGTGCCTCGCCCTTCGAGCGCCAGGCCTATTTCCTCGAAAAAAGCGATTGCGTCATCGAGGGATTCCACAACGATGCCGACATTGTCCATTCTCAGTAGTTTGTTTTTTGCCATGGTTTCATCTTCTATCCAGGGGTCTAACGAAAAGGGGAGTCTTAGGACTACGAGGTCGGGCTTTTGAGGATGAAAATGGCGAACCTACAATTCACTCTGAAATCCTTCAACTACCTGCAAGATCACGAACGTGCCTTCTGCACTCAACACGACGGGAAGCCTTTCGCAGGAAAAAATAGAAACAGAAGAGGCCTGTTCTTCGAAATCCTATGCCGTAAGTATGAATTCGTTTCCACCAACGTGAGTAACCGTTAGCCTGGGAGGCCTGCCTTTCGGCCATCTGTCCTTTCCATGCTTGATTAACCAATTTCCAATTTCTACGCTCCGGAGTTCGCTGCATTTGTTCCAGAAGCCAGCAGTAACGGCTACTTCCGTTTTAGTTCCGTCCAAACCAAGGACAACCTCGCTCCAATTTTTCCGGAAAATCTTGTTCCGGACACGAATCGGAATCCTGATGCCGAATCCAGCACCAGTTAAGCGATTCGGCTTTCCATTGGACCATGGCGCTGTATCGAACTGCATGTCAGTCACTCCATTTTTTTCGGTAGAGGCGAGCTAAATATAGAAGAAACCAAAAAATTTGCACTCAAACCGAGAGCGGTAATCAAGCCGCTCCGGGTGCCCCTCGCTGCGCTACGGCGCCGACCCGGGTCCATTTTGTTTCGGCAAAAATGGACGAAAACCATTTGCCCGGTCGGCAGTTATCTATTTAAAGGAGATCTGCGGTACTCGTTGAATGCGGGCCGCTCGGCAACTCGCCGGTCAGATCTGCGCTTCGCTTGACCCGCCTCGGGCTCACCACTCCTCGCTCTTTCGCGACGAAACCGCGGATTCTCGCTGCGCTCCGATTCCGGTTTCTGCTCCAGACCCGCATTCGCCTCGTGTCCTCGGTCGCCTCAACGGGCGGGAAAAGCAAAAGCGAAGAGCAAAAGCGAAGAGCAAAAGCAGGAAGGCCGCTCCTAACTCTTTTGAACTTTCTGCGGAACGTATCGCATCGCTACTGCGCCCGAGGCGAGTTCCTTGCGGTCGACGAGTTTCAGGTCGAGAGGCTTCGAGAGTCCTGCGAACAGGGTGGGGCCGTGACCGACAACGCGCGGATGTACGATGAACTCGTATTCGTCGATCAACCCCAGCTCGGCCAATGTCTGCGGGAGCGTGACGCCGCCGGTGAAGAGACCCTTGCCCGACATCTGTTTGAGTTCTCGCACCGTCTGCTCGAGATCGCCGCGGATGAGTTCCGAATTCCAGTCGGACTGAGTCATGGTGCTGGATACAACGTACTTCTTCGCCGCATCGATCGTGTGGGCGAAGGGCTTCATCCAGTCCTCCATCCAATCGGGCAACGCGCCGGTCTGCGGATCCGACCGCCAGGCTTCTTCCATCATTTCGTACGTCACCCGACCAAAGAGAAGCGCATCAGCCTTGGCGATGTTTTCCGCCGCGTGACGATGCAGATCCTCGTCAGGAATTACCGCGAGATGGTCGCAACAGCCGTCCAGCGTGACGCTGATGGAATAACGGAGAGGTCGCATGGTGTACTCCTGGCGTAAGTAAGGTAGATGTCGCGGTAGGTTATGTTTTGGCATGTTTAAACGTGAGACCTGACACCGAAAGCGTTTAGAAATAACAAAAACGGTTCCGGGTGTCCCTCGCTACGCGTCGGCGCCGACCCGGGTCCATTTTGTTTCGGCAAATCCAGAACGAAAACCATGCTGCGACCGTCCAGCCATCCACGCTCGCTGCGTTGGACTTCGGATCGAAAATGCTCGACGTACTACCTGTACGCCTTCCCCAAACGCGGGGACCTTGTCCGCTTTTCTCCCTCGTCCGTCTTGCGAATCGCGGCGTCTGATCGGTCTCGCCCTCCGATAACCGATTTCGAGTCCCGAGCTATTCCGGTTTCTGCTCCCCATACCGGGGACCTCGTCCACACCCGCGTTCGCCTCGTATCCTTGGGCGCCTCGAACGGGCGGGAAAAACAGGAGTAAAAGCGAAGAGCGAAAAGCAGTAACGCCGCTTGTGCGGCCTTGTCAATGTTGCGCTTCAAGACGTGACCGTAGTTGTTTTCTTCACTGTCTAAGCACCAAATGAAACCATGTAAATCAACGCGCTGACGGTCATGTAGAGCAACATGACCGCCATCGGAAGGTCGCCGGGTATGAATAACGTCCGGCCCTTCCAGAAATGCTCACCAAGCAAGCCTATAGCGACGGCGCTTGCACCCCATAGCGCAAACAAGAGCCAACCGGTGACACCAATGTCCGGATGGCGCTCATTCATCGAACGGAGCGTTTCGCCGAATTGCATTGAGACACGATACAAAATCAGCCCGCCCAACACGGTAACGACAACCACGAGTGCCTTCGAATAGACTGTCTTCATAGTCAGGAGATATCCCTTGGGAGCTAAAGACGATTAGATTCTATGGAAATGCAAGGCGCAAGACTTCAGCCTAAATTTCCCGGAGACATTTCGAATGCGCAGTACAACTCTCGTCACAGCGTCGTTTGCGACGTTGATATCTGCCTGCAGCCTGTTTACGTCATGGAGCGATGTCATGGAAACATGGGTCGGGGGCGACATCGAAAAGATTGAGGCGCTGTGGGGGCCGCCACTGGACAAGGCTTCCAAAGAGGATGGGTCAACGATCTACAAATACCACAGGGAGAAATTTGACTCGTCGTGTTTCCATTACTGGATCGTGAACGAGGAAGGAATAATTACGGACTTTAATTACGAGGGAAACTGTCGACCGATAGGTTAGCAACCGATAAGATCTGAATCAAAATTCCTTCAATGCACTGCGCAAGACTTGACCCTAAATGTTCCCTAAATGTTCTTGCAAGAGCACCAGCACGAGTTCCGTATCTCGGCGATGTGTCGCGTGCTGAAGGTTTCGCGCAGCGGTTTTTACGGTTGGTGTACTCGCAAACCGAGCGCACGCACCGT
>Ga0299914_10002971_pt1 | contig 11856 bp, 12 predicted proteins | sample RVTome_10_FD_201361 | JGI IMG/M metagenome (GOLD analysis project Ga0299914, IMG submission 201361) | Soil microbial communities from uranium-contaminated site in the Upper Colorado River Basin, Wyoming, United States - RVT153D57 (version 2) ... | reverse complement strand
TTGATCAGCTTCGCGTTGAACCGGTGCCGGTCCCACTTCTCGGCCAGCGGCCCGCCCGGGACCTTCGAATCAAGTGTCATCACGTCGTGCCCAGACGCTGCGGGCCCCCGAACCCGTGAACCCCATGAACCCCATGAACCCGATGAACCCGAAGAACCCCATGCAATCCCGCCCCCCGCTCACTTCGTGAGATACACCCACGCCGGAATCACCGCCAGCCCGCCCGCGATGACGACGGCGCCGATGATGCCCCAGATGACCAGCCGGCGCGTGTAGAGCGGGTGGTCGAGGCCGAGCGACTGGAAGCCGCTGGCGATCCCGTGGCGCAGGTGCAGCCCTACGATGGCCGTGCAGATCACGTAGAAGGCCACCCAGAGCGGGCTGCTGAAGACCTCGATCTCGGTCCGGTAGAGATCGCGCACCGCCTCGCGGCCCTCGACCAGGTAGTAGCTCCCGAACCGGAACTGCTTCACGTGCACGATCACGAACAGCAGCGTCACCAGCCCGGAGACGATCATCGTGGACGAGGCGAGGCTCTTGCGGCTGGTATGGCCGGCGAGCGCCTTCTTCGCATACGCCACCGGCCTCGCGGCGCTGTTCGTCCTCCACATCGCCAGGGTCTTGTAGATGTGGAGCAGAAAGACGAGCAGCAGCCCGATCTCGATCGGCACGATCAGCGGGTTCGAAATCAGCGTATGCGCGTACTCGTTGAAGGCGTCCTGTCCGAAGAAGATGATGGCGTTGCCGGCGAGATGCGTGATCAGGTAGAGGAAGAGCAAGAGCCCCGTCAGCCCGATCAGCAGCTTCGTGCCGACCGACGACGAGAACACACGACGGAAATGCGACGGCATCTTGGATGAGGGCTCCCGGATCAGATGAATTGTACTTGGTGTATTTCCACGCGCGCAACCGGACGGACCCGCGAGCGTCGTCTTCGTACGGCAACTCTGAACCTCATGAACCGATGAACCTCGTGCAACTTCGAACCCCGTGAACCTTGAACCCCGACCCCCGTTCAGCACATGATGAACGGGTTTGCGCGCCGGGCGATCCGGCGCGCAGGGACGCCGCGCCTCCGGTGCGCGGGCTGGGATCAGGCCGGGCGAGACGTACGAGACGATGAAGATTCACGAGTATCAGGCGAAGGCACTCCTGGCGGGGCACGGCGTGCCGGTGCCGAAGGGCGAGGTGGTGTTCGACGCGGAGGGCGCCAGGGCCGCCGCCGAGCGGCTCGGCGGCGGTGTCGTGGTCGTGAAGGCGCAGATCCATGCCGGCGGGCGGGGCAAGGGCGGCGGCGTGAAGGTGGTGAAGAGCCCCGCGGAGGCCGGGAAGACCGCCGCGGCGATGCTGGGCATGCGCCTGATCACGTACCAGACGGGGCCCGAAGGGCAGACCGTCCACCGCGTGCTCGTCGAGCAGGGGCTGGCGATCGCCCGGGAGCTGTATCTCGGCATGGTGCTCGATCGCGCGAGCGAGAAGCCGGTGCTCATGGCGAGCCCGGACGGCGGTGTCGAGATCGAAAAGGTGGCCGAGGAGACGCCGGAGCGGATGTTCACGGAGTTCGTCCACCCCGGCACGGGGCTCTCGCCCTTTCAGACGCGCAAGCTCGCGTTCGCGCTCGGGCTCTCCGGTGGCCAGATCCAGCAGGCCTCGCGGCTGATGACCGCCCTCTACACGGCCTTCATGGAGACCGACGCCTCGCTCATCGAGATCAACCCGCTCATCGTCACCGAGACCGGCGATCTCCTCGCGCTCGACGCGAAGATGAACTTCGACGACAACGCCCTGTATCGGCATCCGGCGATCAAGGAGCTGCGCGACACGGGCGAAGAGGCGCCGCTCGAGGTCGAGGCGTCCAGGTACTCCCTCAACTACATCAAGCTCGACGGCACCATCGGCTGCATGGTCAACGGCGCCGGCCTCGCCATGGCCACGATGGACATCATCAAGCTCGCCGGCGGCGAGCCGGCGAACTTCCTCGACGTCGGCGGCGGCGCCAACGCCGAGCAGATCCGCAACGCCTTCAAGATCCTGATGTCGGACTCGAGCGTCAGGGCGGTGCTCATCAACATCTTCGGGGGCATCCTGCGGTGCGACGTCCTCGCCGAGGGCGTGATCGCCGCGGTGAAGGAACTCGGCGTGCCCGTGCCGATCGTCATCCGCATGGAGGGCACCAACGTCGAGAGGGGCAAGCAGATGCTCCGCGAGAGCGGCCTGAACTTCACCACCGCCGACACCATGAGCGAGGCAGCGGAGAGGGTCGTCGCGCTGGGCGGATAGCGCCTGCCCCGCCGGAGCCTTGGCGGAGGCGGGCCGAGCGAGCGCGAGCGGGGGTGGGGCCCGCGAGCCCGAGGAAAGAGCGCCTGCGGCCCGAGCGAGGCGCCGGAGGGCAGCCGGCCGACAGGCCGGCCGCCGAGCGAGCGCGAGCGGGGGTGGGGCCCCGCGAGCACCAAGAAAAGACATATGGCCGTACTCATCGACAGGCACACACGCCTCATCGTCCAGGGCATCACGGGCCGCGAGGGCACGTTTCACGCGAAACAGGCTGCCGCCTACGGCACGACCGTCGTCGGCGGCGTCACGCCGGGCAAGGGGGGCACCACGCACGAAGGCTGGCCCGTCTTCGACACGGTGGCGGAGGCCGTCAAGGAGACGGGGGCGAACGCCACCGTGATCTTCGTTCCGCCGCCGTTCGCGGCCGACGCGATCCTCGAGGCAGTGGACGCCGGGCTCGCTCTGGCGGTGTGCATCACCGAGGGGATCCCCACGCTGGACATGATGCGCGCGCTGATGGTCGTCCGCGCATCGAAGACCCGCCTCATCGGGCCCAACTGTCCGGGCATCATCACGGCCGGCCAGGCCAAGGCGGGGATCATCCCCGGCCACATCTGCACCGAAGGCCGCGTCGGCATCGTTTCCAAGAGCGGGACGCTCACCTACGAGGCGATCCATCAGCTCACCAGGCTCGGCCTGGGCCAGACGACCTGCATCGGCATCGGCGGCGATCCGCTCATCGGCACGAGCTTCATCGACGCGCTGGCGCTCTTCGCGGAGGACGATCAGACGGAGGCGGTCGTGATGATCGGCGAAATCGGCGGGACCGCCGAGGAAGAGGCCGCGGCCTACATCAGGACGAGCTTCCGGAAACCGGTCGTCGGCTTCATCGCGGGGCAGACCGCGCCCCCCGGACGGCGCATGGGGCACGCCGGGGCCATCATCGCCGGCGGGAAAGGCACCGCCGCCGAGAAGATGGCCGCGCTGACCGCCGCCGGCGTCCACGTCGTCAGGAGCCCCGCGGACATCGGCGCCGCCGTCGGGAAGGCGCTCGGCCGCTGAGGGCGGAACGCGCTATAATCCTTTGTAGATACGGGTTTTCCCGACAACTCAGCTGCTTCGCCCGCGGAAGGACACCATGTCTTCGAGTGATCTCGCGGTCCAGGAGGCCGCAGTCCCGTCCGCCGTCCGCGTCGTCAACGACTTCAGCATCCAGGTCGCCACGGTGAACGGGTCCGGCAGCCAGACCGCCAATCTGGTGCTGCTGCGCTCAATCTTCCAGAGCGGAGTGCCCGTCTCCGGGAAGAACATGTTCCCGTCGAATATCGCGGGACTCCCCACCTGGTACACGATCCGCGCCAACAAACTGGGCTACGTCGGCCGCAAGAAGGAGATCGACTTCCTCGTGGCCATGAACGCCGAAACGGCCAGGGAAGACGTGCTCTCGCTCGAGCCTGGCGCGGCCGTGCTCTACGATGAGCCCCTGAAGCTGAACGCGCTCAGGACCGATCTCGTGTTCTATCCGGTCCCGTTCGACCGGATCGTCGGGGAGGTCTGCAAGGACGCGAGGCTGCGACGGCTCGTCAAGAACATGATCTACGACGGCGTGCTCTCGAAGCTCCTGAACATCGAGCTGGCGCAGATGGAGCACGCGCTGAAGAAGCAGATGGGCAGGAAGGCGAAGGCCGTCGAGCTGAACATGGGGGCGCTCTCGGCCGGCTTCGCCTACGCGAGCGAGCGCCTGACCAAGCAGGATCCCTTCTGGATCGAGCCGATGGACGAGACCCGGGGGATGATCCTCGTCGAAGGCAATGCCGCCGCGGCGCTGGGCTGCATGATGGCCGGGGTGACGGTCGTGGCCTGGTATCCCATCACGCCCAGCTCGTCGCTGCCCGAAACGCTCATCGGCTACCTGCGCAAGTACCGGCTCGACAAGGCCACGGGCAAGGCGACCTTCGCGGTGGTCCAGGCCGAGGACGAGATCGCGTCCATCGGGATGGTGATTGGCGCGGGCTGGGCGGGCGCCCGGGCGATGACGTCCACCGCCGGCCCGGGCGTCTCGCTCATGAGCGAGTTCGCCGGCCTCGCGTACTACGCCGAGGTGCCGGGCGTGGTGTTCGACATCCAGCGTGTCGGCCCCTCGACGGGGCTGCCGACCCGGACCTCGCAGCAGGACATCATCGCCACCGCCTTCCTCTCGCACGGGGATACGAAGCACCTCATGCTGATTCCCGCGTCGGTGGAGGAGTGCTACACGATGGCGATGGAGGCGTTCGATCTCGCCGAGCGCTTCCAGACGCTCGTGTTCGTCATGAGCGACCTCGACCTCGGCATGAACACCTGGATGTCGACACCGTTCGGGTATCCCGAGCGCCCGCTCGACCGGGGCAAGGTCCTGGACGAGCCGACGCTGAGGCGCATCGGAGAGTGGGGCCGCTACACGGACGTGGACGGCGACGGCATCCCGTACCGCACCATTCCGGGCGGCTTCGGGCCGGCCTACTTCACGCGCGGGTCGGGGCACAACGAGCGCGGCCAGTACAGCGAGCGGCCGGACGATTACGTCAACAACCTCGAGCGCCTCGGGCGCAAGTTCGAGACGGCGCGCGCCGCGATGCCGGCGCCGGTCATCGACGACGCCGCGGGCGCGTCCATCGGCGTCATCGGGTACGGCACGAGCCACTGGGCGATCGAGGAGAGCCGGGATCAGCTGGCCAGGGAGCGCGACCTCAGGACCGGGTACCTGCGCCTGCGTGCCTACCCCTTCACGCCCGATCTGGAGGCGTTCGTCGCCCGCTACGACCGCGTCTACGTCGTCGAGCAGAACCGAGACGCGCAGATGCTCGGGCTGATGCGCCTGGAGATGCCGCCCGGGCTCATCGCGAAGCTCCGGAGCGTGCTGCACTTCAACGGCCTGCCGATCGACGCGCGTTCGGTGACCGACGAGATCCTCGTGCAGGAAGGGCTGAAGGCGCGCGACGCGGTGGCCCGCGCGGTGGTGTCGGCCGGGAGTGCCGGGGGAGAATAACCAGGGCAGGCCCGGTTCGCCGTACGCCTGCCTGGGCAGAGAGCCGCCGGCGTCGTTCACCCATTCATGGAAACTTCGGTATTACAGGGGCAAACATGGCAGTCGCAGCACCGCAGCCCGGGAAGAAGATCAACCGGATCGGCCTCGAGATGCAGCCGTACCGCGGCGGCAAGACGACGCTGTGCGCCGGGTGCGGGCACAACGCGATTTCCGAGCGCATCGTCGACGCGTTCTTCGAGATGGGCGTCGATCCGCAGCAGGTCATCAAGCTCTCCGGGATCGGCTGCTCGAGCAAGAGCCCGGCCTATTTTCTGGGGGCGGCGCACGGCTTCAACGCGGTCCACGGGCGGATGCCGTCGATCGGGACCGGCGCGGTGCTCGCCAACCGCAAGCTGATCGCCATCGGCGTGAGCGGCGACGGCGACACCGGCGCGATCGGCATCGGCCAGTTCGTCCACCTGATGCGGCGCAACCTGCCGATCGTCTACATCATCGAGGACAACGGCTGCTACGGGCTCACGAAGGGGCAGTTCTCGCCCACGGCGGATTTCGGATCCCGCGCGAAGAACGGCGTCGCCAACGACCTGCCGCCGATCGACACCTGCGCGCTGGCCATCCAGCTCGGCGCCTCGTTCGTGGCCCGGTCGTTCTCCGGGGACAAGAAGCAGCTCCTGTCGATCCTCAAGGCCTCGCTCAGCCACCGCGGCACGTGCATGATCGACGTGCTCTCGCCCTGCGTGACGTTCAACGATCACGAGGGATCCACGAAGAGCTACGCCTACGCCAAGGATCACGACGAGAAGCTCGGCGAGGTCAGCTTCGTGCCGTTCTTCGAGGACATCTCGATCGAGTACGACCCGGGCACGACGCAGCAGGTCGAGCTGCACGACGGCTCACACCTCTATCTCACGAAAGTGGCCCCGGACTACGATCCGACCGACAAGCAGGCGGCCATGCGCCTGTTGCACGAGACCGCCAGGCGCGGCGAGTTCGCCACCGGCGTGCTCTACATCGAGCCCGACAAGGACGATTTCGTCTCGCTGCTGAACCTGGTGGACGAGCCGCTGGCCACGCTGCCGGTCGACCGCGTGCGGCCGGGCCGCGAGGCGCTCCACGAGGTCATGGAATCGCTGAAATAGCGACCACCCCGGCGCCACGTCCGGGATACGCGACCGCCGGATCGGCTTCGGCCGGCGGTGAGGGAGTCTGCTCCGCATGCCTTACACCATCAAACGGGCTGTTCTCGTTCTTGCTCTGCTCACGCTGGGGACCGGCGCGGCCGACGCGCAGGGGCGCCGGCCGCTCGCCGTGGACGACGTGTTCAACGTGCGCGACGTGCGGGATCCGCAGCGGTCGCCCGACGGCGAGTGGGTCGCCTACACCGTGACCGAAGCGGTCCGGGAGACCGACAAGAGCAACACGGACGTCTGGATGGTGAAGTGGGACGGGAGCGAGCAGGTCCGGCTCACGTTCACCCCCGACAGCGAATCGCGTCCGCGCTGGAGCCCCGACGGCAAGTACCTCGCGTTCACGTCGTCGAGACAGGGGTCGAAGGGCGGGCAGGTCTGGCTGCTGAACCGCGCGGGCGGCGAGGCGGTCCGCGTCACCGAGGTCAAGGGCGGCGTCGCCGACTACGCGTGGTCGCCGGACAGCCGCCGGCTCGTGCTGGCCGTCAACGACCCGGACCCGGCGGTCGCGGCCGAGGACGAAGCCCGCGAGAAGGCGCCGGAGGGAGCCGGCAAGACCCCGAAGCCGATCGTCGTCGATCGGTACCGCTTCAAGGCCGACAGGGAGGGCTTCCTGCGCGGCGAGCGCACGCACCTCTATCTCTTCGACGTCGAGACGCGCAAGGCCGAGGCGCTGACGTCCGGTCCGTTCGAGGAATCGTCCCCCGCCTGGTCGCCCGACGGGACGCAGATTGCCTTCCTGCGCCGGCACGGCGCGAACGGCGACATCGATCGGATGCCGAACGTCGACGTGTTCTCCATGGACGCGCGTCCGGGCGCCGCGCCGCGGCGGCTGACCACGACCACGGCGCTCGAGCGAGGGCCCGTGAGCTGGAGCCCGGATGGCCGGACGATCGCCTATCTGGTGGGCGACGAGGTCAAGAACAGCGCCTACGTGCAGGCGCGGCTGGCGGTCGTGCCGGCCTCGGGGGGGGAGCCGCGGACGCTGACCGATGCGCTGGATCGTCCCGTCGGCGACGCGACGTGGTCGGGCGACGGGCTGGCGTTCGTCGTCGTGGACGACCGGGCGCGTTACGTGGCGAAAGTTTCCGCCGCGGGCGGCCGCGTCGAGAGGCTCGTGGACGGCCGGCGCGTCGTGACGAGCCCCTCGGGAGGTTCGGACGGCGCCTTCGCGGTTCTCGCCGCGACGGCCACCGAACTGCCCGAGGTCCACGCACTCGAGAACGGCCGGCTGCGGCGGCTGACCCGGCACAACGCCTGGCTCCAGGACGTCCTCCTCGGCACGACCGAGGACTTCACGTCGACGAGCGCCGACGGCACGGAAGTCCACAGCCTGATCGTCAAGCCGCCGACCTGGTCCGCCGGACGCGGGTATCCGCTGCTGCTGCGGATCCACGGCGGGCCGAACGGCCAGGACGAGCACGCGTTCCACTTCGAGCGCGAGCTGTTCGCCGCCAGCGGCTACGTCGTGCTGGCCGTGAACTACCGCGGCAGCAACGGGCGCGGGAGCGACTATCAGAAGGCGATCTACGCGGACTGGGGCAACAAGGAAGTCGTCGATCTGCTGGGCGCGGTGGACGCGGCGGTGAAGGCGGGCCTTGCCGATCCGGACCGCCTGGGCATCGGCGGCTGGAGCTACGGCGGCATCCTCACGAACGCGGCGATTGCCACCGACACCCGGTTCAAGGCCGCCATCAGCGGCGCCGGCAGCTCGAACCAGATTTCGATGTACGGGACCGACCAGTACATCACCCAGTACGACACCGAGCTGGGGCCGCCGTGGAAGAGCACGGACCTCTGGGTGAAGATCTCGTACCCCTTCTTCAAGGCGGACCGGATCAGGACGCCGACGCTGTTCCTCTGCGGCGAGAAGGACTTCAACGTGCCGCTGCTCGGCAGCGAGCAGATGTACCAGGCGCTCCAGAGCCTCGGCGTCGACACCGAGCTCGTCATCTATCCGAACCAGTTCCACGGGATCACGATCCCGAGCTACAAGAAGGATCGGCTCGAGCGGTATCTCGCCTGGTACGACAAGTATCTGAAGGCGCCGGCGACGACGCCCTCCGGCGGGCCGTGAGCGGCGGCGGCGATCAGCCGCCTTCCGCTCCGTCCGCGTTCGCGCCGATCGCGTCCTCGCAGGTCGCCACCGGGTCGTTCGGCAGGCCTTCCTCGTCCACGCCGGGCGCGTTCGGGTTGCCCTGGTTGGGACGGTCTGTGGGGCGATCGCCTTCCACGGCGCCCATGTGATCTTCCGCCGGGCCGACGGGCGTCGGTCCGGGGCGTCCTTCGCCTTCCGCGGTCATGGTACCTCCCAGCGAGAAGACAGGCGCGTCGCTCCACGCGGGCGAGAGCGCCTGTCCGCCTCACACCCGCCTGTGACATAATTCGCCGGATATGGAGCGTACATTGGCCATCATCAAGCCGGATGCCGTCGCCTCGCGGCAGGCCGGCCGGATCCTTCAGCGCATCGAGGAGGCGGGGTTCCAGATTCGTGCCATGCGCATGCTGCACCTGACCCGGGCGGAGGCGGAAGGGTTCTACGCCGTCCACCGCGAGCGTCCGTTCTTCGGCAGCCTCACGGCCTTCATGTCATCCGGGCCGGTGATCGTCGTGGCGCTCGAGGCGGCCGACGCCATCCGGAAGTGGCGGGGCCTGATGGGCGTGACCGATCCCGCGAAAGCGGACGCCGGAACGCTCAGGAAAGCGTTCGGCACCTCCATCGAGCACAACGCGACGCACGGGTCCGACGCGCCGGACACGGCCGCGTTCGAGCTCGGGTATTTCTTCGCGGGGATGGATCTGGCGCGCTGAGCGGCTCATGGGAAAGCTGCTCGTCGTGGCCGGGCTCGTCATCGCCGGCATCGGTGCGCTCGTCATGCTGGGGCTGCCGCTCGGGCGGCTGCCCGGCGACATCGTGCTTCGCCGCGGCAGCACGACGATCTACGTTCCCCTGGCCACGGGCCTGCTGCTGAGCGTGGTGCTCACGCTGATCATGACGCTGCTGCGGCGCTGACCCCGGGGGGCGCGACGGGAGAGGCATGGCAATCAAGTCCGACAGGTGGATCAAGAAGATGGCCCTCGAGCACGGCATGATCGAGCCGTTCGAGGACCGCCAGGTGCGCAGCGGCGTCGTCTCCTACGGCCTGTCGTCCTACGGGTACGACATCCGCGTGGCCGACGAGTTCAAGGTGTTCACGAACGTCAACAACGCGCTCATCGATCCCAAGAACTTCGATCCGCGGTCGTTCGTGGACATCAAGGCGGAGACGTGCATCGTGCCGCCGAACTCGTTCGCGCTCGCGCGGACGGTGGAGTATTTCCGCATCCCCCGGGACGTGCTGACGGTCTGCCTCGGCAAGTCCACCTACGCGCGCTGCGGCATCATCGTCAACGTGACGCCGTTCGAGCCGGAGTGGGAGGGCACGGCGACGCTGGAGATCTCGAACACCACGCCGCTGCCGGCGAAGGTGTACGCGAACGAGGGGATCGCGCAGGTGCTGTTCTTCCAGAGCGACGAGCCGTGCGAGATCTCGTACGGGGACAAGCAGGGCAAGTACCTCAAGCAGCTCGAGGTCACGCTGCCGCGGATCTAGCGACACGCGGCACGGTCAACGGACCCGCGGCACGAGAGCCCACGGCCCCGGTGGCCGGCGAGGGAACCATATGACTGACACGGTGCTGCGGCGGATTCCGGTCGTCGGCGGGCTGGGCTACGTCGAGCGCGTCCGCCGCCTGCCGGCCGCCTTCACGGCCACGCTCGCGCCCGAGCCCGGTAACCGCTACTTTCCGCATGCCATCGCGGTGCTCGTGGACGGGGAGAAAGTCGGTTACGTCGCGCCCGAGATCAGCCGCGACCATTTCGACGCGCTCGTCGCGCGCGGCGAGGACCGCATGACCTGCCCCGGCCGGCGGGGCGGCGTCGCCGATCACGAGACGAGCGGCGTCGAACTCCTGCTGGACTTCACGTGAGGGTCAGATCTTGTTTGTTGCACGAGTGTCCTCTGGCAAGGACGCTCAGGCCGCTTGACGCGGCCGGGCCGGCAGCGGCCAATCGCGACGAAACGGCTCACACGACGGCCACGACGTTCACGAGACGTGAGGTCATCATCGTCTGCGTCTTGATTGCCGATCGTCCTGGTCGTCGCGAACGGGCCGCCGCACCTCGTCCGGATGACCGCGGCGGGTTGCGCATAGTGCACTCGGGTGATAATATTGATAGACTGTTGACGCGGGGTGGAGCAGTCCGGTAGCTCGTTGGGCTCATAACCCAAAGGTCGCGGGTTCAAATCCCGCCCCCGCAACCACCATATTCGCAGAGGGGCCACGGTTCACGCCGTGGCCCTTTTGTTTTGTACGCCGGTCGTTCCGGCGGGAGGTCGTGATGACGGACGAGGAACTGATTCGATACTTCGAAACTGCCGAGGCGCCGCCCGGAGGATTCCCCCACCGGGAGCACGTGCGCGTGGCGTGGTGGTACGTGTGCCGGCACCCGCTGCCGGAGGCGCTCGAGCGGTTCCGGACCGGCCTGCGCCGCTTCGCCGAGGCGCGCGGCGCGGCCGACAAGTACCACGAGACGATCACGACCGCGTTCGTCCTCCTGATTGACGAGCGCCTGGACGAAATCGGCCGTGCCGCGCCGTGGTCCGAGTTCGCCTCGCGCTGCCCGGACCTGCTGGGCTGGCGGCCGTCGATCCTCGACCGCTATTACCGACCCGAGACGCTCGCGTCAGAGCGGGCCCGGCGGGTGTTCGTCATGCCGGATCGGCTGGAGCTGGGCCTGCCTCTGTCGCCCGCGGCTTCCGTGGAGTGAACCCGAACGCCGTCGCGCCGGCGCCGCGCCCTTCCCGACGCGCCTGTCTGAAACGGGCCACCTCGGGTGTATAGTCGACAGAACGGTTTTCACCCCAGGAAAGGAGACCTGCGTGACGCGTCCAGCGCTGCTTCTGCTGGTGGCCTGCCTCTGCGCGGCCGCGGCCCGGCCGGCTGCCGCTCAAGAGAGGGAAGCCGGGCGGCTCGAGAATGCCGCGACGGTTCTCGAAGAGATTCTCGGGATGCCCGAGAGCATCCCGAAGGAGCTGCTCGACCGCGCGGAGTGCGTCATCGTGGTCCCGTCGGTCAAGAAGATCGCCATCGGGATCGGCGGCAACTACGGGCGCGGCGCAATCGTCTGCCGCGGCGGCGACACCTTCGAGGGACCCTGGGGCGCTCCCGCGATGTTCGCGCTCGAGGGCGCAAGCATCGGGTTCCAGCTCGGTGGGCAGGCGACCGATTTCGTGCTCCTCGTGATGAACGACCGTGGAGCCGAGTCCGTGCTCCGCAGCAAGGTGAAGCTCGGCGCGGAGGCGTCTGCGGCCGCCGGGCCGAAGG
>Ga0299914_10002970_pt1 | contig 11858 bp, 9 predicted proteins | sample RVTome_10_FD_201361 | JGI IMG/M metagenome (GOLD analysis project Ga0299914, IMG submission 201361) | Soil microbial communities from uranium-contaminated site in the Upper Colorado River Basin, Wyoming, United States - RVT153D57 (version 2) ... | reverse complement strand
CGCACGGACTCCTGCAACGGACTCTGGCCGACGACCACGGAGGCGGCCAGCAACGAGCCGTACACCGCACCGGCCGTGTCGATGCGGTCGTACCACGTGTCCGCGTCGGTCCAGGTCATGGTCGCAACACGCACCGGAAGCCCAGATGACTGGTCGTGCTCCGCACCGCATGCCCTTGTCGGGCCGCGGGCCGGTAGCGATGGCAGTACGACGGCGCGCAGATGTGCGATCCACCCTTCATCACCCGACGGTCCTGCTCGCCGACGTGCCCATGGTCCGGCCCGCAACAGGCCGGCACCGGCGCGACCGGCCCGGTATGGTCGGCGGTCCACGGCGTGCGGGTCCACTCCCACACGTTGCCGGCGACGTCGTACAGGCCGTAGCCGTTCGGCGGGAACCGGCGGACCGGCGACGTGCGGTCGAAGCCGTGCGGTCGGAGGTTCTCCCACGGGAACCGGCCGTGCCAGGTGTTGGCCATGACCTTGCCGCGGGGCATGAACTCATCGCCCCAAGCGTAGGTCTGCCGGTCGAGCCCACCACGGGCGGCGTGCTCCCACTCGACCTCGGAGGGCAGATCCTTGCCGGCCCACACGGCGTAGGCCAGCGCGTCCTCGTAACCCACGTGCACGACCGGGTGGAGATCACGGCCGTGCAGAGTGGAGGTGGGTCCCAGCGGATGCCTCCAGTCGGCGCCGGGGACCCAGGCCCACCAGCGCGTCCAGTCGTCCAGCGGCACCGGCCGGGGCGTCGGGGTGAACACCTGCGACCCGGCTACCAGGGCCTGCGGGTCGGCACCGGGGAAATCGGCGGGATCCGGCGCGTGCTCGGCGACCGTGACATGGCCGGTGTCCTTGACGAAGCGGCGGAACTCGGCGTTGGTGACCGGGTGCTCGTCGACCCAGAGATCGTCGACGTCCACCTCGCGGACCGGGCGCTCCTCGGGGTAGAAGTCGTCGCTGCCCATGACGAACCTGCCCGCCGGCACGTAGACCATGTGCTTACGCAGACCCCCCGCCACCACGGCGTAGCCCTAGGCCTGGTCCGACGGCTTGAGCATCCACCACTCGGTGAACTCCGAGCAGCGTCCGTCGGCGCCGAAGCGCGCCACCCAGAGGTTGGAGAACCGATCACCGTCGTCGTAGTCCACCTCGCCGGTGACGACCGCCAGGTCGTCGTTCACGACCAGCGGCGTGAACTCGGCGCGCCAGCTACCCGGCTCGTCCCGATGCTCGAGCCAGTCAGTCACGATCGCGTCCCGGCCCACGACGGGCGGCCGGTACGGACGGTGGCGGTAGGTGGCGTCGGCGGTGAACAGCGCCTCGACGTCGGCTGGGTCGTTGCTCGCCCAGGCCGTGAGGTACGCGTCCACCCAACGTCGGACCTGGTCGGTGTCCAAGGCTTCTCCCTCCGTACCCCCGCACCGGTCGGTCCCGGTCTACCACGGTCGCGTGCCCGAGGGCTTGCGACGGGTCACACTGGTGGGGTGGAGGTGCGTTCCCGATGGGCAGGGTGACGGCGCGGCGCCCCGTGGTGCGGCTCGTGGACGGCCGTGCCATCGAGCGGCCGGACACGCTCGCCGTGGAGGAGCCGCTGCAGATCCGGGTGGGGCCCGTCGTCGTCACGACGACCATGCGCACCCCGGGCGACGACTTCGACCTGATCGCCGGTTGGCTGGTGGCCGAGGGTGTCGTCTCCGCAGCCGCCGACGTGGTCGCCATGCGCATGTGCGTGGACGAGCTCAACACGGTCGAGGTGACGCTGGCCGAACACGTGGCGCCGCCCCGGCCGCGCGCGTTCGCCACCACCAGTGCATGCGGCGTGTGCGGATCGGACAGCGTCGTCGAGGTCGGTGGTGCGCTGCGGTGGCGGCCGGCGGACGACCGCGTGAGGATCGAGCCGGCCGTTGTCTCCTCCATGCCGGATCGGCTGCGGTCGGCCCAGAAGGCGTTCGACAGCACCGGGGGCCTGCACGCCGCCGGGTTGTTCACGGCGGCGGGTGAGGTGGTCTGCGTCCGCGAGGACGTCGGCCGTCACAACGCGGTCGACAAGGTGGTCGGCGCCGCCCTGCGCAAGGACGCTCTGCCGCTTCGCGGCCACATCCTGCAGGTGTCCGGGCGCGCCTCGTTCGAGTTGGCGCAGAAGGCGGCCATGGCCGGCATCCCGGTCCTGTCGGCCATCTCCGCACCGTCGAGCCTGGCCGTCGACCTGGCCCGCGAATGCGGCATGACGCTGGTCGGATTCGTCCGCGACGGCAGCATGAACGTGTATGCCGGGATCAGCCGACTGACCCTCGACTGATCATCGTGCCAGCAGGGCGTGGTAGATCTCGATCGTGCGCGATGCGACCGCGTCCCAGCCGAACTCGGTCACCGCCCGCTCGCGTCCTGCCCGGCCCATCTCGGCGGCGCGGTGCGGGTCGGCCGCCAGTTGGCCGACCGCCGCGGTGATGCCGGCCTCGAAGGCGGCGGGGTCGGTGGCGTCGTACGGCACCAGCAGGCCGGTGACTCCGTCGTCCACGACCTCCGGGATCCCGCCGACCGCGCTGGCCACCACGGCGGTCCCGCATGCCATCGCCTCCAGGTTCACGATCCCGAGCGGCTCGTAGACCGACGGGCAACAGAACAGCGTCGCGTGCGCGAGCACCTGGCGGACCTCCTCCCGGGGGAGCATCTCGCTGACCAGGATTACTCCGGTGCGCTCCGCACGGAGACGCTCGACGAGAGCGTCGGTCTCACGGGCGAGCTCCGGTGTGTCCGCGGCACCGGCCAGCAGCACCAGCTGGATGTCGGGGTCGAATCCCAGGGCGGCGCGCAGCAGGTGCGGCACGCCCTTCTGCCGCGTGATGCGCCCGACGAAGGCGACCGACGGACGTCGTGGGTCGATGCCCAGCCGGTCGAGGACGTCGGTCTGGTCGACCGGCCGGTAGAAGTCGGTGTCGATGCCGTTGTGCACCACGTGGACGCGGTTCGCGTCGACGGCGGGATAGCAGTCCAGGATGTCCGACCGCATGCCGTTGCTGACGGCGATGACCGCTGCGGCACCCTCGTATGCGGTCTTCTCCACCCACGACGAGAGCCGGTAACCCCCACCGAGTTGCTCCGCCTTCCACGGCCGCAGCGGCTCGAGCGAGTGGGCCGTGAGCACGTGCGGCGTCCCGTACAGCAGCGAGGCCACGTGGCCGGCGAGGTTCGTGTACCAGGTGTGGGAGTGCACGACATCGGCATCGGCGAGTGCCGCCGCCATGACGAGGTCCGCGCTCGTCACGCCGAGCGCCGGGTTGGCCGCCGGCATCCGCGGGTCGACCTCCGGGTAGGTCGACGCGCCCTCGCGTGCGGCGCCGGTCGCGTGGACCTCGACCTCCACGTCGCTCGCACGGCGCAACTCCCGAACCAGGAAGTCGACGTGTACGCCGGCGCCGCCGTACACGAACGGGGGAAACTCTCTGCTCAGCACGGCTATCCGCATTTCGGCCACACTACGGTCGGTTCGATGTTCGACGTGGCGCGAAGGGTGTGACGTCGTGGACGAGATCTCCCGCGACGAGCAGGAACGGCTGCTCGCGCTGATGCGGCGGTGTCGAGCGCACCGTCGCACGCATCCTCGAGGGCAGGCCCTCGACCTGAGCGGTCACGAGGCCGGTACCCAGTAGCGGAGCTTGCCCTCGCGCTCGTCGTCGAACTTTCCACCGGCGCGCTCGATCACCTTCCGCGAGGCGACGTTGTCGAGGTCACACGTGACCAGCGCCGGGTCGATGCGAAGCTTCCGGCACCACGGCAGGGCCTGCCGGAGCATCTCGGTGGCATGGCCGCGCCGTCGAGCCGAGGGCCGCACGTCGTAGCCGATGTGGCCGCCGTAGTCGTGCAGCCACTGGGTGAGGCGATGGCGGATCGACAGCCGGCCCAGGAAGATCGCTCCGTCGACGTACCAGAGGTAGGTGGACGGCACCCAACCCGTCGGCCGCGGAGCGTCCTCGGTGGCCTGGGCACGCTGGCCGGCCACGAACGTCGCGAACTCGGTCGGGTCGGTGAGCCGGTCGAGGTCGAGGTCGTCGGCCCAGCGCGGGTCGTACTCCGGCTCGGCGACAGCCTGCAGCCAGGTGCGGTGGACGCGGGTGGTCGGGACGACGAGTTCGGGCACCCGCACATCCTGCTCGCCGTCGAGCCCCTCCGGCCACCGGCCGCGAGCGGGTGATCTCGGGCCGGATCGTGGCTAGTGTCGGATCGTGGCGTCGGGACTGCACGTTCTCGGGATCGTCCTCGCCGGCGGTCAGGGCAAGCGGCTCATGCCGCTGACCGCCGACCGGGCCAAACCGGCCGTCCCGTTCGGAGGAAGCTACCGGCTGGTCGACTTCGTCCTGTCCAACTTCGTGAACGGCGGCATCGACCGCATCTGCGTACTCACCCAGTACAAGTCGCACTCGCTGGACCGCCACATCTCTCTGACCTGGCGGATGAGCACCATGCTCGGCCAGTACGTCACGCCGGTGCCCGCCCAGCAGCGGCTCGGACCGCGGTGGTACCAGGGCAGCGCCGACGCGATCTACCAGTCGCTCAACCTCGTCTACGACGAGACGCCCGACCACGTGGTGGTCTTCGGTGCCGACCACGTCTACCGGATGGACCCCCGGCAGATGATCGAGGCGCACGTTGCCAGCGGCGCGGGGATCACGGTCGCCGGCATCCGGGTACCCCGGGCGGGCGCCAGTGGGTTCGGCATCATCCAAACCTCCGACGGCAGGCGCATCGACGCCTTCCTGGAGAAGCCCGCCGACCCCCCCGGGCTGCCCGACGACCCGGACAGCAGCTTCGCCTCGATGGGCAACTACGTCCTCTCCACCGAGGTGCTGCTGGAGGCGCTACGTATCGACGCCGGCGACGAAGGCTCGGTCCACGACATGGGTGGCAACATCGTCCCGCTGCTGGTGGAGCGCGAGCGGGCCTACGTCTACGACTTCGCCGCGAACAAGGTACCCGGCTCGACCGACCGTGACCGCGGCTACTGGCGCGACGTCGGAACCCTCGACAGCTACCACGAGTCGCACATGGACCTGGTGTCGATCGATCCGCTGTTCAACCTCTACAACCGCGACTGGCCGATCCTCACCATCCACCCGCAGCTTCCCGGCGCGAAGATCGTCGAGGGCGGCGAGGCGCACGAGTCCATCGTCACCGACGGCTGCATCATCGCCGGGGCACTGGTCGACCACGCTGTGATCTCGCCGGGCGTCGAGGTCCGGCATGCTGCCGAGGTGTCACGGTCGGTGCTCATGCACGGCGTCCGGGTCGAGGCCGGGGCCCTGGTCCGCGACGCGATCCTCGACAAGAACGTCGTCGTCCCGAAGGGCAGCACGGTCGGCGTCGACAAGGACGCCGACCGTGAGCGCGGCTACGCGGTCAGTGCGAACGGCATCACCGTCGTCGGCAAGGGCATCCGGATCGACGACTGAACCGAGACCATTCCGGGCCGGCCGGAATCGGCGTCAGCGGGAGCGATCTCCCGCGAGCCAGGCCCGCCCGACCCGCTCCTCGACACGTGCCGCGTGGACGACGGCGTCGTGCACGGCCTTCTCGATCCGGGCGCCGACCAGCGGGATCGATGCCTTGACCCTGGCGGCGACGATGGCGGATGTGCCCGTTGTGGTTCCGATCAGCGTCATCCCGCCGGTGAGGTTGACGGGGGCGCCTCCCATCACGATGCGGATCGAGCCGGTGCGCGCGCCGTCGGACGATGCGGGCTCCCACACGTCGGTCTGGTCGAGGTCGATCGTCTCGCCCACCAGGCGCCGGAGGACGTCGGGTACGTCCGGTGGCATGACCCGGAGCAGACGCACCGTCACGTGGTCGCCGAGGCGGGTGACGGAGGCCTCGTGGCGCACCGCGCCCGTGGCGTCGGCCTTGCGGGCCAGGTACGCCTCGTCGGTGAACATGGCGAACACGGTGACCGGATCGGTGTCGAAGCGGAGCTCGGTGCGCAGGTCCATGAGCACATCCTGACCCACCGAGGTGCCTGAGGTGTTCGTATGGTGGCCGGATGGCCATCCATGTGCACCCTCCGTCCGCACACTTCGGCGAGGACGGGGCCCGGCTGACGTACGGGCGCTACCTGCGCATCCCGGAACTGCTCGACCAGCAGCGGTTGGCGAGCGATGCACACGACGAACTGCTGTTCATCACGATCCACCAGGTCTACGAGCTGTGGTTCCAGCAACTGCTGTTCGAGCTCGAGTCCGTTCGGGGCGCCATGGTCGGTGGGCAGCTGTGGTGGGCCCGGCACCTGCTGGCCCGTGTCCACGAGATCGAACGGATCCTGATCGAGCAGGTCGGCGTGCTGGAGACGATGACGCCGCAGGACTTCCTCGAGTTCCGCGAGCGGCTCGCTCCGGCCAGCGGCTTCCAGTCCGTTCAGTTCCGTGAGCTGGAGTTCCTCTCGGGAGCCAAGGATGCCGGCTTCGTGGACCGCCTCCGCGGCGTGACCGACGAGGAGCGGAGCCGGCTGGAACGGCGGCTGGCCGAGCCGACCCTGTGGGACGCGTTCATCCGGGTCCTGGACGCACGTGGGCTGGCCGCCGGCTCGGACGACGAGGTCAGGGAGTCCCTTCGTGCCGCCGCCCACGACCGCGAGACCCACGGCGAGATCTGGGAGCTGGCCGAAGCCCTGCTCGTGCACGACGAGCGTGCGGCCGGTTGGCGTGCCCGGCACGTGACGATGGTCGAGCGGATGATCGGGACGAAGACCGGCACGGGCGGCTCGTCGGGAGCCGCCTACCTGCGCGGCCGGCTGGACATGCGCTATTACCCGGTGCTGTGGGAGCTGCGCTCCTGGCTCTGATGGCTGTGGACTACCGAGACGAAGGGATGAAGGTCGGCCCGGCGGGAGCTAGGGTCGGAATCGTCGGTACAAGGACGTACCGCCAGGAGCTGTCCGGGGGCTGAGGCGCATGCGAAATCGGCTCGACGAGGCCAAGTCGGAGCTTCTCGCGAAGGCGGCGGTGGTGGCCGACCACCACGGGCAGCGCGGCCATGCTCGTCCGGACGAGAGCGCATACCTTCGCCGCTACTACCGCCACGTCGCTCCCGAGGACCTCCTCGACCGCGATCCGGTCGATGTCTACGGTGCCGCGGCGTCGCACCGTCAGCTCGCTCAGACCCGTCCCCAGGGCACCTCGCTGGTCAGGGTCTACACGCCCAGCATCGAGGAGCACGGCTGGTCCTCCGGCCACACCGTCGTCGAGGTGGTCACGGACGACATGCCGTTCCTGGTCGACTCGGTGACGATGGCGCTGGCCCGTCTGGACCGTTCCGTCTTCCTCGTCGTGCATCCCCAGTTCGTCGTGCGCCGAGACATCGCCGGCGAGGTGCTCGAGATCTACGACCAGGGCGAGTCCGACCCCCGCACAGCGGAGACGGCCGACGCCGTGGTCGAGTCCTGGATGCACGTCGAGATCGACCGCGAGACCGACCCGACGGCCCAGAGCGTGATCGCCGACGAGCTGCGCACTGTCCTGCGCGACGTCCGCGAAGCGGTCGAGGACTGGCCGCGGATGCGCCAGCGTGCGGACGAGATCGCGGCGGAGCTGGAGAAGGACCAGGTGCCGCTGCCGGGCGAGGAGGTGGCCGAGGCGCAGGAGTTGTTGCGCTGGCTCGCCGACGACCACTTCACCTTCCTCGGGTACCGCGAGTACGTTCTCGACACCGTCGAGGGCGAGGACGTCCTGCGCGCGGTCACCGGTTCCGGGCTGGGAATCCTGCGCTCGGACCAGGAGCTGTCGGCTTCGTTCGCGAAGCTGCCACCCGAGGTGCGCGCCAAGGCCCGGGAGAAGCGCCTACTCGTGCTGACCAAGGCCAACTCCCGCGCCACCGTCCATCGCCCCACCTATCTCGACTACATCGGGGTGAAGACGTTCGACGAGTCCGGCGAGGTCGCCGGCGAGCGGCGCTTCCTCGGGCTGTTCACGTCGGCCGCGTACACGGAGAGCGTGCTGCGCATTCCCGTGCTGCGCCGCCGGGCCCTGCAGGTGCTCGAGAGCAGCGGCTTCGCCCCCTCCGGTCACTCGGGCAAAGACCTCATGCAGGTGCTCGAGACGTATCCGCGCGACGAGCTGTTCCAGACTCCCGCCGACGAGCTGCTGCCCACCGCGCTGGCCGTCGTCCACCTGCAGGAGCGGCGCCAGTTGCGCCTGTTCGTCCGGCGCGACGTCTACGGCCGTTACCTGTCCTGCCTGGTGTTCCTGCCCCGCGATCGCTACAACACCGGCGTCCGCGAGCGGATCCAGAGCATTCTGCTCGCGGCCACCGACGGCGTGTCGATCGACCATACGGCGTTGGTCAGCGAAGCGGTGCTGGCACGACTGCATTTCGTCGTCCGGATGCGGCCCGCCCAGGAGCTTCCCGACCTCGACGTCACGGCGCTCGAGAGGCAGCTGGTCGCCGCCACCCGGGCGTGGGGCGACGAGTTCGCGGATGCGCTCGCCGAGCAGGCGGGGGAGGAGGCGGCGGCGCGTCTGCTCCGCCGGTACAAGGAGGCGTTCCCCGAGGCGTACAAGGAGGACTTCCCGGCCCGGACCGCGGTCGCCGACGTCGCGCGGCTGGAGGAACTGCCCGACGAGGACGGTCTGGGCATGAACCTCTACCAGCCGATCGGCGGGCCGCCGGATGAGCGCCGGTTCAAGATCTACCGGACCGGGGCACCGATCTCGCTGACCCAGGTGCTCCCGATCCTGTCGCGGATGGGCGTCGAGGTCATCGACGAGCGGCCCTACGAGATCCTGCGAGCCGGCGACCCCCCAGCCGGGCCGGCTTTCATCTATGACTTCGGGCTGCGACACGGCGCGCGGCGGGCGGCCGGTGGGGACGGCCTCAAGGAGCTGTTCCAGGAGGGCTTCGCGGCGGTCTGGAGAGGCGAGGCGGAAAGCGACGGATTCAATGCGCTGATCCTGCGGGCAGGGCTGTCGTGGAGACAGGCCGCCGTGCTGCGTGCGTACGCGAAGTACCTGCGTCAGGCCGGCTCGACGTTCAGCCAGAGCTATCTCGAGGAATGCCTCGGCGCCCACGTCGAGATCGCCCGCATACTCGTCGAACTGTTCGAGGCGAGGTTCGACCCGGACAGCTTCGAGGACGACCCCGACGCCCGCACGGCTGCAGCCGAGGCAATGGTCGAGAGGGTGCAGACGTCGCTGGACCAGGTGGCCAGCCTCGACCAGGACCGCATCCTGCGCTCGTTCCTGGGCCTCGTGCAGGCCACGCTGCGCACCAACCACTACCGCGTCGACGAGAACGGCCGGCCGCCAGCGGCGACGTCGTTCAAGCTCAAGCCTTCGGCGATCCGCGACCTGCCCGAGCCGCGACCGCTGTTCGAGGTCTGGGTCTACTCACCCAGGGTCGAGGGCGTCCATCTCCGCTTCGGTGCGGTCGCCCGTGGCGGATTGCGCTGGTCCGACCGTCGGGAGGACTTCCGCACCGAGGTGCTCGGGCTGGCGAAGGCCCAGGCAGTCAAGAACGCGGTGATCGTTCCCGTCGGGGCCAAGGGCGGCTTCGTCGGCAAGCGCCTGCCCGATCCCGCGGCCGACCGCGAGGCCTGGCTGGCGGAGGGCGTCGAGTGTTACAAGACGTTCATCCGAGGCCTGCTCGACGTCACCGACAACAGGGCGGCCGACCGGAGCATCGTCCCGCCGCCGCGCGTCGTCCGCCACGACGGCGACGACCCCTACCTGGTCGTCGCGGCCGACAAGGGCACCGCCACGTTCTCCGACATCGCCAACGGCGTGTCCGCGGAGTACGGATTCTGGCTCGGCGACGCGTTCGCGTCCGGCGGCTCGGCCGGCTACGACCACAAGGCCATGGGCATCACCGCACGGGGGGCCTGGGAGTCGGTCAAGCGACACTTCCGCGAGATGGGCCGCGACTGCCAGAACGAGGACTTCACCTGCGTGGGAATCGGCGACATGTCCGGCGACGTGTTCGGCAACGGCATGCTGCTGTCGACGCACACGCGGCTCGTGGCCGCCTTCGACCATCGGCACATCTTCCTCGACCCGGATCCCGACCCGGCGGTCTCCTTTGCCGAGCGCCGCCGCCTGTTCGAGCTCGCCCGCTCCAGTTGGGCCGACTACGACCAGGTGCTGATCAGCGAGGGCGGTGGTGTCTACCCGCGCACGGCGAAGAGCATCGCCCTCACCCGCCAGGTGAAGGCACGGCTGGGCATCGACGGTGACGTGGCCGAGATGACCCCGGCCGACCTCCTGCGCGCGATCCTGCGGGCGCCGGTCGACCTGCTGTGGAACGGCGGCATCGGCACCTACGTCAAGGCGGCCGCCGAGACCCACGCCGACGTCGGCGACAAGGCGAACGACGCCATCCGCGTCGACGGAGCCGAGTTGCGCTGCGGCTGCGTCGGCGAGGGCGGCAACCTCGGCTTCACCCAGTTGGGCCGCATCGAGTATGCGCTGTCCGGCGCCGACGGCAGCGGCGGCCGCATCAACACCGACGCGATCGACAACTCTGCCGGCGTCGACACCTCCGACCACGAGGTCAACATCAAGATCCTTCTCGACGATGTCGTGCGAGACGGCGACCTCACCGACAAACAACGCAACGCGCTGCTGGCCGAGATGACCGACGAGGTCGGTGACCTGGTGCTCGCCAACAACTACGGCCAGAACGTCGCCCTCGCCAGCGGCGTGTTCCAGGCGGCCAACCTCATGCACGTCCACCACGCGTACGTCTCCGCGCTCGAGGCGAAGGGCAAGCTGGACCGGGCGCTGGAGTTCCTGCCCACCGACCGCCAGTTCCGCGAGCGGATGCAGAGTGGTCGTGGCCTCACGTCCCCCGAGCTCGCGGTCCTGCTGGCCTACACCAAGAACACGATCCATGCCCAGCTCGTCGGCAGCACGCTTACCGACGACCCCTACCTCCGCAATGCCCTGCACGCGTACTTCCCCGGCGCGTTGCGCGAGCGCTACCCCGACCGCATCGACGAACACCCGCTGCGGCGAGAGATCATCACCACGACCGTCGTCAACGAGTTGGTCAACCAGGCGGGTACCACCTTCGCGTTCCGGCTGGGCATGGAGACCGGCGCCACGATCGAAGACCTCGCGCGAGCGCACACGGTGGCCGGCGTCGTGTTCCGGATGCCCGAGCTCCTCGCCTCTGTCGCGGCTCTCGACACCGTGGTTCCTGCCGACCTGCAGACGCGAATGCGGCTGGAAGGGCGCACGATCACCGAGCGGGCCACTCGATGGCTCGCGGTCAACCGCCGTCCGCCCATCGACATCGCCTGGCAGATCGAGTTCTTCGAGGCGCCGGTCGCCCGCCTGCTCTCCGAATTGCCCGAGCTGCTGGTGGGCCGTGAGTTCGACCTGTTCGTCGAGCGCCGCGACTCGCTGGCTCACGCCGGAGTGCCCGAGGACCTGGCCGTCCGGGTCGCGGTGCTGCCGCCGGCGTACGCGGGCCTGGGCATCGTCGAGACCTCGGTCACGACGGGCACCGACCTCACCGAGGTCGCCCGGGTGCACTTCGAGTTGGGCGAGGACCTTGCCCTCGGACGCCTGCTCGAACGCATCGTCGCGCTGCCGCGCACCGACCGGTGGCAGACGATGGCGAGGGCGGCGTTGCGCGACGACCTGCACGCCGTCCAGACGGCGTTGACCGGCCAGGTGATCCAGCGCACCGAGGAGGGTCTCGACGTCGAGGCCCGCGTGCAGGCCTGGGCCGTGGCCGACCGGGTCGTCGTCGCGCGCACTCGCGAGACCTTGCGCGAGATCGTCGACAGTGATTCGTTCGACCTGGCCCGGCTCTCCGTCGGACTGCGTGTCGTCCGCTCCCTGCTGCGTGCCGACACGGCGTGACCTCGGCGAAGGG
>Ga0299914_10002969_pt1 | contig 11865 bp, 9 predicted proteins | sample RVTome_10_FD_201361 | JGI IMG/M metagenome (GOLD analysis project Ga0299914, IMG submission 201361) | Soil microbial communities from uranium-contaminated site in the Upper Colorado River Basin, Wyoming, United States - RVT153D57 (version 2) ... | reverse complement strand
TCGGACTCGAGGGATGCCACCAGCGTCTCAACGACGACCGGGTCGAACTGGGTACCCGAACACCGCCGCAACTCGTCGACCGCTTGATCCGGAGTCATCGCATCCCGGTACGGTCGTTCGGTCGTCATCGCATGGAACGCGTCGCAGACGAAGACGATGCGTGCGCCGAGCGGGATCTCGTCACCGGCTAGTTGATCGGGATATCCGGCACCATCGAAACGCTCGTGACTCGCTCGTACGATCGTCCCCACCTTCTTCATGGCGGGCGAGGCGTCGAGGATCCTTTGACCGATGATCGTGTGGCGTCGCATGTACGCCCACTCCTCGTAATTCAACGGGCCCGCCTTCTTGAGGATGGCGTCGGGGATCGCCAGCTTTCCGAGATCGTGCAAGGCGGCTGCTGCCCGCACGTCATTCAGATCCGCATCAGAGAGTTGAAGGCGTTGAGCGACCTCGTCCGCGAGTTGGGCGACGTCGTGCATGTGCGAGCTCAGGTGAGGGTCACGCTCTCCAAGGGCCTTGAGGAGGACCGCCGTGGTCTCGACTCCGTTCCTCCGACGGCGGCTGTTCTTGTGCGCGTACAGACGTTGGTCTGCAAGCCTCATGGCGCTCTCGTAATCCGCCGCTTCCTCATCCAGACTGACGGATCCGTGTGAAACCTCGACCAGGAAGCCCTCCCCCCTCTCGGTCAGGGCCGAGCAGAGGGCCAGCATGAGTGGGCCGACCTCGGTTGGTGCCACGCGCGAAAGGACGCAGAACTCGTCTCCCCCGAGGCGGTAGGCCTTGCCGCGACCTTGCACGGCTCGGGCGAGGTTCCTGCCGAGTCGGGATAGGAGGGCGTCGCCGGCAGGGTGACCGAAGGTGTCGTTGTAGCTCTTGAACCCGTCGAGATCGAAGATCGCCAAGAAGCCCTTTGCGGGGGTCTCCGACTCGAACAACGCTTCGAGGTCCTCTCCAAACATGCGGCGGTTCCAGAGTTCGGTCAGGGGATCGGTGAGTGATACGTCGCGCGCCTCTCTGATCATCTTCAGGTTGAACCGGAACGAGAGGAACAGCCTGAAGACGACTCCGACGCTCGCGAGGGTGGCAAGAACAAGAGCGACGAGGTTGACCCGAACGAAGTGGTCTCGAACGAGTAAGCCGATGGAGATCACGGCTGCGCCGCACGGGACCGCGATCGCGGCGAACGAGATGTCCTGCAGATCTGCTTTCATCGATCTCGGGCGAACCCATGCGGCAAGTGCGAACAACAGCATCGCCAGCGGCCATCCCGCCTCCAGTACGTTGCCCGTGACCCACGTCTCCTCGACGGTCTTGTAGAGGTAAGCCATATCGAAGATCGTGAAGACGATCCCGCCGAGCCCCACGATCAAGAGATCGGCGGGCATGCGCCAGCCGTGGAGAGCCGCAGCCCCGACGATCGCGCCCAGCAGGGCCAGATCGAAGACCGGGTAGGAGAGGTTGGTCAAGAGGTACGGAAGGTTGCCCGAGAAGGAAACCAGCATCGGGGCAAGGACGGTAGCGGCCGCCAGGCTTGCGATCGAGCAGGCGGTGAGTCCACCGTCGAGCCAGGACCTCGACCCCCCTCTATCCATCCGATCCTTCAGCAGGAGGAAAAGGCTGGCGAAGAAGAGGGGGTAGAACGCGATCCAGAAGACGTCGCTGGGAGACGGCACGGGGATCACCTTCAGATCCCATAGGACGCTCGAGTAGTAGATGTTGCCGGCGGCCCAGATCAGCATCCCCGAGCCCAGGAGGATCCAGGCCCCGCGAGAGACTCGTTCGACGATGCCCCTGTAGAGCACGAGCAGGCCGGCGCCGACCAGTGTCACGTCGTAGACCCGCTTGTCGAAGAACGCCTGACCGTCCCCCGGCGAGACCAGGGCTTTGGCCACGGCCGTGCCCAGTAGGGCGATCAGTACCACTCCGGCACCGAAGGCTATAGCGCCGTGTTTTCTGCTCCGCATCCATATGGAATCGGCCCGCCGGATTCCCACCTGTAGCACTGCTCAGGAAAGAGGGACGGATGGGACATTTTCCCCTCTAAAGAATGCTTCCTCGGCCGTCGATGTTTCCGGTAGGTGATCCCGGGGCGGGATCTGCCACCGTGCCGTTGCCTCAAGGACGGCGTTACGAGAGGCGGTTGGAAGGGACGATGCCACTTCCCCGAGGCCTTCCGTGGAGGAGGTTCGTCGGTCTGCTGTGTCTGGGGGCCCTGATCGGGGTCGGCCCGGGCCGTACCTTCGCGGCCTTCGTCTCATCGACAGATACGCAAGGGAGCTCCTTCTCCGCGTCCCGCATCTTCTCCGGAACGCGCTCGACCAGTGCTTGGGACGTTCGCGATGCGGCCGACGGAAGCGAGTCCAACGAGTCGAACGTGCGTGCGTTCGCGGATGCGGTGCATTACCGGACGAAGAACTGGACCAACTCGTGGGCATCCGACAGGTATCTCGAGTTCGAGATGAACTCTCCCCTGGCCGCGGGGCTCAGTATCTCGAACCCGTCGCTCGACGTGACGTTCGCCGACGAGGACGACAACACCGGGAACACGTTCTGCTACTACTTCGAGGTGAGGCGCACTTCGACGGGGGCCCTTCTCGGGACCTACGGAAGCACCGGCGCACCCATAGCTTGTGAAGCGAGGCGTACGTGGCAGAGTGTTTCGACCCCGATCTCGGTCGTCCCAGATACCGATACCGCCAACGATCTCACGATCCGCCTCTTCGGTAACCACAGCGGCGGTGGTAAGGCGGCTCGTATCGACTCGGTGAACGTCGGCGGCACCCTCTACTCGAACCCCTTCAGTCTCTACGCGCATCGGTTCGTCGACGCAGCGGACACGGTCGCGGCAACCACGCGCTGGGGCCCTGCCGTGGCCGGCGACGGAACGAGCTATCAGACGGTCGGCAACTGGAGCAACAACTTCGCCGCCAACCGTTACTTGAAGTTCACGTTCCCCGCCTACGTGCCCGGGGCGGGTGACGTAACCGCTGCAAGCATCGACCATTGGTACAAGTCGACGACCTCTGGGGACACGACGTGCTGGTACCTGGAGGTCTACGATGGCTCGACGCTGATAGCGACGAAGGGAAGCTCGACAACACCGATCTCGTGCAACGACACAACGGCCGCCGTCGCGGATAACGTGGCGATCCCGGAGGTAAACACTCCGAGCGAGGCGAACAACGTCGTGATACGGGTCTACTCGAAGAACTCGGGAGGGCGCAAGACCGACCATGATCTGGTACGTCTGAACGTCACCTATTCGATGGGTGACGAGGGATGTACGAACCCCGGGACCCAGACCCTCTATGCCGACGCCGACAGTTGGACCGACCAGCACGCGCCGAACGCGAACGAGGGCACGAACGGCGATCTGAAGGTGAGGTCGAAGCTCGCCGATGAGCAGCGGCGTACCTTCGTTTCGTTCCCGCTGCCCAGCGTGCCCACGGATTGTTACATCGCTTCGGCCACGCTCAGCATGTTCCAGAGCGGAGTTCAGGGGACCAGGACGCTCGAGGTCTATCGAGCGGCGTCCAGTTGGACCGAGACCGGGATCACCTGGAACAACCAACCCGCCACCGCAGGCAACCCCTCCACATCGGTAGGGGGTACCGGGTGGCGCCAATGGTCGGTCAACAGCCAGGTTCGCAACATGTATTCGAACGGGAACCATGGGTTCGTCCTGAGGGATGAGACCGAAGGATCCTCGACGAGCTACGAGCAGAAGTTCGACAGCCGTGAGAAAACGAACCAGCCCGTGTTGGTCATCACATTCAACACGTATACGGGATGCGACGACCCGGGCACGCAGACGGTAACGGTGTCCTACGATTCCTTCACCGATCAGAACTCGCCGACACAGAACAACGCCACGGTCGTCGACCTGAAGGTGAAGGCCAAGAGCGCCACCGAGGCGAAGAGGGCGTTCGTCTTCTTCGGTCTGCCGTCGGTCCCGAATGGGTGCACCCTCACCGATGCCAAGCTTCGGCTCTACCTCAATTCGAATCAGGGGACCCGGACGATGGAGGTGTATCGCGCGGCCGCTGTCTGGATCGATACCACGATCACCTGGAACAACCAACCAGGGTTCGCCGGCACGCCCGCGACCACGGTTATAAGCGGTACCGGGCTGAAGGAGTGGACCGTCACGACGCTCATCCAGGAGATCTACTCGGGATCCAACAACGGGTTCGTCGTGAAGGACTCCGTCGAGGACACGGGCGGCAGCAGCTTCGAGCAGAAGTTCAACGCTCTCGAGGATTCCGAGAGCCGTCCCAAGCTGTTGCTCACCTTCGGCTAGGAAGCCATACCCTCTCCTGTATGACCGGCTTCACAGCAGACGAGATCAGGCTCCGGGGACATCCCGTGTGGGCCGAGGTGGATCTCGGTGCCATCAGGGACAACATCCGGACGCTGTCCGTCCTCGCTCCCGATGCCGAGGTCATGGGCGTGGTCAAGGGCTACGCCTATGGGCACGGGAACCCCGCGTCGGCGATCGCGATGATCCAGGGAGGAGCGACGCGCCTCGGCGTGGCGCGCGTGGCCGAGGCCCTCCACCTGAGGGAGGCCGGCATCGAGGTTCCCATCCACGTCTTCTCCGAACCGCCGCCCGACGCGGCTCCCCAGTTCATCGCGCACGACCTGACCGCAACGGTCTATACGGAGGCCTTCGCACGTGCGCTGTCGGGGGCGGCGGAGAGCGCCGGTCGGACAGCCCCGGTGCACGTGAAGCTCGACACCGGGATGCACCGAGTGGGTCTCCAGGAACGCGAGCTGCCTGGTGCCATCGCGGTTTTGAGGTCGCTTCCCGGGCTCGAGATCGAAGGCGTGTGGAGCCATCTTGCCGTTGCCGACCAGCCGGACCATCCCTTCACGCGGAAGCAGCTAGAGCTCTTCCTGGACCTCGCGAAGCGCTTCGGATCCGGCGGCGAGCCGCTCCGCTACAAGCACATCGCCAACTCGGCGGCAACACTCGGCATGCCCGAAGCGCACCTCGACATCGTTCGGTGCGGGATCGCCTCCTACGGCCTGTGGCCGGGGCCCGCCTTCGTGGGGACCGCTCCTCTGAGGCCGGCGATGGCGCTCAAGGCGCGCATCAGCATGGTGAAGAAGGTGTCGGGGGGTGAGGCCGTCTCCTACGGTCTGAACTACGAGCTCGAGAACGAGAGCCGTGTGGTGACGGTGGCGGCAGGGTATGCCGACGGCTACGACCGACGGCTGTCGGGGAACGCCGACATCCTCATCCGTGGGGAGAGGCACCGGGTCTCCGGCACCGTTTGCATGGACCAGTTCATGGTGGACGTGGGTGACAGGGAGGTAGAGGTGGGCGATGTCGTCACCCTGATCGGACGGGATGGGTCCGACACGGTCACTGCGGAGGATCTTGCCGACCTGATCGGGACCATCAACTACGAGGTCGCCACGAGGATCCCCTCGCGCGTACCGCGCATCTTTCTGAACGAGGTCGCGGTTTGAACAAGCGCGGCGTCATGGCATTGGCCGGCACCGCGGTTGGGGTGGGTGCCGGTCTCGTAGCGCAGCATTCGATGATCAAGCGGCGCCGGCGGAACGATCCCGAAGGAGGGGAGAGGTTCGCCACGCGTCGGGGCGTGCGGCAGAGGACCCTCGAGCTCGGGGATGCTGCCGAGCTGTTCGTCGAGGAGGGGGGACCGGAGTCGTCGAGCGGCGCCATCTTCATCCACGGCTCCTGTCTCAGGACCGATACGTGGCACTACCAGTTACCCGGGCTCGGCGATCATCGTCTCGTCTTCTACGACCTCAGGGGCCACGGCCTGTCGCAACCCAAGGGAACGTCGCCCTACACGATCGAGACCTTGACGCGGGACCTCGAGGTCGTCGTGGAGGATTCCGGCCTGAAGGAGATGGTTCTCGTCGGGCATTCGGTGGGGGGCATGATCGCGTTGGAGTTCGCGCGGGCGAACTCACGGGTGCTGGGAAAGAAACTGAAGGGCCTCGTCCTGCTCAACACAACCCATCGTCCGGCCGTCGAGACCCTGATCGGGGGCGCGGCGGTATCGAAGATCGAGCGGGCCACTCGCAGACCGTTCGATGCTCTCGGCGACCGGTCGCACTACGTCGATCGGTTGCGCAAGATAATCAAGCCGTCGGACACCGTATTCATGGCGGTCTCGGTCGCAGCGTTCGGCCCCCACGGCTCCCCCAAACAGATCGACTTCACCTACGACATGCTGGCGGACACTCCGATCGATGTGATCTTCGACCTGATCAAGTCGTACAGGGATTTCGAGGTCACGGATCACCTTTCGGAGATGACCGTGCCGGCCCTGGTTATCGGCGGGACGCACGATAGGTTGACCATCCCGAGGGCCTCCGAGCATCTCGCCGAGAACCTCCCCAAAGCAGAGCTCAAGATGTTGACCGGATGCGGCCACATGTCGATGCTGGAACGTCACAGGGAGATGAACAAGATCCTCGAGCGCTTCTTCGACGATGTGCTCGGGGGTAAACGGAAGGCATCGAGGCATTGAGAGATCAACGAACCGAGAGGCTCGCCGACGTCCTCGTGGATTACTCCGCAGGCGTGAAGAAGAACGATCTCGTCGCCATAAGAGGCAGTTACCTCGCCGAACCCCTGATGCTGGCGATCTATCAGCGCTGTCTGGAGCGCGGTGCACATCCGATGCTTCGGGCTTCTCTCCCGGCGGCCGCGCCGATCTTCTTTCGCTTCGCTCAGGACCATCAACTCGAATACGTCTGGGAGACGGAGCGGTGGCTGTACGACAACATCGACGTCAACTTCTCCATCCTGGCGGACAGCAACACGAGGCAGCTCTCTCGGATCGAGCCCGAACGACAGGTGATCGCCTCGAAGGCGCGCAAGCCGCTCCTAGATCGCTTCTTCAGGAGGGCCGCCGACGGTGACGTGCGGTGGAACGTGACGCTCTTTCCCACGGAGGCTCACGCGATGGAGGCGAACATGAGCCTCGACGAGTACGAGGACTTCTATTACGGCGCGTGTCTCGTCGACCATGACGATCCTGTGGGCCAATGGAGGGAGATCGCCGACCGGCACCAGGACCTCATCGAGTGGATGAGGGGACGCAATGAAGTCCATATCGAAGGCGATGGCACCGACCTCACGCTCGAGGTCGCGGACCGCATCTGGGTCCCCGCGGACGGGATCGAGAACTTCCCGGACGGCGAGATCTTCACCGGGCCGATCGAGAACAAGACGAGGGGGCACATCACATTCAGCTACCCGGGCAACTACGGGGGCAAGTCCGTCGAAGGGATAAGGCTCGCGTTCGAGGAGGGCCGCGCGGTGGAGGCCAGCGCCGACATGAACGAGGACTTCCTCATCAAGACACTGGACAGCGACCCCGGGGCCCGGGTCCTCGGCGAGCTCGGTATCGGGACGAACTATGGGATCGACCGATTCACCGGCGAGATCCTCCTGGACGAGAAGATCGGGGGGACGGTGCATCTCGCGCTCGGCGCCTCATACCCCGAGTCAGGAGGCACGAACGAGTCGGCGATCCACTGGGACATGGTCTGCGACCTTCGTCGAGGCGGCCGCATCACGGTCGACGGCGACCTCCTGATGGAGGACGGCAAGCTCCTCGTCTGAGGTCCTCTGTCCACCTCCGGCAACGGCCGGAAGGACGGTGGTACGGGCCTCCCGCGGCCTGTACTGTCCGAGTTGTGGTTTCGATAGACGAGGTTCGTGTTCAGGCGTTGGGTTGCACGAAGTGCCGCCTCGCGGAGGGTCGGACGAACGTCGTGTGGGCGGACGGCAACCTGGATTCGGATCTGCTCTTCATCGGGGAGGGTCCGGGCTATCACGAGGATCAGCAAGGGGTCCCGTTCGTCGGTGCGGCCGGCCAGCTCCTCGATAAGTTGCTGGGCGAGATAGGGCTCGATCGCTCGAGCGCCGCCATCGTCAACGTGGTCAAATGCCGGCCCCCGGGCAATCGCGACCCGCTCCCGGATGAGATCGAAGCCTGCCGTCCGTATCTCGAGGCGCAACTGGCTCACATGCGGCCGGACGTCATCGTGACGCTGGGGAACTTCGCGACCCGCTTCGTCCTCGAGGAGAAGATCGGTATCACCAAGGCGCGTGGGCACATCTACGAGCGTTTGGGAGCGGCGGTCATCCCGACCTTCCATCCGGCGGCCGCGCTGCGAGGTGGGAGGTTCGGCGGAATAAGTCCCACGGACGCGATCCGCCAGGACCTACGAAGGGCGCGGGCGGCTCTCGACGCGCGCCGCGGGGCCCGGGATCGCTCGGGACAAGACCCCCGACCGATCCCGGCCGACGACGTGCGGGCGAGCGTCCCCGCAGAGTCCGCACAGGCTCGACCCACCGCTCCGGAGGAGCAAGAGCAGCTGGGCCTCTTCTAAGTGGGGCACCGGGGCGTGGGTTGATGCAGAGGTCGCTGCGTGTCGTCACGCGCTCTCCGGAGGAGACGAGGATCCTGGGCGCATCGCTGGCGCCGGTGCTGCTTCCCGGGGACGTCCTCTCGCTCAGCGGAGACCTGGGGGCCGGGAAGACCGTCTTCGTCCAAGGCCTTGCGACCGCCCTCGGTGTGACGGGACGCGTCACCAGTCCCACGTTCACGATCCTTCACGAGTACGAAGGCCGTTATCCGATAATGCATCTCGATGTCTATCGACTCGATTCGTTCCAAGAGATCCTGGACCTTGGTTTCGAGGAGTTCTTCGATCCTCGTGCGGTCGTCGTCATCGAGTGGGGTGAGGCCGTGGAGCAGCTACTCCCGCGCCGGTACCTGCGGATCGAGATGCGTCGCACCGAGGACCCTGAGGCCGACGACGATCGACTCATCGTGTTCAAGCCACGCGGCGAGGACTGGGTGCGTAAGGTTCTCGGTATGAGGGATACCGCCGAAGCTCTGCTGGACGCCGCGTCCCCCGATCAATCGACCGGATCACGGTTCGAGGTGGTTGCCGGGCCACGCGGCGACGAGACGCGGCGGAAGGAAGCCTGATGCTGATCCTCGGCATAGAGACGTCCACCCCACAGGCGAGTGTTGCGATCGGTTCCGAGCAGGGCATCGTCGCCGGGGCACTCATATCGCGCGGCGCGACGTACAACGAGTTCCTGCTGCCGGCCGTTCGATTCTGCCTGGAACGATCGGGCCTCGGCTACCGCAACATCGGTGGGCTGGCCGTGAGCCTGGGGCCGGGCCTGTTCACCGGCATGCGGGTTGGGGTGGCGACGGCGAAGGCGCTCGCCCAGACACTGTCGCTTCCGATCGTGGGCCTTACCAGCCTCGACATCCTCGCCTACGAGGTTCGCTACTCGCAGAAGACGATCTGTGCGGTTCTCGACGCCCGTCGCAACGAGGTGTTCCATGCCTTCTACCGGCCGTCACCCGGAGGGATCCAGCGGATGACGGAGTACCGGGTCGAGCGACCGGAGAACCTGGCGATCGGCATCGCGTCCCGTCCCGAGGAGGTGCTCCTGGTCGGTAACGGAGCCCTTCTCTATCGCGAGCTGTTCCAGGATCTGGGCTCGGTGGCCGAGATCGGCACGATGAGTCACGCGTTCCCGAGCTCTCAGTCCCTCGTAGAGCTGGCACTGCCGAGGATGTTCCGAGAGGACTTCGACTCGCTCTACGACCTGAAGCCGCTCTACCTTCGTCGCTCGGCGAAACGGATCCAGTGGGACAGGATCCGTGGGAGTAGGAGCTCGTCCGGACCCGAAGAGCCGCAGGGGAAGAGCGCGTGAGCGCAGTCGCGCGACGTCCCGAGCCGATCGAGTTTTCCGAACTGGAGATCACTCGCATGCGGAGGCGTCACCTTCGCAAGATCCTGCATATAGAGGGTCGCGTCTATCCCCGTCCGTGGAGCGCGTCGCTGTTCTTGTCCGAGATGACGCAACGGAACTCGCGCTCTTACATCGTTGCTCGCAGCCGTGGCGAGGTCGTCGGGTACGCGGGGATGATGTTCACAGGTTACGAAGCCCACGTAACCAACATCGCGGTCGATCCCGATTTCCACGGTCAGAAGGTGGGCACCAGATTGCTCTTGACGCTGATAACCGAGGCGATCGCTCGTGCCTGCGAGAGGGTCTCGCTCGAGGTGCGCGTTACCAACACGGTTGCTCAGACGATGTACGGCAAGTTCGGGTTCCATGTCGTCGGATTGCGCAAGGGCTATTACATCGAGACGCACGAGGACGCGCTCGTGATGGAGGTGCCGGATGCGACCTCCACCCAGTACCGGATGCGGATGCAGTCGATCCGCGCCGAGCTCGATCAGATCGACGGCGAGGCCCGTTCGTGACCGACACGCCGCGTTGGGGTTCCTTCGACCCGGGCGACACCGGTCGGGACGTTCTCACCCTTCCGTCCACCCGAACCGTCAAGCAGCCGATCGACGAATGGGACGACGAGACCCTGATCCTCGGGATAGAGACATCGTGCGACGAAACGTCTGCGGCGGTTGTACGCGGGGGCCGGGAGATCCTCTCGAACGTCATCGTGTCTCAGACGGAGCTGCACGGGGAGTACGGAGGGATCGTGCCGGAGATAGCGGCGCGCGCTCACGTCGAGGCCCTGTCTCCGGCGATCGGCGAAGCGCTCATGAAGGCCGATGCGACGTTCTGGGATCTCGACGGGGTCGCGGCCACTCTGGGGCCGGGTCTGATCGGATGCCTGTTGGTCGGGGTTGCGGAGGGGAAATCGATCGCGGCGGTTCTCGAAGTGCCGTTCGTCGGGGTGAACCATCTGGAGGCACATCTCTATTCGGCCTTCCTCTCCGACGAGAAGGCCAGGTTCCCAGCTCTCGGGCTGATCATCTCGGGGGGACACACACTGCTGGTGGACGCCCACGGCGACGGCTCGTACGAAGTGCTCGGAGGCACCATCGACGATGCGGCCGGCGAGGCGTTCGACAAGGTCGCCCGCTTCCTCGGGCTCGATTATCCGGGCGGCCCCGAGATCGACAGGCTGTCGCTGCTCGGGAACCCCGAGGCGGTCGATCTCCCCAGGGCGATGCTGGGAGAGCCCGGCTTCGACGTCTCTTACTCCGGCTTGAAGACTGCCGTCATCAATCACGTTCGCAAGGTGGAGGCGCGCGGGGAGGAGGTCGCGGTGGAGGACATCGCGGCCTCGTTCCAGCAAGCCGTCGTCGACGTCCAGGTCGCCAAGACCCTCGCGGCAGCCGAGCACACCGGTGCGGAGCGCATCTTCCTGTGCGGGGGAGTGGCCGCGAACTCGGGCCTCAGAGGGGGCCTGGCGGAAGCGTGTCTCGGACGGGGGATCGAGCTGTTCGTCCCGCCGCTGGAGCTGTGCACGGACAACGCCGCGATGGTGGCCGCGTGCGGCACCGCGATGCTGAAGCGAGGCCTCTACATGGGCCTCGATGCGGCCCCCGACCCGAACCTCCCCTTGACGTAAGGCATAAGAAGGGGGCCGCCACCCCGCCCGTGACGCCAAAACCGTTCTTACGCCGCCCCGGCCGGCGCGTCGGCCCCCTCCACTCAGACAGGAGGGGTAGCCGTTTGCCCAAGTCCGGGGAGGGCGTTACGATTAGCACTCACACGTCGGGAGTGCTAAAACCCAACCCCAGGAGGTAGCTGCATGGCAACGAAGACCAGCATCCGTCCCCTCGAGGATCGCATCCTCGTCCGCCCCGAAGAGGGCGAGGAGACCACCGTGTCCGGAATCGTCATCCCGGACACCGCTAAAGAGAAGCCCCAGGAGGGCACCGTTCTGGCAGTGGGCCCGGGCAAGCGCTCCGACACCGGTGACCTGATCCCCGTCGACGTCAGCGAGGGCGACCGGGTCATGTACTCGAAGTACGGCGGCACCGAGATCAAGGTCGACGGCGAAGAGCTGTTGATCCTCTCCTCCCGGG
>Ga0299914_10002968_pt1 | contig 11865 bp, 4 predicted proteins | sample RVTome_10_FD_201361 | JGI IMG/M metagenome (GOLD analysis project Ga0299914, IMG submission 201361) | Soil microbial communities from uranium-contaminated site in the Upper Colorado River Basin, Wyoming, United States - RVT153D57 (version 2) ... | reverse complement strand
GGGCGCCGTAGAAGCTGGCCAGCCCCAGGTCAGCGGCGATCGTGGAGACCAACCCGAACGACCGCCCGGCCAGCCACGGGGTGCGCTCCAGCATCCCGGTGACGCAGTTCACGATCCCGCGGTGCGGCACCGCCACGCCCTTGGGTTCGCCGGTCGAACCGGAGGTGAAGATCACGTGGGCGAGCTGGTCCGGCCCGACCGCCACCGCCGGCGGGTGGTCGGGCAGCCCGGCGAGCTGGTCCGGGTCGTCCAGCCGGATCGCCAGCCGGGGCGCCACCCGCCCGGCCAGCTCCCGCTCGGTGATCGCCACCCGGGCTCCGGCGGTGTCGAGCATCGCCGCCACCCGGCGCTGCGGGGTGGCCGGGTCGACCGGCAGGTAGGCCGCGCCCGCGATCAGGATCCCGAGGATCGCCGCCGGCAGGTCGGCGCCCGGTTCCAGCAGCACCGCCACCGGCTCGTCCGCCGCCACCCCGGCCGCGATCAGCCGGTGCGCGATCCGGTGCGCCCGGGCGGACAGCTCCCGGTAGGTCGCCACCCCGTCCGGCGCGGCCACCGCGACCGCGTCCGGCCGGCTGGCCACCTGCTGGGCGAACAGCTCTGGCAGGGTCGCGTCGACCGGCCGCGGCCGGACCGGTCCAGATCGCAGCGGCCCGGTCACCGGGGCCAGCGGGAGCTCGGCGACCGGCCGGTCCAGGTCGGACAGCAGGCCGGCGAGCAGGGACAGATACCACTCCCGGATCCGGGCGGCGGTGCCCGGGTCGAACAGCTCGGTGCGGTACTCCAGCGTGCCCCGCAGCGGGCCGCCCGGCCCGGCGTCGGTCAGCTCGAACGCCAGGTCGAACTTGGCCTGCCCGACCGGCGGGTAGCTGACCTCGGCCGCCAGCCCCGGGAACCGCGGCACTTGCGGGGCGTCGAACAGGTTCAGCTGCACCTGGTAGATCGGGGTGACGCCGAGGTCGCGGTCCGGGTGGACCCGCGCCACGATCCGCTCGAACGGGACGTCGGCGTGGGTCAGCGCGCCCAGCACCTGCTCCCGGACCCGGCCCAGCAGCTCCCGGCCGGTCGGGTCGCCGGCCAGGTCCCCCCGTACCACCAGGGTGTTCAGGAAGCAGCCGAGCAGGTCGGCGGTCGCTGGGTCGCCCCGGCCCGCCTCGGGCATCCCCACCACCACGTCGTCGGTGCCGGCCAGCCGGGACAGCAGCGCCTGCAGCCCGGCCATCAGCAGCATGAACGGGGTGCAGCCGGTGTCCGCGGCGGTGGCCCGGAGGGCCTCGACCAGCCGGTCCGGCGGTTCCACCGGCAGCAGCCCGGAGGACCAGTCCGGCCGGGCCGGCCGGGGCCGGTCGGTGGGCAGCGCCAGCACCGGCGGCAGCCCGGCCAGCCGGTCCGCCCACCACGCCAGCTGGGCGTCCTCGCCGGCCCGGTCCCGCTGGGTGTGCCACCAGGCGGCCAGGTCGGCGAACTGGACCGCCGGCTCCGGCGGGCGCGGGCGCAGTCCCAGCCGGGCCGCATACCGGTCGGCCAGCTCCCGCAGCAGCAGCTGCTGGGACCGGCCGTCGGTGGCGAGGTGGTGCAGGGTCAGCACCAGCACGCAGTCCCCACCGGGCGCCTCCAGCAGCAGCACCCGGCAGGGCGGCTCGGTGTCGAGCGCGAACGGCCGCCGGACCGCTGCGGCCACCCGGTCGGCGAGCGGCTCCCGGTCCGGGTCCAGCTCAGCCACCTCGATCGGGACCGCGGCGACCGGGACCGGCCGCGCGTACGGCTCGCCGTCGCGGAGGGTGACCACGCTGCGCAGCACCCGGTGGTCGGCCACCAGGTCCCGGACCGCGGCGGCCAGCGCGGGCACGTCCACCGGCCCGCGCAGCCGGACCACCAGCGGGATGAGGTACGCGAGACTCTCCGGCTCCAGTCGCCACAGGAACCACAGCCGGCGCTGGATCGGGGTCAGCGGCGCCGGGGCCTCCGGCTCCGGCCGGCGGGGGATCGGGCCCGCCCCGGCGGCCGGGGTGGCCCGGTTGGCGAGCAGCGTGGCCAACCGCTGCCGGGCCGGCTCCGCCGCGTCCCCGGTCGGGCCGGTGACCGGGCCGGTCACCCCGGTCATGCCGGCTGCCCGGCGGCGGTGATCTGCGCCAGCGCGATCCGCTCCACCTCGGCCGCCAGGTCGGCCAGCACCGGCCGGTCGAACAGCAGCGCCACCGGGATGTCGCAGGCCAGCACCGCCCGGAGCCGGGCCGCCACCCGGGTCGCGGCGAACGAGTTGCCCCCCAGTGCGAAGAAGTTGCTGCCCCGTCCGGGCGGGCCGGCCGCGCCGAGCGCCTCTGACCAGGCCTCGGCGACGAACCGCTCCAGCTCGGAGCGGGGCGGGTCGTCGCCGCCGTCCGGCGGGGCCGGGTCCGGCAGGGCGCGCCGGTCGACCTTCCCGCTGGCCGTGGTGGGCAGGGCGGCCAGCCGCACCCACCGGCCGGGCACCATCGGCTCGGGCAGCCGCCGGCGCAGGAACCCGGCCACCGTTGCCGGGTCCACGGCCGCAGGCACCAGGTAGCCGACCAGGGTCGCATCCGGCCCGCTGCCGTGGACGCCGACCGCCGCCTGGGACACCTCCGGATGCTCGTGCAGCACCGCCTCGATCTCGCCCAGCTCGATCCGCTGCCCCCGCAGCTTCACCTGGTGGTCGGCCCGGCCGAGATACTCGAGCCGGCCGCTGGCGTCCCACCGGACCAGGTCCCCGGTGCGGTAGCAGCGGCCGCCCGGGGCGTACGGGTCGGGCACGAACCCGGCGGCGGTCAGGTCGGGCCGGCCCCGGTAGCCACGGGCCACCCCGGTCCCGCCGATCCACAGCTCACCGACGATCCCCGGGGGCAGCAGCCGGCCGTCCCGGTCGACCACGTACCCGTGCTCGCCGGGCAGCAGCCGCCCGATCGGGACGGTGCCGCCCAGGCCCGCCTCGGTGACCGGGTGGACCGCGGACAGGGTGGTGGTCTCGGTCGGCCCGTAGGCGTTCCAGACCTGGCCGACCCGGGGGGCCAGCTCGCGTACCAGCGCCGGGTCGAGCGCCTCGCCGGCGCACCACACCCGCAGGGCCGGGTCGCCCGGCCACCCGGCGGCCAGCAGCACCCGCAGCACGGTGGGCGGCAGCACCGCCACGGTGGCCCGGGCGGCAGCCACCCGGGCGGCCAGCGCGGCGCCGTCCAGCACCCGGTCCCGCTCCACCACCACGCACCGGGCGCCGGCCGCCAGCGCCGCCCAGATCTCGCTGCCGACCAGGTCGAAGCTGAGCGGGGCGAGGGCCAGCACCGTGTCGCTGGCGGTGAGGCCGGGGATCACCCGGACCGCCGCCGTGTGGGCGGCCAGGCCGGCGTGGGTGATCTCCACCCCCTTGGGCCGGCCGGTGGAGCCGGAGGTGTAGAGCACGTACGCGAGGTCGGCCGGCCCGGGTGGCGCCGGGGCCGGTCCGGGCGGCGGCAGCCGGTCCAGGTCGATGACCCGTACCCCCGGGATGGCGCGGGCGGGCGGGAGCGCGGTGCCGCGCGCGACCACCACCCGGACCCGGCAGTCGGCCGCCAGCCAGCCCAACCGCTCGGTGGGGTGCTCCACATCCAGCGGGACGTAAGCCGCCCGGCCACGCAGCACCCCGAGCAGCGCCGCCGGCAACAGCCGGTCCCGGGGCACGCAGATCCCGACCGGGTCGCCGGGCGCTACCCCCGCACCGGCCAGCACGGCCGCGATCCGGACCGAGGTGTCCACCAGCTCGGCGTAGCTGAGCTGGCCGTCGTGGCCGCGCACCGCCACCGCGCCGGGCCGGGCCGCGGCGTGCGCGTCGATCGCCGCCACCACCGTGGCCGGCCGGGGAGTGGCCAGCGGGGCGCCCCGCCCCTGGGCGAGCAGCGCCGCCCGCCGGCGGGGCGGCACCAGCTCCCAATCGGCCAGCGACAGCTCCGGGTCGGCCGCCGCGGACCGCAGCAGCCGCAGCCACAGGTCCAGCAGGGTGTCCACCTCGGCCGGCTGGTAGCGCCCGAGGTCGTACTCCAGCTGGACCTCGGTGCCGGCGGCGACCTGGTTGATGAACCAGGTGAGGTCGGTGGCGGCCATGCCGGCCGGCAGCTCGCCGGCCAGCTCCACCCGGACCGGGCCGGACTCGGCGACCACCGGCATCCCCTCCGGCTGCACCGATAGCAGCACCGGGCACAGGCCGGCACCGGGTGGCCGGTCGAAACCCGCGCAGCTGGCCAGCTCGTCGCTGGGCAGGTCCTGGTGGGCCCGCGCCCAGCCGGCCGCCGCCGCGGTCCGGCCGGCCAGCTCCCGGAAGGTCGCCGCACCGGCGGCCGGGACCGGCACCGGCAGGACCCGCAGCAGCGGGCCGATCACCCGGTCCAGGCCCGGCCGGTCCCGCACCGCCGCGGTGACGCCGAGCACCAGGTCGGGTTCGCCGGTCAGCCGGTGCAGCACCGCCACCAGCGCGGCGGCGTAGCAGGCGAAGGGGGAGACCCGGAGCCCGGCGGCGGTGGCGTCGACGCCGGCGACCAGCTCCGGGTCCAGCCGGCGTACCACCCGGGCGCCGCGGCCGGCCGGGCGGTCGCCGCCGCGCCCGGTCAGGTCCGCCGGCGCGGCGGATCCGGCTAGCCGCTCCCGCCAGGCCGCCCGGAGCGCCGCCACCGCCGGATCGGCCGCGACCTCCCGCTGGTGCCGGGCGACGTCGCCGACCTGGACCGGGGGTGCCGGGACCGGCCGGCCGGCCAGCGAGCCGGCCAGCTCGGCCAGCAGCAGCCCGACCGACCAGCCGTCGAACCCGATGTGGTCGACCACCAGCACCAGCTCGGCGCCGGAGCGGGAGGTCCAGATCAGGGTGGCCCGGATCAGCGGGGTGTCCCGGGCCAGGTCGAAGACGTGTCCGGCGGCCGCCTCCGCCAGCTCGGCCAACCGGGGCGGTTGCCCGGCCGCCGGTAGGTCCCGCAGGTCGACCTCGTGCACCGGCACCGGGACCGGCGGTCCGGTCACCGCGACCGGCCCGCCGTCCCACTCCTCGAACCGGGTGCGGAGCACCTCGTGCCGCTCGACCAGCCCGGCCAGCGCGGTCCGGACCGCACCCGGGTCGCTCACTCCGGCCAGCCGGAGCCGGAGCGCGATCGTGGTGGTGGCGCCCGGATGGACCTGCCGGGCCAGCCAGAACTCCCGCTGCAGGTCGGTGAGCGGGGCGACCTGCTTGCCCGGGTCCCGGACCGGACCGGCCGCCGGCCGGTCCGCCTCGCCCGGCCCGGCTGCGGCCAGCCGGGCCGCCAGCCCGGCGGCGGTGGGGGCGGACAGGAACCAGCCCAGCGGCACCGGCCGGCCGAACTCCTCGGCCAGCCTGGCCACCACCCGGGCCGCGGCCAGCGAGTGCCCGCCGAGGTCGGCGAACCGGTCGGTCACCCCGATCTCGGGCAGCCCGACCGCGTCCGCGATCGCCCCGGCGATCCGCGCCTCGACCGGGTCGCGGGGGGCGACGAACGGCCCGGTGCGCTCCCGGTCCGGGCCGGGCACCGGCAGCGCCGCCCGATCCACCTTGCCGGTGGGGCCGAGCGGGAGCCGGTCCAGCAGCACCAGCTGGGACGGCAGCAGGTGACCGGGCAGCCGGTCCCGCAGCCAGCCGCGCAGCTCCACCTCCCGGGGCGGGGCCGAGACCGGCTCGACGTACCCGACCAGCCGGCGGCTGCCGAAGTCATCGGCGGGTGCCAGCACCACCGCCTGCTGGACCGCCGGGTGGGCCGCCAACGTCGCCTGCACCTCGCCGAGCTCCACCCGGTGGCCGCGGATCTTCACCTGATCGTCCAGCCGCCCCAGGTAGTGGTACGCGGTGCCGTCGTAGCGGACCAGGTCACCGGTGCGGTACCAGCGCTGACCGTCCGGCCCGGCCAGGAACCGCTGTGCGGTCAGGTCCGGCCGGTTCAGGTAGCCGCGGGCCACCACCGGACCGGCCACCCACAGCTCGCCCTGGCCGGCCGGTTCCCCGGTGCCGGGGTCCCGGACCGCCAGCACGGCACCGGCGATCGGGGTGCCGATCGGCGGTTCGGCCGGGTCGTCCCGCGCCACCTCGTGGGCGGCGCAGTAGACCGTGCACTCGGTGGGGCCGAAGCAGTTGACCACCCGCGCCACTCCCGGCTGGCGGTAGAGCCGGTCGACCAGCGCCCGCGGCAGCGCCTCTCCGGCCGGGGCGATCGTCCGCACGCCGGCCGGCAGTCCCAGCCGGACCAGCGCGGCCAGGCCCGACGGCACCCCGCACACCACCCGCACCTGGTCCCGGGCGGGCAGCTGCGGCAGCGCGAGCAGGTCATCGGCGAGGATCACCCGGCCGCCGGCGACCAGCGGCGCGAACAGCTCGACCACCGACACGTCGAAGCAGACCGAGGTGGCGGCGAGCATCCCGGTCAGCTCCTCGGCAGAGAACGTCCGGGTCGCCCAGTCCAGCAGGTTGGCCACGTTGCGGTGCTCGACCACCACCCCCTTGGGGGGGCCGGTCGAACCGGAGGTGTAGAGCACGTACGCCGGGTCGGTCGGCTCGCCGGGCACGGCTGGATCATGGTCGGCGCCCGGCGACTCGTCGACCAGCAGCAGCGCGGCCCCGGTCGCGGCGGCGGTCGCCGCCCGGGCCCGGCTGGTGAGGACCTGTCGCAGCCCGGCGTCCGCGGCGATGAACCGCAGCCGCTCCGCCGGGTGGGCGGGGTCCAGCGGGACGTATCCGGCGCCGGCCTTGAGCACTCCCAGCAGCGCGGCCACCAGCTGGGCGTCCCGGTCCAGGCAGACGCCGACCAGGGCACCGGTGGACGCCCCGGCCCGGAGCAGCCGGTCGGCGATCCGGTTGGCGTGGGCGTCCAGTTCACGGTAGGTGACCTGGTCCGGCCCGACCAGCAGCGCCACCGCGTCGGGGGTCTCGCTCGCCTGTCTCGCGAACCGTTCGGGCACCCGTTGCTCGGTGTTGGCGCACATCGGCGTCCCCACTCCCCGTGGTGGCTTCCTCGCTGCGGCCGGCATGGCCGGACCGAAGTATAGAGTGGATGATCTACGTGGGCAGCGTCATCCACCGGTCGGGGCCGCAAACCGGGGCCGTTCGGATGAACGCCGGTTACCCGGCGGAACCGCCCGTGAACTGCCAGCGCGCCAGGTGCAGGGCAGGCGCGCTGGGCCAGGCCGCCGCCAGGCTGCTGGGCAGCAGGACGGCGGCCGGGCCGATCGCGGTGACCGCCCCCGGCCCCAGCGCCTGCGGGTAGGACTGGGTGAACCGGAGGTTGCGCACCGGCATAGTGATCTCACCGTCCTCAATCAACCAGACCCCGTTCCGGGTCAGTCCGGTGACCACCAGGCTCTTCGGGTCCAGCACCCGGGTGTACCAGAAGTCGGTCACCAGCAGCCCCCGCACCACCCCCGCGAGCAGCGGCGTCGCGCTCGGGTGGGCCGCCTCCGGCCCGGCCGCGGGGGTGGCCGGCCGACTGGCCGGCCGGCCGGTCGCCGGCCGCAGCCCGAGGTTGGCCGGGGCCGCGGCGAGGGTACCGAAGAACCGCAGCCCGTGGCCGGTGGACTCGCCGCCGACCAGCGCCGCGGTCCGCCGGTCGTGGGCCACCGCCGCAGTCACCCCGGCATCGACCAACGTCAGCGGCTGCCGGGGTGTCCCGTCCAGGTCGTACGCCTGCCCGGGGTGATCCGGTGCGTACGGGTCGTCGACCATCGTCACTGACCGGTCGAACTGCTCGGCCCCGAGCTCGGCGAAGGTCCGCCGCTCGGCCAGCGCCCGCCCGTTGAAGCCCCACGCGGCCAGGGTGGTCAGTAGGTCGGCGACCGCGGTCGGCTCCAGCACCACCTGGTAGTGCCCCGGCGGCAGCTCCACCGGGTCGGCGCAGGCCCGGGCCTTCGCCGCCGCCCGGGCGCCCAGCTGGGCACCGACCAGGTCGGCCAGCCGCACCGAGGCCAGCCGGGCGAGGCCGTCGGCGCCGTCCTGGCGGGCGATGCCGTCCATCACCGCCTCGGTGGTCCGGGTGGTGGCGGAGTGGCCGGCCGAGTTGGCGAACCCGCCCGACCAGAGCGCGGTCCGGCAGTAACCGGCGGTCTCCAACCCCCCGGCGGCGGCCACGAACTCCCGGACCCGCTGCGCCCGGTCTTCCGGCGGCGCGGCGGCGGTGGCCTGGTCGAACCCGGGCTGCCCGGCTGGCGCCGCCGGCGGCGCCAGCCCCGGCCAGCCCGGGTCGGGCGGGGCGAACCGGACCGCCTCGACGGTCCGGGACACCAGCTCCCGCAGGCCCTCGGCGGACGTCACGGTGGTGGAACCGGCCAGGGTCCGGCCGCCGGTGTGCAGCCGCAGCCCGACCGTGGTGGTGTCCTCGGCGAGGTTCTGGTGGATGAAGGAGTTGGCGAACCGGGTCAGTGCCAGCCCTCGGCGCTCGACCGACACCTCGGCCTGCGCGCCCGCCCCGGCGGCGGCCCGGACCAGTTCCAGCACCTGGGCGGCGACATCGAGCTCGGCGGTCATCCACGGACTCCTACTCGGACGTTGGTGAACCGGGCCGGGGCGGCCGGGTGGCCGGTGTGGCCCAGCTGCACCGGCTGGCCCTTGCCGCAGTTCGGCGTGCCCCACGGGATGGTCTCATTGGAGAGCATGTCCATCGATCGCCAGAAGGTCGGGCCGATCCCAGTGTAGGTCGGGTTGCGCAGCATCCGGCCGCGCCTGCCATTCTTTATCTCCCAACCGATCTCGCACCCGAACTGGAAGTTGAGCCGCCGGTCGTCGATCGACCAGGACCGGTTGAAATCCATCATGATCCCGTCATCGGTGGCGGCGACCAGCTCGGCCAGGGTGTGCGGCCCCGGCTCCAGCCCGACGTTGGTCATCCGCACCATTGGCAGCCGGGACCAGCGCTCAGCCCGGACCGCGCCGGCGTAGTCCAGCCCGGCCACCGCCGCCGAGTCGCGGCCGGCCAGCACCCCCACCCAGATCCCGTCCCGGACCGCGTACCGCCGGGCCGCCGGGGTTCCCTCGTCGTCGTAGCCGAACGAACCCAGCGCCCCCGGGATGGTCGGGTCGATGGTGATGTTCATCAGCTCGGAGCCGTACTGGAGCTGGCCGAGCCGGGCCAGCTCCAGCCAGGAGGTGCCGGCGAAGGCGGCCTCCCAGCCGAGGATCCGGTCCAGCTCGATCGCGTGCCCGACCGACTCGTGGATCTGCAGCGCGAGCTGCTCGCTGCCGAGGATCAGGGTGGTCTCGCCGGCCGGGCAGGCCGGCGCGGTCAGCAGCGCCCGGGCCTGCTCGGCGACCCGGGCGGCGTGCCCGGCCAGGTCCAGCCCGGTGACCAGCTCCCAGCCCCGGGTGCCGTACTGGCCCCGGTACGACGGGTGGGAGCGGCGCTGGGTCTCCCCGTCCCCGATCGCGGTGGCGGCGATCCCGCCGCCGCACTCCCGGATGTGCTGGTCGATCCGGTGGCCCTCGCTGGAGACCAGCCACTTGCGGGTGTCCCAGATCTGGTAGCGCCCCTCGGCCTGGTCGGCACCGTGCTCGGACATGACCGTGGTGGCGCGCACCAGCAGGTCGCCCTTCTCAGACAGCGGCACCGCCAGCGGGTCGACCTCGCACGGCGAGGCCCAGGAGCCGACCGCCGGTTCGGCCGGCACCAGGTCGGCGGCCGGGCCCGGGACCGCCGCGCTGGCGACGGCGATCTCGGTGGCCCGGTGCCCGGCGGTCCGGGCGGCGGCACCGGACAGCTCCGGCACCGCGAAGAAGCCCCAGGATGAGCCGACCAGCGCCCGTACCCCGACCCCGGCGTCGCCGGTCTGGGTCAGGTCCTCCACCTCGCCGTTGCGCGCGGTCATGGACTCGTACCGGCGGTGCATCACCCGGGCGTCGGCATACCGGGCGCCGGCGTCCAGCGCGGCCTGCACCGCCGCGCTGGCGACATCGAACTGGCTCATGGCCGGAAGCCTAGACCGGAGCCGGGCTCCGCGCCGGTCGACGAGAGCCCGGTGGGAGCCGCCGGGTGGGGGGCCGGCCAATCCGGCAACTGGCCGGCTACCGGTGTATAACTGTCATGATTTCGTATCGGGTTTATAACATGACCATACGATACCTGGTGATCACTGTCACAGTGGTCCACAGTAAGGCACATTCCGCGAGAGTGACCGTGGAACTCCCCAGCTGGAGGAGGCTACCGATGGGAGCCAGAAAGTCAGTGAAACTAGCGGCGGTAGCGGCGGTGACCGCGTTGCTCGCCACCGGCTGCGGCGACGTGGGCGGCGGCGATGCCACCGACACCACCGGGGGCACGTTGCGGGCGTTCCTGTCCGAGCCGTCCGCGCTCATCCCGTCCGCCGCCAACGACAGCGAGTCGAACCAGGTCATTACCGAGGTCTATCGAGGCCTGGTCGACTACACCGTCGAAGGCGAGGTCATCAACGCGATGGCCGAGTCGATCGAGAGCGATGACAACACCACCTGGACGGTCCGGGTCGCCCAGGGCCACTCGTTCACCAACGGCGAGCCGGTGAACGCCGACGCGTTCATCCGGGCCTGGAACTTCGCGGCCTACGGCCCGAACGCCCAGGAGGGCGCCTACTTCTACAACCGGATCGTCGGCTTCGACGAGGTGCAGGCCGATCCGCCGGAGGCCGAGGAACTGGCCGGGATCACCAAGGTGGACGACTACACGTTCACGGTCGAGCTGAAGGCGCCGTTCGCCGGGTTCCCGGCCACGGTCGGATACATGGCCTATTTCCCGCTCGCCCAGGAGTGCCTGGACGACGTCGACGCCTGCAACGAGCTGCCGATCGGCAACGGGCCCTACCTGATGGAGAGCGCGTGGGAGCACGACGTGCAGGTGGTGCTGGTGAAGAACGAGGACTACCAGCTGGAGGACCCGGGCAACGCCGACCGGATCGTGTTCCGGATCTACGAGAGCGAGGACGCCGCGTACGCCGCCTTCCGGGGCGGTGAGCTGGACGTCATCGACAGCGTGCCGTCGGCCCGGGTGGCCGAGGCGCAGGCGCAGTACCCGGACGGCTTCTTCGAGGTGGCGAACAACAGCCTCACCTACCTGGGGATCCCCTGGTACGACGACCGGTTCGCCGACGTGCGGCTGCGGCAGGCCTTCTCGCTGGCGATCGACCGGCAGGCGATCATCGACGCGGTCTTCGACGGCCGGAGCCGGCCGGCTACCGGCTGGGTCAGCCCGTTGTTCGACGGTTACCGCGAGGGCATCTGCGACGTCTGCCAGTACGACCCGGACCGGGCGCGGGACCTGTTCGAGCAGGCCGGCGGCTTCGATGGCACGCTGGAGCTGGTCGCGAACGCCGGCGCCGGTCACGAGTTGTGGATGCAGGCGCTCGGCGACCAGCTGCGCGAGAACCTCGGCATCGAGTACACCCTCGACGTCAGCCAGCAGTTCGCGGAGTACCTCGAGTTCCTGGAGGCGCAGCAGTCGCCCGGCCCGTTCCGGCTCGGCTGGGGCCCGGACTACCCGGTGATCGAGACCTACCTGACCGCGCTGTACGGCACCGGGCAGTCGTCGAACTACAGCTTCTACTCGAACCCGGAGTTCGACGCGCTGGTCGTGCAGGGTGACGCCGCCCCGACGCTGGAGGAGGCGATCACGATCTACCAGCAGGCCGAGGACATCGTGGCCCAGGACGTGGTGACCATCCCGATGTGGTGGGGCACCCAGACCGTGCTCTACAACCCTGAGACGGTCTCCGAGCTGGTGTTCAACAACATCGACTACGAGGACTACGGCGCGACGGTGCTGAACACGGACTGACGGTCCGGCGGTTCGACGTCGCCCCAACCGCCGCGGCGGGGCGCCGGGGCGGGGGGGCGGGCGCGGGGGCGAGCGGGGGGGGGGCGGGGGGGGGAGGCGG
>Ga0299914_10002967_pt1 | contig 11866 bp, 10 predicted proteins | sample RVTome_10_FD_201361 | JGI IMG/M metagenome (GOLD analysis project Ga0299914, IMG submission 201361) | Soil microbial communities from uranium-contaminated site in the Upper Colorado River Basin, Wyoming, United States - RVT153D57 (version 2) ... | reverse complement strand
GAGGAGCAGACAGAGCGATTCGGCGAGATCGACGTCCGGAAAGTCGCGCAGCACCGTGCCGTCGATCCGTCCGTCGAGGAGGCTCGGCAGGATCGTCCGGCGGAGCAGCGCCTGGCGCCGCTCGGTATCGAGGTCCAGCACCGCACGCGCCAGCTTCGAGAACATGATCCGCGCCACGCGCGGCTCGAGCGCCGAGAAGATCAGGGAGACATCGGAGAACTTCTGCGAGAGCGCCTCTTCGGTCCCCCCATCGCCCGCCTCGTCGTCGGTCAGCCGGACCAGCATCCCCGCCAGCGCCGCGGGGTCGCCGGTGAGGAGCGCCAGATCCATCAGCGACACCGACGGCAGGGCGGCCGCCGGATCGATCCGCACCCACGCCTTGTCCGGCGGGTAGAGATGATCGACGTGACCGCCGCCCGCGAACGCCTGATCGCGGCGCTCGCGCTGAAACGCGATCAGGTCGGCGACCGGCGGCGCGGGCGCCTGGACGGGCAGCACCTCGGGTCGATACGCGGGCCGCAGCTCGATCCGATCGACGCCGTGCTCGGCCAGCAGCTCGATGAGGCCGGTGTCGGGCCCGACGCGCCCGCTGCACGCGAGGAGATCGACCGCCAGGTGCGTCAGCTCGCGCGCGGAGACCGCCGCCTCGATCGTGACCTGCGCGATCGCCGCCGCGTGCAGCCGCCGCGCCAGCTCGTTCTCGATGATCGTGCCGCGCCCGAACGGCACCTCGTCGGCGAGGATCTCGTGCGGCGAGACGCGGAAGACCAGCCGATCGCGCGCGACGCCCGACAGCGCGCGCAGGGCGGTGTCGATCGCGCCGCGGCAGATCGGGCTCGTCGCCGGGTAGGTATGAAACTGCTGGATCGCGCGGGCGAGCAGCTGGAGGAATTCCGGCACGGCGCCCGCATCGGCCGGACGCGGCGCGATCCGGGGCGCGGCGGCGTGGGCGGATCCGCCCGGTTCGCCAGTCACACCTGGTGGCTGACTTTCAAAGTTGTAATCGACGGCGCGGGCCTGTCTCGCCACGGCTCTTCGGCTCCCCAAGCCTCCGCGAGCGCGGATGCTGCCTGAATACAACGAGTTAGCGTCAGGATGGGCACCGCCAGGCGGCGCGACGAATCCGTATTCGCCCCTCCGGCGCAGGGCAAGAAGCGGTCCGTACTCCCGCCTTCGCCGCGCCGCTGGACGCGGCGTCGGCGCCGCGGCCCGTGCCCGTGGCCGGCATGCCGCCGTCGAGAGGCGGACGCGAACGTGATGACGCGGCCTCTCACCGCCAGACGATCGGACCGGCTCGAGCCGCGCGAGGCGCGATCCCGCGGCCGCGGCGATCATGACCGCCAGGTCGATCCCAACGGTCCCGTCGATGACGACCACAGGCAGCACGACGACTACGTCGACCACGACGGCCGAAGGATCCTGACGTCGAACGCCGGGCGAGATGACCGCAGGTCTGAGTACGCGATCCCTGCGGCGAGCCGAAGCATCGCGCATGTTCGATTCGCGCGCGAGAATCCACGTCTCATCACCGGAAACGTTCTATAATTTCAGACCTGTGGGCAGACTGAACGTCGTCGTCCTGTACGATCGGTGGGAGGAGCCGGACGACGCGGGCGCCGCGGCAGCCGATCGCGCGCCGCTCACGCGAGCGCTCGACAAGAAGGAAGTCGAGGACGAAGTCGCCGAGACGCTCGGCAAGCTTGGGCATCAGGCCACGCTGCACGTCCTGGACGGATCGATCAAGAGCCTCCACGCGATCGCGCGCATGGAGTGCGATCTCATCTTCAATCTCGCCGAGTCCTTCGCCGGCAACGACACCGCCGACTACTGCATCGCCGCGTATCTCGAGCTGATCGACAAGCAGTTCACCGGGTCGGGCTCCCACGGGATGCTCTACGGCCAGGACAAGGCCGTCGCGAAGAAGATCCTCGAGTTCCACGGCATCCAGACCCCGGTCTTCGCGCGGTCGTTCCGCGGCCGGCTCGACTTCTCCCACGATCTCGAGTTCCCGGTGATCGTCAAACCCGCGCGCGAGGACGGATCGATCGGCATCGAGTTCAGCAACGTGGTCCGCTCGATCCGCGAGCTGATGGAGCGGATCGACTGGCTGCACGCCAACTTCGATTCGCCCGTGCTCATCGAGGAGTACGTCGAGGGGCGCGAGATGTACGTCGGCGTCCTCGGCAACGACAATCCGATTGCCCTCCCCGTCGTGGAGCTGGATCTCTCACGGCTGCCCGAGGGGCGCCCGCGCATCGCCGGAGCCGAGGTCAAGTGGGGGAAGGGCACGCGCGCGTACCGCGACACGAAGTCCGCGATCGCCGAAGACCTGCCGGAAGACACGGCGGCGCTGCTCCAGACGACCGCCGTGGCGGTGTTCCAGGCGCTCGAGCTGCGCGACTACGCGCGCATCGACATGCGCCTGCGGCCCGACGGCCGCGTCGCGGTCATCGAAGCCAATCCCAACCCGTGGCTCGCGTCGAAGGCCGAGTTCTGCATGGCGGCGCGCAAGTCGGGCCGCAACTACACGCAGCTCATCGAGGAAATCCTCGATCTCGCGCTCGCCCGGTACGGGCTTGCCTAGCCGGCCGCTGAACAATGCCGGCCGCATTCTTGCGCCTTCTATCTGGCCGTCTTCCCTGAGGGCGCAACATCCTGACGCTTTACCATCTTCCATCTTCCATCTTCCATCCGGCCCGCTAGGGCCGGATCTTCCCGTCCGCCCGCCACAGGTACAGCGTCACCTCGTCGCCCTGCGCCGACGTGAAACGATCGATTCGGTCGGCCGGCCACGTCGGGCCCATGCTGAACGCGTGCGACACGATGCGCGCGCCCGGCCGCAGCTGGCGGGTGAGGAGCGGGCGCAGCTTCGCGTTCGACGATCCCAGCAGGTACAACGTGACAACGGTGGCGGCGGAGACATCCACCTGCAGGGCGTCTTCGAGCCGGAACTCCACCAGGTGTTCGACGCCGGCGGCCCTGGCGTTCGCCTTCGACTCCCCGATCCGGCGCGGATCGATGTCGACGCCCACCCCGCGCGCGCCGTACTGCCGCGCCGCGGCGATGGGGATGCGGCCGTCGCCGCAGCCCAGGTCGTAGACGACGTCGTCACGGCTCACCTCGGCGAGCGCGAGCATACGGTCCACGACGTCCTCGGGCGTCGGCACGTAGGGAGCCAGGCTCTGCCGCGGGGCCAGCGCCAGGAGGACGAGGGGGAGGGCGAGCAGCCGGACCATGGCCGATCATACCCCGTCGGGCGCTCGGGCATTCGGCCGCAAACCATTACCGGGGCGTCGGTTAGCCGGGTGTGATGGGTGGCGAATCGCCCTCGGGCCGGGAGGGCGCGCGGGGCCGGACGCTTGGAAAAGCCCCATTTTACGCGGGCTTATCGTTGCCCGGCCACCAGACTTGGGCTATAATGAACAGACTGCACGTCGGGCACACACACCTTCCTACTCACCTTACTCTGTGGGGGACATGTGACATTTCAGGTTGGTGACAAGGTCATTTACCCAAATCACGGACTCGGCGTCGTTCAGGGCATCGAAACCAAAACCATCCTCGGCACCACCTGCGGCTTCTACCATCTCCGGATGGTTGCGAACGAGACCACCGTGCTCGTTCCGGTCGACAACGTTGATGGCGTCGGTCTCCGCCGCGCGATCAACGATGAAGAGATCGATCGTCTCTTCTCCCTCCTGGGCGATGGCAAGATCGACAATCACCAGAACTGGAAGGGTCGCTTCAAGGACAACTCGGACAGGATGCGCACCGGCTCGATCTACGACGTCGTCGAGGTCCTGAAGAGCCTGACCTTCCTGGCCCGATCCAAGAACCTCTCGTTCCGTGAGAAGCGCATGCTGGACCGCGCCAAGTTCCTGGTGATCTCCGAGATCTCGGAAGTCTCCCGCGAGAACACGACGCTGGTCGAGGAGAAGGTCGACCGCGCGCTCGAGCGGTGCTTCACGATGAAGAACCGGTCGATCGCCCGCGCGAAGGCGGCCAAGGCCGTGCCGACCACGCGCGTCAGCGCGCGCCGGACCGCCAGGGCGTCCTGATCGCCGCGGCGGGCCACGCCATACCGGGCCGGGGGCTTCACTGAAGCTCCCGGCCTTTTTTCATATCATCTCCCCGTGAGGCCCGCCGTCGGTACCGTCATCGCCGCCATCCGGTCGCTCGCCGCCTTCGTCGCCGTCTCGCTCTACGTCGCGCTCGTGGGCACGCCGTGCGTCCTGGTCGCGATTGCGGCCGGCCGTCCGGCGATTCTCTATCGCGCCGGCCGGTTCGGCGTGCAGCTCGGCCTGTGGCTGTGCGGGATCCACTACGAGGTCCACGGCGCCGAACACATCCAGCGGGAGCGCGCGGCCGTCTATGCGGTCAACCACGCGAGCAACATCGAGCCTCCCGTCCTGTACCTCGCGCTGAAGGACCTGTTCCCGCGCCTGCGCATCCTCTACAAGGCGGAGCTGCGGCGGCTGCCGGTCCTGACGCGGGCGTTCGATCTGGCAGGGTTCGTCCCGCTCGAGCGCGGCAACCGGGACCAGAGCCTGCCGGCCATCGAACGCGCCGCGGCGGCGCTGCGCGAAGGCGCGTCGTTCCTGATTTTTCCGGAGGGAACACGCAGCCGAACCGGCGAGCTGCTGCCGTTCAAGAAGGGCGGCTTCATCATGGCCATCAAGGGGCAGGCCCCGATCGTGCCGGTCGCCGTCTCCGGCGCGCGGGCGGCCATGCGCAAGGGGAGCCCGATTATCCGGCCGGTGACGGTCCACGTCAGCTTCGGCGCGCCGATCGAGACCACGGGGCTGACCGTCGAGGACCGCGACCGGCTGATCGCGGCTGTCCGCGCGCAGGTCGAGGCCCTGTTGCGCGCGGTATAATGAGCAGGATGCGAAGAACGCATCCTGCATGGAAAATGGTAAACGGAAGATGGTAAAGGGCTCCAATTCACCGGCTCTCTTCCAATTGCCATCTTCCATTTTCCATTCAGGCCGGCATTTCTCGGCGGCCTGGGAGCGGCCGGCAGGCCTTCATGGTTGAGATCCTCGCCACGCTCGGCCGGACCCTCGGCTTCTCCTTCGCCGCGGGCATCAACCTGTACGCGACGGTGGCCATCCTCGGCCTCGCCAAGCGATACGGGTGGGTCCAGCTCCCCGAGCAATTCGCCGTCTTCGACAACGACATCGTCATCGCCGGGGCGATCGTGCTCTACGTCGTGGAGTTCGTGGCCGACAAGATCCCGTGGGTCGATTCGCTGTGGGACGCGATACACACGGTGATTCGACCGGCGGGCGGCGCGCTGATTGCCGTGGCGACGCTGGGGGAGGCGAGCCCGACGGTCGAGGGGCTCATCGCGCTGGTCGGCGGCAGCGTGGCGGCGGGCACGCACTTCAGCAAGGCGGGAACGCGCGCGATGGCCAACGCCAGCCCCGAGCCGTTCTCGAACTGGTTCCTCAGCCTGTCGGAGGACGTCTTCGTGATCGGTCTGGCGGCGCTGGCGCTGAAGTACCCGGTCGCCGCGGCCTTCGTCGTGCTGGCCGGCATCGTGCTGATGATCGTCTTCGCCGCGTGGATCGTCGCGGCGGTCCGGCGGCGGTGGCGGCGCCCGGTCTTCGCGCACGCGCGCCGTCACGTGTAGGGAGCCTGCGATTCGCCAGCGTCTGCCGCGAGCAGGGCCGACGGCCGGCACGATGAGCACGACGGCACGATGACCACGATGAAGCCGGTTCGAATGGTCTCATCGTGTCATCGTGAGCCCGTGGCCGTCACACGCTCCCAAAGCCGCCGGGGAGTGGAGCGGACCGGTTCGCGCCGAGCCGTCACGACCCCGTATAGAACGTCAGCGTCCACGGCGCCAGTGGCTGGCCGTCGACGGCCGCGATCCCTTCGAGCAGCTCCACGCGGACCGTCTGGAAGGGCTCGAGCGGTTCGTCGAACCGGATGAGCAGCCCGCGATTCCCTTCATTGTACGTAACGGTGAACTGCGGCGGCGCGGGCGGCGGGCCCTGCGGCCGCCCGGCGTACGTCACGCGCACGCGGTCGCGAAACGAGCGGCCGTCCATGTCCCACGAGAACTGAATCCGGACGGGCGCGGTCCGATCGACCGCCGTCTCGTCCGCCACGGGCGCGCTGAAGATGACGGTCGGCGGCGGCGCCTTCGTGACCGGTGTCGTCTCGATGTCGACGACGAGCGTTTCCTCCGGCGCCTCCGAGAGCGCGAGTGACGACGCGTCGATCCAGACGGTTGGGCCTTCCGTCCGGACGGTTCCCGTGACCGACAGCCACTTCCCGGTATCGACGCGCCGGCCGGGGTCGAGGTTGAACCCGTCGCCGCGCGGCTGCAGGCCGCTCGTCCAGATCGCGGCATCCGCGGACTGGAGCACGAAGTCCCAGCGCGATTTGTTCAGCGGGCCGGGCAGATCCCCATAGAGGTTGCGCCCGCGGAACCGGCCGACGACGGTGACCTCGCGATCGGCGTAGCGTTCGGGCGCCATGGCGATGCCCCGCAGGGTGGGCGTGGACGGCAGCCGGTCGTCCAGCATCTCGGCGCCGAGGATGACGAAGACTTCCCCGCGGCTCGGCCAGCGCCCCCGGGTCGCGATCTCGAGCATCCCCTGGAAGTCGTACGCCGCGAACCGGCCGTCATCCGCGTCGAGCCGGCCGAGGTCCCAGAACTCCCCGCGGATCTCGCCGGTCGCGCCGGCGGGCGCGTCCCTCCAGAAGACGAACACCTGGGGGGCGTTCCGCCTGCCGAGGTCCGCTTCGTCGATGGCGACCTGCAGGCGCGTCTGGCCGGCGGCATCGGCGACCTGCCCATGGATCGCGACCTGCCGGCCGTGAAAGAACAGAGGCGCGGCGAGGAGCGCCTCCGGCGTCGTCGCGAGCCGGCTCGCCGGCTGCGCCGCGGCAGGCGTGTGCGCCCCTGCGAGGACGAGCGCGGCCGCCGTCAGGCCTCGAGCGGTTCTTCTGGCCCACACGCGACAGCACGACGCCGGGAATGACGCAAAGGAGGCCGCCGGCGACCAGGCCGGCCGTGCCGTCGTGGATGGCGGGGATGAGCCCCGTGGCGGCTTCCGCATCCTCAATGATGCCATTTCCGTAGAGCATGGCATACAGAATGCCCGCGAGCGACCCTCCGGCCATCAGCCCGGAGCTGAAGAGCTGGAGGCGCCGGACACGACCCGGAACATCCCCCCGGCACAACGGTCCCGATCGCGAACTCGGCCGGCGACTGGGTCGACGAAACGTCCGGCCCGCACGTTGCGACGGCGATCGCGACGGGCTCCGTGGGGAGCTTCTGGGCCATCTGGGGGCCGATACCAGCAAAAAGGGGCGGCATCGGACGCGGGCGGGCTGCGGGCGCCGGGGCGGCCGTGGCTTAGACGGTGCGCCAGCTCCGGAGGGCGCCTCGTGATGAGGACGCGGTTTTCGGCGTAGATTTCTGGGGTAAATATGGCCTAAAATCGCCTGCTTGTGAAGAAACCGCACAAGCAGGCCGCCGGCCACGAGCCGGCGCCGGATGCCCGCACCGTCCGGAACGGGGGCTGGCGCGACATCACCGAGCCGGTCTCGGAGCTGACGACCAACCGGCTCTCGGTCTACCTTCGCTGCCTCAACCAGCTCGACGCGGCCGGCGTACGCACAATTTCCTCGCACGCGCTGGCCGAGCAGTTCCACCTCAACGCCGCGCAGATTCGGAAGGATCTCGCGCACTTCGGCGAGTTCGGCGTGCGCGGGGTGGGCTACTACGTCAAGGAGCTGCGGCGGCACCTGCGGCAGATCCTCGGAGTGGACCGGCGCGTGCGCGTCGCGATCATGGGTGCGGGCAACCTGGGGCTCGCGCTCGCCGACTACCCCGGCTTCCGGCTCGAGAACTTCGAGATCGCGGCGATGTTCGACGCGGCGCGGGAGAAAGTGGGCGGGCGATCGCGCGGCGGCGTCCCGATCCACGACGTGCGCGACTTCCGCCGCATCGTGCGCCGGGAGCACGTTACGATTGCGGTGATCGCGGTGCCGGCCGCCGCCGCCCAGGCAGTGGTGGACACGGCGGTCGCGGCGGGGGTCAAGGCCATTCTGAATTTCTCACCGGGCGCCCTGAAGGTGCCGGCCGACGTGAAGCTGAAGAGCGTGGACCTGACGGTCTCGCTCGAGAGCCTGTCGTTCTTCCTGGCGCAGGAGGGGGGCGCCCACGATGAGTAAGGCATCGGGCCGGCCGAAGCGGGCGCGCGGACGGACCGCGGCCGGCCTCTCCCACGTGGACGCGCGCGGTGACGTGCGGATGGTGGACGTGAGCGGCAAGCCCGTGTCGATGCGCGAAGCCGTGGCGAGCGGGCGCATCCGCATCTCACAGGCGGCGCTGGCGCTCATCCGATCGGGCGCCATCAGGAAAGGCGATCCGCTCCAGAGCGCGCGGCTGGCCGGCATCATGGCGGCGAAGCGCACGTCGGAGCTGATCCCGCTGTGCCATCCGTTGCCGCTCACGCACGCGGACGTGTCGCTGACGCCCGAGCGCGACGGCTACGCCATCGAAGCGCGCGTCCGGACGGCGGCGCAGACCGGCGTCGAGATGGAAGCGCTCACGGCCGTGGCCGTCGCCGCGCTGACGGTGTACGACATGGTCAAGGCTGTGGACAAGGAGATGGTGATCGACGGGATCACGCTCGTGAAGAAGATCAAGCGTGCACGCGCCCGATCGGTGAGCCGCGGACGGTTGTAGGCCCGACCTTCAGGTCGGGCGTGCGGTCCGTCCGCCCGACGACCATCTCGATGCACATCCTCATCTTCATCCACAGCCCCTTCGCCATGTGGAACATCCCGCAGGAGCACGTCGCGCGGCTGCGGTGTGGGTTCCCGTCGCACACGTTCCTGGAGGCGCGCAGCGGGGACGAGGCGCTCGCGTTGATCCCCGAGGCGGAGGTCGCGTTCTCCGCGCAGGTCGCGCGCGATCAGCTCCGCGCCGCGCCGCGACTGCGCTGGATCCACAGCCCGGCGGCGGGGGTGGGCGGCATGCTGTACCCCGAGATGGTGGCCTCGCCTGTCGTCATCACGAATTCCCGCGGCATGGCGGCCGACGCCATGGCCGAACACGTCATGGCCGTTACGCTGGCGCTGTTCCGGCAGGTGCCGCTGGCGGTCCGCCGGCAGGCCGAACGGGTCTGGGCCCAGGACGAGATCAGCGCGCTCGGGCACCGGCGGCTGGAAGGCGCCGGCGTCCTCGTGGTGGGCCTCGGCGCCATCGGCCGGGCCGTGGCGCGGCGGATGGCGGCGCTCGGCGCGCGCGTCACCGGCATCAGGCGGCGGGCGGACGCGCCGCCGGTGGCAGGCGTCGGCGTCGTGCACGGGCCCGGCGAGTTGCATGACGCCCTGTCCCACGCGGACGTCGTCGTGATCGCCGCGCCGCACACGCGGGAGACGCGGGGGCTCATCGGCGCCGCGGAACTCGCCGCGACGAAGCCCGGCGCCGTGCTGGTCAATGTCAGCCGCGGACGCCTCGTGGACGAAGCCGCCCTCGTCGCCGCGCTCGAGTCCGGCCGCCTCGCGGGTGCCGCCCTCGACGTGTTCGCCCAGGAGCCGCTGCCGGCGGCGAGCCCGTTGTGGGACATGCCCCACGTGCTCATCACGCCCCACACGTCCGGGTTCCGGCCCGATCACTGGGACGCGGCCACGGAGCTGTTCGCAGACAACCTGCGCCGATTCGAACGGGGAGAGCCGCTGCTGAACGTCGTCGAGAAGGTTCACGGCTACTGAGCGGGATCCGTGAACCGGTCGTGGCCTGCATAAAGAACAGGCGCCGCGGTTGCTTTCCTGGAGCCACGCCCACGAACCACGAACCACGGACCACGGACCACCCCCGTCGGTATAATCTCCACGTGACTCAGTCCACCGCGCCCACGGCACAGGAGCCGGGCACGTCCGTCAGGACGATTGCGGACCTGCCGTTCCATGTCCTGGGGCGGTTCAACAGGCCGCGGCAGATCGGACGCTGCCGGGCGGGAGAGATCGACCCGATCTCGTCGCGCGAGCTGTTCGAGCGAGTCCGCGACCTGTCGCTCGGCCTGTCGTGCTGCGGCGTCGAAGCCGGGGATCGCGTGGCCATCCTGTCGGAGACGCGCCCCGAGTGGCTGCTGACCGATCTGGCCATCCTGACCGCCGGCGGCGTGACCGTCCCGGTCTATCCGACGCTGTCCGCGCAGCAGATCGCGTACATCCTCCGGGACGCCGGGGCGAAGATCGCCGTGGTCTCGACGCGGCTGCAGCTCGACAAGGTGCAGGAGGTCCGGCATCAGCTTCCGGCGCTCGAAGCGGTCGTGGTCATGGACGACGTGCCGCCGGAGCGCGGGCCGTCGGTGCTGGCGCTCCAGGGGATCGCCGAGCGCGGCCACGCGCGGATGACGGGCACCTGGGGCACCGGCCGGGAGTTTCGCGAGGCGACCCGGACGATCGGCCCGGAGGACCTCGCGACGATCATCTACACGTCGGGCACCACCGGGGAGCCGAAGGGCGTCATGCTCACGCACGGCAACCTCGTGGCCAACCTGATCGCGTCGGCCAACGTGCTCAGCGTCACCGAAGACGACGTGGCGCTGTCGTTCCTGCCGCTCAGCCACTCGTTCGAGCGGATGGTGGCCTACGTGTATCTGCTGTGCGGCGTCAGCCTCGTCTTCGCCGAGTCGATGGAGACCGTGGCGCGCGACATCGCGCTCGTGCGGCCCACGATCATGACCGGCGTGCCGCGCGTCTTCGAGAAGCTGCACGCGCGGATCATGGAGAAGGGGCAGGCCGCGCCGGGGCTCAAGGCCTCGCTCTTCCGGTGGGCGGTCGGCGTCGGCGTGGACCACGGCCGCGCGATCCTGCGCGGCCGCGCGCCGGGCGTGCTGACGGCCGTGCAGCGCCCGCTCGCGGACCGGCTCGTGCTCCGGAAGATCCGGGATGGCGTGGGCGGCCGAATCCGCTATCTGATCTCGGGCAGCGCGCCGCTGCCGCCGGCGCTGGCCGAGTTCTTCCACGGCGTCGGGCTGCCGATTCTGGAAGGATACGGCCTCACCGAAACCGCGCCGGTCCTGACGGTCAACCCCGCGGAGGCGCCGCGAGCCGGCACCGTCGGCAAGGCGCTGCCCGGCGTCGAGCTGCGCATCGCCGAGGACGGAGAGATCCTCGCGCGTGGGGCCAACGTCATGGCCGGCTACTACAACAAGCCGGCGGAGACGGCCGTCGTGCTCCGCGACGGCTGGTTCCACACCGGCGACGTCGGCACGCTCGACAGCGAGGGCTACCTCTCGATCACCGACCGCAAGAAGGACCTGCTCGTCACGTCGGGCGGCAAGAAGATCGCGCCGCAGCCGATCGAGGCGACGCTCAAGCGGAGCCCGCTCGTCAGCGAGGCCGTGGTGCTCGGCGACCGCCGCAAGTACGCGGCCGCGCTGGTGGTGCCCGACTTCGCCGCGCTCGAGCGCCGGCTCCAGGACCTGGGGCGGCCCGCCGGCGATCGCGCCGCGCTCCTCACGCGCCCCGACGTGCTCGGGCTGTATCAGGAGATCATCGACGGCCTCAACCGCGAGCTGTCGCAGTTCGAGCGCATCAAGAAGTTCGCGCTGCTGCCACGCGAGTTCTCCATCGAGACCGGCGAGCTGACGCCCACCCTCAAGGTCAAGCGCAAGGTCGTCGAAGAGCGTTTCACGGACGTCGTCGACAGCCTCTATCCGCCCGAGAGTTGAGCGCTGGAGGCGCGGAGTCCGAGGGAGAGAGGCAACGGAGTTCACGGAGTTCTTCACACGGAGCAGCGGAGCAACGGAGCGGAACGGAGGCTCACAAGCGCCCGCGTCCTGGGCTCCGCCTTGAAGGCCTGCGGACCGCCGGCCGGCGGCCGGCG
>Ga0299914_10002966_pt1 | contig 11869 bp, 7 predicted proteins | sample RVTome_10_FD_201361 | JGI IMG/M metagenome (GOLD analysis project Ga0299914, IMG submission 201361) | Soil microbial communities from uranium-contaminated site in the Upper Colorado River Basin, Wyoming, United States - RVT153D57 (version 2) ... | reverse complement strand
CCGGCCCACGGCCGCCGCCAGGCGGGCCGTGCATCGGGCGAGCCGGGAGGGATCGATCGAGGCGCAACGGCCTCCGGCTCCCGCCGCACCGGGGCAATGAACCGGTAGCCGCGGCGCGGGAGCGTTTCGACGAATCGCGGCGACTCGGCCGAATCGCCGAGCGCGCCCCGGATCTGCGCGATGCAGAAGTTCAGGCCCCGCTCGAAGTCCACGAACGTGCCGTGAGCCCAGACCGTCTGCCGCAGCTCGTCGCGGGACACCACCTCTCCCGCGCGCTCGACGAGCAGGGCCAGGACGCGAGCGGGCTGCGGCTGGAGGCGCACGGGTACGCCCTCGCGGGCGAGCGTCCCGGTCGCGGGATCGAAGTCGAAGAGGCCGAAGCGAATGGCCATGGTGCTCGTGTGAAGGTGGCCCTATCCCAGCTTACAGCGCCGAGGACGAAGGCAAAAGGCCTGCGCTACGTCTGCCACCCGTACCAGAGTTCTCTTCGGTTACTTCTCGCGGGACCGGCCTCGACCTCGGAGCGGCTGGCCCGCTTGCCAGGTTGAAACGGCAACAGGAGTTCAGGAGGTCAGGAGATTCTTCTGTGGTTTACCGAAACCAAAGAGCCTCCTGCCCTCCTGTTGCCCGAAACCGTCCCCCGGGGGCCGTCGGTGCGTTCAGCGTGTGGGAGATGAGCGCGGCGAACGAACCCTACACCGCCGCCTCCGTCAGCCGCCCGGTCTCCACCCCCGCCTCCTCGTCCGCCGTCGCGCGAGTGCGGCGCCGCGCGACGAGCATGTAGATCGACGGCACCACGAACAGCGTGAACGCGCTGCCGATGATCATGCCGCTCACCAGCATGACCCCGATGCTGTTGCGCGCGCCGGCGCCGGGGCCGCTCGCGATGACCAGCGGGAAGTGCCCGACGACGGTCGCGGCCGTCGTCATCAGAATCGGCCGCAGCCTCGTCGTCGCGGCCTCGATCACCGCGTCGAGCTTCTCGCGCCCCTGCTCCTGGAGGTGGTTGGCGAACTCCACAATCAGGATCCCGTTCTTCGACACCAGCCCGACCAGCGTGATCAGCCCAACCTGACTGTAGATGTTCAGCGTCGTCAGGCCGAGGAACGAGAACAGGAGCGCGCCCGAGACGGCGAGCGGGACCGAGCCCGCCAGGATGATGAACGGATCCCGGAAGCTCTCGAACTGCGCCGCGAGCACCAGGTAGATCAGGATCGCGGACAGCAGGAACGTGCCGAGGAACTTGCTCCCCTCCGTTCTGAGCTGGCGCGACTCGCCCGCGTAGTCGATCGTGAACCCCTGCGGCAGGATCGCGCGCGCCTCGGCCTCGAGGAAGCCGAGCGCCTGGTCGAGCGGCACGGGCGGCGGCGTCACCCCCTGGATCCGCACGGCGTTGAGCTGCTGGAACTTCTTCAGCTCCCGCGGCTCGGTCGTCGTCTTCAGGCTGGCGAACGTGGAGAGCGGCACGAGCCGATCGTCCGAGCCCGTGATGTACATGTTCGACAGCTGATCCGGCGTCAGGCGCTCCGTGCGGGTGACCTGCGGGATCACCTTGTAGCTCCGGCCCTGGATGCTGAAGCGGTTCACGTAGTCCCCGCCGAGCAGCGTCGCGAGGTCGAGCCCGGCCTGGCTCAGGTCCACGCCCTGCGAGCGCAGCTTGTCGCGATCGAACACGACCTCGGTCTGCGGCTGGTCGAACTTCACGTCCGCGTCGGCGAAAATGAACAGGCCGCTCGCGAACGCTTTCTGCACGAGCGTGTTCGCGATATCGCGAAGCTGCTCCGGCTCGGCCGCCGAGGCGATGACCAGGTCGACCGGGAAATCGCCCCCGCCGGGGAGCGGCGGCGGCGTCAACGGGATGACCCGGATGCCCGGGATCTGCGAGAGCGGGCCCATCTGCGCCATGAGCAGCTCCTGAACGCTCCGGGTCCGCTCGCTCCAGGGTTTCGTCACCATACCACCGAAACCGCCGGTCGGGAACGTGATCTGGAAGATGCTGGCCGTCTCCGGGAACGACCGGTAGACGTCGGCCACCTGTTCGGCGAACAGCTTCGTCTGATCGAGCGTCGAGTTGCCGGAGGTCTGCAGCACGGAGAAGACGACCCCCTGGTCCTCAGACGGCGCCAGCTCGCGCTGCGAGAACATGTAGAGGGGCACCATCAGCGCCGCGACGATCAGCCACAGCGTGAGCACCACCGGACGCCACTGCAGCGTCGACGCGAGCGTGCGCGTGTAGACCGCGCGTACGCCGTCGAAGCGCCGGTTGACCCAGCCCGCGAAGCCGCGCCGCGTATCCCCGGCGCGCAGCAGCTTCGATCCCATCATCGGCGAGAGCGTCAGCGCGACGACCCCGGACACGAGCACGGCGCCGGCGAGCGTGAACGCGAACTCGCGGAAGAGCGCACCCGTCAGGCCGCCCTGGATCCCGACCGGCGCGTAGACGGCCGCCAGCGTAATCGTCATCGCAATGATCGGTCCGACCAGCTCGCGCGCGGCCTCGATGGCCGCCTGCCGCGGCGGCTTCCCCTCGTGCAGGTGCCGCTCCACGTTCTCCACCATCACGATCGCGTCGTCCACGACGAGGCCGACCGAGAGGACGATCGCGAGCAGCGTGAGCAGGTTGATCGTGAAGCCGGCCGCGAGCATGAGAAACGCGGCGCCGATGAGCGAGATCGGGATCGCGACCACCGGGATCAGCACCGAGCGCACCGAGCCCAGGAACAGGAAGATCACGCCGATGACGATGACGAGCGTCTCGGTCAGGGTCGTGAGGACCTCGTCGATGGCATCCTCGATGTACTCCGTCGAGTCGTACGGCACGCCGAGCGTCATCCCGGCGGGCAGCTGCGCCTGGATGCCGGGCAGCGCCTCGCGCACCCGCGCGATCACCTCGAGCGAGTTGGCGGTGGGCAGCACCCAGATCCCCATGAACGTCGCCGTCTCCCCGTTGAACCGGACGTCCTCCTCGTAGTTCTCGGAGCCCAGCACGACGTCCGCGATGTCGCCGAGCCGGACGACGGCGCCGTTCTGCTCCTTGATGACGAGCTGGCGGAACTCTTCCGGCGTCCGGAGGTCGGTATTGGCGATCAGGTTCACCGACACCATGGAGCCCTTGGTGCGTCCGAGCGCCGACAGGTAGTTGTTCCGCGCGAGCGCCTCGCGCACCCGCGCCGGCGAGATGTTGTGGGCCGCCATCCGGTCGGGCTTCAGCCAGATCCGCATCGCGAACGTGCGGTCCCCGAGGATGTCGGCGCGCTGCACGCCGCTGATCGCGCTCAGGCGCGGCTGCACGATGCGCGTGAGATAGTCGGTGATCTGGTTCTGATCCAGATCCGGCGACGAGAAGCCGAGGTACATCGCCGCGAACTGGTCGTCGGCCGTCTGCAGCTCGATCACCGGCGCCTCGGCCTCGGGCGGCAGGTCGTTCCTGACCTGGGCGACCTTGGCCTGGATCTGCGTGAGCGCCGCGTTCGTGTCGTAGTTCAGCTCGAGGTGCACGGTGATCGTGCTGAGCGACGGCGCGCTGGACGACTCCATGTAGTCGATGCCGTCCGCGCTCGCGATCACCCGCTCGAGCGGCGTGGTGATGAAGCCGCGCACCAGATCCGCGCTCGCGCCGATGTACGCCGTCGTCACCCTGACGACGGCGATGTCGCTGCGGGGATACTGGCGCACGCTGAGCGCGCGGATCGACTGGAGCCCCGCGATCAGGATGACCAGGCTGACCACGACGGCCAGCACCGGCCGCCTGACGAAGAGATCGGTGAACCGCATCTCAGCCCTCCTCGGGCTTCGGCGCCGGACTGTTGGCCGGCGTGACCGAGTTGTTGATCTGGACGGCGGCGCCGTTGCGCAGCTTGAAGACGCCGGACGTGACGACCTCGTCGCCGGGGTTCACGCCCGCGACGACCGCGATCTGGTCGCCCTTCCCCCGTCCGAGCTTCACGAACTGCTGCCGGACGCCGCGATACGCGGCGCCGTCGGGGCCCTCGAGGTCGGTGACCACGAAAATCGAATCCCCGTACGGGGCGTAGCTGATGGCCGACGCCGGGAGCGCGACCACGGCGCGGCTGGCGCCGGCCGCCGCCTCGACCTGGACGAACATGCCGGGCCTCAGCCGCCCGTCGCGGTTGCCGAGCGTCGCCTGGACCGTCACGGTGCGGGTCGCCTCGTCCACCACGGAGTCGATCGCCGTGATCCGGCCCGTCAGCGACACGCCCGGCAGGTCGTCGGCCGTGACGTTCACGTTCCGGCCGACGCGCAGCTGCCCGGCGTCCTGCTGCGGCACGCCGAAGTCCACGTAGATGGGATTCAGCGCCTGCAGCGGCACGATCGGGTCGCCCGCCGAGAGGTACTGTCCCAGGTGGACCTGACGGATTCCGAGCAGGCCCGAGAACGGCGCGCGGATCGTCTTGCGCTCGATCGTGGCGCGGATCTCCCCGACGCGCGCCGCGGTCTGCTTCTGCTCGGCCGCGGCCTGGTCGTAGTCGGCGCGCGAGATCGCGCCGTCGACGACCAGCCCCTCCATGCGCGCGAAGTTCACCCGCGCGAGGTCGCGCTGCGCCTCGGCCGCGGCGAGCTGCGCCCGTTCCTGCCGCGTGTCGAGCTCGACGAGCACGTCGCCCTCGCGGACGCGCCGGCCGGACTGGAAGTGAATCCTGTCCACGATGCCAGGGAGGTCGGCGCTGACCGTGACCCCCTGCACCGGCGCCGTGGTGCCGATGGCGCTCAGCGTGACCGGCCACTCCACCTGCTCCGCGACGATCGTCGTGACGGCTTCGGGCGGCGGCTGGAAGGCGGCGGCCTGACCGGCCATCGCCTGGAACTGCCTGAACTTGATGAAGCCGAGCGCGGCCAGGAACACCGCCACCACGCTCAGCATCAGGATCATTCGCTTGACCATTGCGTTCCTCTCTTCCGACCTGCAACCGGATTCATCTGCCTCGACGTAGCGCAGACTTCCAGGTCTGCCCTGCGCGCCCGTGGGCAGGCCTGACGGCCTGCGCTACACGAGGGCGCGGTGTCAGGTCACTGAATCCCGGGCCAACTTCGCCCTTCATCGACCGCCCTGCGACGTCACCGCCGCACCCGTTCTCGCCGCCTCGTGATCCCACCCGCCGCCGAGCGCGCGATAGAGCTGCACGATCGCGGCGAGCTCCTGCTGGCGCAGCCGCACGAGATCCAGCTCCACCTGGAACAGGTTCCGCTGCGCGTCGAGCACCTGGAGGTAGTTGTCGATGCCGCCCTCGTAGCGCTGCGTGGACAGCCGCACCGACGCCCGCAGCGCCTCGACGAGCCGCTCCTGCTCGGCGCGCTGCTCGCTCGTCCTGCGGTGGCGCGCGAGCGCGTCCGACACCTCGCGCAGCGCGGCGTAGATCGCGCGCTGGTAGTTGACGACCAGCTCGCGCTGCACCGCCTCGGTGAACCGCACGTTGGCGCCCGTGCGCCCCGCGTTGAAGATCGGCGCGGCCGCTCCGGCGCTCGCCGTCCACGTGCGCGCCGAGGCCGTCAGCAGGTCCGAGAGCGCGCGGCTCTCCACGCCGAGGAAGCCGGTGAGGCTGATGCGCGGGAAGTACTCCGCCCGGGCCGCGCCAATCCGCGCGTTGGCGGCAATCAGCTCCTGCTCCGCCTGGCGGATGTCCGGCCGCCGTTCGAGCAGCGCCGACGGCAGGCCGGCCGGCACGGCGGGCGGTACGCGCAGCGCCTCCAGCTCGAGCCCGCGCGGGATGTCGCCCGGCACCTGTCCGAGCAGCAGGCTGAGCAGGTTCTCCGTCAGCGCGATATCGCGCTCGAATCCGGCTATCTGCGCGCTCGTGATGTGGAGGAGCTGCTCGGCCTGCCGCACGTCGAGCTGCGTGGCGATCCCGCGCTCCCACCGCGTCTGCGTGAGCCGCAGGCTGTCGGTCGCGACCGCGCGGTTCCGCCGCGCGATCGACAGCTCGAGATCCAGCGCGCGCAGCAGCAGATACGTCTCCGTCACGTCGGCGACGAGCGTGGTCATGACGCCCCGGCGCGCCTCTTCGGTCGCGAAGTACTGGGCGAGGGCCGACTCGTTCAGGCGGCGCAGCCGCCCCCAGACGTCCAGCTCCCAGTTGAGGCCGAATCCGGCCTGCGTGAAGGTCGCCTCGGGATCCACACCGGCCGGCACGCCCCCCTCCTCGGAGGCCCGCGTGCTGACCACGCCGGCCGACGCGTCGATCGTCGGGAACCGGTCGGCCCGGCTGATCCGCGCCAGCGCCCGCGCCTGGAGCACGCGCTCCGACGCGATGCGCAGATCGAAGTTCTGCTCGAGCGCGGCCGTCACGAGCGACGTGAGCGCCGGATCCTGGAACAGGTCGAACCACTTGACGTCGGCGAGCGACGCCTGTGCCTCCCCGGACGGCGCATCCGCGTGCCGGAAGCTCTCCGGAGTGGGCACGGCCGGGCGCCTGTAGTCGGGGCCCAGCGCGCAGGACGCCGACAGCAGCGCCGCGACGATCAACGGAAGCAGACGATTCATGACCGGCACAATGGCGACTCCGCAATCTCGCGCACCAGCTCGGGGATCAGGCAGCCCCGCGTGAGGAACCGCACGCCCGCCCGGTGCATGCGGGCGAGCAACGCCTGCCCGTCCGGATCGACGAGACAGACATCGGTCAGATCGACCCAGATGTCGGCGGTCCCCTCCGTCCCGGCCGCGGCGCGCCAGCTCGCGTCCACTTCCTCGACCACGTCGCGCGAGACGCGGCCTTCGAGCTTGAGCACGGTGCGGCCCGGAGTGTGTTGAGTGGTGACGCGAAGCATGATGTTCGGTCCGCGCCGCGCTCGAGGGATTCGAGCGATGACCCGGCGCGAGTCTCACCCGCCATTGAGCGAGACCCGTGCCGGGCGGCACGGGTCCGCGCCGATCGGCGCAAGCGCCGACGGCGCTTCAACTTGTGAGGATGAGCAGGATGGGCGGCGGGCCGGAGTGCCAACGCCGGCGCGCCAGCGGATTGGCACCGCGCCGGAGTGTTGGCGGGGGGGAGATCGGTGTAGTTATGAGTTTTGAGTTGTGAGTTTTGAGTTGGTCGCGGCTCGTCGGTCGCGAGTTCGCTGTCGTCGACCGTGACTGACGACAACAACTCACAACTCAGAACTCACAACTCACAACTACTCAAACTCACAACCGCGTCCCGCTCAGCGCGGCCGCGCGGGGCGCTCGATCCCGAGCTTCCCCATCCGGAACTGGAGCGTGGAGCGCTTCAGTCCCAGGCGCGCGGCGGCGCCCCGCGGGCCGCCGATCACCCAGTTGGTGCTCTCGAGCGCGGCGAGGATGTGGCGCCGATCGGACTCCTCGAGCGTGTCCGTGTGCGCCGCCTGCCCGGCCGCCTGGAACCGGGGCGCGAGCGCCCCGAGCGGCACGTCGAGCGCGGGCCCGGCCGTGAGGATCACCGCCCGCTCGATCAGGTTCTGGAGCTCCCGGATGTTGCCCGGCCAGCCATAGCCGACGAGCGCGTCCATCGTCTCGGCGGGGATCGTCTCGATCGGCTTCTTCATCCGCCGCGCGAACTGCTGCGCGAAGTGCCGCACGAGCATCGGGATGTCCTCGCGCCGCTCGCGCAGCGGCGGCACGTCGATCGGGAAGACGTTCAGCCGGTAGAAGAGATCCTGGCGGAACCGCTGCTCGTCCACGAGCGCCGCCAGATCGCGGTTCGTCGCGGCGATCAGCCGCGCGTCGGTCCGGAGCGTCCGCGCGCTGCCCAGCCGCTCGAACTCGCGCTCCTGGAGCACACGCAGCAGCTTGGGCTGCAGCTCCAGCGGGATCTCGCCGACCTCGTCGAGGAACACCGTTCCGCGGTTGGCCAGCTCGAACCGCCCGATGCGCGCGCTGATCGCGCCCGTGAAGGCCCCCTTCTCATGGCCGAACAGCTCGCTCTCGAGCAGCCCGCCGGGGATCGCGGCGCAGTTCAGCTTCACGAACGCCGCGTCGCGGCGCGCGCTCAACTGGTGGATCGCCCGCGCGACCAGCTCCTTCCCCGATCCGGTTTCCCCGGTCACGAGCACGGTCGAATCGGTCGGCGCGACGGTCTCGATCTCGCGCAGGACGCGGCGCAGCGTCGCGCTCCGCCCGATGATCTCCTCGAACTGGTGCTCCGACCGGATCTCGTCCTCGAGGTACAGCTTCTCGCGGGAGAGCTGCGCGTTGAGCTGCTCGATCCGCTCGTACGTGATGGCGTTGCTGACGGCAATCGCGATCTGGCCCGCGACGCGGCTGATCAGCCCGAACTGTTCGGGCGTGAACGCCCCCGGCGAGAACGAGGCGAGATCCAGCGTCCCGATGATGCCGTGCGCGGTAGCCAGCGGCACGGAGCAGGCCGCCTGGATCCCGTTCCCCTCGACGAACGACCGCATCTCGGGGAACTCGAGCAGCTCGTCCCGCGTGAACATGCGCAGCTTGCCGTCCTTGAAGACGGCCCCTGAGGGCGACGCGTCGAGCGAGTGCTCGACCACAGGCGGCGTCCGCGGCTCGTCGCACTCGCCGCCGTCACAGGCGTGCTTCCGCAGGATCCGTGCCTCGGGATCGTAGATCGTGAGCGCCGCCATGTCGGCCTGGCAGCAGCGCCGCAGCGCCGGCGCGACCGCGCGGAACAGCGCGCGCGTATCGAGCTGGGTGACGACGGCGTTGTTGACCTGCACGAGCAGATCCAGCTCGTCGCGCTCGCGCTGGACCGCGGCCTGGTGCCGGTGCAGCTTCTCGAGCATCAGCGCGTTCTCGACGGCCACGGCCACGAGCTTGGCGACCTCCACCATCAGGTCGATGTCGTGCGGCGAGTACGCGTCGGGCTTCATCGACCCGAAGTTCATCGACCCGACCACGCCCCGGGCCGTCTTCAGCGGCACGGCGCAGTAGCTCGCCACGCCATACTCGACGAGGATCCGGCTCGGATAGAGCCCGTCCTCGGTGACACGCGGAAGGTAGACCGGCTGCCCCGTCGCGACCGCCCGGCCCGGGTAGGAGCTGTCAATCGGATAGCGGTTCCCGACCAGGCGGCTCGCGGGCAGGTCCCGCGGCTCGAAGAATCGCAGCACGAGCGAGTCCTCGCCCTCGCGCAGCGAGACCGCCAGAAACGAGAACTCGACGAGCGGCTCGAGATGGCCGCGAAGGCTGAGGAAGAGATCGTCCAGCTCGGTGTGCGAAGCCAGCGCGCCCGCGACGTCCACCAGGGTCCGGTAGCGAGCATCAACGGCGTCGATCGACGCCTCGACGAAATTCATGAGCGTCCTCTCAAACGGAAGGCCCCGTTGCGGTGCCGAACACCGCATCGCTCATGAAAAATGGGCGATGGAGGAAACGTGCGCTCTCCCATTTTCCATCTTCCATTTTCCATTTTCCATCCGGGCCGCCTGGTTCAACGGCCCGCCAGGCCAGACATCCATTTAACCGCAGATGCCGCAGAAGGCCAATTACCACTGCGGTAAAGGACATACCCGCCCATTCCGCTTCGACGTCGATCCGGGGGGCCAGGGTTCCCAGCTCGCCCGTTTCTGGCGGGACTGGGGTCTTCAGGGCCGTCACGCACGCCGGTTGCGGGCCCCCGGGCGTCCCCGGGACGGCCTGCGCGGCTCCCGGAGTAGACTGGACCGGCGTCCTCGAACCCTGGACACCCCCTCCCGTGACATGTGACATGCTGAAGCCGGCGATGGCGATCGCGGCGGTGCTGGGCGTCCTGCCCGGAGCGGCAGCCGCCCATCCGGCCCCGTTCAGCTATCTCGACGTGCACGTCGGGCGCGCCGAGGTGTCGGGCCGGCTCGTCGTCCACGCCATCGACCTCGCGTACGAGCTTGGACTGTCCTCTCCGGACGCGCTGGCCGACGAAACCGTTGTCGGCGGGCACGCCCGGGCGATCGCCTCGCTGCTGGCGCGGCGCCTGACGATTGCCGCCGACGGCCGGCGGATCGAATGGACGATGACCGCGGCCGCCCCGGCGGAGGGGCAGGACGCCGTGGATCTCCTCTGGCGCGCGTCCCTGCCGGCCCCACCCGGACAGGTGACGATCGACGCGTTATTGTTCCCATACGATCCCGTTCACCAGACGTTCGTGAACGTGTACGAGGGCGGCGTCCTCGTCTGGCAGGAGGTGCTGAACCGCGATCGCACCCACGTCGTGTTCTATACCGGCACACGCCAGGGGCGGCTCGCCGTCGTGCGCCATTTCACCGCCTCCGGCGTGCATCACATCGCCATCGGCCCCGATCACATCCTGTTCATCGTCGGGCTGCTGCTGCTCGGGGGGACCGTGATGCGGCTGCTCGGGATCGTCACCGCTTTCACCATCGGCCACAGCGTCACGCTCGCGCTGGCGGCGCTCGACGTTTTCAACCCGCCGGCCGGCGTCGTCGAGCCCGCCATCGCGCTCAGCATCGTCTATGTCGGCGCCGACAACCTGCTCTCCGGTGGCCGCGGCCGGGACGTGCGCGTGTGGATCGCGCTCTTCTTCGGGCTGGTGCACGGGTTCGGGTTCGCGGGCGTGCTGCGCGAGACCGGGCTGCCGCGGGAGGCGCTGGTCCTGTCGCTCTTTGCGTTCAACGTGGGCGTCGAGATCGGCCAGGCCGCGATCGTGGTCGTCGTGGCCGCGGCGCTGGACCTGCTGCGGCGGCGTCATGCGATACTGGCCCGGGTCGTCGTCACCGCCGGGTCGGTGCTGGTGATGGTGGCGGGAGCGTACTGGTTTGCCGAGCGCGTGTGGCAGACGCGGGGCTGACCGCGCTGACGGCCACCACGATGACACGGTGAGACTCTCGATCGCCCTATCGTGGGGTCTTCGCCTGATCGGGTCATCGCGTCATCGTGTCATCGTGCCCTTCGTGAAGCCATCAGCGCGTATCAGCTATCGATCCAGGCAAGGTATCGCAACCAAGAGGTGCTGCATGAGACGCATCGTCCTGCTCGGAACCCTGATCCTCGCCGGCGCGGCCGGCATCGCGGCCGGGCAGCGGGGCCAGCAGGCTCAAACCGCCGAGCTGGAGAAGGTCCGCGACAACCTCTATGTGATCCGGGGCGGCGGCGGGAACACCGCCGCGTTCATCACCGAAGAGGGCGTCGTGCTCGTGGACACGAAGCTGGCCGGGTGGGGCGAGCGGATCATGGACCAGGTCCGCTCCGTGACGGACAGACCCGTGACGACGATCATCAACACGCACACTCACGGCGATCACGTCGGCAGCAACGAGTACTTCCGGCCCACGGTCGAGATCGTCGCCCACGACAACACGAAGGCGAACATGGAGCGGATGGAGGCGTTCCAGGGGGAGAAGGCGAAGTTCCTGCCCCGCCGCACCTATCGCGATACGCTCACGCTTGGCTCCGGTGGCAGTCGGGTGGACCTGCACTACTTCGGCGCCGGACACACCAATGGCGACACGATCGTCGTATTCCCGGCGCTGCGCGTCGCGCACACCGGCGATCTCTTCGCCGGTTCGGGGACGCCGATTATCGACACCCGGAACGGCGGGAGCGGCGTGGCCTACCCGGAGACGCTGAAGACGGCGGCGGCCGGCATCAGCGGCGTCGAAGCCGTCATTCCGGGCCATGCCGCGGTCACCACGTGGGACCGCTTCGTCGAGTTCGGCGAGTTCAACGCGGCGTTCCTCGCCGCGGTGCAGCAGGGCGTGAAGGAGGGGAAGACGGCCGAGCAGATCGCCGCGGACCTGAGGCTGCCCGACAAGTTCAAGGACTACGGCATGGGACGCGCGCAGGCGAACGTCACCGCCATCTACAACGAGGTCAAGCGGTGACGGGCCGTCGTTGTCCGGGGTCAGATCTTGTTTCTTGCACGAGTGTCCTGAACCGGGGACGCTCGGCTAAAGCCCTGGAAAGAGGACACTCGCGCAAGAAACAAGATCTGAC
>Ga0299914_10002965_pt1 | contig 11869 bp, 9 predicted proteins | sample RVTome_10_FD_201361 | JGI IMG/M metagenome (GOLD analysis project Ga0299914, IMG submission 201361) | Soil microbial communities from uranium-contaminated site in the Upper Colorado River Basin, Wyoming, United States - RVT153D57 (version 2) ... | reverse complement strand
CCTTCACCGCTCGGGCATTGGGTCCAAGCTCTGCCATAGCCGCGTCGAGCGCTTCCTGCCGGCGGCCGAAGATGAAGACGAAGGCGCCCTCCTCAATGAAGCGCTTTGCCGCGGCGAGCCCGATGCCCGTGGCGCCACCGGTGATCACGGCGGTCTTTCCATCCAATCTGGTCATAGTGTGCAGTCCTTGTTTCGCCGTCTCGGGTCTTGGGCGGACGGGAGGTCCGCCGAGACCTGAACATGGGGCCGCCGAAGTCAGGCGGTGAGTACGAAACCCCGCACATCGGTGGTGCGAAAACGATCCAGCCGGACGACTGAACGCCACGATAATCGCGCGTTCCGCAGCTCAGTGTGTTAGTATCGATTTTGGAAGATGCGGCTGGCGGCGCGGGAATGCACCATGATCGACTGGGATGACGTTCGCTATTTTCTTGCCGCCGCGCGCGGCGGGTCAGTGCGCGCCGCCGCCAAGCGCCTCGGGGTTAACCACGCTACCGTGCTGCGACGAATTGCCCAATTGGAGGAGCGGCTGGGCGCGCAGATGTTCGAGAAGCTGCCCTCGGGCTATCGCCTGACGGCGGCAGGCGAGGAGGTCCTCGAGCTCGCCGCCCAAATGGAAACGTCTTCGCTCCAGCTGGAGACGCGCGTGTTCGGGCGCGACCAGAGCGTGCGCGGCCTTTTACGGGTGACGTTGACACCGATGCTCGCGACACACCTGCTCATGCCGGACTTGGCTGATTTCGCGCGTCTCCATCCCGACATCGAGATGGAAATCCTGTCGTCCGGCGAGCTGGCAAATCTGACCAACCGCGAGGCCGATGTGGCGCTCCGCGTAGTCTACGACCGCAAAACCCTGCCGCTAAATCTTCACGGTCTGAAGGGGCCGGATCTGTTCGGCGGCGTCTACATGTCTCGAGACCGACTGGCCGCGTGGCGTGCAGGCGCGCCTGATCCCATCCGGTGGATCGTCATCAGCATGCATGGCATTCCGGATTGGGCCAGCGAAGGTGAGGTTCGTACCACGGGGGTTCCATTCAGGGTCACGGACGCCGCGGCGGAGATCACGGCTGTACGCCAAGGGCTCGGGATCACGACACTGCCGTGCTTCGTCGGAGATGCCGACCCCCTGCTGGTGAGGGTGCCGGGCACCGATCTGCACATGTACGGAACGCTCTGGGCTCTTACACAGGGGGAGACACGCAAGACAAAGCGCGTGCGGCTCTTCACGGAGTTCGTATCCCGCAGGCTCGCCGCCCATGCTCCGCTTCTCGCCGGCATGTCCATTTCGCGCGACTGATGCGTAGCACGTCCGCTTAGCGAACGGCTGATATGCGGACGCATGCCCAAAAGCGGGCCGATCGGAAAGTCCCAGATGCAGCCGTCGCCCGCCGGCTTCGACGAACATGAATGAATGACGGGTTTCGGCGACGCGAGCCGGGCACTGGAAAGGCGAGGATGGGCGCAATCGAGACATGGGGAGCTAGAGCTGCGGCGCAGCGGCAATGACCTATTTTGTGTCCCGATTTGTGTCCCGATTTTACCTTGACGGCGATTCTGCAGGTTTTACGATGGATAAGCCCATGGATTTCCACGGGTTTCGGTTGGCAGAAAAAAGGACGGCTGGTTTTTGGTACCGGCATTCGCCGGTTAGAGATTGTGGTCCCCGGGGCAAAGCGCCGCGGCGCGCCCGCAAAGAAAAAGGGGCCGCGCGCCATGGCGCACGACCCCCCTCTGCGAATCGGTGAAAAAGCTTACTCGGTTACGTTCTCGACGGCCTCGGTAGCACCCTCGGCCAGGTTCTCGACCGCCTCGCCGGTGTTCTCGACGGCGTTGCCGAGCTCGTCGAGGGCCTCGTCGGCGGCGGTCTCGGCGTTCATGACGTCCGTCTCGGCTTCGTTGTAGGCGGCTTCGGTGTTGGTGTCGGTCGCTTCGTTGGTTTCGGTGGCGCCATTGCAGGCGGCGAGGCCGAGAGCCGAAGCGGCGACGAGTGCGAGAGCAATCTTCTTCACATGAGTTTCCTTCATAGTTGCGAGGAGAACCATTCATTCATCGCCGCGCCGAATGGGCCCGTGGACCCCTCCCCCGGCTGACGGCGAAGCGGCCGTTTTATGGGAAGCCGCTGCGGCTGTCCAGCTTATCTCTACTAATGCGGTTGGCAAGGGGAAGTCGGCCCCAAATTCCGCGCGGGGAGTCGGCTCCGGTCCGGGTGATGTGGCTGTAGTCCGTCCCGGACCGTCCGGCCCCGGAACGGCAATGCCGTCGAAGCAAGGCGGCGGGTCGGCGTTCGGATTCGCTTGACGCATATAAAGATATCTTTATATCCGCATATATGGTTCCCGCGTCCAAGATCTTCGCCTCGCTGGCCGATCCCACGCGGCTGCGCATCCTGATGCTGCTGCGGGCGATGGAGCTTTCGGTCGGAGAGGTTGCCCAGGTGCTCGGGCAAAGCCAGCCGCGCGTCTCCCGCCACGTGAAGATCCTGATCGATGCCGGCCTTGCCGAACGGCGCAAGGAGGGCAGCTGGGTGTTCGTCAGCCTCGGCCAGCCGGCCCTGGTCGAGCCGCTCTTCGCATTGCTCGACGACTGGGCCGACGTCCAGGGCGAGAATCCCTGGATCGCCGCCGATGCCGCGCGGCTCGCGGCCGTGCGCGCCGACCGGGCGGCGGCGGCGGAGCGCTATTTCGCCAGCCATGCCGAGCAATGGGACGCGTTGCGATCGCTCCACGTCGCCGAGAGCGAGGTCGAGGCGGCGATCGCCCGGGCGCTGGGCGACCAGCCGATCGGGCGGCTGACCGACATCGGCACCGGCACCGGGCGCATGATCGAGCTGTTCGGCCCGGCCGCCAGCCAGGCGCTCGGCATCGACCGCTCGCCCGAAATGCTCCGCCTGGCGCGGGTGAAGCTGGCGCAGGCCGGCCTCGAAACGGTCGACCTTCGCCAGGGCGACATGTATGCGCTGCCGCTGCCGACCGCGTCGTCGGACACGGTGATCCTGCACCAGGTGCTGCATTATGCGCAGAATCCGGCGGCGGCGGTGGCCGAGGCGGTGCGGGTGATCGTCCCGGGCGGGCGGCTGCTGATCGTCGACTTCGCGCCGCATGAGCGCGAGGAGCTGCGCAGCCGCGACGCCCATGTCCGGCTCGGCTTCGCGGACGAGGCGGTGCTCAAATATTTCGCCGAGGCCGGTCTCGCAGGCCGGATCGTGGAGCATCTCGAAGGCGGCGAGCTCACCGTCACCCTGTGGCTGGGCGAACGGCCGCACGCCAAGCTGAAAGTCGTCGCATGAGTCCGCTCGCTTATCCCCTGTCGCCGTTCGGCAAGGCCATGTTCGAGGACGCCGCCGGCGACATCGAGGTCAGCTTCGAATTCTTCCCGCCAAGAACGGAGAAGATGGAGACGACGCTCTGGGATTCGATCGAGACGCTGGCGCCGCTCGGGCCGCGATTCGTCTCCGTCACTTATGGTGCCGGCGGCTCGACCCGGGAACGCACCCACGCCACCGTGGCGCGGATCGTTCGCGAGACGGAGATACCGGCCGCCGCCCACCTCACCTGTGTCGACGCCACGCGCGACGAGGTGGACGCGATCGCACGGGCTTATTGGGACGTTGGCGTGCGGCATATCGTGGCCATTCGCGGCGACCCGCCGGAAAAGGGCGCCAAATTCGCGCCGCACCCCGGCGGCTATCGCAACGCCGCCGAGCTGGTCTCGGGCCTCAAAGAGGTGGCGCCGTTCGAGATTTCGGTTGCCGCCTTTCCCGAGTGCCACCCCGATTCGCCGAGCCTCGCCGCCGATCTGGCCAACCTCAAGCGCAAGGTCGACGCCGGCGCGAACCGGGCGACGACCCAGTTCTTCTTCGATCCGGCATGTTTCTTCCGTTATCAGGACGAGGTGGCGGCGGCCGGGATCGACATCGAAATCCTGCCGGGCATCATGCCGGTCACCAATTTCGCGGCGATCAGCCGGATGGCAGCGATGAACGGCACGGCGGTGCCGGCCTGGGTGGGCCGGCTGTTCGAGGGGCTGGACGATCTTCCGGCGGCGCGCCAGCTGGTCGCCGCCACCGTCGCCGCCGAGCTGTGCGCGCAGCTCTACGCCGGCGGCGTTCGCCATTTCCACTTCTTCACCCTGAACCAGGCCGAGCTGAGCTACGCGATCTGCCACCTGCTCGGCGTGAGGCCGAAGGACAAAAGGGAGCTGAACGCCGATGACTGCCGCCGAACAGCTTAGGGCCGAATCCGCCCGCCGGATCCTGATCAAGGACGGGGCCTATGGTACCGAGATCCAGAACCGCCGGCTCAGCGAGGCCGATTATCGCGGCGCGCTCGATCTATCGCGCGACCAGAAGGGCAATAACGACCTCCTGAACCTCACCCGGCCCGAGACGGTGCGGGAGATTGCGAGCAGCTTCGCCGATGCCGGGGCGGACATCCTCGCGACCGACAGCTTCAACGCCAACCGGATCAGCCAGGCCGATTACGGCGCGGAGCATCTGGTGCGCGAGATCAACGTCGCCGCCGCCCGGATCATCCGCGAGGTCGCATCCGAGGCCGAGGCGCGCGACGGGCGCCGGCGCTGGGTGGCGGGCGCGATCGGCCCGACCAACAAGACCTTGTCGCTGTCGCCCAATGTCAGCGATCCCGGCTATCGCGAGGTCGACTTCGATACCGTTTCCGACGTCTATGTCGAGCAGATCGAAGGCCTGGTCGAAGGCGGCGCCGACTTCGTCCTGATCGAGACCGTCTTCGACACGCTCAACGCCAAGGCGGCGATTCATGCCGCGCATCGCGTCTCGGAGCAGCTCGGCCGCGAGCTTCCGATCATGCTGTCGATGACGATCACCGATCTGTCCGGACGCAATTTGTCCGGTCATTCGATCGAGGCCTTCTGGGCCTCGGTCCGCCATGCCCGTCCGCTGACCATCGGCCTCAACTGCTCGTTCGGCGCCGCGCAGCTTCGTGCCCACATCGCCACCCTGTCGCGGATCGCCGACACGCTCGTCATGGCCTATCCCAATGCCGGCCTGCCCAACGATCTCGGCGAATATGACGAGTGCGCCGCGACGACCGCCGCGCAGGTGAGGAGCTGGGCCGAGCAGGGGATCGTCAACATCGTCGGGGGCTGCTGCGGCACGACGCCCGAGCACATCCGGGCGATCGCCGAGACGGTGAAGGACTATCCGCCGCGCCGGATTCCGACCCCGGAGCGCCGCACCCTGCTGGCCGGAATCGAGCCGATGATTCTCGCCGCCTGAGCGGCGGACCCCGATCCCACCGGAACCTGCAGGACGTTTCAGAACCCATGGCAACCAACGCCAATCTCGATTCGAACGAACTCGAAGCACCCTCGCCGGCGCTGGCCTCGGCGAGCTTCGTCAATATCGGCGAACGCACCAACGTCACCGGCTCCGCCAAGTTCAAGAAACTGATCATGGGCGACGATTATGCCGCCGCGGTCGAAGTCGCGCGCCAGCAGGTCGAGAATGGCGCCCAGGTGATCGACGTCAACATGGACGAAGGCCTGCTCGACGCCGAAGCGGCAATGACCACCTTCCTGAAGCTGATCGCCGCCGAGCCCGACATCGCGCGGGTGCCGATCATGATCGACAGCTCCAAATGGTCGGTGATCGAGGCCGGTCTCAAATGCGTCTCGGGCAAGCCGATCGTCAATTCGATCAGCATGAAGGAGGGGGAGGAGGAATTTCTCCGTCTCGCCCGCAAGGTCCGCGATTACGGCGCCGCCGTCGTCGTCATGGCGTTCGACGAGACCGGCCAGGCCGACACGAAGGCGCGCAAGGTCGAGATTTGCGAGCGGGCCTACAAATTGCTCGTCGCCGAGGGCTTCCCGCCCGAGGACATCATCTTCGATCCCAACATCTTCGCCGTCGCCACCGGCATCGACGAGCATCGCCGCTACGCGCTCGACTTCATCGAGGCCTGCCGCGAGATCAAGGTACGCTGCCCGCACGTCCATCTTTCCGGCGGCCTGTCCAACCTGAGCTTCTCGTTCCGCGGCAACGAGCCGGTGCGCCGGGCGATGCATTCGGTCTTCCTCTACCACGCCATCCCCGCCGGGCTGGACATGGCGATCGTCAATGCCGGCCAGCTCGACGTCTACGACACGATCGATCCCGTCCTTCGGGAGGCCTGCGAGGACGTCGTCCTCGATCGCCGCCCGGAGGACGGAAGCGACCCGACCGAGCGGCTGGTCGGCCTGGCCGAGAAATATCTCGGCAGCGATCCCGTGCGCGAGAAGGCGGAGGCGGAATGGCGCGGCTGGCCGGTCGCCAGGCGGCTCGAACATGCCCTCGTCAAGGGGATCGATGCCCATGTCGTCGAGGATGCCGAAGAGGCCCGACTGGCCGCTGCCCGTCCGATCGAGGTGATCGAGGGCCCGCTGATGGACGGCATGAACGTCGTCGGCGACCTGTTCGGATCGGGCAAGATGTTCCTGCCGCAGGTCGTCAAGTCGGCGCGGGTGATGAAGAAGGCGGTCGCCCATCTCATCCCGTTCATCGAGGCCGAGAAGGAGAAGAACGGCGTCACCCAGGGCAAGGGGCGGATTGTCATGGCGACCGTCAAGGGCGACGTCCACGACATCGGCAAGAACATCGTCGGCGTCGTCCTCCAGTGCAACGGCTTCGAGGTCGTCGACCTCGGGGTGATGGTGCCCTGGCAGGACATATTGAAGGCGGCCAACGACAACCGGGCCGACATGATCGGCCTCTCCGGCCTGATCACCCCCTCGCTCGACGAGATGGTCACGGTGGCGACCGAGATGCAGCGCGAGAATCTGTCGCTTCCGCTGCTGATCGGCGGCGCGACCACCAGCAAGGTCCACACCGCCCTGCGCATCGAGCCTGCCTACGAGGGACCGGTGATCCACGTGCTCGACGCGAGCCGCGCCGTCGGCGTCGCTTCTTCCCTGGTGTCGGACACCCAGCGCGATCCGCTCGTCGCGAAGACGCGCCAGGATTATCAGGAGCTTCGCGCAGCCCGCGCCCGGGCCGGCCAGAGCGCGCTCTCAAGCCTCGCCGAGGCACGCGCCAACGGCTTCGCCTTCGACTCCGAAGGGAAGGCGCCGACGCCCGAGCGGCCCGGCATCCACCATTTCGGCGAATGGCCGCTCAGGGAATTGCGGGCCCAGATCGACTGGACACCCTTCTTCCGCGCCTGGGAGCTGGCCGGCAATTATCCCGCCATCCTCGAGGATCCGGTGGTCGGCGAGAGCGCCCGGTCGCTGTTTCGGGACGCCGAGGCGATGCTCGACAAGATCATCGCCGAGCATTGGGTCGTTCCGAAGGGCACGGTCGGCCTGTGGCGTTGCCGCCGCGAAGGCGACGACGTGCTCATCCTCGCCGGCAACGACTGGACGCGGATGCCCTTCCTTCGCCAGCAGGTGAAGAAGAGGGAAGGGCGGGCGAACATGTGCCTGGCCGATTTCATCGATCCCGACGGCGAGGACTGGATCGGCGGCTTCGCGGTCGGCATCCACGGGCTGGATCAGCACCTCGCGCGGTTCAAGGCCGAGAATGACGATTATTCGGACATCCTCCTGAAGGCGCTCGCCGACCGGCTGGCGGAGAGCTTCGCCGAGGTGCTGCATGCCCATGTCCGCGACAGCATCTGGGGCTATGCGCCGGACGAGCATTTCACCAACGCGCAGCTGATCGGCGAGAAATATATCGGCATCCGGCCGGCGCCCGGCTATCCGGCCTGCCCGGACCACAGCCTCAAGCCGACCCTGTTCGGGATGCTCGGCGGACATCCGGCCGAAGTGACGCTGACCGACAATTTCGCGATGCTTCCGACATCGGCCGTCTCCGGTTTCTATTTCGGCCATCGCGACAGCCAGTATTTCGGCGTTGCCCGGATCGGCCGCGACCAGCTCGAGGACTATGCCGCGCGCCGCGGCGTGTCGGTCGAGGAAGCCGAGCGCTGGCTGCGGCCGAACCTGGATTGAGGGCGGCCGGCGAGGCGAATTCAAGGAAGATCGTCATCCCGGCGCAGACCTAGGAGTCAGGTTGAGCGCGTCGTCGTCCGCCTCCACCCAATTGAGCGTCGCGGACCCACTGCGCGCCTAAACTTGATACCACCGGGTTGGCGTCGCGCGGCGGCACAAGCTTTGGCGGCGCTTCCGTCCCCCTTTGGGTCAGCGCCGGGTTAACCCCGTTCGCGCATCGACTCCGTCGCGCCCAGGGGCGAAACAGGAGTCATGACCCGGCTCGTCATCCTGACCCTGATCGCCTGCCTGATCGTCTTTGCCGCGCCGATCTCGGCGCAGCCGGACGCCGCGCCGTTCACCCTTCAGGAGACCGGCGAGGGATTCGGCTCGCTCGCCGAGGCGGTCGATGCGGTCGGCGACGGCCAGGGGACGATCGTCATCGCCCCGGGGCGCTACCGGCAATGCGCGGTGCAGCAGGCCGGCCGCGTCTCCTATGTCGCGCGCGAACCCGGCACGGTGGTGTTCGACGGCGTCGCCTGCGAGGGCAAGGCGGCGCTGGTGCTCGGCGGCCGTTCGGCCCATGTCGAGGGGATCGTCTTCCAGAACATCCGCGTGCCCGACGCCAACGGCGCCGGCATCCGGCTGGAGGAGGGCGACCTGGTCGTGCGCGAAACCCTCTTCCGCAACGGCGAGAACGGCATCCTTGCGGCGAACGACCATCGCGGCACGATCAGGATCGACCGCTCCACCTTCTCCGCCCTCGGCCGCTGCCCGGAAGACCAGGGCTGCTCCCACGCCATCTACAATAGCGGCGCCGGATCGCTGACCGTGACCCACAGCCGCTTCGAGCGCGGCACCGGCGGCCACTATGTGAAGAGCCGGGCGGGCCTGATCGAAGTGACGGACTCGAGCTTCGACGACAGCGCCGGCACGGCCACCAACTATATGGTCGACCTGTCCAACGGCGCCGCCGGCACGATCGCCCGCAACCTGTTCGTCCAGGGCGCCGACAAGGAGAATTACAGCGCCTTCATCTCGGTCGCCCCGGAGGGCGTCGAGCACAGCTCCGCCGGCCTGGCGGTGACCGACAACGAAGCGAGGCTCGTTCCGGGTCTCAGGCGCCGCACCGCCTTCGTCGCCGACGCCAGCGGCGACCCGCTGACCCTCGCGCGCAACCGCCTCGATCCGATGATCGCCCTGCTGGAGCGGCGCTAGTCGTTCCTCTCCCTCTGCCGGGGAGGGATTTCGCTGCTATAGCCCCCGCATGAATCGTTTCGGGGCCCTTCTCCTTCTCATCGCTTCCCTGTTCGCGGCCACATCCGCGCACGCCCAGACCCGCATGCGCGTGTCGCTGGCCGCCGAGACGACGTCCGCCGCGCCGGGCGGCGAGGTCATGCTCGCCTTCGTCATGCGTCCCGAACGCGGCTGGCACGGCTATTGGCTCAATCCCGGCGATGCCGGCGACGCGCCGCGGGCGGAGTGGCGGATGCCGGCGGGCTGGACGGCCGGGCCGCTCCTCTATCCGGTGCCCGACCGCCTCACCCTGCTCGGGCTGATGAACTATGTCTACGAGCGCGATTATGCGCTGCTGACGAGGGTACGCGTGCCCGAAGGCGCCGTGCCCGGCGCCATCGTACCGGTCAGCGCCCGCCTCGAATTTCTCGTCTGCACCGACCAGCTGTGCGTGCCCGAGACGGCGACGGTCGCCACCGAGCTGAGGGTCGGCCCGCCCGGGCGCGCCGACCCGGCCTTCGCCCGCTACCGGCAGGCCCTGCCGCGGCCGCTCGGCGCCGAGGCGCGCTTCGCGATCGAAGGCGGGCGGCTGCGCCTCGGCATAACGTTGCCGGCGACCGTCCCGCTCGACGATCCCTATTTCTATCCGCTCGGGCCCGATGCGGTCAGCCATGCGGATCTGCAATATGTCTCGCGCAACGGCGATTTCCTGATCGTGGAAACCGCGCCGGGCCGCGGGGCGGCATCGCTCGCTGCCATCGAGGGCGTGCTCGAGACGCGCGACGGCGTCGGCCTGATGCTGACCGCGCGGCCGGGCGACGTCCCCGCGGCCGGAATAGCCGTCGCGAGGCCGGCCGAGCCGGAAGCGCTTGGCGCAGAGGCGATCTTCCTCGCCTTGCTCGGCGCCATCGCCGGCGGCCTGCTGCTCAACATCATGCCCTGCGTCTTCCCGATCCTCAGCCTGAAGGCATTGAGCCTCGCCCGGGCCGGAGAGACCGAGCCCGCCGCCCGCCGCGAGGCTGCGGCTTATGCCGGCGGCGTCATCGCCACCTGCCTGTTGCTCGGCGGGCTGCTGCTCGGCCTTCGGGCTGGCGGCGCGATGGTGGGCTGGGCGTTCCAGCTCCAGGACCCGCGGGTGATCCTGCTGCTCCTGCTGCTGGTGACTGCGATCGCGCTCAACCTGGGCGGCCTGTTCGCCCTGCCCGCGGTGACCGGCGGCGACGGCCTGGCGCGCAGTGGCGGCGCCCGCGGCGCCTTCTTCACCGGCGCGCTCGCCGCCTTCGTCGCCACGCCCTGCACCGGGCCGTTCCTCGGCTTCGCCCTCGGCGCCGCGCTCGTGCTGCCGACCTGGGCCGCGCTCGCCGTGTTCGCCGGCCTCGGCCTCGGGCTCGCTCTGCCCTTCCTGCTGCTCGGCTTCGTGCCCGCCTTGCGCAGGCGGCTGCCGAAGCCGGGACCATGGATGGCGCGCTTCCAGCGCATCCTCGCGGTGCCGATGTTCCTGACCGCGCTGGGGCTTGCCTGGATCCTCGGCCGGCAGAGCGGCGTCGACGGAATGGCGCTGGGTCTCGGCGCGGCCCTGCTGCTCGGCCTCGCTTTGTGGTGGCTCGGGCGCCGCCAAAGCGGGGGCCGGACCTTGCTGCCGCTCGCCCTGATCGTGCTGGCCGTGCTGGCGCCCCTGCCGTGGGTGCGCACCGTCGAAGCGGCGCCGTCCGCGGGGCAGAGCACAATTCCCGCCGAGCCGTTCGACGAGCGACGCCTGGCGGAGCTGCGCGCCGCCGGCACGCCGGTCTTCCTCTATTTCACCGCCGACTGGTGCCTGACCTGCAAGGTCAACGAGCGCGCCGCGATCGGCCAGTCCGAGGTGGCCGAGGCTTTCCGCGCGCGCGGCATAAAGGTGATGGTCGGCGACTGGACTCGCGGCGACGCCGAAATCGGCCGCTTCCTCGAGCGCCACGGCCGGTCCGGCGTGCCGCTCTACCTCTATTATGCGCCCGGCCGCGAGGCGGAGGTGCTTCCGCAGATCCTCACGGTCGGCCGGCTGACCTCGCTCAGCTGAGCTTGACTTCATCCGGTCCGCAGGGGCTGATGTCGCTCCGCATCAGGGAGGGGTCGCCATGCCTTCGGTGAGTGTCATCTATCCGCACGCCGAGGGCGCGACCTTCGACTTCGATTATTATGAGCGTGTCCACCTGCCGCTGGTGGCGAAGAGCTGGGCGGATGCCGGTCTCACCGGGGCCGAAGCGCTGCGCGGCGCAGCCGGCGGCGACGGCGGCGAGCCGCCCTTCCTCGCCATCGCCCTGATCCGCTTCGACTCGATGGAGTCGTTCCAGGCGGCGATGGCCGGGCCGCATGCCGCCGTGATCGTCGGCGACATCGCCAATTTCACCAACGTCCAGCCGGTCATCCAGGTGAACGAGCGGATCGGCGGCTAGAGTCGGCTGGTTGAACCGGAATCGTGTCCCGGTGAAGGCCGGGACCCAGTCGGGAGCCAGAGCTGGACCCCGGCTTTCGCCGGGGAACATGATGCTTCAATGTGATTCAGACAGACCCTAGTGTGCTGGATTAGAAGTTCGCCAGTTTGTTGGATCACGTCCGGAGCGAACTTCAAATCCAAAGAAGCACACTAGAATCAAATGGTTGCTAGTGTGGCTGGAGATTCGGAAATTCGCTCCGGGCGTGCCATCCGATCAGG
>Ga0299914_10002964_pt1 | contig 11871 bp, 13 predicted proteins | sample RVTome_10_FD_201361 | JGI IMG/M metagenome (GOLD analysis project Ga0299914, IMG submission 201361) | Soil microbial communities from uranium-contaminated site in the Upper Colorado River Basin, Wyoming, United States - RVT153D57 (version 2) ... | reverse complement strand
CCGGCTCGCCACCGGCGCGCCGCTTGTCGATGTAGGTGGGCTTGTGGAAATCGAGGGGCTCGGGGCGGACCGTGGGGCAGTTGACCGGCTTCGACGAGGCGGTCCCGGCCAGGGGCAGCAACCCCAAGAGCAGCAGCGGAACGAGCAGGACCTTGACGCTCTTCATCTTCGGGCCTCTCCCCTCGGTTGAGCAGGGGCGCCCCGCGGCACCCCACACACCCCTAGGGGTTCGGGGCCGGGGGCCCAACTCCTGCCCTCAGGTACGCCTCCGCAGGGGCCGATATAGGGGATATGTGGTTGTCCCGACGCACCCACGCCTTCTTCGTCGCGTGCCTCTTGGTAGGTGCGTGCCTCGTCGCGCCTCCTGCAGGAGCGGTCGACGTTCCGGTGGGACTCGCGAGGATCAAGCTCGGGGGGGCGCCGGACTGGGCCAAGCCGGCTTTCCGCTACCTCATCTCCGGGGACATGCTGAGCGCCAAAAGGTTGCGGCCGAACCAGAACGTCACCCGGGCCGAGTTCACTCAGCTCATGAAGAAGTCCTTCGGCGGGGGGTACTCGAGGAAACGCGGCCTCGTCACCGCAGGAGAGGTCTCCGCGGCCCTCGTCGGCAAGCTCGGGCACAAACCTCTGGCACGCCGACTGTCGTCGGCTAAGTCCCCCAACGGCTGGGACCCGAAGCTCGGCTCGCGCTTCGGGACCGAGGTCGTGGCACGCGAACTTGGACTCCGACACGACAGGCCGACCACGGAGGAGAGCCGGGAGGCGAGCACATCCGACCCGATGAACCTCGCCGACGTCGCGTTCGCGGTATGGAAAGCCAAGACCGCGCCGAACACGTACGCCGCCGACGCCCTGTCGGACTTCGCCCTCTCGAACTACAAGGGCGTCCGCCGGAAGGTCGTTCGCTTCGCCCTGTCGCTGGCCGGCACTCCATATGTGTGGGCCGGCGAGTGGATCGACCAAACGCCGTCCGGATATCCCTACGGCGCGCAGGCGCGCGGGGGCGTCGATTGCTCGGGGTTCATCTGGTACGTGCTTCAGAAGAAGTCGAGTTCGTACTCTCCCAAGAACCGGCCGTACACGGGGTGGTCGCTGCCGCAGCGCTCGTCGGCCGAGATGGCCTCCGCCGTGCGCAAGAAGGACAGGTTGCGCTTGTACCAGATGAAGCCGGGCGACATCGTGCTGTTCGCCTCTAACGGACGGAGGTCGAAGCCGTCCGACGTCTATCACGCAGGGCTCTACATCGGAGGCGGATGGATCGTTCACTCGTCGGGCTCTCGAGCCGGAGTGAGCCTCGCCAACATCGGCCCCGGCTCATGGTGGCACAGCCAGATCCTGATGGGCCGCCGCCTGATCCCCTAGTGGGTCAGTCGTGGACGAAGACGTAGCGGCCTACCGGGTTGCGGTAGTAGAACTTCTTCGCCACGTACATCGGGAGCCTGATGCAGCCGTGGCTGGCCGGATAGGTAGGCACGGACTCGCTCCCGTGGAACGCGAACCCGCCGACGTAATACGACGGGTACCACAGCCGTCCCAGATGTGAGGTTCGCCATCCCGGGATCTTCCGCTCGATCTTGTAGCTGCCGCGCGGCGTGTGGGCCTTGTACCTCCGCCCCTCCGACGTGTAGTACTCCTCGTTCCCCGACGAGATCGGGAGCGTCCGTATGACGCGCCTCTCCCTCACCTCGAACAGCACCTGGCGTGAGATGTCGACGTCGATGTAGTTGCGCGGCGCGCCTCTCGGGATGGGCGGGCGCGTGGCCGTGGCGATCGCCGTCATCTGAGCCGGCGTGACGACCCCGTCGCGCGTCATGCGGTGCACCTTCTCGAACGCGTAGGTCGCTTGAAGCGTCGAGTAACCGAAGCTGCCGTCGGCCTTGCCGGCCGGGTAGCTGATATCGGACAAGCGCTTCTGCAGCCTCTTGACTTCCGGCCCCTCCGAGCCGGAGCGGAGCGTCACGTCCCACCTTATGGGGGCCGCATTCCTCAGCTTGCCCAAGGTGTTGAAACGGAAGCCGCGGTCCCGCAGCACACCGATGATCCGTTTGAGGGCATCGCGATGCGCGGCGCGCCACGAATCGAACGAGAGGATGGATCCGGCACGTGCCCGTTTAAGCACATCGCGGCGCACCGCCTTCACGCGCCGTCCCCCCGGGTGGTAAGTCCAGCCGACGTGCCGGTAGTTCATGGACCCGGCGACGCGCAGAACCCGGAGGTCCCTACGTCCTTTCGGTGCCCTGAGATACTTCCCCGCCGCCCCGCCGGCCTTCTGGATAGCCCCCGCTCCTCTCGATATCGACCTCCGAAGCGCGGCGTCGTCGAGCGACGTGAACACGTCGTTGTTCCCGTACCCGCGGTTAGCCAGCCGGTGACCTTGCCGCAGGATCTTTCGAGCCCGTTTCGGGTGATGGTCGATCCAAGAGCCCGAGATGAAGAAGGACCCTCGCACGTTCTTCGCTTTGAGTGTCTTCAGGATCTGGTCGAGATGCTTGCCCCGCGTCTGACCATTGAAAGTCAGGAAGACGGCGCGGGCCTTGGGCCCGATCACCCATTCGCCGGGCGCCACGGATGCAGCTGCCGGCACAGTGATGCCCCCGAGAGTGCCGCCTACCAGGGCGCCCGCGACCAGAGTAGAGATCACTTTCCTCATGAAGCGACGAGTCTAACCAGGGTTGGGAGCGGCCTCGGAAGCGGCTCGATGCTCCATCACGGCCGGCGGCAGCCGGAGGGTGAAGCGCGCGCCCGTCCAGGGCTCCCCCGGCCCCTCCGACACCACGATGTCACCGCCCAGATCGGCTGCGAAGCGCCGGGCTATGAAAAGCCCCAGGCCGGTCCCCGACGCGAGCGTGCCGTCGGGTGCCTTCAGACGGCTGAACCGGTCGAAGATCTTCTCTCGATCCGCCTCCGCGATCCCCGAGCCTTGATCTTGAACGACTATCTCGAACGAATCCTCGTTCCGCCGCGCGGTGACGAGCACGGTGGACGAAGGAGGTGAGTACTTGCACGCGTTCTCCATCAGGTTGCGCGCTATATGGAACACACGGAAGTGATCGCTGATGAGGCCAGCCGAGCCCTCGACCTGGATCTCGAAACGGTCTTCGTCGCTTGAGGCCTCGGCTGCGTCCCCGAGAAGGTCGGCGAGCCCGATGTATGCATGCTTGCCTTCGATCTCGCCGGCCTCGAGTCGCGACACGAGAAGCAATGTGTCGACGATCTGGGCCAATCGATCGCACTGACGAACCATCACCTCCAGGAACGAGTTCCTCTCTTCCTGGGTGAGCTCGTCCTGTCGCCGGATCAGGGTGCTCGCATACCCCTTGATCGATGTGAGCGGGGTTCGCAGTTCGTGCGAGACCGTCGCGATGAAGTCTTCCTTCAGCTGATCCGCTTCCTTCAATCGCTCGAGAGCCGCTCGCTCGATCTCTCCGATGCGCTCCCTTTCCGCCTCGGCGATCTCCTCCGCCTCCCGGCGCGTCCGATCCTCGAACCGCTGGTCGGTCCTACGAACGGCAACGCGGATATAGAGGACGACGGAGCTCGCAAGCAGAGCAAGCGCCGCAGCAAGTAGAAGGATCCAGGTAATCGCTGACATCTATCCCCGATGGGTTCGACCGGCATCCAGATTATCTGTAGGCCGGGGCATCTTAGGAGGAACCCCTTCCCCCGCTGGCGAAGCAAACCCATAAGCGACGAAACGGAGGAAATGATGACTTATAAACGCGGTCTGCGGATCGTCTCGGTCGTTTCCAGCGCAGCCCTCATCCTGGGCGCGACGATGGCGATGCCGGCCGATGCCAAGAAGAAGAAAAAGAAGAAGAAGAAGCCCCCGGTCTGCGCCGCCTACACCCCCAGCGAGTGGGGCGCAGGACAGCCGGTCAATCTCGTGACCGACGCGCACACGGCGGAGGCCCCCCTCGAGATCACCGTCCCCACCGCGGCGGGTCTCGGCTCCTCCAGCTCCCAACCTCCCGCTGAAGAGCCCGACAACCCGGTGACTCACGCGTTCCTCAACGTGCAGGTCGACTCGAAGGCACCGGAGGCCGGCCTCTACGGCTCCGTCTCGTTCACGCCGATGTGGGACTACGACTTCTTCTTCCGCGACAACACGGGGATCGGCCTCGCCTACTCCGCCGGTTTCGCCGAGGGCGTCCCGCTCCTCGACGGCACGGGGAACGGCGGTCATACGGGGATGGGAAGCGAGAACATCGATGGGCTCACCACCGCCGACTGCACGGGCTACCTCGTCGACATCGTGAGCGCCACCACTCCGGGTGAAGACGTGACGCTGACGCTGTGGCTCGGCGAACCGGCGTTCACCCCCGGAAGCTAGCCTTACACGACATCCGATCGAAGCCCGGGACCACCCGCCCGGGCTTCGTCGCGTCCACCGACGGCTAGTCCCGCGACGCTTGCTTCATCCGGGAGCGAGTGCCGAGGAAGACGAGCAGCAGCGCCACCAGAACCGCGATCGCGAGCACGGAGCCGACGCTGAAATCGCGCTCGCGCGCGGGAGATGGTGACGGGCTGGGTGCGATCGGCGAGGCATCCCCGCCGGCGGCGCTCGACGGGGACGAGTCATCGCCGGCGGCCATCGGCAAGACCTTGATCGCGTCGGCGGTCGAGAAGTAGAGGCCTTCCGGCCCCCACGCTAGAGCGATGACGGGTTCGCCCGCTTCATGGACGATCTCGTCGGACACCACCGCGTCACGCCCGTCGTTCAACCCGAGTTGATGGATCGCCCCTTCCCCGTACGCAGCGAAGAAGAGGTCACCGGCGAACTCGTCGGTCGCGTTCTCCCCCGCGAAGGAGATGCCCGTCGGGACGATGATGTCCTCGTATGCGATCGCCGGGTCCTGATAGCTACCGTCCTCGAGATCCTCAGGATCCCCCTCGATGTCTGGGTTCTCGGCGGCAGGTCCCCAGATGTCCGGCCAGCCGTAGTTGCCGCCCGGGACGATCCTGTTGATCTCGTCGAAGGACGATGGGCCGTTCTCGGTAACCCATGCGTCGCCGGTGCGCGGATCGATCGTGAGGCCGTACGGATTGCGGAGCCCGATCGCCAGGGACGGCCCATCGGTGAAGGGACCGTCCGGGGGCACGTCCCCCTCCGGGGTGAAGCGGTACACCTTCCCCCCGAGGACCGCCGGATCCTGTGCGAGCCCGGCGTCGTGCTCCTCGCCGTTCGAGACGAGCAACATGCCGTCCTCGTCGAAGGCCACGCCGCCACCGTTGTGATAGAGGGACGCCGGCATCCCGGTAACGACCCGCTCCGGGTCCTCGCCGTCCAGGCCTGCGCGCCACACAGAGTTCGACTCGCCGTCGCTCTCCGTCGCGAACACGTAGACCGAGCGTTCGTCCGGCGACACCGCTATCCCCAGGAGCCCCGTCTCGCCCTCGACGACGGTGGCTACCTCGGCGAAGTTGTCACCGAGTCGCCCGCGCCGGTCCGCCGTGCGGATCACGCCGGCGCGCTCGTTGAACACCATGGTTCCGTCGGAGAGGAAGGCGATGCCGGTCACGAACTCGACGTCCTCGATGACGGTTCGCGCGTCGACCTCGGCGGCAGCAGGGCGCGGAACGAGAACGAGCGCGAGCAACGCCGGCGTTACCACCGCGAGCCGAAGACGACGAGCCACCATTACCGCCTCACGCTAGTACTACGACTCGTCCGGAGCCGGGGTTCCTTTCTTGCCTCCGGGGGCCGGGGTCTCCTCATCGGTCGGCGGGATCGTCACGTCCACGTTGGGGGTATCGCCCGCGTCGGGCTCCGGGAACGGGTCGTCGGAATCGCTCGGACAGGGTTGCTCCTCGGGTCCCTTCTCGCGGAACTCGTCGATGAACTCCTTGATCGCGGGCTCGTCGATCTCATCCAGCGGCATACGGAAGCCCCAGGCGACGATCGTTATCGGCGAGTCCATCTCCGCGAACGGGGAGGAGAAGACATGCGTTTCGAATTCCCCGACGATGTCCTCGAGAGCGCGGATCTGCTCGACGTCGAGGTCCGGCCGGAACAGCAATCCGACGGCGCCGTGCTCGAGCGTGTGCACGAGATTCTCGTTCGGGAGTTGTTCGGCGAAGAGTCCGCAGGGAGCCGCGCCCGGCGCGTGAGGCCCGGCGACGGGGGGGACGGTGTCGTACTGAACGGGGTCGTCGGTGTGGACGCCTTCACCGGACTGGCTCGACGCCAGGAGCTCGTGGCCTCCGATCTCGGTGGGCGCCTTCGTTCGCAGGAAGAAGAACCAGATCGCGCCCACGGCCAGGAGCCCGACGAACATGAGTCGCACGAATCGCTCGCGTCTCTCCTGCTTGCGCTGCCGTACGAGGACCTCGGCCCGCGCCGCCCGCTTCTCCTCCAGGCGCTTCTGCCTCTGCTCCTGTTTCTCTGCCCCACTCGGTCCGGCCGCTGATGAGCGTCTCTTTTTCTTCGCCATGACCGTGGAGGCTATCTTGACTCTCGATGAATGTGATCAGCCCGGTCCTCGCCGCCGCCGAATTCGCCGAGCCGTGGCAGGCGATCCTCGCCGCCGCCTTGACGACGAACGCCGTCGTCCTGGCCGGATACCGCATCTACCGATTCACGAAGGGCGGACCGCGCGCCGACGCCACGGGAGGAGCGGTCCTCGCCGCCCTCCTCGTCGCGCTCGCCGTCCTGGTCATGAACGACGTGTCGTGGGCGCGCTGGGCCGCGCTCGTCTACGGGCTGGTCTTCGCGGTAGTGGTGATGCCGATCTGGGTTCTCGGGGTCTTGATCCCGCTGCCCCCCGGCCCCCTCGACTACTCGTTCACCGGCATCTACGAGGCGACCCTGGTCGTGATAGGGGTGGCCGCGTTCGCGGCTTAGCCGGTCCCTACGCGGAGAGGAGGAGACCCCAGCCGTCCAGACGGCGGGCCAGTTCGTCGGCCGTCGTCTGATAGATCAGGGCGAGAGCCATGAGGTCGTCCTCGCGGATAGTGAGCACCTTGCCGTTGAAGTCGCCCCGCTGGATCTGGATCGCCGTCGTGAAACGGGATATCGGGTCCCTGTCCTCCTCGGGCACGCGATCCATGCCCGATAGGTCCAGCACGACCTTGCGCCGGCCGTTGCCGGGGGCCTGGGGACCGCCCTCGTCCGGAAGGATCTCAGACACGGGAACGTCGTAGAACTCGGCCAATTCGGACAATTTGGTCACGGTCACGTTGCGATCGCCGCGCTCGTAGGCGCCGACGACGGCCGCCTTCCACTTGCCCTCCGAGGTTTGCTGGACCTCCTGAAGGGACAGGCCCTTCTGGATCCTTATCTTGCGCAGGCGCTCCCCCAGGGCCTTTCCGTAATCTCCGTTCGACATCTGAGTCCGCCTCCGTACAAGGGCTAGGGGTAAAGGATATCCGCTCGGGGGCATCTTCGCCACGGAGCGTTACATCCCTTCTTTTTTCGCTACCCTTCGCATTCGACACCGCCTAGAAAGAGCCTCCCTAGTAGACTGCACCCCATGAGACCTCTATGGAAAGGCGCCATCACCTTCGGCCTGATCACCATCCCGGTAAAGCTCTATTCGGCCGTGTCGGAGAAGGGGCTGAAGTTCAACATGCTCCACGGGGAGGACGGGGGCCGGATCCGCTTCAAGCGGGAGTGCACGAAGTGCGGGAAAGAGGTCACCTGGGACGACATCGTCAAGGGCTACGAGTACTCCAAGGACCACTACGTGACGATCACGGAGGAAGACCTGGAGGCCGTCGAGGTGCCGTCGATCCATGCGATAGACGTAGTGAATTTCGTTCCGCTCGAGGACATCGATCCGATCTACTTCAACAAGACCTATTACGTCGCCCCCGAGCCGTCGGGCCTGAAGGCATACAAGCTCCTGGCCGAGGCCCTCGAGGCCGAGGGCCAGGTCGGGATAGCCAAGGTCGCGCTGCGTGAGAAGGAGCAGCTGGCTACGGTTCGCTTGAAGGATGACGTGTTCGTACTCGAAACGATGCACTGGCCGGACGAGATCCGTCCCGCGGAGTTCGAAGAGCTCGACAAGAAGATCGACGTGCGCGACGCCGAGGTGAAGATGGCGAGACAGCTCGTTCAGCAGCTCTCCAGCGAGTTCAACCCGGATGAGTTCCAGGACGACTACCGCGCCGCTCTGGAAGCCATGGTCGAACAGAAGATCGAGGGCAAAGAGGTCACCGTCTCGGCCGAGCCTGAAGCCGAGCCCACCAAGGTCGTCGACCTCATGGAGGCGCTCAAGGCATCGGTCGCGGAGGCCAAGAAACAGAAGAAGAAGGCCCCCACGCGCAAGGCTGCGTCCAGCTAACGGATAGCCTCTCAGGAAAGCCGGGCGATCGGCGGGCCGTCCGGTGGGTTTCGAACGCCGACGGTTCAGAGGGAGCCCTTAAGTGGACACGATCAAACTGAACATCCCTGCCTCGCCCGCCTACCTCCAGGTCGTGCGGTTGATCGCCGCCGGATTGGCAACCAGGTTGCGGTTCACTCTGGACGAGATCGAAGACCTGAAGATCGCCGTCGACGAGCTCAGCGCTTACCTGACCGGCGCACAGGGACGGGACGGCACGCTCGAGATCCGTTTCGTCGTGCACGACAATAAGCTTGAGATCAGCGGCGCAGGAAAGTTCGCTCCGGGACAGAAAGTTAGAACCGACCTCACCGAGCTGTCGAGGATGATCCTCCACACCGTGGTGGACTCCGCGTCCCTCCAACAGGCCGACGGCGCCCCGGTATTCGAACTCGTGAAAAGCAAGGCGTGATGACCGACAGAACCATGCTCGACAAGGATCAGGTACGCGAGATATTCGTCGCGTATCAGTCCGCGCCCGACGAGGAGACAAAGCTTCTCCATCGTGAACGTCTGGTCGAACAGTTCATCGGGCTGGTCGAGTTCCTGGCGCGCCGCTTCCGGAACCGAGGCGAGCCCATCGAAGATCTGATCCAGGTCGGCACCATCGGCCTTCTGAAAGCGATCGACCGCTTCGACCTCGAACGCGAGGTCGAGTTCTCCACCTACGCCACTCCGACGATCGTGGGCGAGCTGAAGAGGCACTTCCGCGACAAGGGATGGGCCGTGCGCGTGCCCCGGCGGCTCCAGGAATTGCATCTCGAGCTCACGAAGTTCGTCTCACACCTCGGACAGGAGCTGGGACGCTCCCCCACCGTCGCCGAGATCGCCGAGGCCGCCAACTTCACGGAGGAGCAGGTCCTCGAAGGTCTCGAGATCGCGCAGGCCTACAACTTCGCTTCGCTCGACGCCCCCATCACCTCCGACGACGGCGGCACGACATCGTTCGCCGACCAACTCGGGGGCGAAGACGAGCAACTGGAGAACCTCGAATACCGGGCCTCGCTCGCGCCGGAGATGGAGAAGCTCCCGGAGCGGGAGCGCACGATCCTCTACCTGAGGTTCTTCAAGGGGATGACGCAGTCGGAGATCGCCGACCGGCTCGGCATCTCGCAGATGCACGTATCGAGGTTGCTGAACAGGACCCTTATGCACCTACGCGAGGCCCTCGAAGACGAGACTTAGCGGACGAGGACGACCTTGCCTCCGGAGGCGAGGGCCACCCACACGCCGTCTTCTCCCGTCACGATGTCCACGGGATCGTCCACGAGGTCGAGACTGCGATCGAGCACCGCACCGGTCGCGGGATCCAACTCGGCCAAGCGCCCGAGCCGACCGTCACGGACGAGGACCCACAGGCCGTTCGAGTCCGCGTCGATGTCCTGATAGGCCTCGGGCAACTGGATCCGGTCCGTTACCGTAGCGGTCGCCTCATCGATCCGGAGCAGCATCCGGTTCCCCTCTATCCCGTAGTAGAGAGCCTCTCGCAGGTAGGTGATCTCCCCGTCTCCTATGACGGTGAACCTCTCGAGACCGTCGACCGGGTCCCCGCTGTCGGGATCGATCGCAGCGATGCGACCTCGTTCATCCATCACCCAGAAGGCGGTCTGGCCCATGGCGATGTCGATGACCGACCCCTCGTAGATCGTGCGCTGTTCATCCGTCGCGCGATCGATCCGAACCACCCCGATCCCGTCGACGGTCGTGCGGATCGCCTTCTCGCCCACCGTTATCCGTCCCGGCGGACCCTGAAGCTGCCATGCCTGCAGGCGCGCCCCCGTCTCGGGATCGATCTGCACGATCTGGTTGGTGGCCCGGTCGGCGATCCAGAGCCCGTCCCCAGTCGCCTGTATGTCCGCCGGGATGGTTCCGACGTCGCGCTCCCAGGAGGGGGAAGATGCGCCGACCTCGATGCGTGAGATGACCCCATCGGCGAGGCGCGTCACCCATGCCACGTCCTGCTTCGCCGCGACCTGAAGCGGTGAGCCGACGACCCTGTGCTCCTCGACGATCGCGAGCCCCGGCCCGTCGGCAGGTGGCAGGGTTCCGTCCGGCGCGCCCAAGGTGGTTGCGAAGTAGACGAGGAGAGCCGTAGTGCCCGTCGCCAGCACCGCTCCCCCGGCCGCCAAGCGACCGCGTCGCCGTCGATATCGGTCGACACCCGCTCGCACCGCCACGATGTCCGCCGGCCGGGCCTCGATGTAGTCGTCACCGATCGACTTGAGAGCGCGCCCGATGTCCTTCCGTTCGTCGCTCACGACTCGGCCTCCAGCACATCGCGCCCAAGGGATCCCGCCAGCTTCTTGCGGCCCCTGGACAGTTGCGACTTCACGGTGCCGACCGGCACGTTGAGGAGCGCGGCGATATCAGGCTCCGACAGGTCTTCCAGATAGCGAAGCACGATGCACGTCCTCTGCCGCTGCGGCAGGCGGCGCACCGCGTTCCACACGTCGAGGTTGACGCCGTGATCTTCGATGTCCGTGTGTGTCGCCTCGTCGGCCTCTCTTTCGAAAAGGCCTCCGAACTTGCGCTCCACCGTCTTCCTCCGGATCTTGGAGCGACACAGGTTGACCACGATCTGGCGCAGGTACGCGTGCGGGTAGTCGGCCCGGCTGACGAGCCGCCACTTCGAGAGGGCCTTGGCGAAGGCCTCCATGGTGATCTCTTCGGCCAGGGAAGCGTCACCGAGGATCACGTACGCCAGACGACGCAGCGGGTCGTAATGGTTGAGGAAAAGGTCGGTCAGCTCTTGGTCCCGGTCACGCGGACGACCAGCCTCCAAGCAGACCACGCCTCCCTGTTGAACCCCTATGTCTCCTCCTCGGTCAAGGTACCCGTCTCATGGAAGACGCATCCCCCGCCCGAGAGGTTCCGTCCTTCACCCCATCGTTCAGTGCGCGCGAGCTACCAGAAAAGGGTATGTGGCGCGCACAGAAGGGCCGCGGAGGGAGCGGTTAGCGGCGGGTTGCCGGAACCCTCACCTGGGCTCTCGTCCCGTTCTCGGAGACGATCTCGAAGGTCCCGCCGAGCTCGTCGATCAGGGAGCGAACGATCTGCAGCCCCAGCCGCCCGGAGTCGAGGTTGGTCACGTCGATGCCGACACCGTCGTCGCTCACGGTGACCACGACCTCGCCACCCACCCGAGCCAGCTCGATGAGCACCTTGCCCTGGCCAGAGGGGAAAGCGTGCTCGATGGCGTTCTGGACGAGCTCGCTGAGCGTCACGGCGAGCGGTGTTGCCACCTCAGGCGCGACCGAGCCCGCCTCACCGTGGACCTCGATCTCGACGCGCAATTCGGGTCCCACGAGACCGTCCCCCACCATCCGGGCGATCCGGCGCGCGACCTCGCCGAACTCCGCCACGTCGGACGGATCCTCGGACAGGGTCTCGTGGACGAGTGCGATCGATCCGATGCGAAGGACGCTCTCGTTGAGCGCTGCCTTCGCCTCCTCGGAATGGAGCCTGCGTCCTTGCAATCTGAGCAGGCTCGCGATCGTCTGAAGGTTGTTCTTCACTCGGTGATGGATCTCGCGGATCGTCGCGTCCTTCA
>Ga0299914_10002963_pt1 | contig 11872 bp, 10 predicted proteins | sample RVTome_10_FD_201361 | JGI IMG/M metagenome (GOLD analysis project Ga0299914, IMG submission 201361) | Soil microbial communities from uranium-contaminated site in the Upper Colorado River Basin, Wyoming, United States - RVT153D57 (version 2) ... | reverse complement strand
AATCGGGGTTTCGGCCAATCGTGGCAGCACGAGGTGGACGGAGCCGGCTGGATCGATTTCGACGGAGCCGCCGGCCCTGGCCGCAGCGACGCGGGCGAGCTGGAGTCTGAGAGCGGCCGGGGTGAGCGGGGCATCGTGGGCGATGCGGTCGCGCTCGGGATCGAGGCTGGCGCCGGAGACGGTAATGCGGGGGACGCTGCCATCGCTGGCAGCGACGCAGAGCGCGGCGCCGGGACTGACCTTGACGGCGGCACCGAGCATGAGTGCGAGGGCGCGGGCGGCGTCGCCACGGCGTGTGACGAGGCCGACACTGTTGGGGGATACGTCGATGGTGACGCCACGGCCCTCGGCCTCGAGCCGGGCCAGGGCGACGATGCCGTCGATGACGTCGTGAGCGCGCACGGCCTGGGCGCGCTCGTCCTCGTCATGACCGGGCTCGATGGCATCGATGAGCAGGAGGAGCTGCTCGGCGGCAAAGCCGATCCTGCGGATGGCATCGGCGGCATCCGGAGGGAGCGGTCCGAAGGTGCCTTCGGAGAGCAGTTCCTGATAGCCGAGGATGGCGGCGACCGGCGAGCGCAGCTCGTGACCGAGCACTGCACTCCATTCGGAGTGATCCGTCGTCATGACGCGTCCCGTTGAACAGCGGTTATCGCGCGTGCGAGTGAGAGCAGCTGATCGGGACCGAGCTGCTCCGGTCGCTGCTGGAGCGAAATGCCCGTACGCCGCTCCAGCTCCTCGACAGACTCCGAGTCCAGCGCGTACTCGGGCGCGGCGCGCAGTGTCTTCTGAATCTGCTTGCGGCGCCACGAGAATGCTACACGGGTGAGCGAGCGCAGGTCCTGCTCCTCGTCGGCCGTAAGCGGCGGCGGCACGATGGGGACGATTCGGATGACGGTGGAATCGACGCGCGGCACGGGCCGGAATGATCCGCGGCCGACGTGGAAGAGGCGCTCGACGCGCGCGACGCTGCGGACGCCGACGGAGAGCGCCCCGTATTCCGGGTCGCCGGGAGGGGCGAGAATGCGGTCGGCGACCTCGCGTTGAATCATGAGTACGATGCGGGCGGGCCGGAGATCGCGCTCGAGGAGGCGGAAGATGATCGGTGTCGTGATGTTGTAGGGGATATTGCCGACGATCTTGACGGTCGAGAGGTCACCGCCGACGAGCTCGCGCAGATCGACGCCGAGGATGTCGGCCTGGACGACGGACACGTGGGTCTGGCGGGCGAAGTCGCGCTGGAGAGCGGGTGCGAGATCGCGATCGAGCTCAATGAGGATGAGGCGCCCGGCGGAGCGGGCAAGGTGAGTGGTGAGCGCGCCCTGGCCGGGCCCGATCTCGATCACGGTGTCGCCGGGACCGGGATCGAGCGCACTGGCGATGCGGCGCTGCTGGTTCGGATCGATGAGGAAATTCTGACCGAGGGACTTCCTGGCGCGGTGTGCGCTCATCCCCGCACGAGCAGCGCGGTCCGGTCGTCGGCCGGCGTCGTCATGGCGGCTCCGGCGGCGGTATCGAAGACGAGATTCAGGATCTGATCGAGCGACTTGCCGCGAACGGCCGCGACATCGGCGATGAGACTCGGCTCGCCCGGCCCGGCGCCGCGATCGGGATACACGTCGGTGAGACCGTCGGTGAACAGACAGATGAGGCTGTTGTCGGCGCCCCACGGAATCACGGCCTCGCCGTAATCGCCCATCTGTGCAATGCCGAGCGGCGGCGCGGTCGCGCCGAGGCGGGTACGGGTACCGTCTTCGGCAATGTGAAAGGCGTGCGGGTGTCCGGCATTGGCGTAGACAATGTGACCGGCGCGGGCATCGATCACGCCGTAGAACAGCGTGAGGTACATCTCGGTGGACTCCAGCTCCTTGATGAGAGCGCGGTGCACGTGACGCATCACTTCTGCCGGCGGACCGGACTCCTGCGCATAGATCGCCACGGCACTCATGGTGAGCGCCATGATGAGCGCCGCTGAGAACCCGTGGCTCGAGACATCGCCGATCATGATACCGACGCGATCACCGGGCAGACGGAAGAGGTGATAGAAGTCGCCACCGACCGATTCGGCGGGCAGACAGCGGGCGGCGACCTGCGGCGGCCCCTCGAACGCATCGGGATCGGGCAGGAGCTTGAGCTGAAGGTCGTGGGCGAGCTCCAGCTCGCGCATGAGCCGCTCCTGGCGCAGACTGTCCTGCACGAGACGCTGCGTCTCGAGGGCTGCACCGATCTGGCTCGCGATGGCGGAGAGCAGCCGCGAATCGCCGGCGGTGAAGCGCACGTTCGTCCGGCGCCCGACGAGTGTGATGACGCCTACGGTGCGGGTGGTGCCATCGGGCGGCGTGTAGTTGATCGGTACGGAGAGAAACGCCTCGCGTCCGCTCGGTCGCGGCTCCAGCCGCGGCACGGTGGGGAGTAGCGCGCCACGCTCGAGGTTGAGTCCCTGCTTTTCGCGGAAGACCCATGCGGTCGCCGATTCCCGATCGTCCACGGAGATGGGACCGCGCAGTCCCTCTTCACCCACAGCCGCGGCGATGTGGAGGCGGCCGTCGCCCGGATCGAAGACCCACAGGGATGCGCGCCGAGCGGCGAGCACGTCGGCGACTTCCGCAAGGATGCGCGTCGCCGCGTCAGGCACGGACATCACCGACGCGAGAATCTCGCTGATGAAGTAGAGGAGGTTGATCTCTTCGTATCGTTCCGTCAGCTCGCGCGCCGCGGACCGTGCCTCACGCTCGTGATGCAGCAGCTGAGCGAGTACCCGCGCGAGGAACGCGGGCTCGAGCGCGGGCGGATCATCCGCACACCGCACCTCGAGTGAGACCGGCAGGCCGTCGCTCGTGTCGACGCGGTGGCGTGTTCCGGCAGACCACGCCTCCGCGGTTGCATCGGCAGCAGGATAAAGACAGACGGGCGAGGTCGCATGTTCGGCCCACAGACGCAGCTCCGCACCGGGATGCGCATCGCGAAATGCATCCAGCAGGGCCACGACTGGTGCGGGCAGCGGTGTCAGGTCAGCCAGTACGGTGGTTTTCATCGGCTGTTCTTGCGCGGTTTCTCGATCTGGTTCAGCAGGATCATCGTGATCGAGTTGCCGCGCTCATTGAATTCGACCTGATCCATCAGCTTGCGGATCAGGAAGATGCCGCGGCCGCCGGGTCGCACTCTGTTGGCCGGCAGTGTGGGATCGACGACGGCGTCCGGATCGAACCCGCCGCCCTCGTCCGTCACCTGTACCTGGATCATGCGTGGCGTGAGATGCGCCTCGACGCGCACCCGCTTGCGCGGGTCCCGACCGTTGCCGTACAGCATTGCATTGGCCAGGGCTTCCGTCAGGCCCACCCTGAAGTTGAGGCGCAGGAGGTCGCGATCGAATCCGACCTCGCACCCCCGGTCCATCAGATAATCGACAGACCGCTCTATGGAGCGGAGGTCATTGGGCAGTTCCAGAACATAGTCCTGCTGCATGCCCGTATGATAAGCGTCGGTTCGCGGGACGGGAAGCGGACGACGCTCCCTTCCTCAGAAAGACGCGAGCGCTTCCTCGCGGTCTGACGCGATGTGGAACAGCGTATCCAGCTTCGTCAGCTCGAACAGCGTGCGCAGATCCTCGTTCAGGTTCGCAAGCCGCAGCTCGCCGCTCTGCTCTCGGATCTTCTTCGACAGGCTCACCAGCACGCCCAGTCCCGAGGAGTCGATGTAACCGGTGCTCGAAAAGTCGATCAGGAACTTCCGCGCCCCGCCCTCCAGCTCCGTCAGTACCTTCTGCTTCAGCTCCTGGCGGTTACCCACGATCAGCTGACCCTCGACGTCGATGATCGTGACATCGCCCTGCTTCTTCACATCGAAGCTCATCGCTCCTCCAGAATGTTCGTGATTTGGCCGCCCTGCGCTGGCGCAAAATCGGTGCCGGCTCAGTCCTGCAGTGCCGTGACGCAGGCGACGGCCACAATGTCGTCGGCACCGGCCCCGCGCGAAAGGTCGTTGCACGGACGCGCCAGCCCCTGAAGGATGGGCCCGACCGCATCGGCATGAGCGAGCCGGTCGACCAGCTTGTAGCCGATGTTGCCGGCATCGAGATCGGGAAACACGAGCACGTTGGCGCGTCCGGCGAGGGCGGAGCCGGCTGCCTTGCGCCCGGCGATCTCGGGGATCAGCGCGGCATCGACCTGCAGCTCACCGTCGGCAGTCACGTCAGGCATCATCTCGCGAAAGCGCGCGAGCGCGTCGCGCACCTTCGTGACGGAATCGCCGCCGGCACTGCCGTGCGTGGAATAGGAGAGGAAGGCGACGCGCGGCTCGTCACCGACGATCTGCCGGCGCGCGATGACAGCGGCGGCGGCGATATCGGCGAGCTGGGCCGCGTCGGGATCGGGCACGACGCTCGCATCGGTAAACGTGAGGACCTCGGGTGCCTTCGTGTCGCGGAACGAGGGCACGACCATGTAGAACGATGCCGAGACGGTCCTTATGCCGGGCGCGGACCCGACCAGCCACAGCGCCGCACGCAGTACATCGCCGGTCGTGCGCGCTGCGCCTGCAACGGACCCGTGCACGTGACGCCCCCGAACGAGAGCGGCGGCGAAGATGAGCGGATCGCGCATTTTCTCCCGTGCATCATCCTCGGTGAGGCCCTTGTCAGCGCGCAGCGTGTGGAGCTCGCGCACGAACACCTCGAAGCGCGGATCGGCCGGATGGTCGATGACATCGACGCTCTCGGGGTCGCCACCGAACCGGCGGATTGCGGCTCGGACACGGTCCGACTCACCCAGCACGAGCGGCCGGACCAGGCCGGCGATCTGGAGGCGTGCCGCGGCATCGAGCGTGCGCTCGTCATCGCCTTCCGGGAACACGATGATGCGCTGGAGCGCACGTGCCCGTTCCTGGATGGACTCGCGGAACGGGATCACGTCGCTGAGAGCTTCTGCTGGAGCGCGGTAAGCACGGGCGGCGCGACGAACTGTGCGATGTCGCCGCCCAGCGACGCGATCTCGCGGACGAGCGAAGCGGAGAGATAGGAATAGTGTTCGTCCGGCGCGAGGAAAATCGTCTCGACTTCCGGATAGAGCTGGCGGTTCATCAGCGCCATCTGGAACTCGTACTCGAAGTCGGAAACGGCACGCAGTCCGCGGATGATGATGTTGACGTTCTGCGCGCGCGCGAAGTCGACGAGGAGGCCGCTGAAGTCGGTGGCTGTTACCCGGGGCTCATGCGGGAATACGGAGCGTATGAGGTCGACCCGTTCCGCGATGTCGAACAGTCCGCTCTTCGGCTGCGTCCGGCGATGCGCGACGGCGACGATGACACGATCGACGAAACCCAGCGCACGCCGAACGATATCCTCGTGGCCGCGCGTGATCGGGTCGAACGAGCCGGGGTAGACAGCGACTCTCTCGGTCATTCCGGTGCCGTGATGAAGGTGAGTGCCGTATCGCCGTACCGGCGTGTTCTCGTGAAGTCCGGCAGCGGCAGCACTTCGCGGGCGCGGTGCTCGAGGGTGAGTATCCGCGCAAACGGCCGTGCAACGAACCGCGCGACCAGGAGTGCCGCCGCCCCGCTGTCATACGGCGGATCCGCGAATGCCACGTCGAACGCCGGCTCTACGACCGATTCGAGCCAGCGTAGCGCGTCCGCCCTGACTACCGCGACCCCATCCGCGGCTCCCAGCCTGTCCACGTTCGAGCGAAGCGCACGCAGGGGTCCTGCCGCCATCTCGACGAACGTCGCGTGCGCGGCTCCGCGTGACAGCGCCTCGAGTCCCAGCGCGCCCGAGCCGGCATACAGATCGAGTACGTGCGCGCCCGGGAGATCGTGCTGAAGGGCGCTCATCCACGCCTCGCGTACCCGGTCGGTCGTCGGACGCGTCCTGCCGCCCGGCGGCGCGATAATGTTGCGGCCGCGCCACCGGCCCGCAATGATCCTCACTCCGCCGCGCGCACGTCGATCAGCCTGGCCTGAAGCCGGTCCCGTCCATTCCATTCGTCCTGCTGGAGGTGGAACGCCACGTCCACCGCTGTACTGGCGAAATCGATGCCGCGCAGTCTCTCCGCCATGCGGAATCCGATGGCGGGCAGGCGAGCGTCTCCCTGTACGAGCGTCATCTTCAGGTGGTGGCCGTCACCGACCGCCTTGCAGTGCTGCGCCGTCACGGCCCGCGCTACGAAGACCGGCTGCGGATTGCCGATGCCGAACGGGCCGCAGTGCCGCATCAGGCGGCACAGCTCCGCACCGGCTTCCGCGATCGGTATCTCGAGATCGACCTTGACCTCCGCAATCAGGTCGTCAGGCGCGAGCAGCGAACGTGCGTAGCGGTTGAATGCGTCGCGGAATTCCGGAATGCGATCGATCCGCAGATCCATGCCGGCCGCCTGTCGGTGACCGCCGTACCGTTCGAGCAGCGCCGCGCAGGCATGGATACCGTCGTACAGATGAAATGCAGGGATCGACCGGGCGCTGCCGCGGCCGCGTCCCGTCGCGGCGTCCTCGGCGATCAGCACGACGGGTCGATGCACGCGCTCGACGACGCGCGATGCGACGATGCCAATGACACCCGGGTGCCAGTCGGGGGACGAGAGCACGATGCCATAGTCGGTGACGGGATCGAAGCGGTCCTCGAGCATCGCCAGTGCCTCGTCGAGCATGGCGCGGTCGACCCGCTGTCGCGTGTGATTCTCTGCTTCCATCTCATCGGCGAGGAGGGCGGCATCCGCATCATCGTCGGTGAGCAGCAGCCGCACGCCGCGACTGGCCGCGCCCATGCGGCCGACGGCGTTGAGCCGGGGTGCCAGCACGTGGCTCACCTGCCCGGCCGCCGGCACCGCACGGGTGCCGATGCCTGCACGTGCCATGAGCGCGCGCAGACCGGGCTTGCGGGTGGCGCGGAGTACACGCAGGCCGAAATGCGTGAGGATGCGGTTTTCGCCGGTGAGCGGCGCGAGATCGGCGATGGTCGCGAGCGCGACGAGGTCGAGATGCCAGCGCAGTGCATCGCGGTCGCCACCCATCGTTTCGACCAGTGCCTGGCACAGCTTGAACGCCACACCCGCGCCGGCAAGGCCCTTGAACGGATAGGCGCAGTCACGGCGGCTCGGGTTGATGATGGCGACGGCGCCCGGCAGCGTGTCCCCGGGTGTGTGATGATCGGTGACGATGACATCGATGCCCTGTGCGCTCGCCTGATCGATCGCGTCGTGTGCGACGATGCCGCAGTCACCCGTCAGGATGAGCCCGGCACCCGTCCGTGCAGCGTGGCGCACACCGGCATGACCGAGATCGTACCCGTCACTCAGCCGATGCGGCACGAACGCCTCGATGTCCGCGCCGAGCGAGCGGAGCACCCGCGTATAGAGCGCCGCCGCGCACATGCCGTCGACGTCGTAGTCACCGTGCGCGAGGATGCGCTCGCCGGTGCGGATGGCACGCACGATCCGGTCGACTGCGCCAGCCGCGCCGGCGAGCGTTCGCGGATCGTGCAGGTCATCCAGAACGGGTCGGAGGAAGCCGCGAGCGCGGTCGGAGGAACCGTGTCCGCGCTGGATCAGCAGACGGCACAGCGCGGGCGTCAGGCCGAGCTCGTCGGCGAGTGCGGCCACAGCGCTGTCATCGCATGCCCCCGCGCGCAGTACCCATCGCCGGGGCGCGTCGAACCGGGGACGAACGGACGGCTCGACCGACATCGCCGCATCGCTCACGTGGCGTACAGGATCACGCCGCATCCCTCGCAGCGACGCAGCGATTCGGCGCGCCTGACTTCAGTCTGTTCCTGAACCGGCAGGATATTGAAGCAGTTGCCGCATGCGCCTTCCGCCGTCAGCGGCGCCATTACCATTTTCGATTTGCCCTCGCGCAAGCGTTCGTACAGCCGGCGACTCGGCGGATCGAGGCGGACGGCCGCGTTCTCGCGTTTCTCTCGCGCCAGGTCGAGCTCGAGCTGAGCCGCGTCCCGCTCTGCCACCAGCGTCTCCCGCTCTTCCGCTATCAATGCACGAGCCTTCTCGAGCTGCCTCTCCAGATCGTCGGCTTTCACATCGGTGCGCGTGGTCTGATCACCGACCTGCCTTATGTCGGCACGGTCAGCCTCGAGCGCACGCCCGATGAGGTCCAGCTCGGCGCGCACCGCCGCCTCGTCGCGCGCTGTGCGAGCCCGGGAAAGACGCTCCTGATACGCGTATAGCTTCTCCTCCTTCTGCTGCGCATTGCGCTCCAGCCGTAAATACTCGGCACGCAGCTCCGTCAGCTTCGTCCGCGCCGATTCCAGCTCTTTCTCCGCAGCCACGACCGGCGCGTCGAGCGTATCGATGCGCGGCGCGAACTCCCGGACCTTCGCCTCGGCGCGCTTGATCTCCGCATCCATCTCCTGCAGCGCCAGGAGCGCTGCATGCAACTCTTGCATGCTATTCGGGGGGTTCGGGGGGAAGGGTCTGTCGGTCGCGCATCCTGCGGAATGCGCGCGTGGCTTTGAATCCCAGGCGGTAGGTCTCGCTCAACTGTCCTCTCAGACGCCGGATCTCATGCTTCTGCTGAACGATGGCCATCTTCTCACTCTCCTCGCAAGTCGCAAGCTGCGCCTCGAGGAAACTGTCACGCAGGTCCAGCTCCTCCAGACGCAGACCCGCAACGACGCCCTGATATGTCGCGTCCGCACTCACGATCTCCTCGAGACCGTCCACCAGCTCCTGCCACAGCAGTCCGGCTGCTGAGGTGAGGGCCGGCACTTCCACATCCGGGGCCGCGCACAATGCCTCGAAGATTTCGCGGTGGCGCGGATCGCGCAAATGGTCCGGTGCGACGTCACCGGCGACGCCGGCGAGCCGCGATCGATCCGCGATCAGCACCTTCAGCAGCATGCGTTCGGCCGTAAACCGGTCTGCTACGGCAGGTCGCGGGGCAGGCGCACGCGTCTGCCGGTTACGCCCCGGCTCGATCTCCGGCGGCGGCGCTTTCTCCACATCACGCTCGAGCGTCTCGCGCCGAACGCCCGTGCGTTGCGCGATGCGGGCCGTATAGATGTCGCGCAGCGCGGGATCGACCGTTGCTCGCAGCGTGGGCAGCAGCCGGTCGAGAGCACGACGGACGCCCTCGATGTCCTCGAAGAAGCCGCGCTCCTCCAGCATCTGCACTTTCCGCTCGACCACATCGATGGCCGCGTCGAGATACGGCTTCAGCGCCTCCGCCCCACCGCGCCGGGCGATCGAATCGGGATCCTCGCCGGTCGGCAATGTCACGACGAGCGGGTGCACTCCCGTCTGGAGCAGCGCATCGGCGGTGCGGAACGTGGCACGCAGGCCGGCGGCATCGCTGTCGTACAGCATCAGCGCCTTGCCCGTGTAGCGAGCCAGCAGATTCGCCTGGGCCTCCGTCATGGCAGTGCCCATGCCCGCCACCACGTTCTCGATGCCGCGCCCAGCCAGCGCGACATAGTCCATGTAGCCCTCGACCACGAGCGCGGAGCCCTCGCGTCGGATCGCGGCCTTCGACCAGTTGAGCCCGTACAGGATGCCGCCCTTGTGATAGATCGGCGTCTCCGGCGAGTTCAGATATTTGGGCGCGTTCTCGGAGCGCGACAGTAGTCGTCCGCCGAACGCGATGACGCGGCCGGACAGCTCGGCGATCGGAAAGATGAGCCGGTCCCGGAAGCGGTCGTATGGATCGTCTCCGCGTTCACTCTCCTTGATGAGACCTGCCGCGATGAGCACGTCATCCTCGATACCGTGACGGTGTGCCTCCTCGCGCAGTGTCCGCCATGCATCCGGGGCGCAGCCGATGCCGAATCGCTCGACGGCGTCGGCGTGGATGCCGCGCTCGTCGAGGTATCGGCGAGCCTTCGCGCCGGTGTCACCCTCCGCGAGCGTCCGGCGAAAGAAGTCCTGTGCGAATGCGACGGCCTCGTACAGGATGCGATGCGGCTCGTCGTGCTCCCGCTCCAGGCGCGGGTCCGGAACATCGACGCCGTACTTCGTGCCCAGCTCGCGCACGGCGTCCTGAAAGGACACACCCGCACGCTTCATGAGGAACGTGAATACATCGCCGGATTCGCCGCAGCCGAAGCACTTGTAGAATCCGCCGCGCGGCACGACGTAGAATGACGGTGTCTTCTCGTGGTGGAACGGGCAGAGCGCCCTGAAGTCCTTGCCCGCCCGCTTCAGCGGCACCTGCTCGCCGACGACCTCCACGATGTCGGCGCGCACGCGGATCTCATCGATGATCGATTCCGCGATCATTGCAGCTCCACGACGGTGACGCCCGTGCCGCCTTCACCGAGTCCGCCCGGCCTGAACGATTTCACCCGCCGATCCGTGCTCATGATCTCGGTCACGACTTCACGCAGCGCTCCCGTTCCCTTGCCGTGAATGATCCGCAGACCCGGCAGCGCCGCCTGGACCGCGGCGTCGAGAGCGGGATTCAGGCGCGCTGCGACTTCTTCCGCCCGCAGCCCTCGCAGATCCACCTCATGCGCTGCATCGAGGTCCGGCGCACTCCATGCCGCGCGCACCGGCGCCTGCTTCGCCTTCCGCGGCGCGTCGGTGAGGGTGAGCCCGGCGGCCGCCACCTGCACGCGCAGGCCGCCGACCTCGACGGTCGCCCGTTCATCGCGCAGCTCCACGACCACGCCCTGCAGGCCGCTCTCGGTAATGAGCACATGCGAGCCCTCGCGCACATCCGCGCCGCCTCCGTGCGCGCCACGGTCACTCGGCGTGCGCTCCGCCTCCCGGCGAACGCGCTGTTCCACGCGGCTGCGTGCTGCACGAGCGGCATCATCGAGTGCCGACTCGCCCGCGGCGGCGGCAGCCCGCAGCTCGTGAATCACCGTTTCGACTTCCTCGCGCGCACTCAGCAGGAGATCTCGCGCCTGCTGGCGAGCCCGCCTCTCCGCTTCCTTCTCGCGACGGTTCAGCGACTCCTCGCGTTTCTCGACGGCCTCGCGCAGGACCGCTGCGCGGCGCGCCTGATGCGCGGCATCCGCGAGCGCCTCCGTGAGTGCGCGGTCCTTTGCCTCCAGCTCCGCCAGCAGCTGTCCCGCATCGCGTTCGGACGCCGGCAGCGCGGCCTCCGCGGCCGCCAGCAGATCGGGCGGCAGGCCGAGTCGGCGAGCGATGGCCAGGCCGTAGCTGCGGCCGGGCACACCCTTCAGCAGGCGGTATGTAGGGCGCAGCTCGACCGCGTCGAACTGAAGCGAGGCGTTGACTACGCCGGGCTCCTCCGCTGCGATCCGCTTCAGCTGTCCCAGGTGGGTTGTTGCGATGGTGAGCGTGCCCCGGCGATTCAGCGTGCGCAGGATGGCGTCGGCAAGCGCACCGCCCTCGGCGGGATCGGTGCCGCTTCCCATTTCGTCGATGAGCGCGAGGGAGCGCGCGTCTGCGTGCTCGACGATCTCGCGCAGGTTCTTCAGGTGTGCGGAGAATGTGGACAGGCTCGCCTCGATCGACTGTTCGTCGCCAATGTCGGCGAACAGGTCATGGAACAGCGGCAGCTTCGTGCCCGGACCTACCGGCGGAATCACGCCGGCCTGCGCGAACGCCGAGATCAGGCCGATGGCTTTCAGCAGCACTGTCTTGCCACCGGTATTCGGTCCCGAGACGAGCAGCGTCCGCTCACCCGTGCTATCCGGGACATGCGGGTCGGCAGGCTCCATGGAGAGATCGAACGGGATCACGCCCGATGTCGTCGCCAGCAGCAGCGGGTGCCGTGCATGCACGAGTGTCAGCGCTCCCGTATCTGCGGACACATCGGGGCGGCTGCCCTGCACGTGAAGCGCATAGCGTGCCCGCGCGAACAGAGAGTCGATCCCGATGAGCGCCGCCAGCGAATCGTCTATGACATCATGGAGCGGCCGCAGCGAATCGGTGAGCTCGCGCAGGATGCGGAGTACCTCGCG
>Ga0299914_10002962_pt1 | contig 11873 bp, 13 predicted proteins | sample RVTome_10_FD_201361 | JGI IMG/M metagenome (GOLD analysis project Ga0299914, IMG submission 201361) | Soil microbial communities from uranium-contaminated site in the Upper Colorado River Basin, Wyoming, United States - RVT153D57 (version 2) ... | reverse complement strand
ATGGGGTTGAGAGGGCTGACCCAACAGCTCCATCGCCTGAACGACGTTGTTGGTTCACAGATCGCCCTGTTGCCAGACGACTTGGCGGTCCTCGACATGCTCGGTCGAGATGGCCCGATGTCACCTCGTGATGTGATTGCGGCCACTGGCATACACCCCGCAACCCTCACCGGGATCTTGGACCGACTGGAAGCGGGCGGCTGGTTGACCAGACGTCCTGACCCTGATGACCGCCGTCGGGTGATCGTCGCTGCCGAGACCAGCCGCGGGGGCGAAATGTCCAGACGTTATGCCCCCATGACCAGGGCAATCAGCGACATCTGTTCCGACTATTCAGTTGAGGAGCTCGCCAGGATCGTCGAATTCTTGGAGCGGACGACGAACGCTGGAACTCGGGTGATTTCGGAGTTGCGCGCCAAAACGTCCTAGCTCTCCTTGGGAGAGGCTGCCGAACGGCTGGCGAGTTCGCTCACGGATCGGAAGTCGAGCTCAGCCGGATTCGGCGAGCGAGAACCACCATTCGTCACCCGTTGGGATATGGGTGACCCGCAGCAGCATCCCGGTGGCATGGTCGGGCTGGACTTCATGACATATGTACGGGCGCCCGACGGTCTCTCCCGGGCCGACCGCCGTCGTCGGATCGACATAGAGGCTGTTTTCCGGGCCTACACATCCCGGTTCGTCCTCGTAAACCGTGTCACCGTTCACCATCGCAAAGCCAAGCTCGTCGCCGTAGACAATCGACGGCTCACCTCCGTTGTAATCGACGGTCAACCCGGCGACGAAGAGTTGGCTACCGTCACCTGCAGGAGAGCCACCCGTCTCAACGACGAATGCTTCGTCATCGGGTCCGACATACACCAGGGCCACAAGCCAGCCGTTGACATCGGCCACGCCACCATATGGAAGCGGCTGATTGCGGTCCATTCCCACACCCTCCAGGCCGCCCTGCGCTTCCCGGAAGTCGCCGCAGTCGTCCATATGCCAAGAGCCGTCTTCGTAGATCCATGCTTGAGGCTGCGCCTCCCGAAACAGCTCACCACTTGGCCCGTCGATGACGAGGCGGACCGTGGCTGTGCTTCCGCCGCCCTCGACGAGAACATCGGCCAACGAGAGAGCGGACATCTCAACCCCATCGAGACCCGCTCTGAAGTGTCGTGAGTCGAGGTGGCCGGTCACGGCCGCGAACCCGAGCCGGTCCCGGCATGAACCCGACAACAAGTCAAAGTAGGTCTCGTCATCTCGTGTCAGAAACGCCTCGAATTGCCTGCCGGCAGCTTCGACCAAATCCTCGGTGCTTCCCTCCCCGTCCCCTCCGGAGCCGCTGGCCTCCTCGTCTCCCGAGTTCGATGCCCCCTCCGTCGCGTCCACACCGATGTCATCCCCACCACCGCATGCGGCCAGCGTCGCCACGAGCGCGATCAAGATTGCTCGATGTCTGATTCCCATCGGGACCAGTATTCGAGGGTGCCTTAATGCCGAGTTAAGAGACTCCAGAAAAGGCCGGCGATCGGCGAGCTTGCCTTCGTGACCAAGACCCGACTTGCAAAGGAACGAGCCGGGTTGTGAACCCGGAGCCACATAGGAAGGATCCACAGTTACGTTGTCTGTCGATGGTGGAACCATCGGTCATCCGCGAGATGCTCGACGAGCTGCGTTTCGGCGAGGCTGAGAACCTCGTCGGAGACTCAGACAGCGTTTCCGACCAGGAGCTCCGGGCCGAGATCGCCCGCCGTCGCGACGAGGCGGAGAAGCGCGCCGCAGAGCTAGCCGGACAAATCATCGAGCTCGGTGAGAACGAGAGTCTCGAAGAAGTCCTTGAGTTGGCCAAGGATCCTGCCCTCGACCAGCTGCTTTCCCTGGTAGCGGAAAGCTCCCATAAACGTGCCGCGCTCTATCTGCGGGAAGCGAAGCGCTGGGCGGAAAGAAGAGTCGAGGTCAACGTGAGGCGACTCGGCGAAGCCCGTCGAGCCCTCGATGGTCTCGACCTGGATTTGGCGAGAGGTTTGATGCGCCGGATCGACGGTCGCTTTCTGTCTGATGATCACCAGGAGGAGCGCGATCAACTTCTTCTGGATATATCCGCCAGAGCGATGGAGGTGGAATCACTGGAGGAAAAGGGACGTCGAATGATCGACGAGAACCCGCCCCGCGGGGGGAGGCGTGACGGCAAGGGGTGGTGGCGGCGCCGATTCAATTGAACGATCTGCCAACCATCTCACCGTACAACCCCAGCGCGAGCTCCACCATTGCCACGAACAGTCCTTTACCCAACTCCCGCTTGAGCTGTTGGGCGTTAGGCGATCTCTATGTCGACTGTCGTGGGCACTGCACGCCTCAGCGCGTCAGAGACTGGCGAGTGCATCTCCGCCCACGCCACGATCTCACGCAACGTATCCGGTGATACACCGTCCGCCCCGATTCTGACGTGGGTCCGCGCCTGCAATGGCCCGGCTGGCAATGAATCGTCCATACCGAGGAAACCGCGATCATCCGATTCGCTGGTGACGGTGACCTCCAATGTCGACAACTCGATGCCCTCGGCGGCGGCCCTCATCGCGATTACCGTCGCATCGCAGCCGGCAACGGCTGCGCGAAGAAACCAGCCCGGCGTCGGCGCGGATCCTCCACCACCCACGCTCCTCGGCATGTCCGAAACGAGTGACTCCCCGTGTTGACCTGTGACCTCTGCCCTCAAACCTTCCACTGTTGCGGTTGCTGGCCGATCGACGTACCGCCCCTTCTCCGGCTGCTCGGTTAGAAAGTTGACAGCTCGATCGATCGACTCCCTGATTTGACCTGTGGTTCCGGGCAATTCCCCTCTTTCCTGACTTCGTGGCCAGGAATCGTACTCACCACGAGCCACCTGCACACCTGGTCGAGGCTTAGATAGTCGACTTTCACCAACGTGAAGGGATGGCGTTCCAACCTCCGAAACCCCACCCATCCCGAGGACATGCTGGGGGAGCAGTTCACACCGAACAGAACTTTCAGACTCCGGTTCTCCGGTACCGCCGGCCGGTTCTGGATCAACGACAGGATCCGTCGTCTTCTTCTACCAGAGCCAGGTTTTGCCAAGCGCGCTCGGAAGGACTTGAACCCTCAACCTCCTGATCCGTAGATCTCAAAGCGGCGACCCTAGGTGTCCATCGGAGTCCATTGAGCCTGGAACAGAGTAGTTTCGATTCCGTCTGCGTCCACGGCCGTCTATGGGAGTTCGCAGAGGTTGGCTCCCAACTTGGCTCCCACATCGATAGACCTCCACACCGCATTCAGGCTCCGGCGGTTTGATGCCGTTAACCGTCGAGATGGGGATGGCAAAGCGGCCAGGCATTGTCGTGTGAAACGAGTCGTGTGAACGAATTGCACGACGAGGAAGACCCCCTTTCGGATTGTCCTCCAGGGGGTCTCAGTCTTTCAGCCGTCCTGTTGGCGGTCTGTCAGTCCTCTTTCTCCGGGTTTCGAATGGTCCCGGAGATGCGGGACTAGATCGACTCGACTTCTTCGTTGAGCTCGATCCTCGGGGAACCAACGATGCCCGCTTCGGTCATCTTGGTCTTGAGGGTCGGGTTGTTGATGAAGGCCTTCGCCAGGTCGAGGGTATCGAATCCAGCGACAACAGTCACCATGTTTGGATCGTCAACTGAGCGGTTCACTCTCGCGAACTTGGCTCCCTCGGTTGTGGGACGGAACGTGTCGTACACGGTCTTCCACTTGGCATAGTCAGTCACTGAATGGCGGATTGCAGTTGTAATCATGAGTCCTCCTCATATCGCTGCTTGTGATGCATACTCTAACATATATTTGGAGTTCTAAATCTTTTACAGAATTCAGCCATGGGAACGGAGATCGAACTAGATTTCTGTCGGAACCTCGATGCAGCTCAGCTTGAAGCGAAAAGGCGACTACGCCGTCAGAGCCATGATCTCGGTGGGCCGCCGCTACGAGACCGGGCTTCGTCAAGCCCGTCAAATCTCCACCGAGATGCACATCCCCTACAAGACCTTGACCCTGATCCTGGCCGGACTGGTCACCGAGGGACTGCTCGTGGCGGCACACGGCCCCAAGGGTGGGTATCGCCTCGCCCGACCCCCGAATGAGATCAGTCTCCTCGACATCGTCGAAGCCGCCGAAGGACCAGCCACCTTCGACCATTGCGTCCTACGCGACGGACCTTGCGACTGGGGGGAAACCTGTCCCGTTCATGATGCCTGGGCCCGCACTCAGGAAGCTCTTATCAGAGAGCTGGCCTCGACGTCTCTCGCCGAAGTGACGGCAATCGATGCCACCATTGAAGCCGGTTCATACCAGCCGGAATCGCCACCACACAGCCGGCCCACGGAACGTCATGGCAACCGGATCTAGCCGACTCGGGTTGGACGGTTTGCAAGTGCGCAACGACGTGGTGCTACGAGCGAATAGCTCCCAAACGTCAGAAGGTTCGCGAGCCCGTCTTGCGACGAGCCCTGCATACGCAGGATTTCGTCAGCGCGCTCGGAAGGACTTGAACCCTCAACCTCCTGATCCGTAGTCAGACGCTCTATCCAATTGAGCTACGAGCGCAAGGGGAGCACACAGGATAACGGCGCCGCAGGTCGTGTCCGAAGTCGGCTGGAAGCCTGGTCTCGACCGTGGGCCGCCCGGTCAACCCCCCAGATCGGTCAGACTCGACAAGGCGCTATGTCAGAGCGATCTAAACGCCCTTTGTCAGAACGGGTTGCCTGGACAGCCGTACCACCCTTGGTCAGAGGAGTGGGACGGATCACGTGGCGTTTGGAGGTCAACGCTGACAACGGATTTCCCGAACCGCCGTTTGTCGTCGCCTCCAACCACTTCTCTTTTCTCGACGGCCTGCTCATTGGTGCTGTCTTTCACCGGAAGATTCGATTCCTCGCCCTCGTGGATCTCTTCGGCAACTACCGCTGGCTTGATTTTGCCCTCACCGCCTTCGATGTGATCCCGATCAAACGGGCTGTCGTCCCCCTCGGGCCGGTACGCACCGCACTCTCCCATTTACACGATGGTGGAGCCGTTGGTCTTTTCCCGGAAGGAACGCGTCATCAAAGGTTCGATCCACGTCGGGCCCTTCCGGGTGCGGCATGGTTGGCTGTTCGGGCGGACGTCCCATTGGTGCCGGTGGCCGTCGCCGGCACCCAGGATGTTCTCGGTGTCGACAACCGACTCCGCGCCGGACGCATCAGGGTGACGGTTGGAGAGCCGCTACATGGGGACGGCACCCGGAGGCGGGCCGTCGACGACTTGATGTTGCGTTGGGGAAACTGGGTGTCGGAGGCATTGGGGCCGGTGCCCGGCCCCAATGAGACGCTGTAGTGGCCATATATGGCCTCTACAGCATTAGGAACGCGGGGGCCCCTTACTGGAGGGAACCCTTCGCCATCTCTGAGGGGAGCGCGACTTCACCCGGTTCTTCCGCCTTGGTCCGGGCAGCTCGATCCAACTCTCGGCGCACCAGCGTTTCGTGGATCGCAATCGCTTGCACCGGAGTGATCGGTGGCAGGTCGTAGACGGCACTGACAAAGTCGAGAGTGTCGGCTCGATAGTCGTGTCCAAACGATTTGTATTCACCGGGGATCATCACCGTTGCGTTCATGACGTCGGCGACGATCTGAATGAAGGTGATCAAAGGCTCCCAACGCATGCCGTCGGGGATGTTGCGGCGATACTCGCCGTTGAGCCACGGCGGCTTCTTGACGGCCAGGCGCAGCGAAATCTGGGAAATCGGATCGTTGTCGTGGTCGACGACGACCGCTCGCAATGAGCGTCTCGACTCCTCGGACAGCTCCTGGTATTGCTCGAACCGGTCGAAGGCAGCCACAGTTCCCCGGGGTGTGAGCGGACTTCGTCCCTCCCGCATGCCGGTTCGCGACCATTTGGCGAGACCCGGGAGACCAAACCAGAGGGCATTCTCGATGCCGTAGTGATCGAACCCGGCGATGCCCTGGTGCATGATCACATCGGAGCTCGACCACGCTCCCAGACTCTCGCCAAACACCAGCACCTTTGGCTTCTCGTCGTCTCGAACACCGATAAGTCGCTGTCGTACGCCCCACAGCAACTGGCGAAACTGTGCCCGGCCCAACGACACTCCTTGTAGCTCGAGGAAAGAGGGCGCCTTGCCGTATTGGATGCAGACTGTGGCGATGTCCCCCCGGGCCAGGATTTCGGCGGTCTCGATCACGGTGTGGTTGACCCATCCTGTGCCGGTTGGTGAAACCAACAGCAGATACTTTCGATCGAAGGCGCCGAGCCGGTCCATCTCCTCGAGGGCGAGCTCCGATCTTCCTGTGGCGTAGAGGGGCTCCGACTCGACCCCGACATAGACACGAATGGGATTCAGCCCACCTGCCTCCCCCAAGGTGGCGTCAATCTGGCTGGGTGGCACCACCTCGGTGACGAAGCGACGCCCCTGCAGCCCCAGCTTCTCGAATAGAGAGATGCTGTTCGGTCCCCCTGAGACATACTCGTTGCTGGGCGGAGTGGCGAAGTTGACTTCGACCGCACCGTTGAGCCTGGAAAGTCCTTGGACGGCGAAGCCATAGAGAGCGACCGCCCCCGCCGCCCAGAACGCAACGTTGAGAACCCTGCCCACCATCATCTGGCCGGCGTCGCCGCCGAAATAATCGACGAGCGAGCGACGGGATGACATGAAACCGTCGATCAACACGTTGCCCAAGGTCCCAATCGCCATCGCGATGCTGAGGGAGCCCGGCAGCGAAGCCGGCTTGTCGTCATCGGTCCAGCGGAGGATCACGCCCTGACGTGTTTCCAGCTCCTTGGCCATTCGGGAAGCCACCAAGGCGAACCCTCCGAGTCCGGTGGCCATGGGCAGCAAAGGCCAGTCGACCTTGCGCTCGAGGTCACGTCCGATCTCGTAGATGATTCCGCCGGCGGCGGCCAGTGCAATGAGCCTTCCCGCTGATCGCAGGGCGGCTCGCGACGTCGGCTCCTCGTCGGACTCGGTGATGCCGGCGATAGCCGTTCCACCTGCCCCCATGGCCGCCCGCACTCCAAGACGCCAAACCAGCGGAGATGCAGGCGGTGCGACCTTGCGAGCGAGATGGTCTACCCCACGCCCGATCAGGTCTGCAGAAAACAACGCCAGACCGCCGGCGACTCCCTGATGAAGCGACTTCCTCGGCATGAGTGAAGGACCGAAAGAGTCAAGGAGAGCATCGGCTTTCAGAGGAGCCGCCGGGCCCCCGGTCAGCGGATTGACCCGGGCGGCCATCGCGATTCCGGCCCTTGCCATCCAATTGAGGGAGCCGTCGGACACGACGAGCAACCTAACCGACTTGTATCAGACAGCGACGACGGACCGGCGACGGGCCGCGAGCCTGGCGAAAATCGCCAAGGTCATGTTTACGGCGGCGTGGACCGCAACCGATGCCCAGATCGAACCGGTTTCGATGCGGAGCCAGACGAGAAAGGCTCCGGCGACGCTCGTGGCGACGACGGTCAGGGCGGTATGCAACGCATTGGTGCGGGGGCGATGTTGTCCCGCCTGCGCCTGATCCACGCCGGGCCCGATATGCCAGAGACCGAACAGTCCGGCTCCGATCCAGATCGCCACGTCGGCCGGATAGAGAGTCATCAATGCTGCATGGAGGACGCCCCGGAAGAACGCCTCTTCTATGAGCACGGTGAACACAGGAATACGTACGAAGATCGTCTTGAATGCATCGCCATTGCTCAACCCGGCGAGCCGGGGGTCTGCCAGCCGACTGGCCAGGTCATGATGGGAGAGCATCGAGATTCCTATGACCGTCATGAGGATCACTGCGGCCATACCCCATGCAACGGCGGTCATTGGATGGGCCCCGATTAGACCGATCTCGTCGAACCCGAAGATCACGCCGGCACCGATAGAGAGTCCCGCTCCGACCAGACCGGTCACCACAGGAGCGAAGCGCGTCCGGAGACGCGCCGGCAAGGACAGGTAGATCAGAGTTTGAAAGACCACTGCATAGACGGCAAGCGGTGCGACTACGGCCGAAAGTGTCATGGGGGAGGTTCGACCAAGGCTACCTACCGGATCGGGCTAGACGTGGGCCCACCCCCGGGAACCGTTTCCGGGGGTGGGCGGAGATGGCTGCTACCAATAGTGGGCTCTTGGCCCGAGTTGCCTCCCAAAGGCACCGAAGAGCCAAAGGATTATGCCGATGACGGCAAGGACGGCACCTATCTGATAGAGGATGCCGACATCGAGGAGGGCACCCAAAATGATCAGAATCACTCCCAGGACGATCATTGTTTTCCTTTCTGGTATTGAGCAAGATGTACCCAGCGCAAGCTGCGGCGAAACGGAGACCACCTCCTCACCATCGGGTGACATGCGGGAAATCAGATAGGCTGACGTCTTCCGCACTCGACGGATGAGACTCGACACGACAACGTGTCGTGGTTTGATTGTGCTCATGTCTGACCGGAGCGCGACATCACCAGAGTGATCCTCAGCTTGAGGGACAACCTGTTCGCCATCCCGGTTCTGGTCATTGCCGCATGTGGAGGTCTGGCGTTTCTCGCCCTTTACTTGGACGTCAAGGTCGGGGAGACCCTGAATGACTGGCCCGTCATCATCGGCACGACGGTCTCAGGGGCGCGGGCCATCGCGGCGAGTGTGGCGGGCGCCACCATCACCGTCGCCGCGATCGTCTTCTCCATCACCGCCCTCTCGACACAGATGGCCGCCAGTCAGTATTCCCCTCGAGCCCTTGGCGAATTCTTCGAAGATCCATTCCAACAAACCATCATCGGGCTGGTAGTCGGCACGTTCACCTACTCACTCCTGGTGCTCGCCTCCCTGGGCGGCGGCATCGTGGATGGCACAGCCGCTACTCCGAGTGCCTCGGTCACACTCTCGATCATCCTCGGGGTCGCATCTGCGGTGGGAATCGTCGCCTATATCAACCATTCGCTGCGCCGCATGCAGGTCGACTCTGTCGTGCAGAGAATCGCCGCTGACTCCGTGAGAGCGATCACCCGCCACCTGGACGATGACCACGAAGACACGGTTCCCGAAGGGCCCCCTGCTCACGGCGAAGCGCGAGTGATCCACGCGGACACAGGAGGCTGGGTCGTGGGAATCAACGCCGAGAAGGCACTCGAAGCACTACCCCCCGAAAGCACGGCTCGGGTCGACGTTCGTATCGGCGAGGCTGTTTCTGTCGGGGACCGCCTGATCACTCTGTGGCCCGATCCAGGACCGGAATGGGGTGGAGATGCCCGTATCCGTCGTGTCGTGGTTGCTGCGGATGAAAGGTCAGTCGACCTCGATCCCACCTTTGGCATTCGCCAACTCGTCGACATCGCTCTGAGGGCGCTGTCAATCGGTGTGAACGACCCCACGACCGCAGTCGACGTGATCCATCATCTGAAGACGCCGGTGCGCATCGTCTTGTTGTCGGAACCCCCGCGCCGGGTTTTCGCGGGCCCCGATAATCGAAAGGTGTTCCTCGCCCGCATCCCGGGACGATCCGACTACGTCCATGCCGCTTTCTCCGAGATCCGGCTCGCCGCCGCCGGGCAACCCTATGTCCTCCGAGCACTGATTGAGGTTCTCGAAGATCTCAAGATCGACCTTCGGGAGGCAGACCTCAGCGACCGCGAGGGTTCCGTGGTCGAGGAACTCGAATTGACGGTGGCGACCGCCAACTCGAGCGGGCTGCCCGAAGCTGACCTCGGACGTGTCTTTGAGCAATTTTCGGGTCGCGAGTTCGAACAGACCTAGTCGTTCTCGTGCCATCCGGGGCCGTCGCCCCCTCTTGGTGGATCAGCACTGCGGCAACTACCAGACCAACGGCTCCGATTTCGACGAGTTGTGGGATCTGGGTGAGAACGATCATGGCAATGACGACAGCAGTTGCGGGGAGAAGAGCAACGAACAGTGAGTAGGTGGCTCGAGAGAGACGCTGCATGGCCATCTGGTCGAAAACGTAGGGGAAAATCGACGAGCTGATCCCAACCCCAATCCCGGCCGCCCAAGCGACCGGATCGGTGAGCACCGTGGTGCCCTCGATGATGCCGAGAGGGGTGATGGCGACGCCGGCGATCATCATGGCCGCTGCGAGACGGTCGAGTGGGCTGATCGCGGGATCGGCGCGCGCGACGGCATGAGCCAGGACGATGTAGACGGCGAACAGACCGGCGTTGGCAAAAGCCCATCCGAAGGCGCCAGGGTCTCCCCCAACATGCACTTCGGTCAGCAAATACACACCGGCGACCGCCAGCGCCAGTGCCAGGAGGTTCCGTCGGGTTCGACTCCCTGTAAGCGCCAGGACGATTGGCCCGACGAACTCAATGGCAGCCACCGTGCCGAGAGGTAGTCGGCTGATGGCCATGTAGAACGTGTAGTTCATGACTGCGAATATCAGACCCAGGGAGATGGTCAGCCGCTGGGTTGCACCATCGGCGCGGAAGAAAGATCTCCAGGGTCGTCGCCAGGCTGCGAACAACACCGCGGCGGAGACGATGCGCAGCCAGGCGACACCACCGACCGGAACACGGGCGAAAAGGAGGACTGCGAACGAGGGCCCGAGATAATGGAAGACCGCGCTCCCCATGAACCAAAGCTGTGGTGGCACTCGCTCCACGAGACTCGCCGATGCCTTCTCACCGTTCATATGCAGGATACAGGTAAGAATCTACGATGTTCTCTATCACCTGTCAATCGTCGTTTACTGGTAAGGTGTCGACATGGAGCCATTGGCACTCGACCCTGGCGAATACACCGGCACCTACAAGCTGATCGGTGGGCGGGTGTCACTCGACTTCGTCAACACCATCAGCTGGCCAGACACTCGCCGTCAACACGACTGGCTAAACACGCCGGCCAACGTCTCGGCATGGCTCGGAGCAGTAGGTCTTGCAACGGGTCCCGTCTCTCCGGGCGACATCGCCGAGATCCAGCGAATCCGGCGGACCCTCGGCGAGGTACTCCGCCCGCTCGCCCATGGCGAGCGGCCCTCAGCGTCGGCCGTCGGCGAGTTCAATCAGCACATTGACCGGGCGCAGCAGCGGCGCTTCATCGATCCGGTCGATCTCGACTGGAAATGGAGAACCCCATCCCAGGGACACCATCTCCTCGCCCCTGTGATCCTCGATGCGGCAGACCTCATAGTCGAATCGGATCACAGCCGGCTCAGACATTGTCCGTCGTGCGATTGGATCTTCGAGGACCAATCGCGGAACGGTCGCCGCCGCTGGTGCGACATGGCCGACTGTGGAAGCCGCGCCAAGGCGCGCTCCTACTACGAGCGAACCAAGTCACAACGTTCCAGCAACGGGGTGTAAACCGGCAGGCACGCAGATGCGTGTCAGTGTTGTGAACTCGATCACTGACCATCCAGAGAGACCGAGAATCGAGCGGAGGACGGTTGCACGGGTGATCTCATTCGAGGCCTTTTATCAGCGCGAATACCGGGCCATGCTGGCGATCGCCCTCGCCATGACACCAGGCACCGCAGTCGCCGAGGACCTCGTCCAGGAGGCCTTCATCGCCGCCCACCGTCGCTGGGACCGGGTGTCCCAATACGACAACCCCAAGGCATGGGTCCGCAGGGTGCTGATCAACAGGGCAACGTCGATGAGACGACGGCTGTCCGCCGAATTTCGCGCCATCACCCGGGTGGGGCCGCCGGAGCCGGCGTCGCCGGATTTCTCTGCAGAGACATCAGGTGTCTGGAAAGAGGTGCACCGGCTTCCCCGCCGACAAAGGCAGGCGCTCGCATTGCACTACGTCGGACAGCTCTCCATGGCCGAGATCGCCGACGTCATGGGTTGCTCCCAGGGAGCCGTCAAATCACATCTCCACCGCGCCCGTGAAACCCTTCGCGGCCCGCTGGCGCAATGGAGCG
>Ga0299914_10002961_pt1 | contig 11877 bp, 7 predicted proteins | sample RVTome_10_FD_201361 | JGI IMG/M metagenome (GOLD analysis project Ga0299914, IMG submission 201361) | Soil microbial communities from uranium-contaminated site in the Upper Colorado River Basin, Wyoming, United States - RVT153D57 (version 2) ... | reverse complement strand
GATGTACGCGGGAGCAAGCGCGGTGAGCGACTGCGTGTCGTACCAGTTGTAGAAGTGCCCCCGGTATCGAGGCAGCCGCAGCAGCGTGTCCACCGTCAGCTCGAGCCGATCCAGCACGCCCGTGATGCCGAGATAGCCGAAGTCGCGTGCCGCCAGCGTGGAGAGCAGCTGCAGCCCGATGTTGGTCGGCGACGTCCGGTGCGCGATGCGCTCGCGCCGGTTCTCCTGATAGTTGTCCGGCGCCAGCCAGTGATCGGCAGGACCGACCAGCTCGTCGAAGAAGCGCCACGTCCGGCGGGCCGCCTGCCGGAACACGGCACGCTGCGCGGCTGTCAGCGCCAGGCGGCGGCGCGCCAGCGGCAGGCCGGTGGTGTAGGCCACGACCGGCGAGAGCCCCCACAGGACGAGAAAGCCGATGGCGAGCACGAGGCGCCCGGGCGCCGCCGCCGCGACGAGCACCGCGAGGATCCCCGCGAGCGCCGGAGCCGGCCACATCCTCCGGAGGACCGCTGCCGCCGTCAGCCCCTGCGCGAACCGATCCGCCGACACCCACTCGAGGAGCCGCCGCCGCGTGATCAGCATGCGGACGAGCACGCGGCCGATCGCGTCGGCCATCACCACGGCCTGGTGCGCGAGCAGCACCACCGACATCGTGGCCTGCCGCAGCCCGGTGGCCATCGCGTCGCGCTCGGCCCGCAGATGCTCGCGAAGCGGCACCCCGCTGACACGGCTGCCGAGCGACCGCCCCACCTGGATGTAGGCCGGAAACGCGAGAATCAGAACGGCGAGCGCCGTCCACACGCCGGGAGCGCCCGGGAGGAGGATCCACGTCGACAGCAGCAGCAGGAGGAGCGACGGCGCCACCAGGCTGCGCCGCAGGTTGTCGAGAATCTTCCAGCGCGAAATCGCGGAGAGCCTGTTGGGGACCGTCCGGCCCGAGGCGTCCGGCACGGTCGGCCAGAGCCAGCGCGCGATCTGCCAGTCGCCCCGCACCCAGCGGTGCTGCCGCCCCGCGAACGCCAGGTACTGCGAGGGATAGTCGTCCACGACCTCGATGTCGGTGCACAGGCCGGTGCGCGCGTAGCAGCCCTCGAACAGATCGTGGCTGAGCAGCGTGTTCTCCGGCACGCGGCCGGCGAGCGCCGCCTGGAACACGTCGACGTCATAGATCCCCTTGCCGACGTAGCTGCCCTCGTGGAACAGATCCTGGTAGATGTCGGAGACGGCCGTCGTGTACGGATCGAGGCCGACGTGGCCCGAATACATTTGTGCGAAGGTCGTGCGGCCGGCGCTCACCGCGCTCACGCTGACCCGGGGCTGCAGCACGCCGTACCCCTCGACGACGCGCCCGAGCCGCGGGTCGAACACGGGCCGGTTCAGGGGGTGTGAAGCCGTGCCCACGAGACGCCGCGCGGCGTCGATCGGCAGCTGCGTGTCGGAATCGAGCGTGATGACGTAACGCACCGACGGGAGCACCCCGAGATCCCCGTGCTGCACGACGAAGCCGGTATCCGCCGCGCCGCGCAGCAGCCGGTTGAACTCCTCGAGCTTGCCTCGCTTGCGCTCGCGCCCCATCCAGCGCCCCTCACGCGCGTTCCACTGCCGGGCGCGATGGAAGATGAAGAATCGATCGGCCCCGTACTCCGCGTTCAACTCGTCCACGCGCCGGCGGGCCGCCTCGAGCAGGGCCGCGTCTCCGGGCAGCTCGCGGCGATCGGCGTCCGGAAAGTCCGTGAGCAGGGCGAAGTGCAGGTGCGGATCCCGGTTCGCCAGGAGGCGGACCTCGAGATCGTCGGCGAGCGATTCGAGGCGCGCGATCGAGTCGAGGATCGACGGCACGACCACGAACGTGCGATCCCCGGCGGGAATGCCCTCCCGGAGATCCAGCTTCGGCAGCGCGCGGGGCGACACCATCGAGGTGAGCACGAGGTTCAGCACGTTGATGGCCAGCTCGCTCACGGGGATCAGCACCACGAGGCCCACGAGCCAGAGCTCGGCCGGCGAGGCGCCATGGCGGTGCGCGTAGGCGAGCAGGCTCGCGACACTCAGCGCCACGAAGCCCGCGATCGTCCCGAGATAGCCGAGGGCGGGATGCCGGAAGAAGAAGCGGGACCACCGCTCGTGAAACGTGGCCGGGTACGAGAGGTCCTGCTCCAGCGGCAGCCGGCCGCGCGAGATGAGATAGTAGCCGACGTGATGGGCGCGCGCGCTTCCGGGCCGGTCCCGCACGGCCTCGCGGGCCATCGCGACGGTCCGGGCGGCCACATCCTCCTCGCGCCGCTTCGCGCGCCTGGCCAGCTGCTCGACCGCATGGCGGTAGCGATCGCGCGTCCCGAAATCCATCCGGCGGTAGGCGCCCGCGGGATCGTCGCGCAGGATCCGCTCGACCAGGCTGACCTGCTCGAAGAACAGCGGCCAGTCGATCGAGGAGAGCAGCCGCATGGTCGTGATCACGTTGCCGATCGCCAGCTGGTCGGCCGCTTCCCGCTGGTGCTCGAGCCGCAACATCGACTCCGGCGAATCGCCCTGGGCGGCGAGCGCGTCGTGCAGCGCGTGCCACGCCGGCGCGGCCGTCGACGGCTGATCGCGCAGGCAGTGCAGCAGCTCGACGACGAAGGCCGGCGAGAGCCGGCCGCTCTTCGGCGCCTCCTGCTTCAGCAGCCGGCCGAGCGCGGCGGCGGGATCGGCGGGATCGTTCGCGAACAGCGCCGTCCATCGCCGCGCCCGGTCGCGTCCGCGCCGCGCCGCCACGACCTTGCCGCTCAGCCGCTGCAGCTCGTCCACGAGCGCCAGCCGGAGCATGATCGGGATCGCCCAGATCTCGCCCATCGACAGCGTCGCGACGCGCTGATAGGCGGCCGCGAAATCCACGATCGTCGACAGATCCAGGCGGCCCGCGGTGTGCGCAATCAGCTCGCGTGCGATGTCGTAGACGCGGGGATAGCCCTCCAGCGGGCCCTCGCCCAGCTTGGGCAGCTCGACGTAGTACTTCCTGGGCAGGTCCTGGCGGATCTCCCGGACCTGATCCTGCACGACGTGGTAGTTGTCGCGGAGCCAGTCCTCCGACCCGACCGACTGCCCGTCGGCGCGCGCGCCGGACGACAGGAACTGGTACTGCTCCTCCAGCCGGCGCGCGCTCTCGTCCAGCCGCGGCAGCAGCGGACGCCCGCGGACCGGCCCGGGCACGATGCGGTGCGCCTCCGCGAGGGCCACTGCCTGGGCCTGCAGGCGATCCTGACTCAGGACCTCGGTGGGACCCGGTTGCCCGGCCTGCGCGTCCGTGGCGTCGGCCGACTCTGCGAGAGGCGAGGACATACTCGAACAATACCCTACACGTGAGCTCACACGAGTCGGGCATCCCGCTCGAACGCCGACGCAACAGACGGCGCGCCCGTGCAAGGTCCTGTCATCGCGACCGCCCACCGGCCGCGCGCGGGACCCGAGGGCCGGATGAGATACGCTCTCCCCGTGCCGCTGACGCCCACGGACGGCTCGTCCGCCCGGACATCCCGGCCACACCACCGGGCGCCGCTCCGCCGGGTGCTCCGCCGCGTCCGCTCGCCGCAGCGCGGGACCGATCGCGACATCGACGTCTTCCTGCCGGCGTCCTACCCGCGCTCGCGGCGGCGATACCCGGTCGTGTACCTCCAGGACGGCCAGAATCTCGCGGACCCCGATCGGGCGTTCGCCGGGACGTGGGACCTGCCGGGGGCGATCGAAGCGCTGGCCGCACGGGGCCTCCAGGCGATCTTCGTGGGCGTGCCGAACATGGGCGAGGATCGCCTGCGCGAGTACAGCCCGTTCCACGACGCGCGCCACGGCGGCGGGGACGGGGACGCGTACCTCGCGTATCTCGAGCGGACGGTGAAGCCGCTCGTCGATCGCCGGTTCCGCACGCGGCCCGAGCGCGAGGCCACGGGGATCCTCGGCTCCTCGATGGGCGCCTTGATCAGCCTGTACGCGTTCTTCCGCGCGCCGGAGACGTTCGGCTTCGCCGGCGCGATGAGCCCGGCGCTCTGGTTCGCCGGACGCGCGCTCCTGTCCTATATAGAGAGGGATGGCGCGCCGCCCGGCCGGATCTATCTCGACGCCGGCACGGAGGAGGGGGCAGCCACCCTCCGCGACGCGCGCCGGCTCGCCAGGATCCTGGAGCGCAAGGGGTACGTTCCGGGACAGTCGCTCCACTTCGTCGAGGCCCACGCCGGCCGGCACACCGAAGGCGACTGGGCCCGCCGCCTCGTCCCGGCCCTGGCGTTCCTGCTCGGCCCGGCGGGATTGCCCACGCCTCGCGGACACCGGTAGGCCCGACCTTCCGCCTTCGCTGAAGCTTCGGCGGCCTCGCCGAAGCCCGCGATGCCCCGCCGCCGCGGGCGGAGGCGGTCAGGTCGGGCGTGATCGGAACGGCGAGACGTGGCCGCCAGCCCGCCACGCGAGGTCTCCCCGTAGTACCATCCCCGCATGAAGCAGGCACCACCGGCCGCGGTCATCATGGGCCTCGTGTTCGCCGCGGCGGGCGCCGTGCGCCTGCCTGCCCAGGAGCCTGCGGACCGGCCGCCCGCGCAGCTCCTCACCATCGACGCCGTCGCGCTCGACCGGCGCAACAATCCCGTGACGGATCTCACGAAAGACGAGGTCGAGGTCTGGATCGGCGGGTTCCGCATCCCGATCGAGGCGTTCGAGGCTGTCACCCCCGGCAGCGGCGGCGACGACGGGCGGTTGATCGTGCTGCTGCTCGACGACATGCTGCTGCCGCCGCAGCTCGTGCCGCGCGCGCGCGACGTCGCGAAGCACTTCGTCCGCCGGATGGGGCCCGACGACGAGATGGCCATCATGATGCTGAACGGCCGCGGGACGGAGAGCACCCCGGATCGCGCGAAGCTGCTCCGGACGCTCGACGCATACCACGTCGGGGCGGCCCCCGTCATGCGCCTCGACACGATCGGCGAGCACGTGCTGAAGACGGTGGACGGCATCGCGCGCGGCCTGGCCGAAGCACCCGGCCGCCGCGGCGCGATCGTGGCCATCGGCGTCTCGTGGGCGTTCGATCGGCCCATCCCGCTCCCCTCCATCGCGCGCGATCTGCGGCCGGAGTGGACGAGCGCGATGCGTGCGCTGGCACTCGCGCGGGCGAGCCTCTACGTCATCGAGCCGGCCGGCGTCGGCATGGCGCCCGCTGGCGGCGGAGAAGGCGGGTTCGCCGCCGCAACGGGCGGCCACGCGTTCCTGAACACCAACGACCTCAACGGCGCCGCGGATCGGATTCTGCGCGAGATGGGGAACTACTATCTCATCGCCGTCACCGACCCGCCGGTGCAGCAGAAAGAGGACCTGCGCGAACTCGAGGTACGGACGAGCCGGCGGGGCGTGACGATGCGGGCGCGCCAAGGCATCCCGGGCCGCTAGCCGGGCCGGTGAGTCGTGGCGGCCCGGATGGAAAATGGAAAATGGAAGATGGAAAAGCGCGCGGAGGCGCGGTTCACGTCGGCCAGCGCGCGACGCGCACGTTGACCCTCACCGCCGATCACGTCGCGAAGTACGCCGAGATCTCCGGCGACCGCAACCCGCTCCACTTCGACGAGGCGTTCGCCGCGGGGACGAAGTTCGGCCGCCTCGTCGTGCAGGGCGGCCTCACCACCGGGCTCCTGCACGCGCTCGTCGCGATGGACTTGCCGGGGCCGGGCACGGTTTTCCTCAGCCAGAACTGGAAGTTCACCGCCCCGGTCTTCATCGGCGACACCATCACCGCGGAGGCGGAGATCCGCTCTCTCCATCCGCGAAAGCCGGTCACCCAGCTCCAGGTGCGCGTCACCAACGCGCGGGGCGACACGGTGCTCGCAGGCGAGGCGTGGTGCTACACGTTCGACGGAGGCCGCTGAGACGTGCTGGCCTGATGGAAGAGGGAGAATGGCAGAGCCCGCGAACGCCGACGTCCCTGCCGTTGGACAGCCGCCGGGCAGCATGCGCGCGTCAGCATCCGCCTGACGATCCGGTGCGGACGTGAAGCCCGGCTTCCTGCTCCCCGACCCGTCCGGCATGGCGCTCGCCGATCGCGTCGCGGAGCGGGTCCGCGCGTCGCGGCCCGATCGGCGGCACTGAGCGTACTGGACAGACATGCGCCATACGGAAACAGATGCTCTGGATCGGGCCGTCCACGTGCTCCAGGAGCACGCGCACGTCTGGGCGCAGCTCCCGATCCCGCGGCGCCTCGCGCTCCTTCGGGAATGCGTCGGCGGCTGTCTCCGGACGGCGCCGGCAGTCGTCGCGGCGGGCTGCGCGGCGAAGGGACTCGACCCGGCATCCTCAGCGGCCGGCGAGGAATGGCTCGCCGGTCCCGTGCAGGTGCTGCGCAATCTCCGCCTGCTCCTCGGGAGCCTCTCGCAGATCCAGGAGGGCGGCAGCCCCGCCCTGCCCGATTCGGCCGTGCGGCGCACGCCGACCGGCGAACTGGCCGCGCGCGTGTTCCCGGCGGACGGCCTCGATCGCTTCCTGTACGGCGGCACGCGCGTGGACGTGTGGATGCAGGACGACGTGGACGAGGCGCGGCTCCGCGACACGATGGCGGCCGCCTACCGCGCGCCGCGGCCTGGAGGCGGGGTGACGCTCGTGCTGGGAGCGGGGAACGTGGCCAGCATCGCTCCGATGGACGTCCTCTCCAAGATGTTCGTCGAGAACCGGGTCGTGGTGCTCAAGATGCACCCGGTCAACGACTACCTGGGTCCGCTCCTCGAGCGCGCGTTCGAGCCGCTCATCGCCGCCGGGTTCCTGCGCGTCGTCTACGGCGGCGCGCCCGAAGGCCAGCACCTGGTGCACCACGCCTGCGTGGACGACATCCACCTCACCGGTTCGACGACCGTCCACGACCGGATCGTCTGGGGCGAGAGCCCCGAAGAGCAGGCGCTGCGACGCGCCGCGGGCACGCCGAAGATCACGAAGCGCCTCACGAGCGAGCTGGGCTGCGTCACGCCGACGATCGTCCTCCCGGCGGCGTGGTCCGGCGCGCAGCTGCAGTATCACGCGGCCAACGTGGCGACGATGGTGGCGCACAGCGCGTCGTGCACGTGCACGTCCTCGAGAGTGCTGGTGACCTGGCGCCGGTGGCCGCAGCGGCTCTCGTTCCTCGATCGGATTACCGCCATCCTGTCGAGCTATCCGGCGCGGAAGGCGTACTATCCGGGCGCCGCCGACAAGTACGCCGCGTTCCTCCGCGCGCACGCGCAGGCGCGCGCGCTGTTCGATGCGCCGCCGGAGTTCCTGGCGCCGGCGACGATCCAGGGCGTCGATCCCTCGCGGGCCGGGGACCTCGTGTTCCGCGAGGAGGCCTGGTCGCCCGTGCTGGTGGAAACCGCTCTGGACGCGAGCGACGAGGGGGAGTTCCTGGACGCGGCCGTGCGCTTCTGCAACGAGCGCGTGTCCGGCACGCTCAACGCCGGTCTGATCGCGCACCCGGATTCGCGCGCGCGGCTGGCGCGGGAATTCGATCGCGCCGTGGCCGCGCTGCGATACGGCACGGTCGCGATCAACCATTGGCCGGCGCTCGGCTTCGGGCTCGCGGTGGCCCCGTGGGGCGCGTATCCCGGGCACACGCTGGAAGACGTCGGCAGCGGCATCGGCTTCGTGCACAACACGCTGATGTTCGAGCGTCCGCTGAAGACGGTCCTGTCGGGTCCGTTCACCGCGTCGCCGACGCCGCCCTGGTTCATCACCCATCGCCGATCGCACGTCGTCGGCCGCCGCATGACCGCGTTCGAGGCGTCCCCGGCCTGGTGGCGGCTGCCGGGTGTCGCGAGCGCGGCGCTCCGGCCCGGCCGCTGAAACCTGGCGGCCGGGATGGAAAATGGTAAATGGAAGATGGTAAAGCCCGCCAAGACCACCGACATCTGGCAACTGGGAACGACCTAGCCCGACGACCGGCTCTACGAGGTGGAGCTGCGGAACCTCGAGCACTTCGGCTACGGGGTGAAGGGGTTCGTCCTCTCGATGATCGAGACCGCCATCGAGCTGACGGGCGGCCGGATCGACGGCGCCGATATCCGCGAGATCATCGACTGGGGCCGGCAGATGCTGCGAACGCCGGTCGAGCTGCTGGACGGGGTGAAGGAGGCGCTGGACGCGCTCGCGGGGAGCCATCCGCTGATCCTCCTGACCAAGGGCGATCTGCTCCACCAGGAATCCAAGCTGGCCCGCTCGGGGCTCGGGCCGCTGTTCAGGGGCATCGAGATCGTCTCGGAGAAGGACGCGCACGTCTACCGCACGGTGGTGCAGCGGTACGCGGTCCCAAGTGAACGGTTCGTGATGGTCGGCAACTCGCTGCGCTCCGACATCCTTCCCGTGCTCCAGGCCGGCGGTCACGCCGTGTTCGTGCCGTGCGAAATCAGCTGAGTGCACGAACAGGTGCCGCCCGAGGCGCTGGCCGGCGCGCAGTATCACCAGATCGCGCCCATCCGGGAGCTGCCGGATCTGCTCGAGAGCCTGGAGTAAGGGCCCGTCCGGAAATAACTGCGTCACACTTATTTCCGGACGGGCCCTTACTGCCGCGCGGCGGAGGCACGCTGCCGTGATGCTGAGGCCATGCGAGGATCGTCCAAGACACTGTCCACCCCGCCCAGCGATGGCGTCATCCGCCCGGCCGTCCGGGCCAGTATCCGAGAAGCACGACGAACGTGATCCAATGGGTGACGAGCAGCGCCGGCACCCAGAAGGCGGGGATCCAGTAGGCGGCGCCCATCCACGGGGCCGCATCGTGAATCGTCGCGAGGGCAATCGCGACGGCCAGATCCACCGAGCCTTCGACGTTGAAGATCCAGACGAGCGGCTTCGCCGCGCGTGACCCGGCAGCGAGGGCGGGAATGGCGGCCAGCGCGAGAAGCGCGGCCACGAGGTCGCCGAGCGCGGCGGGCCAGGCGAACTGTGGCGGCATCCCCTCGTGAACCACGCCCGGCGCGAGAAACATCAGACCGAGATGGCGGAAGCCGTGCAGGAGCAGAATCGGCAGCAGGACCGTCGCCGGCGGGAGTCGCGGGAGCCGCGGAACGAGATACAGCCTGGCGGCCGCCCAGAAAACGAGCGTGCTGAAAATCAGATTGACCGTGAGGATGCTCACAGGCCCCACCTCTCCAGACCACCTGCGGGGGCGGCGGATCCGGGATACCGCCTCATCGACGCAAGTGAATCGAAGGGCAGCCCCGCTTGTTCTCCGCGCGATGTGACTGCGACCGTCGACTCACCTGACGACCGCGACTACCGATTGACCGACTACCGATTGACCGACGACCGCGACCACCGACCGACCTGACGACCGCGACCACCGACTGAGCTGACGACCGCGACCACCGACCAACGACCTCCGACCGACGACCGTCAAGCTTTCCCCCCCTCCCCGTCCAGGTACTTCACGAACACCACCTCGTTGCGCTTCTCGTTGTAGAGCAGCTCGTCGACGCTCGCGCGCACCATCAGGAGGCCGAACCCGCCGGGCCGCATGCCTTTCTCCTCCCGGACCTGCATGTGCAGGATCGGATCGTCCGGCGACTGCCCGATCGCGGCGTGCGGGAGGTCGTCCAGCTGGAAGCCGGGCCCCGGATCGGCGATGCGGTAGAGGATCATGCGCCGGGCGCGCAGGTAGGAAATCCGGACCTTGCGGGACGGATCGAGCCGGCCGCCCCACTCGACGGCGTTGAGCAGCAGCTCGCGGAACGCGTAGGCGAGCGACTCCCGCAGGTCCGGCGCCAGATCCGCGTCGAGCCGCGACATGACGCCCTGCAGCCGCTCGGCGGCCTCGCGCGTGCAGGGCACGACCAGCTCCACCCACTCCGGCCGCGCGGACACCACCTCGACCGGGGTCGCCTCCGGCGAGGCGAGCGTGTCACGGACGGCCTGGACGAGCGCCTTCGAGTCCACCGGCTTGTGAACGTAGGTGAACGCCTGCTCGCGCACCGCCTTGAGCAGCGTCGCCGGCGCGTCGTCGGACGTCATCACGACCACGCGCGGGCGCGACTTGCGGCGGCGCAGGCGGGCGAGCAGATCCAGGCCGTTCATGCGCGGCATCCAGATGTCGAGCAGCAGCAGATCGACGCGCTTCCCGCGCAGCTTCTCCAGCGCCTCGATGCCGTCCTTCGCCGTGCTCGTGTCGTACCCGGCGCCGGCCAGCACCCGGCTCAGCATGTGCCGCGTGGCGCGGTCATCGTCTACGACGAGGATGCGGGGCATGACGTGATCTCCCGGGCCGCGCGCGCGGCCCTGATGGCGATGCCGGCGGGCGCGGCGTCGTGCGGCCGCCGAGGCCCGCGGCATCGAACGCCGCGCCGAGCTGACGTATCGCCTCGCGCAGCTCGGCGTACGCGCCGGCGGCGGCGGCGAACTCTCCGGCCCGTCCGTGCCGCTCGAGGGCGGCCGCGGCCTCGCGGGCGGAAGAGGCGCCCACCGCGCCGAGCGCGCCCTTGAGCGCGTGCGCCGACTCGCGGAGCGCCTCGCCGTCCCCGCGCCGGATCGCGCGGTCGATGCGCCGCAGCGCCGCGGGCGCATCGGCGCGGAAGAGCGCGGCGACCTCGGCCAGCAGGGCGCGATCGCCGCCGGCACAGGCGAGCGCGGCGGCCTCGTCGAACGTCGCCGCCGCCGCTTCCGCCGGCGGCGCCGGCACGCCGGCGGTCCCGTCGAATCCTTCCACGGTCGCGATCATGTGATCCACGTCGATCGGCTTGGCCAGATACGCGTCCATGCCGGCCGCCAGGCAGCGTTCGCGGTCCCCCGCCAGGGCGTGCGCGGTGAGCGCGACGATCGGCACGCGCCCGCCGCCGGCCGCCTCGTGCGCGCGGATCGCCGCCGTCGCCTCGAGCCCGCCCATCTCCGGCATCTGGAGGTCCATCAGCACGGCGTCGAACGTGCCGTGGGTCCCCGAGGCGATCGCCTCGACCGCGGCGCGGCCGTCGCCCACGCCGTGGACCTCGTGGCCGCGCTTTTCGAGCAGCCGCGTGACCAGTCTCAGGTTGACCGCGTTGTCCTCCGCGACGAGGATCCGCAGCCGCCGCGGCGGCACGCCGTCGGCACGCGGTTCGGCGGGGGCCTCGCGCACCCGCGCCGGGCCCGCCACCGCGGCCAGCGCATCCAGCAGATCGGAATGCTTCACGGGCTTCGTCAGGCAGGCGTTCACGCCGGTCTTCCGGCCGCGGGCCGCGTCGGCGCCGCGGCCCATCGACGTGAGCATGATGATGGGCACGGAAGCGAGCGCACGGTCCTGCCGGATGCGGCGGGCGAGCATGAAGCCGTCCACGCCGGGCATCTGGCCGTCCGAGATCACGACGTCGAACCCGGCGCGGCCCGCCGCCGCCTCGCGCAGCGCCGCCAGCGCCGCGTCCGCGTCGGCCACCGCCAGCGGCGACATCCGCCAGCTCGCGAGCATCTCCTCGAGGATGCGGCGGTTCGTCGCGTTGTCGTCCACCACGAGCACGCGCAGCCCTTCGAGCCCGGGCGGGTGCGTCGGCCTCCGGGGGACGGTCGCCTCCGGCGTGTCGAAATCCGCCGTGAAGTGAAACGTGCTGCCGCGGCCCTCCTCGCTCTCGACCCACATCCGGCCGCCCATCAGCTCCACGAGACGCCGGGCGATCGCGAGGCCGAGGCCGGTCCCACCGTAGCGCCGCGTGGTCGAGGTGTCGGCCTGCGTGAAGGCGTGGAAGATCTGCTCCTGGTGCTCGGGCGCAATGCCGATCCCGGTGTCGCTCACCGTGAAGTGCAGCGTGACGGCGCCGGGCGCCGTCATCTCGGCGGCCACGCGCAGGACCACTTCGCCGGCGCTCGTGAACTTGACGGCGTTGCCGAGCACGTTGAGGAGCACCTGCCGCAGCCGCCCCTGGTCGCCGATCAGCAGGTCCGGCACGTCGGGCG
>Ga0299914_10002960_pt1 | contig 11878 bp, 12 predicted proteins | sample RVTome_10_FD_201361 | JGI IMG/M metagenome (GOLD analysis project Ga0299914, IMG submission 201361) | Soil microbial communities from uranium-contaminated site in the Upper Colorado River Basin, Wyoming, United States - RVT153D57 (version 2) ... | reverse complement strand
AGGTCCAACAGGAGCAGCAGGACGTGATTTCGCCTATCTGGCCGGCAACAATCAACCAATGGTCAAGCTATATTAACACATTGGCTGAGATGAATGGGTTAGACCCGGATTTTGTGGCCGCTATCGTTCATGAGGAGTCGAATGGAGATGCCCAGGCAATTAGCCGGGTAGGGGCAGTGGGATTGATGGGCGTAATGCCTAGTGGGCCTGGTTTGGAATGGCGACCAGCAACGGTAGAATTAGCTGATCCGTTAACCAATTTGCGCTGGGGTGTAGCAATTATTGCCGAGATTATTCGCCAGTCGGGTGGGGATATTTTTACGGCGCTGGCAGCCTATGCTGGTGGTTGGGATCAGGTGGAAAGCCGGGTGCCGCGGGAATATGCAGCCCGTGTCTTGCATCATTACGGCCGTGCTGTTGCCGCCCGTAATCAGATTTCCCCTGAAATTGCTGACCAATGGACGATTGCCATTGAAATTCGGCACGGTCATGTGCCGGTCGAATCGTTGCTAGTTTTGGGCGATCAACCGGTGTCTGGCTTGCAGACTTATGGCGAGCACACTGTCTTTCGGGATGTGGATCAGGCTGGCCATGCCTATTTTGTGATTGGGTATGCCGTGCCGGTGGCGCTGGTTGTGCCCCTGGATCAGGTCTCTTTTGGCCCTGCGAATGCCGTTGAGGCACCTTTACAGGCACGCTTGAACCGGCTGCAAATAAAACAAGAGCAGAGTAATCCACGTATTTTGCTGGCCTGCTTGCCCAGTTTGAGCCGGCTGCGAGGACATAATAGCACGCGCTGGTTTGCCCCGTCTGATTGTCCTGTCTGGCATCGTTAGTCCGGCTTATGCCTACACCCTTTATGCACCTACAAATTGCGGAACAGATTTGTGTCGAGGCTCAGGCAGGCCATGGCCGTCTCCACGCCCTGCTGCAACGGCAGTGGCCGGCCTTTTACTTTGGCAGTGTTGCCCCTGATTACCAGGAGGTAGCGGATGTACCGCGCCGGCAGACTCATTTTTATGACCTGCCACCTGAGCCAGACAATATGGGCTATAATGCACTGTGGGATGCTTACCCGGCACTGACTGATGTGGCTAACTTAGCACCTGAACAGGCTATGTTTGTGGCTGGTTATAGTGTTCACTTGCTGTACGATGTGATCTGGCTGCGTGAGGTGGTGGATCCTTATTTTTTCCGGGCTAAAGATATGGGTGACCGTAAGCAGCGGATGTTGATTCATTTTATTTTGCTGACTTATCTGGATAAATTGGCGTTTGAATCGCTGCCAGAGACGGCCGCTCAGACGCTCGCCGCCGCCCATTCTGAGCGGTGGCTGCCATTTGCCGACAATGCCCATTTGGAGCAATGGCGGGCTTTGCTGCTGCCACAACTACAACCAGGGGCGATGTCTAGCACCGTGGCGGTTTATGCCAGGCGGTTGGGAATGAGTCCGGCTGAGTTTGCTGCCAGTCTGGAAGATCCTGACTGGATGGAAGCCCATGTGTTTGATAGGCTGCCAGTTGCTGAGATACAGGGGATTTTACAGGCGGCTCTTCCCCGAAGTATGGACTTACTGCTTGATTATTTCCAACTGGCTTAAATTTGCGGGTTCTCTGATAAATTGTGGGGGTAGGGGCAGTGCCTTGGGCCTGCCCAAATGGGCGACCACAAGGGGACACCCCTACAACCACACAAAACCCCGGTAATTTTTTGCCGATGTATGACTATGACATCCATCCATCGTTCTCCCATCCGCCAGAGTGTCCAGGCCCGCTTTGGTGAGCTTGCTTTTGAAGGGCCGAAGGGCACTACTCTGGAAGCGTTTATTCAAGCGGCCGACCCGACCGTAAGCGGTCGTATTGTCGCCGCGCTCAAAAATGGCAAATTGCGTGAACTCTCCCATCCGCTGCTGTATGATGCTGATATTGTGCCGGTAACGACGGCCGATTCCGATGGCACCCGCATTTACCGCCGCTCCCTCTCCTTTTTGCTCATCGCTGCGGCTGCCGAATTGTGGCCACAGCGCACCTTTACTATTCATCACTCCATGCCCTTTGGTGGCTACTACTGCGAATATGACACAGCCCACCCTTTGGGTGACGACGAATTGGATCAACTTCGCCAGCATATGAAGGCTCTGGTGGCCGCCAATTTGCCGATTCGCCAGGTACGTGTGCCGCTTAATGAAGCCCTGGAACTGTTCCGTAAGAGTGGTGACCGGGAAAAGATGGATCTCTTTGCCAGGCGGCGTAAGGATTATCTGACACTCTATGAATTGAACAAGGTGCATGATTATTTTCATGGCTTTATGGTGCCCAGCACGGGCTATCTGGATGTCTTTGAATTGCGGCATTATCACAATGGCTTCATCTTGCAGTTCCCACGCCGCCACCAGCCGGGGATTTTGCAGCCTTTTGAAGATGAACCAATCCTGGTAAAGGTTTTTCAAGAGTACAAGGATTGGCTGGGGGTGATTGGCGTGCCCAGTGTGGCTTCGATGAATAATGCTCTGGGTAACGGCCGTATCCAGGAAGTGATCCTTGTCGCCGAAGCCTTGCACCAGCAGCAGTTGGCCGACATCGGTCATGATATTCAGCGGCGCCGACCTCAGGTGAAGTTGATTCTGATCTCAGGGCCAACGTCGGCGGGTAAGACGACTTTTAGCAAACGGCTGGCGATCCAGTTGATGGCTCGAGGGATTACGCCGATTACTGTTGGTATGGATAATTACTTTGTTAATCGTGAAGAGACGCCCCGTGATGAGACGGGTGATTATGATTATGAAGCTTTGCAGGCTGTTAATGTAACCCTGTTCCGTGCTCATTTGCAGGCGCTGTTGGCGGGCCAGGCGATCGTTCAGCCTGTGTATAATTTCTTTACGGGGCAGAGCACCTGGGGCGAGGAACTACGTATCGGGCCTGATCAGGTGATTATTATCGAAGGGATTCATGGTCTCAATCCGGCCTTGGTAGAGGGATTGCCGCCGGAATCGCTGTATCGTATCTTTATCTCGGCCTTCACCCAGTTGAATTTGGACAAGCACAACCGGGTGCCGACGACGGATACGCGGCTGCTGCGGCGGATTGTGCGCGATGCGGCTCATCGGGGGTATACGGCGGCGGACACTATCGGCCGCTGGTCTAGTGTGCGGCGCGGCGAAAAACGCCACATCTTCCCCCATCAAAACAATGCTAACGTCTTCTTTAATTCGGCCCTAGTCTATGAACTATCTGTCCTGAAAACCCTGGCCTATCCTTTGCTGCTGCAGGTGGAACCGGGTACTCCCCAGCGTGTGGAAGCCAACCGGCTGATGGCTTTCTTGCAATGGTTCGACCCCGTGCCCAACGAAGACCTCCAATACATCGCCGGTGATTCTATCCTACGCGAATTCATTGGCGGCTCTATCTTGCGTGATTATGAGCCCTGGCAGCAGTGAGAGCTAGGAGTTGGAGTTGAAGGATAGGGGCAGACGAACCTGAAATACTGTCTTGCCAGGGTGGGACATAACCGAAATCTCGCCGTGATGTTTCTGCACAATGCTGTGACTAATATTTAGCCCGAGACCAGTGCCTTTGCCGGGTGGTTTCGTTGTAAAAAATGGGTCGTAAATTTTGGCTAAACTGGTGGGGGGAATACCAGGACCGTTATCCTCAATTTCGACTACGACTTGCTTATTCTCTTGCCAAGTGCGAATGCTAATGTTTCCCTGACCATTTAGGGCATCGGCGGCGTTGTCAATGATGTTTGTCCACACTTGATTTAATTCGCTGCCATAAGCCGTAATCTTGGGCAAATGTGATGCATAATCTCTCTTGATGGTAATATCCGGCTGCAATTTCCGATGCAGGATAGCCAGGGTGTTATCTAGGCCCTTATGAATGTCCACATCTTGTATGGGTGCCTGGTCGAGAAAGACATAGGATTTCATCATGCTCACAATTTCGGCAACGCGGTTGGCTCCCTGGGCGATTTCGCTGAGAAGCAGTTGGGCGGTGCTGGTTGCCTCTAACCATCGGAAGAGTACAGGTAATTGATCAGATGTAAAAAGTTCAGCCAATTCGCCAAGTTGGGTGGTTGTGAATTCCAATGTGACGAGAGTGGGGGCCAATTCCCAGCCATTGGTAATGGCTTGTTCCTCTAACCAGGCTTCCACTTCCTCCTCACGATCACTACGTATCAAGGCGTTCAAAATGGGTGGTCTGAGGGCGTTTTGTTGCACTTGGGACGAGAGAGCGGCTATTCGGGCTTGCTGTGTAGGGGATAAATGCAGGCGATCTAGAGCGGTGTAGGCTTGCTCTGAGTCGTTGAGGGTGGCTTGTAGTTGGTGGGCACCTCGTAAAACGGCCGTTACCGGATTATTCAATTCATGGGCTATACCAGCCGTGAGCGTGCCGAGCTGCGCCAATTTTTCATTATGACGCACCAACGCTTCCATTCCCCGCCAGCGGCGTGTGAGTGTGTGGAGCATCATTTTGGCAGCACCAGGACTCAGACTAAGGAGTTCGTAAACCTGGTTCTGATTCAGAGTAAGCAGGCAAGAGTCACGGCTTGTACGTACAGTAGCCAGGCGAGTAGATTCTTCCAGCAGGGCCATTTCGCCAATCACAGTGCCGGGTTCGGCTTTTAAGTCAATGAATATTTCATTGCCGTCGACATTTTTTACAATTTCCAGTTCACCTTCGTAGAGAATATAGGCACTGTCGGCCAGGCTGCCTTCGCTAAACAAGATTTGTCCCGCTGGCAAGCGAACTTCGCCGACCATCTGGCACAGGCGGGCCAAGTCTTCATAGGGTAGATCAGCAAAGAGGGGAATTTTTTGTAAAAAATCCTCATACATGGTGTTATTGCCAGGGGTCAGAAACTGAGTAATTGCATGAGGATATTATAGGGTGTGCTGAATGGCAATGTCAATTTCGTAAACAATTTGTTAACGAATTTTTGTATTATGTAAACTATTAACAAGATATTAACAAAAATGGCTACTTTCTCTTTGTGAAACAAAGTACAATGCCAAGGCTCATCCCTACCTCTCAGGTAATTGTTCTTTATGTAGAGAGACTATGAAGAAATTAAGAAGCGCTGTGACCCTGCCTGCCTGTCATTGGCAGTTTGGGCTATGTCTCGCTTTGGGACTGTTGAGCCTGCTTTTGATGGCCTGTGGTGCATCAGAGGCAACGGCCGATTCTGGCTCCCCAAGCGAACAAAAAGCTATTCAGAACAAAGGCTCTGATACGATTGTTAACATTGCCCTGGCCTGGGCTGAAGCTTACCGGGAGGTGGCTCCTGATGTTTCTATCGCCGTTACGGGCGGCGGTTCCGGCACGGGTATCGCTGCGCTCATCAACGGCACGGTAGATATTGCTAATGCCTCCCGCTCCATGACAGAGAGTGAAATTGAAGATGCCCGGGCCAATGGTTTTGAACCCGTGGAGCATGTTGTGGCTATTGATGCTCTGGCGATTATCCTTCATCCCAATAACCCCATCAGCCATTTGACCATTGATCAACTGGCTGACATTTACACGGGGCGCATTACTAATTGGCAAGAAGTCGGCGGCAATGATGCGTTTATTGTCCTGCTCTCCCGTGAGACCAATTCCGGGACGCATGTCTACTTTTTAGAAGAAGTTGTCCGCAAAGGTGATGGTGATAACCCGGACATTTTCGCGCCGCAAACGCTGCTTATGCCTTCCTCTGTGGGCATTACCAGCGAGCTACGGCGCAATCCTAACGCTATTGGCTACGACGGCCTGGGCTATGTGGACCCGGAACATGAAAAGATTGTGGCGGTGGCTCCTGATGCCGATAGTCCTTATGTTTTGCCGACAGTGGAAACAGCCTCGGCCGGCACTTATCCCCTCGCCCGGGACCTGTTCATGTACACGAGTGGCGAACCGGAAGGGGTAATTATTGACTATCTTAACTGGATATTAAGCCCGGCCGGACAGACTATCGTAGGCGAATTGGGCTTTGTGCCGTTGAGCGATTGAGTAATTGGGTAATTGGGTAATTGGGTAATTGGGTAGTTACTGAATCTTGGAAAAAATCTATGACAGATGTGATTATGCCGGAAGAGAAGGTGGCTAACAGCCGCAACTGGCGGGAGATGATTATCGAATCGCTCGTTCAAATTGCGGGCGTTTCGGCTATTGTGATCATCGCTTTGATCTTTTTCTTTTTGGTGCGGGAAGGCTTCCCCACCTTTGGGCAAGTGTCAATTAGCGATCTTTTTAGCCGTCGTTGGTATCCTATTGAAGATTTATTTGGACTGCTGCCGCTTCTGGTTGGCTCTTTTTTAGTGACGATTGGGGCGGTATTGATGGCGGTGCCTTTGGGCCTGGCGACGGCCGTTTACTTGGGCGAAATCGCCCCCACCTGGCAGCGTGAAATTCTCAAACCTCTCATCGAAGTGCTGGCGGGAATCCCTTCTATTGTTCTGGGTTTTCTGGGCTGGGTGGCTCTGGCGCCACTGATTCAAAATATGGGCGCACCCAGCGGCCTGACGGCCTTCACTGGCTCACTCATCCTGGCCTATATGGCTCTGCCGACTATTATCAGCATCACCGAAGACGCGCTCTATGCCGTGCCCAAGGAGTATCGTGATGGTGCCCTGGCTATCGGGGCAACACAGTGGCAGACCATCTGGCGGGTGGTGCTGCCGGCGGCTCGCTCCGGCATTGTCATTGCAATCATGCTGGGTGTTGGCCGGGCCATTGGTGAAACAATGGCCGTCATGCTTGTCACGGGTAATGCCGCCAATATTCCTGAATTGGGCCTGTCGGCCTTTTTCCAACCTGTGCGGACGATGACAGCCACTATCGCCGCCGAGATGGGGGAGGTGGCTCAGGGCAGTTTGCATTACAACGTGCTGTTTAGTATTGGCATTGTTTTATTTGTTATTACCTTTTTGATTAATTCTCTGGCCAGCCGCCTGGTCGGTGGCGGGGGTCGCCGTCAGCGGGGAGGGCAGTTATGAGCCGGCAGCAGTCACAGCGTCTGGCAACTGTCCTTATTACAGTCGTGGCTGTTCTGGTCATTCTGCCGATTTTCCTAGTCATCCTGTTTGTTATTCTCAACGGCCTGAGTACCATGAGTTGGGAGTTCATCAGCCAGCCGCCGCGTAATGGGATGCGTGACGGGGGTGTGTTTCCGGCTATTTTGGGCACGATCTTCTTGACGTTGGGCACGGCCGTAGCGGCCATCCCCCTGGGAATTGGTGCCGCTATTTACCTGGCCGAGTATGCCGGCGATAATCGCTTCACTCGTCTGATTCGCCTGGCCATCGTCAACCTGGCCGGCATCCCCTCTATCGTCTACGGGCTGTTCGGTCTTGGGGCCTTCGTCCTCTTCCTCAACTTCGGCACTTCCATTTTGGCTGGCTCTCTCACCTTAGGCTTAATGACCCTGCCTGTGGTCATCAGTACGGCCGAGGAAGCTATTCTGACGGTACCCCAGGTGTTTCGTACTGTCAGCCTCAGCCTGGGTGCGACCCGCTGGCAAACCATCCGCCATCAAGTGCTGCCCCACGCTCTACCGGGTATTATCACCGGTATTATTCTGGGCCTGGGCCGGGCGGCGGGCGAGACGGCTCCCATTCTCTTTACGGTGGCTGCCTTTTATCTGCCGGAACTGCCCAGATCTATTTTCGATCAGTCAATGGCCTTGCCTTATCATCTATTCGTCATTGCTACCCAGGTGCCGGGGATGCCGCTCAGCGTCCAATATGGTACGGCGCTGGTTCTTCTCTTAATTGTCCTGTCGCTCACCCTGGTGGCCACTGGCATCCGCACCATCATGCGGCGGCGGCGGGAATGGTAGAAGGGTGTCAAGTGTTTAGGTGTCAAGTGTCAAGCGAACTCACTTGATACGTGATACATCACCTTTATGAATAAAGTATCCATCCAAAACCTCACTTTTACTTACTCTGATGGCACGGCGGCTTTGCGGGGGATTAATTTGGATGTGCGGCTGAATGAGTTATTTGTCCTCTTTGGCCCTTCGCGCAGTGGCAAGACAACCTTGCTGCGGCTGCTGAATCGCCTATCTGACTTGTCAGAAGGGGCACAGCGGCAGGGGACGATTTTGTTTAACGGCCGTGACATCTTCAGCCGGGGTACCGATATCTTCGGTCTGCGCCGCCGCATCAGCATGGTCTTCGCTGTGCCTACCCCTCTGCCGGGCAGCATTTACGATAACCTGGTCTACGGCCTCAAGATGGCCGGCATGCAGCAGAAAGCGACTCTGGACGAACGTGTACAAAAGTCACTGCGCCAGGCTGCTTTGTGGGATGAGGTCAAAGACCGGCTGCACACTTCCGCCTTTGCCCTCTCCGGAGGACAAAAGCAGCGGCTCTGCCTGGCCCGCAGCCTGGCCCTAGAGCCGGAAGTCATTTTGCTGGACAATCCTACCTCTGGCCTCGACCCGATTTCCACGGCCATCGTAGAACAATCTCTCTACGCATTGAAGCAGCAGTACACGATCATTATGGTACCCCACAGCGTGCAGCAGGCGGCACGTGTGGCTGATCGGGCTGCTTTTATGCTTGATGGCGAAGTGGTCGAGGTTGGTGAGCAGGAGAGGTTGTTTATCCGGCCTCAGGACCGGCGCACAGAAGATTATGTGACCGGTCGTTTTGGCTAAAGGTAAGCGTTTAGACCCGAAGGGTTTGTTTAGGGTAGGGTGGCTTCTGATATATAAAACCCTTCGGGTCTTTGTGGTAATATGGCAAAGTTACAAACGAGAGCGTGATGCAAAACAAGATAGATGTAAATCATTTCGACTTCTTCTACGGCGATTTTCAAGCCCTTATTGACTTGAACATACCCATCCGGGAGAAACAGATTACGGCCCTGATTGGGCCATCGGGCTGTGGCAAATCTACCTTTTTGCGCTCATTGAACCGGATGAATGATACGATCGCCGGGGTTAGAGCTGAGGGGGAGGTGCTGCTGGATGGCAAGAATGTATATGATGCTGATGTAGATGTGGTGGAGCTGCGCCAGCGTATTGGGATGGTTTTCCAACGGCCGAATCCCTTTCCCCAAAGTATTTATAACAACGTTGCTTTTGGTCCGCGGGTGTTGGGCCTGGCCAAAAATGGCAACCTGGACGAGATCGTGGCCCAAAGCTTGCAGCAGGCGGCTCTGTGGGAGGATGTTAAAGATAGGCTGCACAGCCCGGCTCTGGCATTGAATCCGGGGCAGCAGCAGCGGTTGTGTATTGCCCGCACTATTGCTGTAAAACCAGAGGTTATTTTGATGGATGAGCCTTGCTCGGCCTTAGACCCTGTGGCTACCTTGAAGGTCGAAGATTTGATGGGCCAGTTGGCCAGGGATTACACGATTGTGATCGTCACGCACAATATGCAGCAGGCATCACGGGCTTCGGATTGGACGGGCTTTTTCTGGTTGGGGCGATTGGTGGAGTTTGGGCCAACGGCCGATCTCTTTACCAATCCCAGTGAGGAATTAACCGAGTCTTACATTACGGGAAGACAAGGGTAAACCAGTAATCAGTGGTCAGTCACTGATCACTGTTTACTGATTACTGAGTACTGGTTACTGGGATAGAAACGACTACTGTTACCCCCTCCCTATCTTCACTTTCCACCAGCAGCGAACCGCCTAACTGTTCCACTCGCTCCCGCATGGCTGTCAGGCCAAAACCGCCTTGCCAATTGGAATCGGCTCCGTTGAGGCCCACCCCATTATCTTGCACATCCAGCATCACGCAGTCGCCCATGTAGGAGAGGGTGACGGTGGCTTCGCTGGCCTGGGCGTGTTTGTGGATGTTGGCCAGGCCAGCCAGTAGCATGACCGCTACCACCACTGTTAGCGAGCCGATGTTCCAACTATTGCCATACCACAAATCTTGAATGAGGTTGACGACGTGGGTGAGCGGCAGCCAATTGCCAAAGCGTTGGATATTTTGCAGTAAACAGTAATCGGTATTCAGAGGGATTGCTCACTGATTACTGAATACTGACCACTGATTACTTTCTTATGCACGAATCTCTCGCCCTGTCAGTGCTAAAAACACATCTTCCAAATCGGCGCGTTCCACGTCCAAATCTTCGGGGTAAAGGTTGTGTTGGGCCAGATGGGCGGCCACACGGGCTAGCAGTGCGTCACTGCCATGTACGGTGATGTGCTGGCCGCGCTGCTCCACGCCGGTTACGCCATCAAGCTGGCGCAAACCAGCAGCCTGAAAGCCGTTATGATTGGTAAAGCGAACTCGCACCCCAGATTGCAGGCTGCGAATGAGGGCTTGAGGGGTGTCGCAGGCGGCAATACGGCCGTTCTCCACAATCGCCACTCTATCTGCCAAGGCCTCCGCTTCATCCATGAAGTGTGTTACCAGCACGACTGTCTTGCCTTGGTCGCGGATGGCACGCACTGCATCCCAGGTGGCTCGCCGCGCCTGCGGATCAAGTCCCGTCGTCAGCTCATCCAAAAAGACAAGCTCTGGGTCATTGAGCAAAGCCAGCGCAATAAACAAGCGCTGTTGCTGCCCGCCGGACAGCTTGTCAAAGTAGGTATTACGTTTTTCCGTCAGCCCCCACTGTTCGATGAGGCTTGGCCAGGGAACTGTTTTGTCGTAAAACGAGGCGTACAAATCGAGTGCCTCCCACACCTTGAGGTTTTGTGGCAGTGCCGCTTGCTGCAATTGGATGCCGATACGCTGCTTCAGAGCAGCGCCATCCTTTTGCGGATCAAGCCCCAGCACCTGCACTGTGCCACTATCCGGCTGGCGTAATCCCATAATAGATTCGACACTGGTTGTTTTGCCTGCCCCATTGGGGCCCACAATGCAGAATATTTCACCCTGCTCAACGCTTAAAGATATATCGTGTACAGCCACATGATCGCCGTACCGTTTGTGCAAATTTTGGACTTCAATTACGTGTGTCATTTTTCAAGAAGTGGTCAGTAATCGGTAATCAGTAACCAGTAAAGAACGCACTTCACTGATTACTGCCCACTGGATACTGATTACTATTAGTTTCGGCTGCCTAACAGCGCTGAGATACCGCCAATGATGAAGAATACGGGCCATAGCGCACTCCAACTGAGGTTGAAGAGGAAGATGGAGATGACAAAGGCCATCGAGATGCCACCGATGATGAGTCCTGTGGGAATACGGCCGTTCACCTGATACTGATTCCACATGCCTGCCAACAGGCCACTGAAGGGGATGAACATAAACAGCGCCCACCAATTATCAAACGAGAATCCAGTCAAATTCCTTAACAGCAGCACGGTACCTACCGTTATAATTACTACGCCCACAATCCAGTTTGGCTGGATACCACCTTGCTTTTCATCACCATTTAATTCAGAAAATTTATCGTTCATTTTGTCGCTCCTTGTGTTTGATTAAGTTGTGTATAGGATAGCGTTTTGAGGAACGACAGTAACCAATCCCCTGGTTGAACTCCACACAACAAGGGGTGGATTCCCCACTCCACCAACCAGCAGGTGTTTATCAACCGTTTGGTTGATTGACATAATGTTTACAGGTGCAATTAGTTTGCCAACGGCCGTCCTACAGCAGCAGCTAGCCGCCAGCCAACAACTACTGGCCGATAGGCACTTTATTTTTGCCTCACCTCACCGAGTCCACCTTCCAAATAGAGCGTTTTGCTCCCTTGCTGCCCCACTGTCCCCGCGACGTACAAGTTCGCTTCCTCCGCGCCGCCGGGGCCATCGCCGATATGGCCGGGATACCCGATGACGCTGACTTTGTTTACCGCGAGCGTGCTTTGCGTTTAGCACAGCAGCTTGAGGATCGCGATCTGATCTGTTTATGTCTGGATGCCTATGGCTCTTCGGCCAACCGGCGCGGCGCGTTTGACCGGGCGGAGCCACTGCTGCGGCAG
>Ga0299914_10002958_pt1 | contig 11882 bp, 12 predicted proteins | sample RVTome_10_FD_201361 | JGI IMG/M metagenome (GOLD analysis project Ga0299914, IMG submission 201361) | Soil microbial communities from uranium-contaminated site in the Upper Colorado River Basin, Wyoming, United States - RVT153D57 (version 2) ... | reverse complement strand
AGCAGGTCGCCGCACGCGAACGGGATGCCGGACACGAGGCCGAACAGCCGATCCGGGTGGCCGCAGCCGCTCCATCGGCGCCGATGCCGACCGCAGCTTCGGACCCGGCAGCGGGCCTGCCCGCGGTCGCATCCGTCGATCCCGAGCCGGCCGAACCGTCTGGGCCGCCCCCGACCAGGCAGGCGGCGGCGTCGCCGGAGGCCTCGCAGGCCCCGCCGCCACCCCCGCCCGTTTCACCGCCGCCGCCACCCGCACCCGCACCCGCGCCGCCGCCGCCCCCGTCGCCGGCGCCCCCGCCGAACGCGTCCGCAGCTCAGCGCGCGATCGACTACGCACGGGCGCAACTCGGCAAGCCGTACCGATGGGGGGCCGCGGGCCCCGACGCGTTCGACTGCTCGGGGCTGACAATGCGAGCGTGGCAGCGGGGCGGCACGTACCTACCGCACTGGAGCGTCGCACAGGCCCGCGCGGTCACCAGGGTGTCGTACGCGAAGCTCCTCCCGGGTGACCTGATCTTCTGGTCCGACAACGGCCAGGCATCCGGCACCTACCACGTCGGGCTCTACATCGGCAGCGGCAGGATGATCCACGCCCCACGCCCGGGGAAGGTCGTCGAGATCCAGTCGGTCTTCTACTGGCGCACGCCCTCGTTCTACGGCCGCGTCTGATCGACCGCTGGCCGCAGCCGCCGCGCAAGCTGTCAGGGTGAACCCGGCGACGACCAGCGGAAAGCACGCGGCTGGGCCGGACAACGCGGCCGGTGGCTCAATGGGAGTAGTACCCGGTGTCGCGGGCACGCTGGTACGACCGCTCGATCTCGGCTTCCGCCTCGACCCGGGTAGCCCACGTCGCACCCTCCACCGACTTGCCGGGCTCGAGTTCCTTGTAGACCTCGAAGAAGTGCTGGATCTCCATCCGCTCGAACTCAGGGATGTCGTACAGATCGTTCAACAGCGTCTTGCGGACGTCAGCCGCCGGCACGCACATCACCTTGTCGTCGCCGCCGGCCTCGTCCTTCATGCGGAACATGCCCAGTGCCCGGCAGCGGATCAGGCAGCCGGGAAAGGTCGGCTCCTCGATGAGCACGAGCGCGTCGAGCGGGTCACCGTCCTCGCCGAGTGTCCGTTCGATGAATCCGTAGTCGGCGGGGTAGCGGGTCGAGGTGAACAACCGCCGATCGAGTTTGATGCGGCCGGTCTCGTGATCGAGCTCGTACTTGTTCCGGCTGCCCGCCGGGATCTCGATGGTGACGTCGAACTCCACGATGCCTCCTGCTCACGACTGACGCGAGTGTCCCGTACCGTGACCGTTCGTGTCTCGTCGTGTGGCCGCCCTGCTCGCCGCGTTGGCCGTGGTGCTGGGTGCCGGAATCGCGACGGTGCTGGTCACCGGTGTCGTCGACCTGAGCCCGCAGGCCGAGTCCACACCCGAGCCGTCGGCGAGCGAGACACCCAGCCCGGAGCCGGTGCCGACCGTGCTGCCGGCGGCGGCGTCGACCCCGATGGCCGGGTCCGTCGATATTGCCGATGCCCTGGGACCGGCCCTGGCGGCCGGCGCGCTGGGTGAGCGCGTCGGCGTCTCCGTCGTCGACCTCGACACCGGCGCGACCGCGTACGAGAGCGGTCCGGACGCGCTGATCCCGGCGAGCACCCTGAAGATCCTCACGGCGGCCGCCGCGTTGGACGTGATGGATGCCGACCACCGCTTCACCACCCGGGCGGTCGAGGGCACGGAGCCCGGCCAGATCGTTCTCGTCGGCGGCGGCGACCCGACACTGACGGCCGACGATCAGCCTGCGCCGGGAAGGACGCAGCTGTCGGTCCTGGCCCAGGCTACGGCCGCCGCCCTCCAGGCTGCCGGAACGACGAGCGTCCGCCTGCTCGTGGACGACACTCTGTTCACCGGGCCGGCCGTGGACCCCGACTGGCAGTCCACGTACGTACGGTCGGGCGTCGTCGGTCCCGTCAGCGCCCTGGCTGTGGATGGTGGACGGCAGACCCCCGATACCGATCGCCGCTCGGCCGACCCCGCGTTGGCCGCTGCGGCTGCCTTCGCCGTCATGCTGGCGTCGAACGGCATCGACGTTTCCTCCGAGCCCGTGCGCGGCCATGCCGGGGCCGGCGCGACCGTACTCGCCGCCGCCCGATCGGCACCGCTGTCCGACATCGTGGAGCACATGCTCGCCGTCAGCGACAACGACGAAGCAGAGGTGCTGGCCCGTCACCTCGCGCGGGCAGCGGGTCGTCCGGCCACGTCCGAATCGGGAGAGCAGGCGATCATCCAGGCTCTGACCGGACTCGGCGTCGACGTGGTGGGCCTGGCGGTTCTCGACGGCAGTGGCCTGGCGAGGGGTAGCGCCGTGCCCCCAGAGGTGTTGACTGCGACTCTCCGCGTGGCCGGTGGTTCCACGCACCCGCACCTGCGCCCGGTGTTGACCGGCCTTCCCGTGGCCGGATTCACCGGCACCCTGGACGAGCGGTTCGACTCTCCGGCGGCGACGGATGGGGTGGGCCTGATCCGCGCGAAGACGGGGTCGTTGACCGGCGTCAGCTCGCTGGCAGGCACCGTCGTGGCACGTGATGGCACGGCGTACGCATTCGCGATGATGGCCGACGACGTTCCCAACGCCGTGGCGGCACGGTCGGCGCTGGACGACGCGGCCGCAGCCTTGGCCCGCTGCGGGTGCGCCGCACCTGCCCCGAGCCCCTGAACCGGGCGCTCACGTAGCGTGAGGGCATGACGTCGTACGAACCGGCAGACATCGTCGACTGGGATCTCGCGGTCGCGACCGCCCGCCGGCTGGCCAAGCCGGGCCCGGTCGTGAGCATCGAGGAGGCCCGTGGGGTGGTGACCGACCTCAAGGCCTTCGCCGGCGAGGCGACGGCACACGTGCGGTCGTTCACCGGGCTCGACGGCTCGCCCGCTCCGGCACCCGTGGTCGTCGTCGACCGGGGAGGTTGGGTACAGGCCAACGCCGACGGGATGCGCCAGATCATCGCGCCGCTCGCCGACAAGCTCCGCGAGCGGCGAACCGGAACGGGGCTGCTCGAGCAGGTCGGGCCCAAGGTGACCGGAGTCGAGACGGGTGCCCTGCTGGCGTTCCTGTCCGCAAAGGTGCTCGGGCAGTTCGACCCGTTCTGGTCCGACGGTTCCGACTCCGCCGGACGGCTGTTGCTCGTGGCGCCCAACGTCGTCCACGTCGAGCGGGAGCTGAAGGTGGACGCGCGCGACTTTCGGATGTGGGTATGTCTCCACGAGGAGACTCACCGGGTGCAGTTCACGGCGGTGCCCTGGCTGCGCGACCACCTGCGCAGCGAGATCGAGTCCTTCGTCGGTGCCACCGAGGTCGACCCGGCCGTCTTGATGTCACGGCTGCGCGACGTGGCGAGGTCGGTGATCGAGAGCGCGCAGGGCGGTCAAGGCGGGCCGTCGGTGCTCGACCTCGTGCAGTCACCGGAGCAGAAGGTCGTGATCGACCGCGTGACCGCGGTGATGTCGCTGCTCGAAGGGCACGCGGACGTCGTCATGGACGGCGTGGGACCCGACGTCGTGCCAAGCGTGGCGACCATCCGCGAGAAGTTCCAGCGCCGGCGCGCCGGCGCGGGCGGCCTCGACCGCACGCTGCGCAGACTGCTCGGCCTGGAGGCGAAGATGCGCCAGTACCGGGACGGCGCGAAATTCGTCAACGGCGTCGTGGAGCGCGTCGGGATGACGGGCTTCAACCGGGTCTGGGAGTCCGCGGAGACGCTGCCCGGCCTGGACGAGATCACCGACCCGGTCGCCTGGGTACGGCGCGTCCACGGTCAGGCGGCCCTTCCGCAATGAGCCCATCGATCCGTACCCCGGCTCCTGCGGATTGACCCAGCATGTCGGCGGCCCATGTGGCGGTGCGGCGCGCAGTTCGAGAGGGTCTCCGCGACATTCCGATCGACCGTCTCGTGCTCGTGGCGTGCTCGGGGGGTTCCGACTCGCTGGCGTTGGCGTCGGCCCTGTCGCACGTCGCTGCGCGGGACCGCCGGCGTGCCGGCGCCGTAACGGTCGACCACGGGCTCCAGCCCGGCTCCGCCGAACGCGCTCGCGATCTCGCCGCCACGCTGGTCGTGATGGGGTTCGACCCGGTCGAGGTCGTCCACGTCAGGGTCGACGGCAGCGAAGGTCCCGAGGGAAACGCGCGGCGTGCGCGGTATGCGGCACTCGGGGGTGCGGCGGAGCGGCACGCAGTGCCGGCCGTCCTGCTCGGGCAAACCCGCGACGACCAGGCCGAGACGGTCCTGCTCGGGCTCGCCCGCGGATCCGGGGCACGGTCTCTCGCCGGCATGGCACCCGTCGCGGGGGTGTACCGGCGACCGCTGCTGGACCTGCCGCGCGCCACGGTTCGCGCTGCGGTTCCCGAGGAATTGACCCCGTGGGACGACCCCCACAACGCGGATCCGGCCTATGCCCGGGCTCGTACCCGGGTCCGGGTGCTGCCCGTTCTCGAAGCAGAGCTCGGGCCTGGTGTCGGTGCCGCCCTGGCGCGAACGGCAGACCTGCTCCGCGCCGACGCCGACGCCCTGGACGAATGGGCGGAGCGTGCCCTGACCGAATGCGTGATCGTTGAACCGTTGCTGGGGCCATCCGCCCAGCAACGGTTCAACGATCATGAGCCAGGTCGGGCAGAGGGCCTCGACGCACGCCGCGTGGCGGCATATCCCACTGCGGTTCGCCGACGAGTCCTCCGCACCGCGGCGATCGCCGCGGGCTGCCCGCCGTCAGACCTGACGGCGGCGCATGTCGCCGCGGTGGACGCCCTGGTGACCCGCTGGAAAGGTCAAAAGGGTGTCGACCTTCCGGGAAGCCTTCGGGCCACTCGATCAGGAAGCGCGCTGCGCATTGCATCAGCGACCTGAAACGACGCCGGGGCGGCGTGTGGCAGGCTGCGGACGTGGATGCCGAGCACATGAGTGCCGACCTCGACAAGATCCTCCTGTCCGAGTCCGACATCCAGCGCCGAATCAGCGAGATGGCGGCGGACATCGAGCGCGACTACGAGGGCCGTGACCTGCTCCTGGTCGGAGTGCTCAAGGGCGCCGTCATGGTCATGGCAGACCTGTCCAGAGCATTGAGCCGCCACGTCGAAACCGACTGGATGGCGGTGTCGTCGTACGGCTCGGGCACCAAGTCCAGCGGTGTCGTGCGCATCCTCAAGGACCTCGACGCCGACCTCACCGATCGGAACGTCCTGGTCGTCGAGGACATCATCGACACCGGACTGACGCTGTCGTGGCTGGTGTCCAACCTGCGCTCGCGCGGGCCTGCGTCGGTCGAGGTCTGCACTCTCCTGCGCAAGCCCGAGGCCGCGAAGACCGCCGTGGACGTGCGGTACGTCGGGTTCGACATCCCCAACGAGTTCGTGGTGGGCTACGGCCTCGACTACGGCGAGCGCTACCGCAATCTGCGGGTCGTCGCCACGCTCGCGCCGCACGTGTACACCTGACATGTCGCCGGGAACACCGGGCCCACCTGCGACGTTGCCCATTTGTCAGCTTCTGGTGCGCGTGGGCGCGCCGGGCTGGCCCGGTGTACCGTCGGGTGACCGACATTTCCGGCGGGCCGGCCGCCGGACACCCCCGTTCACCGGGTGTTCCGACAGGCAGGAGGAACGGGGCCGACCGGCTCCCCATCATGGACGCTAAGCGACTGCTTCGAGGCCCACTGTTCTGGGTCCTCATCTTCGTGTTCGCCGCGATCGTGCTCACGCGGATGCTCGACTCCGGTGGCGGGTTCGAACGCGTCGACACGGCCAAGGTCGTCTCCGAGATCGACGCCGGGAACGTCAAGTCCGCGAAGATCATCGGTGGTGAGACCCAGGAGATCCAGCTCACACTCAAGAACGACGAGCGGATCAGTGCGCAGTACGTCGAAGGTCAGGGCATCGAACTGCAGCACGACCTGCAGGAGCAGCAGGACGCCGGCACCCTCACCGAGGGCTACGACGTCGAGGTCCCGCAGGCCAGCGTGCTGTGGAGCCTGCTCGGTGCGCTGCTGCCGTTCATCCTGCTGGCGGCGTTGATCTGGTTCTTCATGACCCAGATGCAAGGCGGCGGCAGCCGGGTCATGAACTTCGGCAAGTCTCGCGCCAAGCTGCAGAGCAAGGACACCCCGAAGACGACCTTCGCCGACGTCGCCGGCGTCGCCGAGGCGATCGAGGAGCTCCAGGAGATCAAGGAGTTCCTGCAGGAACCGGCCAAGTTTCAGGCCGTCGGCGCGAAGATCCCCAAGGGTGTGCTGCTGTATGGGGCACCCGGCACCGGAAAGACCCTTCTGGCCCGCGCCGTGGCCGGCGAGGCCGGCGTCCCGTTCTACACGATCTCGGGCTCCGACTTCGTCGAGATGTTCGTCGGCGTCGGTGCCTCTCGGGTCCGCGACCTGTTCAAGGAGGCCAAGGAGAACGCCCCGGCGATCGTCTTCGTCGACGAGATCGACGCCGTCGGACGCCACCGCGGCGCCGGTCTGGGCGGTGGCCACGACGAGCGCGAGCAGACGCTGAACCAGCTGCTGGTCGAGATGGACGGCTTCGACATCAAGACCAACGTCATCCTCATCGCGGCCACCAACCGGCCGGACATCCTCGACCCGGCGCTGCTGCGCCCGGGCCGCTTCGACCGGCAGATCGCCGTCGAGCCGCCCGACCTCGAGGGCCGGCACCAGATCCTGCAGGTCCACGCCCGCGGCAAGCCGCTTGGCGACGACGTCGACCTGCTCGCGGTCGCTCGCCGCACGCCGGGCTTCACCGGTGCCGACCTGGCCAACGTCCTCAACGAGGCCGCACTGCTCACCGCGCGGACGGACGGCAAGATCGTCGGTGCGCGCGCCATGGACGAGGCCATCGACCGCGTCGTCGCCGGACCGCAGAAGCGGTCCCGGTTGATGAACGACAAGGAGAAGAAGATCACCGCCTACCACGAGGGCGGGCACGCCCTGGTGGCCGCGGCGCTCCATCACACCGACCCGGTGCACAAGGTGACGATCCTGCCGCGCGGTGGCGCGCTCGGGTACACGATGGTTCTCCCCGACGAGGACAAGTACTCCACGACGCGCAACGAGATCCTCGACCAGCTCGCCTACATGATGGGCGGACGCGCCGCTGAGGAGCTCGTCTTCCACGACCCGACGACCGGTGCGGCCAACGACATCGACAAGGCCACAACGCTGGCGCGCCGCATGGTGACGCAGTACGGCATGACCGAGCGCCTGGGAGCGGTCAAGTTCGGCACCGATCGGGCCGAGCCCTTCCTCGGCCGCGACATGGGTCACGAGCGCGACTACTCCGAGGAGGTCGCAGGCCAGGTCGACGAGGAGGTCCGGCACCTGATCGAGACCGCGCACCAGGAGGCGTTCGACATCCTGGTGGAGAACCGTGACGTCCTCGACAACCTCGTCACGGCTCTGCTCGAGCGCGAGACGCTGAACAAGGAAGAGGTGGCCGAGGTGTTCGCGCCGGTACGCAAGCGTGACCGCCGGCCGGCCTGGACCGGGTCGGCTACCCGAAAGCCGTCCGAGCGAGGGCCGGTCGACGCGCCGGTCAAGGCCATCGAGGCTGTATCTCCCAACGGCGACGTCCGGCCACACGTCCCGGTGGAGGAGCCGGTGCCTCAGGGCGCCGAGCGGGCCGACAGGAGCTAGGCCACGGTGGTAGCCGAGCCCGATCTCGCACGTATCACGGCAGAACCGTTCGACCACGCGCGGGTCGAGGCCGCCGTTCGGGAGCTCCTCGTCGCGATCGGCGAGGACCCGTCACGGGAGGGTCTGCGCGAGACCCCCGCGCGGTTCGCACGCGCGTACGAGGAGATGTTCCGTGGCCTGCACCAGGATCCAGCCGAGGTCCTGACGACGACGTTCGAGGCCGGCCACGACGAGATGGTCCTGGTCAAGGACATCGAGGTGGCATCCACCTGCGAGCATCACCTCGTGCCGTTCTACGGATTCGCGCACATCGGCTACATCCCCGGTGCCGAAGGCCGGATCACCGGGCTGTCGAAGCTCGCCCGCCTGGTCGACGTGTTCGCCAAGCGCCCGCAGGTGCAGGAGCGGCTGACCACCCAGGTGGCCGACTCGCTGTGCCGTCTGCTCCAGCCGGCCGGTGTCATCGTCGTGGTCGAGGCGGAGCACCTGTGCATGACCATGCGCGGCGTGCGGAAACCAGGCGCCAAGACGCTGACCAGCGCGGTGCGCGGCCAGCTGCGCAACCCCGCCACGCGCGCCGAGGCGATGAGCCTGATCCTCGGCCGCTGAGCCTGCGGTCCGCCGCAAGCCAAGCGGGGACCGTGGTGTTTCCTTGATCGACTGGTCACATCTGGCACGAAACGCTCAGGCGTGTTGGGCCAGATGCGTCCAGCCTGCAGGGCCACGGTCGCGTCCACAGGTGAGCTGCGCCACCTGGTGCAGTGCACAGCTGGGCTAAGGCACCTGGCCTGGCTGCCCTGGCCCGGACAGCCTCTCCACGATGTTGCCCTTACCGGACCGCCTCGTGCGCGGAGCGCACTCCCGGTCGTCCCTGCGGGCAGCGCACGTGAGCGTGCGCGAGTTGAGCGGCGGGCTGTGGAGGCGGCCCTACCACGGTCGCTACGCCTGGTCTGCCACGGACGAGGCGAGTCCTGCGCAGCGGATCGCTGAGGCGGCGAGCGTCCTTCCCCCCGGTGGGGCGCTCAGCGGATGGGCAGCGGCGTACTCGCAGGGTGTGACCGATCTGGACGGTAGACGCTGGGACGGTTCTGCGCTGCCTGTGCTCATGGCGCTGCCGTACGAGCGGCGAGTCCGGCGCCGCGGCACAGCCACGATCCGCGCTCCGCTGGCCGACGCCGATCTCGTCGAGATCGGCGGGGTGGTCATGACGTCACCGGTTCGGAGCTGCTTCGACGAGATGCGCTGTTCCGGCCTCGAGGACGCCGTCGTGGCCATCGACGCAGTGCTCCGGGCCCAGATCGCCGATATGGGCTCGATCGACGAGTACGTCGCCGAGCATCGGGCCTGGAAGGGAGTCCCGATCGCTCGCCGAGCGGTCTTGCTCGCCGATGAGCGTGCGCGATCATGCCCGGAGAGCCGGTTGCGGGTGCTCTGGGTGGTCGAGGCCGGCATCGCTCGGCCAGCGGTCAACGTGCCTGTCTACGGCCCTTCTGGTCTCATGCTCGGCATTCCCGACGTGCTGGACCTCGAGACCGGCCTCGTAGGCGAGTACGACGGAGCTGATCACCGGGCTTTGCGGCGGCATACCGACGACAACGCGCGTGAGGAGCGGCTGGAAGCGCATGGGCTGACGGTCGTGCGGATGACGTCGATCGACCTGATGTACCGCCGACAGCGGACGATCGCGCGGGTGCGGGACGGATACCGACGGGCGCTCGGACGCGACCGCCGGTGGGATCGCTGGACGATCGAGCCTCCTGAGACCCCATGGCCCATGGAGTACTGAGCCTCCCTACAGACTGGACGCACCTGTCACGACGCGCCCGGGCGTGTCGTGCCGTGCGCGTCCAGTCGATCATTGCGGGTGGCCGCGTAGGCTCGTTCAGGTGGCGGCTGCCTCCGGACCCGGTCGACCGGCGGCCTACGTGGCTGGTCTGCCGACGCCCGGGCGGTGCCTGGTCATGGGTGTCGTCAACGTCACGCCAGACTCCTTCTCCGACGGGGGCCGGTGGTTCGAGCCTGATGACGCCGTGACCCAGGGCCTGCGGCTGGCCGCGCAGGGAGCCGACCTGGTCGACGTGGGGGGCGAGTCGACCCGGCCCGGCGCGCAGCGTCCCACCGAGGAGGAGGAGCTGCGCAGGGTGCTCCCGGTCGTGCGCGATCTGGCGGCCGCCGGAGTCATTGTCTCGATCGACACCATGCGGGCCGATGTCGCAGCCCGGGCCCTCGATCACGGCGCGAGCATGGTCAACGACGTGTCCGGTGGTCAGGCCGACCCCAGCATGCTCCGGGTCGTGGCCGATGCCGGCGTCCCCGTCGTCCTCATGCACTGGCGCGGACACTCCGCCCACATGCAGGAGTCGGCGGAGTACGGCGACGTCGTGGACGACGTCCGCCGCGAACTGCTGCCCCGGCTCGACCAGGCCATCGAGGCAGGTGTCTCGCGCGATCGCATCGCGCTCGATCCGGGGCTCGGCTTCGCCAAGACCGGCGACCACAACTGGACGCTGCTCGCCCGTCTGCACGAGATCGTCGAGCTCGGGTACCCCGTTCTCGTCGCTGCGTCCCGCAAGGCGTTCCTCGGTCGCCTGCTGGCCGATCCGACGACGGGCGAAGACCGCCCACCGGACGGCCGCGACGCGGCGACGGCGGTCCTGTCCAGCCTGATCGCGCTGGCCGGTGCCTGGTGCGTGCGGGTGCACGAGGTTCCGGGTTCCCTGGACGCCGTCAGGCTCGCCGCACGCTGGGGAGACGAGGCAACGGGGAGAGCCACGTGACGGACGACCGGGGATCGGCGCAGGCGGACGTCCTCACTGCGAACGCCGCGTTCTACGAGGCCGTCGAACGCGGGGACATCGACGCGCTCGATGGACTGTGGGTGGAGGACGCGGCCGTCTGCGTCCACCCGGGGCTGGCGCCGATCCACGGCCACAAGGCCGTCATGCGCTCCTGGGCCGCTGTGCTGGCCGCGACGCCCTATCTCCAGTTCGTCCTCACCGACGTGGTGGCCGAGACCCATGACGGAGTGGCGGTCGTCACCTGCACGGAGAACCTGCTCTCGGCGGCCGACGGCATGCCCGACACGGTGTTCGCGGGCGGACATGCGGTTGCCACGAACGTGTTCCGCCGCGACGGTGACAGGTGGCGACTCTGGGTCCATCACGCTTCCGGCGTGCAACGTCGCGACGGCTGACGGACCGAGCAGCCGTCGGGGTCCGGGGTGGAGCTAGGGTCGGTCCCGTGCCCGACCGAATCGCGTTGCGCGGCCTGACCGCGCGGGGACGCCATGGCTGGTTCGCCCACGAGCGGGAGAACGGCCAGGAGTTCACCGTCGACGTCGTCCTCGGCGTCGACACGCGGCCGGCGGCCGCAAGCGACGATCTTGCCGACACCATCGATTACGGCAGCCTTGCCGAGCGAGTCGCGGACGTCGTCGCGGGGGAACCGGTCCGGCTGGTCGAGACCCTCGCCCAGCGCATCGCCGACCTCTGCCTGGACGACATGCGGGTCGAGGACGTCGAGGTGACCGTGCACAAGCCGGAAGCACCGGTGCCGGTGCCCTTCGGCGACGTGACCGTGACCATCCGGAGGGCCCGCTCGTGACCAATGCTCCGAACCCGAACATCGTCGACGCCGACACCCTGACCGGCGACCTGCGCCCGCTACGGCGCGCCGCGCTCGCCCTCGGAAGCAACCTCGGCGACCGGCTCGACTACCTGCAGGCCGCCGTGGATGCTCTCACCGACTCGCCCGAGATCCACCCGGTCGCCGTGTCCGCCGTCTACGAGACCGAACCGATCGGTGGCCCGGCCGAGCAACCGGCGTTCCTCAATGCCGTCCTGGTGGTCGACACGACGCTCTCCCCGCGCTCCCTGATGGAGCGGTGCAAGGCCGCCGAGGACGCGTTCGGCCGTACTCGCGAGGTGCCGAAGGGCCCCCGCACCCTCGACGTCGACGTCCTGGCGGTCGGTGAGGGCGTGGTCGACGACGACGACCTCAAGGTGCCACACCCGCGCCTGCACGAGCGGGCGTTCGTTCTGGTGCCTTGGGGCGAGGTCGACCCCGACTTCGCCGTCCCAGGCCACGGTCGGGTCGCAGATCTGCGTGACAACGTCGCCGACGGCGGCGTCACACGTGTCGACGACGCCGTGCTCGAACTTCCGGACTGAACCGGGCACCGTGCGTCCCACGCGTGTGAGCACGCTCGTCTGGGTGGC
>Ga0299914_10002956_pt1 | contig 11885 bp, 11 predicted proteins | sample RVTome_10_FD_201361 | JGI IMG/M metagenome (GOLD analysis project Ga0299914, IMG submission 201361) | Soil microbial communities from uranium-contaminated site in the Upper Colorado River Basin, Wyoming, United States - RVT153D57 (version 2) ... | reverse complement strand
TGGAAGTCGAGCTCCTCCTCCACCTCCCGCCGGGGACCCGGCGGGACCAGCGGCTCGCGACCCTCGGACCGGGACACGGCCGGATCAGGCCGGCGCGAGCAGGACGCGCGACACGGCGCCCGAGAAGCGGCGCCACTGCTCGGTCTCGCGCTCGAGCTCGCGGTGCCCGCGGCGGCTGAGGCGGTACGTCTTCACGCGCCGCCCGAGCTCCGACATCCCCCATTTCGCCTCGATCCAGCCGCGCCGCTCGAGCCGGTACAGGGCCGGGTAGAGCGAGCCGTCCTCGATCGCCAGCACGCCGTCCGTCTCCGTCTCGAGCCAGCGCGCGATCGCGTACCCGTGCAGCGGCCCGGACGCGAGCGTCTTGAGGATCAGCGGCTCGAGCGTCCCGCGCAGGTACTCCGAGCTGCGTGTGGCCATGCCCTCGCCCCCTATCACTAGACTGTCTATGTATCCTCGCGCGCCGATACCAAGGCTGTCAAGGGGTCGGGGGCCGGCCTGTCGAAATCGGTCGCCGTTGGACGACCATCGGGTGGAGGGGTAACCGGCATCCGGTCCCGTGCGGGGGATCCCGAAAGGCCACGGCGGACATCTCGACTGCCGGCCGCCCGGGAACGAGAGCGACAAGCCGCGAGAGAGGAGTTGGAGCATGCGTTGTCTGGTTCAGGTGCGGGCCGACGAGTCCACGGAGCGGGGCGACCTGCCCTCGGAAGAGCTGATCGCGGCGATGATGACGTTCAACGAGGATCTGGTCGAGGCCGGCGTGCTGGTGGCCGGCGAGGGGCTCAAGCCGAGCTCCGAGGGGGCCCGGGTCACGTTCCGCGGGCAGGACCGGGTCGTGAGGGACGGTCCGTTCCCGGAGACGAAGGAGCTCATCGCCGGCTTCTGGATCTGGGAGGTGAAGTCGCTCGAGGAGGCGATCGAGTGGGTGAAGAAGTGCCCGAACCCGCTCGAGGGCGAGTCGGTGATCGAGATCCGGCCGTTCGTCGAGGCCGACGATTTCGGCGAGGCGTTCACGCCCGAGCTGCGCGAGCGCGAGGAGCGGCTCCGGGCAAAGGTCGAGTCGCGTTAGCGCCATGCACGTTGTCGCGCAGGACGACCTGCCGTTCACCGGATATCCATCTGAACGAGCGCTTCATCCGGGAGAACCTGGATTGACGTCCAGAGCGGACAGGCGCAGGGAGAGTACCCCTCCTTGCCACTCCTAACATATGGCGCCCCGCGGGGCTTGCGGCCAGAGCCGGGTCGTCCCGTAGAGTCGCTCGCCGAGGCCAGACCCTCTGGCCGAGGCCAGAACCTCCAGGAATGGGAGGAGCGACATGCGGGCGTTGTTGTCGACACACGGGTCGAGCGGGGACGTGGCGATGACCGAGCATGCGGTGGTGATCGCCGGAGCAGGCCCGACCGGGCTGATGTTGGCGGGCGAGCTGGCGTTGGCGGGCGTCGTCGTCACCATCGTCGAGCGGCGCGCCGGCCAGGACCTCGCCGGAGCGCGCGCAGGCGGCCTGCACTCACGCACCATCGAGGTCCTCGATCAGCGTGGAATCGCCGATCGGTTCCTCTCGGAGGGACAGGTGGCTCAGGTCGCGGCCTACCTGCCCGGCATGCCTCTGGACATCAGCGACTTTCCCACCCGGCACAACTACGGGCTCGGGCTGTGGCAGAACCACATCGAGCGCATCCTGGCCGGCTGGGTCCACGAGCTGGGGGTGCCGATCCGCTACGGCAGTGAGGTGACCGGTTTCGCGCAGGACGACACCGGCGTCGACGTCGAGCTGTCCGACGGCCAGTCGCTGCGGGCGCAGTATCTCGTCGGGTGCGACGGAGGACGCAGCCTGGTCCGTAAAGCAGCCGGCATCGAGTTCCCCGGGTGGGATCCGACAACCAGCGCCCTGCTCGCCGAGGTCGAGATGACCGAGGAGCCGGAATTGGGCATTCGCCGCACTCCCTCGGGCATGCACGCCCTCGGCAAGGTCGAGTACGAGATCAAAGACGGCGAGGTCGTCTACAAGCCAGGGGGGACGGTCGGGGTCATGCTGACCGAGTCGCACGTCGGCACGAGCGAGCCCACCCTGCGCGACCTCAGCGAGGGCCTCATCGCCGTATACGGGACCGACTACGGGATCCACAGTCCCACCTTGATCACCAGGTTCACCGACATGACGCGGCAGGCCGCGGCCTACCGCGACCGACGGGTCCTGCTGGCCGGCGACGCGGCGCACGTGCATTCCCCGGTGGGGGGACAGGGCCTCAACACCGGTGTGCAGGATGCGGTGAACCTCGGATGGAAGCTGGCCCAGGTGGTCCACCGGACAGCGCCGGAAAGCCTGCTGGATACCTACCATGCCGAGCGCCACCCGGTCGCGGCCCGCGTGCTGCGCAACACGATGGCGCAAGTCGCGCTCATGCGCGCCGACGATCGCATCGAGGCGTTGCGCGACACCGTGTCCGAGCTGCTGAGCATGGACGAGCCGCGTAAACGATTCGCCGCGATGATGTCTGGTCTGGACATTCACTACGATCTCGGCGGGGGACACCCGCTGCTCGGACGCCGCGTGCCCGATCTCGACCTGGTCACCGCCAACGTTCGGCTGCGGGTCTTCACGCTGCTGCACACTGCCCGGCCAGTGCTACTCAACCTCGGCGAGCCCGGCGGCTTCGACATCGCTCCATGGGCAGATCGCGTTCAGTTGATCGACGCCGAATACGCGGGTCCGTGGGAGCTTCCGGCCATCGGGACGGTCACTGCTCCCACCGGCGTCCTGGTTCGGCCCGACGGACATGTGGCCTGGGTGGGAGATCAAACCCAGGTGGGGCTCGTTGACGCGCTAACCGCCTGGTTCGGGCTGCCTACCGCGGCGTAGGCTTTCAAGATCGTCCTCTCAGTGACACGGCCTGGCCGTCGAATGTCCCCACCGGATCACCGGCGCCCGTTTCCGAGTTTCGAGGTCCGGATCCGACCGGCGTCCGGCGTCGGCGCGCCCGACATTCCGGCCGGGAACCACATCGGGTTCTACCCGACGCCGCGCGGCATCGAGGAGTTCAAGGACGAGCTGCACGGCTACAGGGGGTGAAGGGCTCGGTCCAGTTCCCGCTCGGCCAGCCGCTGCCGGCGAACCTCATCCGGCGGATCGTACGGTTCCGTGTCGAGGAGGCCGTGGGAGCATCGCCGCGATAGCGCGCTTCGGCGGCGCGCCCGCGGGCTGTTCCGGCTCTTCCCTGAAGGACACCTTGTGCGCATGTCGACGCCAGATACCCACGACCGTCTGGACGACCTGCGGATCGACCGATCCGACGACGAGCCCGCCGAGCGCCGCTGGGCGCGCTGGTTCACGCCGCTCGCCTTCGCGATCGTCCTGGTGGTCATCGCCGCGTGGTGGACCTTCGGCCGCGACCGCGGTCCCGTGGTCGAGGTCACGGCGCCCGTCGAGGTGGCCGGGGGGAGCGGCGCGATCTCCGTCCTCGACGCGTCCGGCTACGTGGTCGCGCGGCGGCAGGCCACGGTGTCCTCGAAGATCACCGGTCAGGTCGCGGAGGTGCTGATCGAGGAGGGCATGGAGGTGGAGGAAGACCAGATCCTCGCGCGCCTCGACGACTCGAACGCGCGGCGCACGCTCCAGCTCTCCGAGGCGCGGCTCGCCGCGGCGCGCAGTCGGGTGGGGGAGATCGAGGTGCTGCTCAGGAAGGCCGAGCTCGACCTCGAGCGCTCCCGCGGCCTCAGGGCGGCCGACGCGGAGAGCCAGGCGAACTTGGACGCGGCGCTCGCGGCGCGGGATGGGTTCGTGGCGCGTCTCGAGATCGCGCGTGACGAGATCGGGGTCGCCGAGGGCCAGGTGGCGCTCGACCGGCAGGGCCTCGAAGACACGCGGATCCGGGCGCCCTTCGACGGCGTCGCCGTGACCAAGAACGCGCAGCCGGGGGAGATGATCTCTCCGGTCTCGGCCGGGGGCGGGTTCACGCGCACGGGGATCACCACGATCGTCGACATGCAATCGCTCGAGATCGAGGTGGATGTGAACGAGGCCTACATCCAGCGCGTGCGCCCCGGTCAGCGGGTCACGGCCACGCTGGACGCGTACCCGGGCTGGCAGATTCCGGCGCACGTCATCACCATCGTGCCCGCCGCGGACCGGCAGAAGGCGACCGTGCGAGTCCGGATCGGGTTCGACGAGCTGGGCGACCCGAGGATCCTGCCGGACATGGGCGTGAAGGTCGCCTTCCGGGGCGATGAGACCGGGGGGGCGGCCGCTTCCACCGCGCTCCTGATCCCCGAATCCGCGGTGCGTCGAGAGGGAGACGCCTCGACCGTCTACCTCGTGCGGGACGGGGTCGTGGAGCGGCGGGCGGTCGCCGTGGGCGCCGCATCGGGAGACCGGGTCGAGGTGCTCTCGGGGCTGCGCCCCAGCGACCGCGTGGTGCTGGATCCGCCCGCGGGCCTCGAGGACGGAGATCGCGTACGCGTGACCGAGGAGCGAGAGGATGGATGACGCGCTGGTCCAGGTCCGGGACGTCCACAAGGTCTACGAGCGGGGCTCGGAGACGATCGACGTACTGAAGGGCCTCGACCTGGACGTGGAGGAGGGCGAGTTCCTCGCGCTCATGGGCCCCTCGGGCTCCGGCAAGACGACGCTCCTCAATCTTCTCGGCGGTCTCGACAAGCCCACCTCCGGCCGCGTCGTCGTCGCGGGCACGGACCTGGGGACGGCCTCGAGCCGCGAGCTCGCGCGCTGGCGGGCGCGGCACGTGGGGTTCGTGTTCCAGTTCTACAACCTGCTTCCCGTGCTCACCGCGGAGCGGAACGTGGAGCTCCCGCTGCTCCTCACGAAGCTTTCGCGCGCCGAGCGCCGGAAGCACGTGGCCACCGCCCTCGAGCTCGTGGGGCTCACGGACCGCGCCGACCACTATCCGCGCGAGCTGTCGGGGGGTCAGGAACAGCGCGTGGGGATCGCCCGCGCCGTCGTGAACGACCCGACCCTCCTCCTGTGCGACGAGCCCACCGGCGACCTCGACCGCGACACGGCCGAGGAGATCCTGGGCCTGCTCGTGGCGCTCAACGAGCGCTACGGAAAGACCGTCATCATGGTCACGCACGACCCGCTCGCGGCCGAGCGCGCGAAGCGCGTGCTCCACCTCGACAAGGGCGCGCTCGTGGAGGCCGCGACCGCATGAAGTTCCTCCACCTGCTGTGGCGGAACCTGCTGCGCCGGAAGGTGCGCACGCTGTTCACGTTCCTGTCGATCGTGGTCGCGTTCTTCCTGTTCGGTCTGCTCGTGGCCATCCGTCACGGGTTCGACTACGGCGTCCAGATCGCGGGCGAGAGCCGCCTCCTCACCATCCACCGCGTGTCCATCATCCAGCTCCTCCCCGTCCGCTATCTGAACCAGATCCGGAGCGTCCCGGGGGTGGGAGGTGTCACGCACTCCACGTGGTTCGGCGGCGTCTACCAGGACCCGCGGAACTTCTTCGCCCAGATGGCCGTCGAGCCGGAGCCGTATCTCGCGATCCACCCCGAGTACGTGCTCTCGCCGGACGAGAAGGAGCGCTGGCTCGCGACCCGCGCGGGGGCGGTGGCGGGACGGAAGCTGGCGGAGCGCTTCGACTGGCAGGTGGGTGATCGGATTCCCATTCAGCCCACGTCCTGGCGGCCCGCCCAGGGCCCGGAGGCGTACGAGTTCGAGCTCGTGGGCATCTACGAGGGCGCGACCCAGAACATCGACGAGACCGCGTTCTTCTTCCGGCACGACTATCTGATGGAGCGTGTGGGCGACATCGGGCAGGTCGGATGGTACACGGTCGAGATCGAAGATCCGAGCCGCGCGGACGAGGTGGCGCAGGCCATCGACGCCCAGTTCGCGAACTCCGCTTTCGAGACGAAGACCACGACGGAGCGCGCGTTCATGCGCTCCTTCGCCGAGCAGGTGGGGAACACCGGCGCGATCCTCATGGGCATCATCGGGGTCGTCTTCTTCGTGATCCTGCTCATCGCCGGGAACACGATGGCGCAGTCCGTCCGCGAGCGGACCAACGAGCTCGGCGTGCTCAAGACCGTGGGCTTCACAAACCGCGGGGTGCTGGCGCTGGTGCTGGCCGAGGCGGTGCTGCTCGCCGGGGCGGGCGGAGTCGTGGGGCTGGCGCTCTGCCTGCTCGTGATTCCGGGACTCGAGCCGCTCCTCGCCGCGTTCCTGCCCGTGTTCTACGTGCCGCCGATGGCGATCGCGATCGGGATCGGGCTCGCGATCCTCCTCGGTCTCGCGAGCGGCGGGCTCCCGGCGTGGTCTGCGCAGCGGCTCGAGATCACCGAAGCCCTGAGGAGAAGGTAGAGTGGACTGGCTCCGCCAGGCGGTCGCGGTGACCGTCGTCAACCTCAAGAGCATCCGGCAGCGGCTGGGCTCCTCGGCCGTAGCCGTAGCCGGGTTCGCCGGCGTGGTGGCCGTGTTCGTCGCGGTCCTCTCGATCGCGGCCGGGTTCGAGCGGGTGATGGAGAGCGGCGGGTCGGACGAGGTGGCGATCGTGCTGCGCGCGGGGAGCGACACCGAGATGTCCAGCGGGTTCGAGCTCGAACAGACGCGCATCATCGAGGAGGCCCCCGGGGTCCTGCGCGACGAGTCCGGCCCGGTCGCGTCGTCGGAGCTGTTCGTGGTGGTCGACGTCCCCAAGCGCTCGACGGGGACCGGCGCGAACGTGCCGCTCCGCGGCGTCGGACCCGAGGCGTTCGCCGTGCGTCCGGAGGTCGAGATCATCGAGGGGCGGCGGTTCCGCGAGGGCTTCCAGGAGGTGATCGCCGGGCGGGCGGCGGCGAGCCAGTTCGCCGGGCTCGAGCTCGGGAACCGGCTGCGCTGGGGCGAGGCCACCTGGGAGGTGGTGGGCATCTTCACCGCCGAGGGGTCGCTGTGGGAGTCGGAGATCTGGACCGACGCGCTCGTGCTCCAGCCGGCCTACCGCCGCGGGAGCACGTTCCAGTCGGTGTACGCGCGTCTCGAGTCGCCGGACGCGTTCGGCCGCTTCCGCGATGCGCTCACCGCCGACCCGCGGCTCGAGGTCGACGTCGAGCGCGAGAGCGACTACCTCAGAGCGCAGTCCCAGGTGCTGCGGACGCTGGTCCAGGTGCTCGGGAACCTGATCGCGGTGCTGATGGCGGTCGGCGCGACGTTCGGGGCGCTCAACACCACGTACTCGGCCGTGGCGTCGAGGGAGAAGGAGATCGCGACGCTCCGGGCGCTCGGGTTCCGGGGCGGCCCGGTGGTGGTGTCGGTGCTCGCCGAGTCGCTCGTGCTCGCGCTCGTGGGCGGTCTCCTCGGCGGCGGCCTCGCCTATCTCGTCGCGAACGGCTACCAGACCGCCACCATGAACTGGCAGTCGTTCAGCCAGGTCGCGTTCTCGCTCTCGGTGACGCCGGGGCTCCTGATCGGCGGGGTGGTATACGCGCTCGTCATGGGGTTCTTCGGCGGGATCTTCCCCGCGCTACGGGCCGCGCGCATGCCCGTGGCCATCGCGCTCCGACGGGCCTGATCGCGGAGGGCCGCTCGACGGGGGCGCCTCACCCCGGTGCCGACGAGCGACGCCCGAGCCGCCGTGACGGCGTGCTCTCGTCGACGAACAGGACCGCGTCGAACTGCCGCGCGACGACGATCGGGTACGCGAACCCCCAGTCCTCGGCCGCGAATCCGAGCAGACGGATGGGACGGGGGTCGAGCAGCCACGCGCCCGCGTTCTCCGGCGACACGTCCCGAAGGTCGGCGAGAAGCAGGGGCGCATCACGGACGTCGGCGATCCGGTGGAGCGCCTCCTCCAGCGAGCCCTCGGGCGCCGGGAAGAGGGGGACGTCGAGTGTCTCGCTTCCCAGATACCCGGTATAGGATCCCCGATAGGTGAGGAGACCCAGCGCGCGATAGTCGTCGCCCAGCGCGCGCGAGAGGACGCCGCCCATCGAGCCGCCGTTGTAGTAGTCGTACGTCCCGTCCTCGCCGCGGCTGATGTGCGCGTCATGCGCCCAGACCACGGCGCGGGCGCCGGCGAAGCGGTGGTCGAGCGTCCACAGGATGTTCGAGGCCATCGCGCTGTCGCGCGTGGGGAGCTCCTGCGTGAACGCGGCGTGCGCGGCCTGACGCACGACGTTCGCGTTCTGGAGCGCCCATGCGACGGCCAGGGAGTCGCCCGTCTCGCGCGCGGCCTCCCGGAGTCGCGGCCGGGCGGCCATCACCAGACGCCACGCCTCGTCGGCGTCTTCCATCCACGCGCGTCTCACGTCCTCGGGCGCCTGGGGATACGGCCCCCGGCGCCACGCCTCCCGGTATTCGGCGTGAAGCGCGCGGACCGTGTCGGCCAGCGCCGGGGCGAGCTTGCGGAGCGTCGACTCGAGGCTGTCGACCGGGGCGCTCGGGTCCTGCATGTCGAACCCGACGAAGGCCACGAGCCGGTCCGGGTACCGCGCGTTGTGGGCCCGCATCCACTCGATCAGGTCGCGGACCTCCTCCGTATACCACACCGCGAACAGCGCCCGCATCACGCCTCTCGCCTCGCCGGACCCGCCGTGCACGTACTCGTTGATGCGCTCGACGGGGAGCTGGTTCGCTTCGATGAGGAAGACGCGGAAGCCGAGCCGTTCTACCAGGTAGCGGGTGAGCCGGTGCTTGGCGCGAAAGAACTCGCTCGTCCCGTGCGTGGCCTCGCCCAGCGCGACCACGCGGGCGTCCCCGACGATGCGGGCGAAGGGCTGGAGGTCGGCGTCCGAGGCGGGCTCCGATCCGGCATCCGCGCGCGTCGCCGCCGCGTCGGGCGGATCGCGATCGGCAGCGCTCGCCGACTCCCGCGTCGCGGGGGCATAGACGGTGGCGATCGTGCGGACGCGCTCGTCGAGCCAGGCGAGCTCCCCGGCGTCCGGCGCCACCGCAACGGGTGGATCGGCGAGACGGTGCCCATCGACCTCGACCGTCAGGCCATCGAACCACGCCGTGCCGGCGCCCGAGAGACCAACGGTGACGACCAGCGAGTGCGCGGCCGTATCCACCCACACCGCCGCCTCGACCGGAACCCAGCCGTCCGCGTCGGCCGGGCCCGTCGCCCGGGCCGTGTCGGAGTGGAAGGCACCCGGGGCCCAGGACTGGATCGTGACCGCGGCCCGTCCTTCGAGGTCCCGCGAGCGCACCCGGCCGATGAGACGAGCTTCCCGACCCGCCGCGTCGAGGGGCGGGATCCAGTACATCAGCGCGTGGCTCCGGTCGGAGTCGGCGGCCGTCTCGCCGGCCGCGGGTCGCGAGATGCGGAAGCTCCGCGCGCCCTCGATCGCCACGAGCGAGTCGACCGAAGCCGTCGCGCCGGACGCGAACGACAGCGCCCGCCAACCCCACGGCTGGGCCGGTCCGGCGATCCCGTCCCTCTCGAAGCCGAGGTTCAGGGGGTGCTGGGCGACCGCGTTCGCGGCGTGGCCCAGGGCCAGCCCGAGTCCGACGCCGAGGGCACGGGCGAGGCCCGATCCGCCCTCGATTCTTGCATGCATATAACACTCCACAGTATGTTATAGTTGTGCTATAACAAATCTCGGGACAGTATCTTCGCGGGGGATTCCGATGCAATTGTCGAGGGAGCGCGCATCCCCCCTCTATCGTCAGATCGCCGAACGGCTGGAGTACGAGATCGTGACCGGCCGGCTCGCGGCGGACGATCGCCTGCCCTCGCTCCGTGACGCGGCGGACGCGTGGGGAGTGAACCTCCACACGGTCCGGAAGGCGTATCACGAGCTCGAGGCGAGCGGGCTGGCGGAGATCGGGCCGCGCGGGGCGACGGTCGCACGTCTGCCGGTGCGCGGCGGGGTGGCGGGCTGCGTGGAGAGCGCCGTACGGGAGTTCGCGGCGCGCATGCGCGAGGAGCACGGGGTGGGTCCGGCCGAGCTTCGACGCGCGCTCGAGAGGCTGGAGGCGACGGGTCCGGAGGCGCCGGCCCGCGTGTCGCTGGTCGAGTGCAGTCGCACGCTGAGCCGTGACCTGGCGGGCCAGGTGGCGGAGCGCTACGGAATCGAGGTCGAGCCCATCGACCTCCACGACGACCGCTCGCTGCCCGAAGGCTGCGTGGTCGGAACGTACTTCCACGCGGACCACCTGAGGAGCCGGCTCGAGGGGCGCGCCGGGGACCTCCACCTCGTTCGCATCCGCCCCCGCGAGACGCTGCTCGCGGACCTCGCGCGCCGCCCCGCGGACGGATCGCTCCGACGGCTCATCCTCATGGACCGGCTCCCGGGCTCGGCCGGCGACCTCGCGGCGGACTTCCAGTCGAGAATCGGCGGGAGCGTGCCGATCGAGACGCGGATCCTGAGCGATCCGCTGCTCGCCTTCCCGTCGACCGAGCCTGGCGCCGTCGTGATCGCCTCGCCCCAGACGTGGGATCGTCTCACCGCTGAGCTTCGCGCGCGACCGGACGTCGTGAAGCTCGAGTACGAGGTCGAGCCCGCAGACCTGGAGGGCCTCGCGGTCCACCTCGGAATCGGCGCTGCGAGCGGGCGGGAATGATGGGCACATCGGGCCTCGTTCCAAGAACGTGTCCGCGTCGGATCTCGAGGAACGTTCTTCTACAGTACGGAAGGTGCCCCCCGAGTGTCCGGCTCCCTCGCGGGGCGTGGTGGAGACCGGACCCGAACGCGGAAGGAAGAAGCTGACCCGAGTATGAGACGTGAGCGCGGAATCCGGCGTGTTTCGATGGCGAGCCTGCCGATCGCGGTCGTCCTCGGCTGTGGTGGGGGCTCGAACGCACCGGTGTCGCCCGACCTCCGGTCGGATTCGCCCGCGGTGGTCGAGCTGGGCGTCGGACAGAGCGCGGTCGTGGACGGGGTCGAGATCCGGTTCACGGAGGTGACGGAGGATTCGCGCTGCGCGATCGACGTGGTTTGCGTCTGGTCGGGGAACGGCGCGGTGCTCCTCCGTCTGTCGCGGGACGGACAGCCGAGCGAGCCCGTCACGGTGAATACGGACATCCAGCCGCGGTCCATCGAGTGGGGCGGACTCGCGATCGGTATCGTCCAGCTCGAGCCGCGACCCGTCTCCACGATGCGGATCGACCCGCGCGAGTACCGGGTCGAGCTGGAAGTGTCCCGCACGGAGCCCCGGTAGGCGCCGCTCGAAGCACGGTCCGACGATCGACGCGCCGTTCGAGCCGGGCGTGGTTCCGCCCGGTCGAACGGCGCTGCGACGGGAGGGCGAGGGGATCGCCCCGTGACCACCTGTCAGACGGCGTCGAGCACCACGGTCGCGCCCGGCTTCCACTCCCCGCCGTCCTCCGAGGTCTCCCAGCGCTCCACGACGTGGCCGGGTGCCTCCTCCTCGATCGTCACGCGGACGTGGAGCGTCCCCCCGCTTCCGGGCCGCTGGCCCTCGAGCACGAGGGCATCGCCGTCGAAGCCGCCGACCATGACGAGGCGGATGCCCTCGCTGTCCATGTAGTTCCGGTACCAGCTCCCGGTCGTCGCGTCGTACCCGAAGAAGCTCTGGCTCGCGTATCCCTTCCGGGTCTCGAGATCGGCTTCGATCAGGCACCCCTGCAGGTCGATCACGACGCTCGCGGCACCCGCCTCGACGCCGGACGCGGTGGACACCGTCCAGTTACCCTCGAGGAAGTCGAGCCGCCGGTACTCGGGTGCGGCGCAGAAGCTGGTCATGGCCGGCGGGGCGGGCTGGACGCCGGGCGTGAGCACGTACGTCCCGTTGAAGAGGACGAACGGGAATGTCTGGCCGCCGTCGACCGACAGGTCCCAGAACTGGTTGACGTCGCCGTTCGGGAGCTCCGTCCACATGATCCGATCGATGACCGGGAGGGTCGGGTTGAAGAGCCGCTCGCCCTGGAGGACCATCTTGCCGTCCACGAGCCCGCCCTCGAGGCGCAGGTGGAGTCCGAACTGG
>Ga0299914_10002955_pt1 | contig 11885 bp, 9 predicted proteins | sample RVTome_10_FD_201361 | JGI IMG/M metagenome (GOLD analysis project Ga0299914, IMG submission 201361) | Soil microbial communities from uranium-contaminated site in the Upper Colorado River Basin, Wyoming, United States - RVT153D57 (version 2) ... | reverse complement strand
GGGGCGCTTCCAGAAGCGGCTCCGCGCCAATCTCGAGGACGCGTTCGCGTCCGAGGGCGTCGCTGCGGGCATCGATGCCGGCTGGAGCCGGTTCTTCGTCGAGGTGCCCGACGCGGTCTCACTCGGGCCCTTGGAACGCTCGTTCGGCGTGAGCAGCGCCTCGGTGCTCGCGGGGAGCTGCCCCGCCGAGCTCGATGCGATCGTGGAGACCGGACGCCGTCTGTTCTCGGATCGGGTGCGCGGGCACACGTATGCGGTCCGGGCGAGGCGCTCGGGGACGCACCCGTTCTCGTCGGGCGACATCCACCGCGACCTCGGCGCCGCGCTCAACGAGGGAGCCACGGTCGACCTCGGGAATCCGGAGGTCTCCGTGAACGTCGAGGTCCGCGACGACCGCGCGTTCTTCTACGCCGACCGGTTCGCGGGCCCGGGGGGGCTCCCCCTCGGCGTGCAGGGCCGCGCGCTCGCCCTCATCTCGGGCGGGTTCGACTCGGCGGTGGCGGCCTGGATGGCCCTCCGTCGAGGCGTCGCGCTCGACTACCTGTTCTGCAACCTCGGCGGAAGCGCCTACGAGCGCATGGTGGTCGAGGTGACGAAGGTGCTGTCCGACTCGTGGAGCTACGGCACCCGCCCGCGGCTCCACGTGCTCGACTTCGGACCGGTGGTGGAGGCGATGCGCGAGGCCTGCAAGCCGGCGTACCTCCAGGTCGTGCTCAAGCGGCTCATGTACCGCGCGGCGAGCCTCGTGGGCGAGGAGATCGGGGCCGAGGCCCTGGTCACGGGGGAGTCCATCGGGCAGGTGTCCTCCCAGACGCTCACCAACCTGCGTGCCATCGACGACGCGGCGGCGCTCCCCGTCCTGCGGCCCCTGCTCGGGTTCCACAAGGAGGAGATCGTGGCCCGGGCGCGCGAGATCGGGACCTACGAGCTCTCGGCGCGCGTGCGCGAGTACTGCTCGATCGCTCCCGCGAGGCCGGTCACCGCGTCGAGCCCCGAGGACGCCCGCGCGCAGGAGGACGCCGTGGGGACGCTCGAGGTGGAACGGGCGGTGGCCGAACGCCACGTGCTCGACCTGCGCGAGCTGAGTCCGCGCGAGATGGTGGGCGCGGGACTCTACGTCACCGAGATCCCAGAGGGCGCGGATGTGATCGACACCCGCCCGGCGGAGGCGTTCGAGGCATGGCATTGGCCCGGGGCCGCGCGGCGCGACCTCGAGGCGCTCGAGGCATCGTTCGGCGAGCTCGACAGGACGCGCACGTACGTGCTCGTGTGCGCGGAGGGGATCCGGACGGCGTACGTGGCCGAGCACATGCAGCGGGAAGGATTCGAGGCCTACTCGTTCCTCGGGGGCGCGCCCCGTCTCCGGCGTCTTTCCGCCGCGGCGCCGAACGGCACCGGGGAGGAACGCGAGCGTTGAGCGGCGCGAGCCGTCCCGGACGGCCCGCCCCCGACGCGGGGATGCGGGCCGCACTCGAGGCCGTCCGGGCGGGACCCGTCCCCACGCACATCGCGGTGATCATGGACGGGAACGGGCGCTGGGCCGCCGAGCGGGGCCTCCCCCGCTGGGAGGGCCACCGCGCGGGGATGGGCGCGGTGCGCGAGGTCATCGAGGGCGCCGCGGAGGCGACGGTCGCGCACCTCACCCTGTACGCCTTCTCGTCCGAGAACTGGGATCGTCCGCGCGACGAGGTCGACGCGCTCATGGCCCTGCTCGAGGAGTACGTAGAGACCCAGCGCGAGGAGCTCGCCGAGAAGGGAATCCGGGTGACGGTGTTCGGGGACCTGTCGCGTCTGTCGGACTCCGCGCGGGCGGCGGTCGCCGATCTGGAGCGGACGACGGCGGCCGGCAATGCGCTCGAGGTGCACCTCGCGATCAGCTACGGCTCGCGCGCCGAGATCGTGGCGGCCTGCCGGGCCCTCGCACGGAGCGCGACCGGCGGCGAGCTCGCGCCCGAGGAGATCGACGAAGCCGCCCTCTCCGACCGGCTCCTGACGCGGGCGTGGCCGGACCCCGACCTCCTCGTACGAACGAGTGGGGAGATGCGGCTCTCGAACTTCCTCCTCTGGCAGCTCGCGTACGCCGAGCTCCACGTGACGCCCGTCCTGTGGCCCGATTTCACGCGCGAGGACCTGTTCGGCGCCATCGTCGACTACCGGGGCCGGGACCGGCGCTTCGGTCTCGTCCGCACGGGCCCATGAGCGGGAACGGGGCCGGATCCCGGACCGCGATGCCCGACGCCGGGAGGCGTCGCCGGTGAGACCGGATCTGCGCAACCGCCTCGCGGTCGCGGGGGTGGGCGTACCCCTGTGCGCCCTGTTCGCCTACGTGGGCGGGGCGCTGTTCGCCGTCGGTCTCGGCGTGGTGGCCGCGATCGGGTACTGGGAGTACGCGAACATGATGCACGCGGCCGGGACCCGCGTGTTCGACCGGCTGGGGGCCGTGGCCACGTTCCTCTACCCCACCGTCATGCTGTACGGGGGGTTCTGGGCCGGCGGGCTGTACGGGGGCGCGCTCCTCATGGGGCTCGCGGCGTTCGCGATCGCGACCGTGCCGCTCGAGGAGCGGCCGGTGCTCGCCACCGCCGTCTCGGCCTTCGGCGTGCTCTACCTGGGCGGTCTCCTGAGCTTCGGCGTGCCGCTCCGCGAGGGGTGGCTCATGGTCCCGCCGCTCGTGGCCGAGACCGAGGACCGGCTGTCGAAGACGCTGTTCTTCTTCTTCCCGATCATCGTGACGTGGATCGCCGACACGGCGGCGTATTTCGGCGGTCGCACGTTCGGCAGGCGGCAGCTCGCCCCGAAGATCAGCCCCAACAAGACGAGGGCGGGGGCCGCGTGCGCGCTGCTCGCGGCCACGGCCGTGGCGCCGGTGTATTCGCGCTGGGTGCTGCCGGGTGGCTGGGAGTTCGACCTGGGCCCGTCGGTCGCGTTCGGGTTCGCGATCGGTCTGTTCGCGATCATCGGAGACCTCGTGGAATCGGCGCTCAAGCGCGAGTGCGGGGTGAAGGACGCTTCGAACCTCCTCCCGGGTCACGGAGGCGTGCTGGATCGGCTGGACTCGCTCGTGTGGGCGATCCCCACCGCCTTCCTGTTCATGGCGGTCTTCAAGTGAGCGGTCGTCGCGGGATCGCGATCCTTGGGGCGACGGGCTCGATCGGCGCGTCGGCGGTCTCGGTCGTGCGCCGTCACCCCGACCGGTTCCGGGTGGTCGCGCTGACGGCGCACCGGCGGACCGAGGCCCTCGATGCGCTCGCCCTCGAGCTCGAGCCCGATCTGGTGTGCGTGACCGGAAGCCGGGAGGACGAGTTCGAGCCCCGCTGGGCGGGCGAATGGCGCTTCGGACCCGGCGCCGCCTCCGAGGCGGCCGCGCACGCGGCCGCCGACATCGTGCTCAACGCGCTCGTGGGGATCGCCGGGCTGGAGCCCACGCTCACCGCGCTCGAGGCCGGCAAGCGGCTCGCGCTCGCCAACAAGGAGTCGCTGGTGACCGGGGGGCCGTTCGTGCTCGATGCGCTCGCGCGCGGCGGCGGGGAGCTCCTGCCGGTCGACAGCGAGCACTCTGCCGTCCACCAGTGTCTCGCCGGGCGGCCGGCCGCCGAGGTCTCGCACCTCACGCTGACGGCCTCGGGAGGCCCGTTCCGCGACTGGTCGCCGCAGCGACTCGCCGCCGCGTGCCCGGACGACGCGCTCGCGCACCCGACGTGGGACATGGGGGCCAAGATCACCGTGGACTCGGCGACGCTCGCCAACAAGGCGCTCGAAGTGATCGAGGCGCACGTCCTGTTCGGATTGGGGTACGACGCCATCGACGTGGTCGTGCACCCGACCTCGATCGTCCACTCGTTCGTCGAGTTCCGGGACGGGTCGTGTCTGGCGCAGCTCGGGAGGCCGACGATGGAGGTGCCCATCCTGTACGCGCTGGGCTATCCAGAGCGCATCGACGACGGCCGCGTCGCGGCCGGCTTCGACCCGCTGCGGGACGGCCCGCTCGAGTTCGAGCCGCTCCGCCGGGACGCGTTCCCCCTCTTCGAGGCGGGGGTCGACGCGGGTCGCCGGGGGGGTGAGCTTCCTGTCGTGTTCAACGCCGCCAACGAGGTGGCCGTGGCGGCCTTTCTCGACGGCCGGATCGGCTTCAGGGAACTCTCGGAGGCGGTCATTCGTACGCTTGGGCGATTCTCGGACGCCCCGATCGAATCGCCGGAACGAATCTGGCAGGTCGACGCGTCGGCGCGCGACGCGGCACGCGAGGAGGCCCGGGCGCTGTCCCTGGAGTCCGGCGTGCCGGCCGCGCGCCGCGCACCCTGATGCCTGGAGAAGCCTGAGTGATCCTCACCATCGCAGTCACGATCCTCGTCCTGGGCGTGCTCATCTTCGTGCACGAGCTGGGGCATTTCGTGGCGGCCAAGAGCGTGGACATCGAGGTGCCGCGGTTCTCCATCGGCCTGGGTCCGAAGATGTTCGGGTTCCGGCGCGGCGAGACGGAGTACGTGATCTCGTGGATCCCCCTCGGCGGCTACGTGAAGATGGCCGGGATGGCGGACGAGGAAGTGACCTCGAAGCTGGAGGGCGGCGGCGATACGGGCACGGGAGCGGGGCAGCGGGACTTCGAGGCCAAGCCGCTGTGGGCGCGCACGCTCGTGATCTGCGCCGGGGTGGTGATGAACTGGCTGTTCGCGATCCTCGCGTTCGGCGCGATCGCGATGGGGCAGGGGGTCGCCGAGCCCCGCATTACGGACGTGCGGCCCGACAGCCCGGCCGAAGCCGCGGGGCTCCAGGTCGACGACCTCATTCGCCAGGTGGACGGCTCGCGCGTCCGCGACCCGCTCCAGGTGAGCCTCCTCATCGAGCGGAAACCCGGCGCGCCGGTCCGGTTCGAGATCGAGCGTGGCGACGAGCGGCGCGAGATCACCGCCATCCCCGATTCGGTCGATCTCTTCAACGAGATCGCGCAGGAGTCGAGGGTCGTGGGCCGCGTGGGGATCGGGATCGGGCAGGCCTCCCGCCCCGCCGGGGTGGGCGAGGCGCTGGCTCACGGCTGGGGGAGCACCGTGTACTGGAGCCGCGCCGTCGTGCAGTTCCTCGGAGACCTCGTCACCGGGCGGAGCTCGGCCCGCGAGGTCGGCGGCCCGATCATGATCGGACAGATCTCCGGTCAGGCCGCGCGCGCCGGCTTCTGGCAGCTCCTGAGCTTCATGGCGATCATCTCGATCAACCTCGCGATCTTCAACCTCCTCCCCATCCCCGTCCTCGACGGCGGCCATCTCCTGTTCCTGGGGATCGAGGCCGTGCGCGGGCGAGCCCTGAGCGTCGAGCAGCGGCTGCGCTTCACGACCGTCGGGATGGTGTTCGTGGTCGGCCTGATGCTGTGGGCCGTGGGGAACGACCTCCTGCGGGTGCTCGGCTTCTAGGAAGCCGCCGGAGCCTCCGGGGCCCGGGCAGCGCGGGATCCGGCCGCACCCCGCGGGTCCCGGCCGCCGGCTCCGTCGAACAACGACAGCTGCGGCCCGGCGCGGCGCCGGGCGAGCTCCTCGATATGGAAGCGCTCGGTGGGGTCGTCCTGCGGCGCCGTGGCGAGCAGGCCTTCGTAGCGCGTCGGAAGCAGTCCTTCCGCGACGCGGTCCGCGGCCAGGGACGGGTCGTTGCATTCCGTGCTCAGGTGTGCGAGCAGGATCCCGCCCAGCCCGGGGTGGGCGAGCTCGCGGGCGAGGTCGGCCGCGAGCCGGTTCGAGAGGTGCCCGCGGCTCCCTCCGATCCGCTGCTTCACGCCCCACGGATACGGCCCCTCGCGCAGCAGACGCTCGTCGTGGTTCGCCTCGAGCACGAGGAACGCGCAATCGCCGAGGGCGCTTCGCACGGGCTGCGTGGCGCGCCCGAGGTCGGTGGCGATCCCGAGCTTGAGCCCGGTGCGCTCCTGGCGGATCACGATCGCCACCGGCTGCGCCGCGTCGTGACAGGTGGACACCGGCTCGACGGTGAGACTGCCCACACGCACCGCCCGCCCGTCCAGCTCGCGGAGGCGCTCGCCGCCGCGCAGGAGCGGGGCTGCCCGGCGGCGGGTGCCGGACGTCATCGCGAGCGTCCATCCCCAGCGCCGCGCGCCCACCCCGATCCCGGCGGTGTGGTCGCGGTGCTCGTGGGTGACGACCACCACGCCGATCGACTCGGGGTCGACCGAGAGCCGTTCCAGACGGAGCCGGAGCTGCCGGCCGCTGAACCCCGCGTCCACGAGAAGCCGCGAATCGCCGGACTCGACGAGGAACGCGTTCCCGCCGCTCCCGCTCCCCAGCGACGCGACCGAGAACGACGTCATCCGGCCTCACCCCGAGCCGCGTCCCACACGTCGCCGAGCCAGCCCAGCACGCGCGCGTCGGGCTCGACGCCGCGCCGTGGCATCACGGCCCCGGCCGTGTCGAGGAACGCCTCGCGTCGGTAGGTCTCGAACCGGTCGCCGCTCCCCCACGAGAACGGGGGGATCCACTTGGGCGGCATCTCGGAGCCGAAGACGTTGGAGCCGGCCCCGATCACCGTGCCCGTGTTCAGCATCACCCCGATCCCCGTCTTCACGTGGTCCCCGATCAGGCACCCGAGCTTCGTGAGGTGCGTGTCGACCGTCTCCCCGGGGGGGCCGACACGGATCGAGCCGTACGTGTTCTTCAGATCGCTGTTCGTCGTGAGCGCGCCGAGATTGACCCAGGAGCCGACGTACGCATGACCCAGAAAGCCGTCGTGCGCCTTGTTCGCGTACCCGAGGACGGTGGTCTCCTCGACCTCGCCGCGCAGGTACGACATCGGCCCGGCGCTCGTCAGCGAGATCGAGCCGCCCAGGAGCCGTGACCCCGCTCCCGCATACAGCGGTCCGGCGAGCCGGGCCCCGGCGCGCACCTCCACCCCGTTCGCGAGCTCGATCGGTCCCTCGCGCGTATCGAGGAGGACGCCGGGCTCGAGCCGTACCTCGGAGCCGAGGGCGAGCGCGGCATCGCCCAGGCGCCAGACCCCGTCGGGGACGCGCTGCATGCCGTCGGCCAGCGTCACGCGCAGGTCGGCGGCGAGACGGTCGGGTCCGCGGGAGACCAGGTCCCAGGGGTGCGCGAGCCATGCGCCCGCGATCTCGAGATCGGCGAGCCCGGGGAGCGGGACCGGCTCCGCGAGCCAGCTCGCGTCGGGCATCTCCGCGCCGGGGGCGAGGCTCGCGCCGGCCAGCGCGTCGCCGACCCAGAGGTTGGCCGGCTCCCGGCCGGGTTCGGCCGAGAGCTCGGGCACGGCGCGGGACGACCACAGGAGCCGGGTCTCGCCGGCCGGGACCGCGTCCGGCGTCACGGCGGCAGGCGCGCCGGCCTCGGCGAACCGGGCCAGGGCCGGCCGGGTCAGGTGACCCGCCGCCCGGGCGCCGGCGAAGCGCTCGACCCGCTCGCGCAGTCGCCAGCGCCCGAAGAGGAGCTCCCCCGTCGGCCGCGTGAGCGAGAAAGGCGCCCAAGCGTCGGCGCGCACGTCGTCGAACAGGTACAGCCGGCGTTCGTCGGCGCTCACCGGGCCGGCTCCGGAGCCGGGGCCATCTGGTCGAGCCGCGTCTGGATGTCGCCGAGGCGGGCGGCGAGCTCGCGCGGCATCACGAGGAGCTCGCCGTTCGCCTCCACGATCACCAGACCCGACACGCCGACCACGTTCGCGCGCACGGACTCGGCCCAGACGACGTTGTCCCGCGCGTCCAGGAGCCGGGCGCTACCCACGACCGCGTTCCCCTCCGGGTCGGTCCCGCGGGTCCGCGGGAGCGCGTCCCATACCCCGACGTCATCCCATTCGAAGTCCGCGACCACCGTGGCCACGCGCGCGGCGCGCTCCATCACCGCCACGTCGATGGCCACGGTCTCCGCGCCCTCGAAGAACGCGTCCACATCGCCCCGGTCGAGCGGAGCGAGCGGGACCTCGGGCGCGTGCTCGGCGACCGCGTCGAGCAGGTCGCGCGCGCGCCATACGAAGATCCCCGTGTTCCAGAGGTGGCCCCCCGTCTCCAGGTAGCGGGCGGCGGTCCCGGGGTCGGGCTTCTCGACGAACGAGTCGACCTCGAACGCCCCCTCATCGAGCGCGCCGCCCGTTCGCAGGTAGCCGTAGCCGGGCTCGGGCCGGTCCGGAGGCGCGCCGATGCACACGAGCCAGCCTCTCGCGGCGATCGCGAGCGCGCGCTCGAGCGTGCGCTCGAGGCCTTCGTCGGGGGCGATGCGATGATCGGCGTGGAGCGAGATCATCGCGCAGTCCGGGTCGCGGCTCGCGAGCTCGTGCGCCGCCCACGCCAGCGCGGGCGCCGTCCCGCGGGCGCGCGGCTCGCGCAGGAACGTGACGGCGTCGGCCTCCGGGAGACCGGCGAACGCGTCGGCGAGATCGGACGAGGTCACCACGAGCACGCGTCCGTCCCCCACGAGCCGGCGCGCGCGGCGCAGGGTGTCCTCGATGAGCGGGCGGGGTCCGGCGAGGGGGAGGAGCTGCTTGGGGCGGGCCGGTGTCGAAGCCGGCCAGAACCGGGACCCGATCCCGCCAGCCAGAATCACCGTGTACGCGTCGAGCGTCGTCATCGATCCTCCCGCCGTCCTCCAGGCGCGGCCGCGGCCCGGGTCTCGCGCCGAGCCAAGCTACCCCCGACGTGGAACGGGCGCCACGTCGGCACCGCCGGCCCGTCGAGGGGTAAGCGGCGTCGTAAAAGGCTTTCGCGGGAGCGACCGGTTGCTTGCTCCCCGCCGACCCGAACCCCAGTTTCCGCGCCATGAAACTCACCGCCTCGCTCGCCACGCCCATCGGCCTCGTCGCGCTCGCGTCGGGGGTGCTCCTCGCCGCCTGTGACGACCCGTTCGCGGCCTTCGTGCTGGACGTCCCGGAGTTCCCTTCGGACGCCAGGCTGTTCGACTTCGTCACGGGCAGCCTCCAGGATCCCTCGGCGTTCGACATCGTGACCGAAGCCGCCGTGCGCGTCGACCAGACGAACCAGTGGGACTTCATGTATCGGGTGACCGGTGGCGTGAGCGAGCTGGTTCCGTTCGGCGTGGTCGCGGACAGCACGAACGACGCGGGCTTCGTGCGGGCCGAGACGGGGTTCGAGGGAGTGACCGAGGCTCCGACCGGAGGCTATACGCAGACCGAGGCGTTCCCGGTCACGGTCGGTGACGTGTTCATCGCGCGCAGCCGGCGCGACGCGGCACAGATCCTGATCTGCAACCGGTACGGCAAGTTCGAGGTCATCGACATCGACGCCGCGGCGGGGACGATCCTCCTCCGCTACCTGATCAACCCGAACTGCGGCGACCGGGTCCTCGTGCCGGGGGAGCACGGCGAGCTTTGACGGCAGCGGGTCCGGGACTCGAGCGCGCGCGGAGGCCCCCGTGCTGGACCTGAAGCTCCTGCGCGCCGATCCGGAGGGGGTGCGGGAGAAACTCGCCCGGCGCGCCGACCCGACCGTCGACGAACTCGTGCGCGACGCGCTCCGCGCCGACGAGGAGCGCCGCCGGCTGATCGCCGAGGTCGAGGCGCTCAAGGCCGAGCGCAACCAGGTTTCGCGCGAGATCGGCGAGGCCAGGGCGCGCGGCGAGGACGCCGCCGGACAGATCGCGGCGATGCAGGAGGTCGCGGCGCGCATCAAGGCCCTCGATGCGGCCCTCGACGAAGTCGAGGCACGGGTGGAGGAGGCGCTCCTCCTCATCCCCAACGTCCCCGACGACCGCGTCCCGCCCGGGAAGGAAGGGGAGGGGGAGGTCGTGTCGGAGTGGGGCGAGCCGCTCGAGGCCGACATCCCGCCGCACTGGGAGATCGGGGCCGCGTTCGGCCGCAGTCGCACGATCGGACGCGCGCTCTACCCCGGGGGTGACGCGCCCGCGCTCGATCTGGAGCGGGGGGCGAAGATCGCGGGCTCCGGGTTCCCGCTCCTGGTGGGCACGGGTGCGCGGCTGAGCCGTGGCCTCGTCCAGTTCATGCTCGACCTCCACGCGCGGGAGCACGACTACCTCGAGGTGGCGCCCCCGTTCCTGGTGTCACGCGAGTCCATGAGGGCCACCGGCCACATCCCGAAGTTCGAGGAGGACGCCTACCGGACGGATCCGGACGACCTCTTCCTCGTCCCGACGGCCGAGGTGCCGCTCACGAACCTCCACCGCGACGAGATCCTCGACGGGGAGGACCTGCCACTGGCGTACGTGGCGTACACCCCGTGCTTCCGGCGCGAGGCGGGGGCGGCGGGCCGCGACACGCGCGGGCTGCTCCGCGTGCACCAGTTCGACAAGGTCGAGCTCGTGCGCGTATGCCGCCCCGAGGACTCCGCCGACGAGCTCGAGCTCCTCACACGGCACGCGGAGCGGGTCCTCGAGCTGCTCGAGATCCCCTACCGGCGCGTGCTGCTCCCGGCCGGTGATCTCGGGTTCGCGAACGCGATCACGTACGACCTCGAGGTCTGGGCCCCGGGCGTCCGGCAGTGGCTCGAGGTGTCGAGCTGCTCGTGCTACACGGACTACCAGGCCCGCCGGGGGAACGTCCGCTACCGGCCCGCCCCCGGCGAGAAGCCCCGCTTCGTACACACGCTGAACGGCAGCGCGCTCGCGATCGCCCGCCTGCTCGTCGTGCTCCTCGAGCAGGGCGCACGGGACGGAGAAGGGGTCGCGATCCCCGAGATCCTGCACCCGTACGTGGGGGTCGAACGCCTCGAGCCCATCTCGTGACTCGACGGGTCACGGCGCTGCTGGTCGCGCTCGCCTTCGCGGCCGTGCTTCTCGCTTTCCTCGTGTTCATGCGTCAGCAGGAGCAGTTCGTCCGCCGCGATGCGCAGGTGTTCGAGCGGGTGAACGCGCTCATGTACGCGATCACGGCGACCGACGACCCCGAAGAGCAGCGCCGGATGGTCGGCGACGCCCAGGCCCAGCTGTTCGCCGAGCTCCAGCGGATGCGGATCCCGGTGGTGATCACGGACACGACCGGCCGTTCGCTGAACTGGGCCTTCCTGCCGGAGAGGGTCGTGGGCGAGGACGGGCTCGCCGAGACGTCGGAAGAGTTCGAGCGCATCGCCGAGTACGCCCGCGAGCTCGACCGCGAGAAGGGTCACCTGTCCTATCCGGAGCTCAATCTCGAGATGCACTTCGGGGAGCCCGCCTTCCTGCGCCGGTTGCGCTGGATACCCTGGCTGACGGCGAGCGCGCTGGTCGTCATCGTGGGGGGGGGCGCATGGCTCATCTTCACCTCGTTCCGGAGCGAGCGCGAGCGGATCTGGTCGGCGATGGCCCGCGAGTCGGCCCACCAGATGGGGACGCCGCTGAGCTCGCTCGTCGGATGGCTCGAGGTTCTCGAGACGAGAGAGCGCCCCTCCGCCGAGCCGGGGGAGCCCGACCTCATCGACGAGATGGCCGACGACGTGCGGCGCCTCCAGAAGGTGTCCCGCCGGTTCGAGCTCATCGGACGAAAGCCGACGCTCGAGCCGGTCCGCCTGCGCGACAGCATCGAGCGGCTCCGGCGCTACTTCGAGGCGCGTCTGCCGTCCCTGAGCTCGTCGGCCGCGATCGAGATCGTGGTCGAGATCGGTGACGAGGCGCCCGACGTCGAAGGGAACGCGACGCTTCTCGAATGGGCGTTCGAGAACCTCCTCAAGAACGCGATCGACGCCATGGCGGCGACCGGCGGGCGCATCTGGATCAGCTACCAGGGCCCGAACGGACGCCGCTCGGTGTATCGTGTGAGCGACACGGGGCCGGGCGTGCCCCAGAACCTGCGGGACAAGATCTTCGACATCGGCGTGACCACCAAGGAGAGGGGCTGGGGAGTGGGGCTCTCGCTCACGAAGCGCATCATCGAGGAGATGCACGACGGCTCGCTCCAGCTCGAGGACACCGAGCGGGGCGCGAGCTTCCGGGTCGAGCTCCCGC
>Ga0299914_10002954_pt1 | contig 11886 bp, 18 predicted proteins | sample RVTome_10_FD_201361 | JGI IMG/M metagenome (GOLD analysis project Ga0299914, IMG submission 201361) | Soil microbial communities from uranium-contaminated site in the Upper Colorado River Basin, Wyoming, United States - RVT153D57 (version 2) ... | reverse complement strand
GCGCGACCATCCCGACGTGGACGTCGCATTCGCCGGGCAGCCAAAGCAGTCGATGCGGGCCCGGGTGGCGACCCCGCAGGAGCGGGCGGCGCTGTGGCCTCGGGTGACGGCCGCCTACAAGCAGTACGGCAGCTACCAGACGAAGACCGACCGTGAGATCCCGCTCGTGCTGCTCGAGCCCGCCGACGACACCCCGGGCTAGTCATGGCCAACGCTGTCCATGTGGCTAATGACTCGTGCACACACACAGGTTTTCCTGACCGCTGGGTCACCGACCCTCGACCGTGGAGCGCGATGAGGAGAATGTGGCCTCAGGCGCCTTCGTGCGGCCCCGGCGGGCCGCGCCTGCGCCCGGCACGGCTCCTTGGCGACGGGCGACCTTCGACTCCCCGGGGTGTTCTGGGACACCGGGTCCTCCGTAGTTGCGCGCCCGTATCCGTCGATCCGTCGCGGTCGCGCGAGGCAGCGCTCCGCGAGTCGGCGAGCATCAAGGCGCGTCACCCAGCCGGCGATCGGGGCCAGCCCCGGCGCTCCGGTCAGGTGAACGATATGGGAGGAGCGTTGCGCTCGTACGTGCCGCTATGCGTGACCGAGATCCGGCGCTGGGTCGTTGACGAGGCGGCTCCACATGACGACGTCGGGCTGCTCATCCTTGACAGGTTCCCATGCCCTCAAGACACCCTCGCGGCTGAAACCGCAGCGCTCGGCGACCCTTTGCGAGCGCTCGTTGTCGAGATGAGTGACGAGTTGAACCCGCACGATTCACGCGCTCGTGTCGCTGCTGGCGATCAACGGGCTGCGCATCTCCGAAGCGCTCGGCGCCGACATCGAGGCGCTCGGCATTGAGCGAGGCCACCGCACGCTGACCGTGAACCGCAAGGGCGGCAAGATCGCCACCATCCCGCTGGCGCCCCGAACGGCCCGAGCGATCGACCTGGCGATCGGCGAGCGCGTCGAGGGCCCGATCTTCCTCGGCCGGAGCGGCGAGCGGCTCGACCGCCACACGGCCTGGCGGATCGTTCGTCGCCTCGCCCGCAAGGCTGGCATCAACAAGGCGGTCGGGCCGCACACCCTCCGGCATGCGTTCATCACCGCCGCGCTCGGCGCTGGCGTGCCGCTCCGAGACGTCCAAGAGGCAGCCAGCCACGCCGACCCCCGCACGACCATGCGCTACGACCGTGCCCGCGTGTCCCTGGACCGGCACGCCACCTACATCGTGGCCGCCTTCCTCGCCGGCGCCGCCCGGTAGCTTCCCCGCGCAGCGTCCTACACTGGCCGTCGTGTCCACTGTGGAGCAGCCCGAGGAGCCGACCGTGCGGGTCTATCCGCCCGACGAGGCACTTGAGCGCGCCAGGCCTCTGCCTCCTCGCGACCGTCTCGTGGTCGAGGACGTCACCGACGAGGAGTGGACGGCCTTCAAAGAGGCGCTGGCTGAGGCATGACTGACGCCCGTGCATCGGGCGTCGTCGTGGACACGATGGTCATCAGCTGGCTGTTCGAGGACCGCCCGAACCCGCTCGCCGAACGCTACCGAGAACTGATCGGCTCGGAGCCGGTCGTGCTTGCCTTTCAGACCGTCATGGAGCTTCGCTTCGGCGCGCTTCGGGCTGGCTGGGGCGAGCTGCGACGCCGACGGCTGGAACGTCGCATCGCGGAGATGGCGGTCGTTCAGCCCGACGACGAGATGATCACCGCCTGCGCCGAACTCCGCATGCGGTGCCAGCAGGCGGGTCACGCTCTCGGCCACAAGCTCCACGACGGCGACCGGTGGATCGCTGCAACCGCCATCCGCCTCGGCGTACCGCTCGCATCCCACGACCGTGTCTTCAACGGCGCACCCGGGCTGCAAATCCTCACCGCCGGCACCCAGTAGTGCATCGACCCTCGACGTTCTGGCGCGGGCTTGCCGACCGCGCGGGCATGACTGCTCGGCCTTGACCGCCCCTCCCGCCGCCCGGCCATCCCGACGCCAAGGGCGCCCTCCACGCGCGCCCGCGCTCACTGTCGCAACCGCCGGCAGCACCAACAAAGCAGACTTCGACTCCGTCGAAGCCTCCTGACATCAAGCGCTTCTTCAGCACCGTCGATCGGGAGCGCTAATGAGAGCCTTCATGGCTACGGCGATTCGTGGAGTGGCTCAGCCGGTGCGCAAGGGTCGCCGCCGTCCGGGTTTCGGTGCGAGCGAATCGGCGAGGAGCTCGGCGACGGCATGGTCGTCGAGGTTGGCTGGCGCGTGGACGACGTGGAGGAGCCATCGTGCGAGCAGTTCTGGGTCGTGGTCGGCACGTACGTCCTTGCGTCGAGCTAGCCCGGCCAGTAGCCGCGTGAGGGTTGCGATGATCTCGGGTTCGATCGCGTCCTCGATGACACCGGCGTGGCCGGCGAGTGCGTGCGCGAGTGTGCCGACGACGTCGGCTCCTTTGGCGTGGGCGTGGTGTCGGCGCTGCAGCTGCACGAACTCGGTGAGGTCTTTGAGCGTGACCGTGTCGGCTTCGCTGAGGGCCTTGAGCCGTTGCAGGTGTTCACCGAAGTCGCGGGCGTGCCAGGCGGCAAGGATCGACTCGACGTCAGGGAAGTACTTGTAGAGCGTCGCCCGACCGATTCCAGCGCGTTCGGCGATCGCCGACATGGCGACGGACATGGGACCGTGCTCGGCCATGAGTTCGGCGGTCGCGTCGAGGATCGCGTCATTCACCTGTTGGCGATGGGTGTCGATCGTGTCAGCCCAGATTCTCGGCATGGGTTCCTCGCCGTTGCTGGTTGCGGGAACGATACAGGCGTGCTCGTACACGGACGCGGTGTAGCGGGGCCGACATGACGTCGGGCAAACACTCGACTTGGGGGCAGCGGGGTTGGGAAGAGGCGAGTCGCATGAGTGGTGACGAGGTGACTTGATAGCGACATAGTGTATCGTTCAGGCGATGCTTGGACGCCGGATGGCAGTGACAGCGGCAAGGAGAGCTGCGGCGCGGCCAGGAGCGCTGGTCCTGGCCGTCGTCGTGAGCGCGGGCCTGCTTTCCGCCTGCGGCGACGACGACTCACCCGAAGCAGGCACCGACAAAACCGTTCCCACCGCCGAAGACCCGACGGGACACAACAACGTTGGGCATGACGAGCCCAGTCCCGTGCCGGAAGGAGCTCGTCGCGTCTCGGTCACGGCTCGATCATCGGGGTTCGAGCCGAGCGAGATCGTGGTTGGGTCGGGTGAGCCCATCGCGGTCGTGCTGAGGTCGGAGGACGGGGTTCACGACTTCGTGATCGACGAGTTCGACGCCCATGTCTCCGCCGATGCCGGCGAGATCGCGGTGGGCGGGTTCCGAGCGCACGAGCCCGGCCGTTACGCCTTCTACTGCTCGGTCGCCGGCCACCGGGACGCAGGCATGGAAGGCACGCTCGTTGTCGAGGCTCACCAGTGATCGAGGTCCGGTCGCTGACGAAGACCTATGGCGCGGTGCGTGCGGTCACCGGGCTGAGCTTCAGCGCACCGGCGGGGAAGGTGACCGGGTTCCTGGGACCGAACGGTGCTGGCAAGACCACCACATTTCGGTGCCTGTTGGGCCTTGCCGAGCCCACCTCGGGTGCAGCCCTGATCGGTGGTCGTCGCTACCGCGAGTTGGATCATCCGCGCCGCCAGGTGGGCGCTGTGCTGGAGTCCAGCGGCTTTCACCCGGCCCGCACGGGCCGCAATCACCTGCGGGTCATTGCGCGTGCCGCGGGGTTCGACGGTGCGCGGATCGACCTGCTGCTCGAGTTGGTCGGGCTGCGGGCCGCGGCGGATCGCCGCGTGGGCGGCTACTCGCTTGGCATGCGGCAGCGGCTCGGTCTCGCCGCGGCCTTGCTCGGTGACCCGCCGGTCGTTGTGCTGGATGAGCCGGCGAACGGGCTCGATCCCGAAGGCCACCGCTGGGTTCGGCGGCTGCTGCGCATCTGGGCCGGCGAGGGGCGCACGGTCGTGGTCTCGAGCCACCTCCTCGCCGAGATCGCCCAGGTCGTCGATCACGTGGTGGTCATCCGGGACGGCGCGCTGGTCAGCGAGACCGACCTCGCGGATCTGACCGGCGCCGTGACCGTGCGTGTGGATCGGCTCGAGCCGATGCTGTGCGCGCTGCGCGCCGCGGGCGTCGACCACGTCGTGACCGACGGCGCCATCTCCGTGCCCGGTGGGGATGCGGCCGAGGTCGGCGCGATCGCCGCCCGCGCCGGTGTGACGGTGACCGAGCTGGGCCGGCGCAGCCCCGGAGACATTCTCGAGGCGATGTTCCTCGCGCTGACCAGAGGAACTGAGCAGTGACCGACCTCGTCGCCGCCGAGTGGCTCAAGCTGCGCACCACCCGCCTCCTCGTCGGCATCGTTCCCGCCGCGGTCATCCTGTCGCTCGCGTCCCAGGCCGGCGTGGTCCTCTCTGCCGACGACGCCGCCCTCGAGACGACGGAGACCATCAGGCGAGCGTTCGCGGTAACCGGCGCCGGGGCCATCTTGGTGCTCGTCCTCGGGATCATCATCTCAGCCGGCGAGTATCGGCACGGCACCGCCTCCGACACGTTCCTCACCACCCCCCGACGCCACCTCGTGCTGGCCGCCAAGTTGACCGTGGGCGCTGGCGTCGGCGTGGCAACGGGCGCCGCCATCTCCGCGTCCTGTGTCGGCCTGGCCGCGCTCGTGTACACGGCGCGGGGTGCGGCCTTCCCCATCGGCGACGGCGAGGTGTGGCTGACCCTCGCCGGGGTCGTCGCCTACACGACCCTGTTCGCGGTCGTGGGCGTCGCCTTCGGCTCAATGGTCCGCAACCAGACGGTCGCCGTCGCGGGGGCGCTCGCCTGGTTCGGCGTGATCGAGCACACCCTCGTCAACCTCGTCCCGGACCTCGGGCGATGGCTCCCGTTCGCCGCCGGCGAAGCCATCGTCCGCGCCCCGTTGGACGATCTGCTCTCACCGCTTGCCGGCGCTGCCGTCCTCACCGCATACGGCGCCGCTATCGCATTGGCCGGAATTCGAGTCGCCGCGACCCGCGACGCGTGAGCGATCGGCCACAACCAGGAGGCACTCCGATGGAACTGCCGTCACACCCCGAGTCCGAGGACACCACGCTGTACCGGCAATCGCCCCGAACCAGCCGCGCAACGGTGGCCGTCCTCGTGGTCGTTGGCGTGCTGTTCGTCGTGCTGGTGATCCTCCATCTCACCGGCGTCGTCGGCCCCGGAGCCCAGTGATGGGCGCCACCCCCTACCCCCGGGCCCCGGGAGCCGGTAGCACGAGCCGCCGACTCCGCCACGATCCTGTGCCACGTCTCAACGACTATCACGTCGACGACCTTGTCCTCGTGGCGCGAACGCTCGGCGGGCACCCCGACGCCACAGCCGCACGGGCCGAAGGCGTCGACCGTCGCGGCATCGACCTCACCGTCGACACACCCCGCGGTACGGCGACCGTGCGGGTCGCGTTCAGGGAACCCGTCACGGACAAGACGCCCTCGGCGGTTCGCGGCGCGTTCCGCGCGCTGGCCCGCCAAGCGAGAGCAAGGCTCGCCTCGAACGCCAACGAGTCCGGCGCATCATGAGCGACACCGCCGCCCCGACCATCGCCAGCCGAGCAGCCGAGGAGCCCAAGTCTGCTCGCAACACGCTGCGCCGACGGCTCGTCCGCCACTACCTGCCGCTCGCCCTGGCCAGCACCGCGGCGCTGGTGTTGTTCATGAACGTCTCTTTCTTCGACGCCAACCGCTACCCGCCGCCCGCCGAGATCTTCACCGAGGGCGCCAAGGGCGCGCTTCCCAGTGGCGACTACCCGCCAGCGAACCCGACCGACCGGAGCCAACACGACGGCGGCATGCCCCCACAGCAACCTGGCGAGACAACCCCCACGACCGGCGCCACCGGTGGCCACACCGGTCCGCCCGCCGGCGGCCACGGTCGAGGCCAATCGGGCGCTCCGACCACGCCGCCCGACGCGAGCCAAGCCGGCGCGGCACTCGAACAGTCTCACGCCGGGAACCAGGAATCGGTCCTCCGCATGCGGCGCTACTCCACTGCGAGCGGCTACGTCGCGACCGTCCTGCTCGGACTCACGCTCCTCATCGGGCCGGCCAATCTCCTGCTCCGCAGGAAGACCCCGATCTCGAGCTATCTCCGCCGTGACGTCGGGATCTGTACCGCCACCACCAGCGTCATCCACGTCGTCTTCGGCTTCCTCGTCAAACACGGCGACGGCGAACTGCTCGGCTACTTCTTTCAGCCCGGTGACCGCAGCCGCATCCTCACCAACGGCTTCGGCCTCGCCAACTGGGCCGGCCTCGCCGCTGTGCTCATCGTCGCCGGCCTGGCCGTGATCTCCAGCGACGTCGCGCTCCGCAAACTCAAGGCCAGACGCTGGAAGCAGCTGCAGCGCTTCAACTACGTGCTGTTCGCGCTCGTCGTCCTCCACGCGGTCCTCTACGGCGCGCTATGGCGCACCACATCCCCCTACACCGTGCTGCTCGGCATCGCGCTCGCCGCCGTCGTAGCCGGCCAGGCCGTCGGAGCCCGACTCTGGCACCGGCGCAACCAGCGCATCCCAACAAGGGCGTGAAGCTCGGACGCAGACGCCGAGGTGCCAACCGCGAAACCCGTGAACCCACTGCCATTTGGCGCTACGTGCGGTACGTCACGACAACCACGACGCCGCTGTTCTGGCGCGGCCGAACGACGGTCGGGCCGCACGCGAAGCCGTCGATCGGGTCGGCTTCGTGGATCCTTCCCCGCCAGTTCGGCGGGGCCCGGCATCTACGCGGCAATCTGCGGCCGCTCGGTGCCAACGTTGAGTTGGCGACTGTGGCGCTTTCGTTCGTGGCGGCGAGCCAACAGGATGACTACGGCCATGACGACTGCCACGTCGGCGAACCCGGCGATCGATGCCCAGGGAAGCTCGATGTCGCCGGACTCGAGGTTGTTGAGGAACGCCCCGACAGGGGTGAGCAGCGGCCACAGGACGAGCAGGTTGCGTGTCAACCGGTAGCTGATGGCGTAGATGAGGCCAAGGCCGAACAGGAAGACGACCTCGTTCGTGCCCATGCCATAGCCGACGTGATACAGCGCGTACAGCAGCGCGGCACCGCCCAGGCCGGCAGCGGTCCCGAAGCCGGCTTCCAGTCTCGTTTGCACGAAGCCCCTGAAGAACACGGCTTCGAACGCTCCGACGACGAGCGACATGACCAGCAGCGGCACCCAGTCGACCGGCCTGGGCAGGTCGTAGCCCCACAGCGTCATGGTGAACTGGACACCTGCCAGCCCGAGAGCGAGCGCGGCAGTGGGCCGAAGCTGGTGGCCTCCGATGCCGAGATCGTGCAGCGTGCGGCCGCGATCCCAGACCGTGTAGATGACGGGTCCCGCGGTGCCGAGGAGCAACCCCGCGGCGAAGGTCAGGAACAAGCCGGCGACGCGGTCGGTGCCGAAACCGTCGAAGGCCAGTCGGAACAGGCCCACGACGGCCAGGTACAACGCGCTCACGACGAACAGGTCCTGCCGGTCGATCGCACCGCCGACCCACCTCACGCCGCTGGGTGGACGATGCCGCTGCAGCACGACCAGCACCAATGCGGCTCCCGGGACGATGAGCCCGAGCCAGACGAGGTCGACCACGTCGAGGAGCAGCATCGAGACGACCACAAGGCCCACCCACGGCCACGCCCCCCAAGCGATCCCATGGGTGTGATCCTGTCGTTGATCCGACGGAGGAGAACCCACCTTCATGGTGGACGGGATGCGCAGCTGTGTCACACGGATCACCTCCTCGCGCCGACGTCGGCGTCTGGCTCAACCATTGGCCGCGGCACCGAGATGATCCAGGGGCGAAAGCCCTTCGTTCTGGTGACGCAGAGTTCAAATTGGGGCTCTCCTGACGTGAATGTGGGTCAGGCGGCGACCTGATCGGGCCAGCGATTGTGGGAGTTGAGGTTGATCGGCCCGGCGGCGAGCATGACGAGGGCGAGGGCGGCATCTGCGGAGTGGAAGCCGTAGGCCATGCGGGTGTCGGCCGGAGTTTGGTGTTCACGCTCTCAGTGAGCCCGTTGGAGAGGCCGTGGGTGACGCTGGCGACGATCCCGGCCCGGTGGCGTGTGATGCGGTGGTAGAGCTCCACGAAGGCGGGGATCTGACAGCGGCGGGCCCAGGAGAGCCAGGCGTCGAGCATGGCGACGGCTTCGGCTCCTCGGTGGGTGAACACGAGCAGGAGCTGTTCCTGTCGGTTAACCGGCCCTGAGTGGTTGTGGCTGGCGATCCAGGCGAGCTTGGCGGCTTGGCGGTCGGTGAGGTCGCAGGGTCGAGCCGGGGCGCGGTGTCGGCCTCTCGGCCGATCCGTTTCCCCGGCCCGCCCTCCGAACCGACGTGCGACTTTCACCGCATCCGGCTCTCCACCAGGCCCGTGCGAACGGTGCTCGAGCGGCCGGTTGCGCAGTACCCTCGGCGTGCTGGTGCACACGTTGGATCGGCGGTGTTCACCGTCGACTTCTGCCGTGCCGGTCCGCTGTTGCTGCCTGGCTGTCCTCCTTCGCCATGTGGCCGGCTTTCCCGACCTCGGACTACTACGGGGACTCCGCCACGTCATGGCGTCATCAGCCGACGACGGGCCTGCCCGCGACCCGAAGGCGGAGAGGGCGACACCATGACGCTTCCCACGTTCACCATCACCCGGTTGACCAGGTCGGTGCCCAGCTGTGCCCCGACAGCATCGCCACGAGTACGCCGCAGGCCTTCCTCGTGGCCTCCTCCTCGGCCCCGAAATACCGAGTACGGAGTCGCCACCCGAAGGCGGCGTGCGCTGCAGACCGGCCCATCCCGTCGTTGTCAGGGCTGCTCCCACCCCTCACGTGCGTCTCCACGCTCAGGCTGCCCTCAGCTTCGGCGGCCCGCTGCGACAGGCCGCAGGTGGAGTCCTTTCATCCCCGCCCGGTAGTGATGGCGCCTCGCGGCGCACCTCGGGGTTCTTCCACAGCGCGTAGCGGCAGCCCTTGGGCTGGCGGGCCCGATCACCCATGCCCAAGCGGCGGAGCAGGTTCCAGACCCAGCGGCGGACCATGTCCAGGGCCTGGCTGGCCCACCGCACGATGTGAAACGGGTCCAGGCACAGGGTGGCGTTCTGGCAGGCGGCCAGCGCGCAGTCACCGATCCATTCGGCCGCGTCGGCGCTGATCAGGCGGATACGACTGGCTCGTTGGGGTCCGAGGAGGTCGAAGAACTCCTGCAGGGTGGCCCGGTCGCGACCGGCCTTGGCCCACACCAGGCGGCCGGTGTCGCGAAGACGTTGTCGAAGCTTCGGGTGTACTGGCCGGCACGGTCACGGATCACGAACCGGAAGCTGGTGTCCCAGTCCAGCAGCAGGTTCCGGACGGCCTGGGTGGTCCACCCTGAGGTGGGGTTGGTGGTGATCCCCGCCAAGTGCACCCGTCGGGTGTCGAGTTCGATGAAGAACAGCACGCAGAGGCGGCGCAGCTGCACAGTGTGTCGACGCAGAAAAAGTCGGTGGCCACGATGGTCCGGGCCTGGCTCGTGATGAACTCGCTCCACGATGGTCCGCTGCGGTCGGGGCAGGGTGGTCGGCCCGCGTGCCGCAGGATCTTCCACACGGTGGACGCCGCGATGCGGTGACCGAGACGGCGAACTTCGCCGTGGATGCGCCGGTAGCCCCAGGTCGGGTTCTCGGCGTAGAGGCGCAGCACCAGTCGACGCAGCTCGGTCGGTGTCGGTGGCCGGCCCCGGCGAGCTTGCGGCGGTTGCGTCCAGTGGCGAGCGACCAGGCGGCGGTGCCAGCCGATGACTGTGGCAGGTTTGACCACCAGCAGCACCTGGTCGAGTCGACGTCGGTCGAGGGCTCGAGACAGCAGCGCCAGGATCGTGCGATCCGTTGGTGTGAAGCGGGGCCAGTCGACCTGGCGCCCGAGAACGTCGATCTGGTGGCGGAGCGCGAGGATCTCGGCGTCGCGCTTGTCACCGGCAAGCAGCAACAGACCGAGGCGAGCGATCAGCAGACGCAGCAGAGCTGACAGGGCGACGACACGACCGGGCAACGTACCCGCGGCCGGCGTTCGGGCACGACGATGCATTCGCGGCACCCTCAGGCCGGGTCGACGCAGCCAACCTCGATCAGCACGTCGCTGCGGGTGTCGGCCGCCTCACCGATCGACACCTTCGTCACGCGCAGGTCGCCCCGTTCAGCGGTCACGTCGTTCGTCACGCCGATGGCGTAGTCCTCGTTCGGGTTGAGGCGGAACGAAGTCGGGAGCCCAGTGACCTGCACCGACGCAATCGCGTTCCCGCCGTCATCGACCTCCGACGCCGTGCAGTCAGCGGGAGCCGAGATCGGTGCGAACACCAACGAGATCACGCTGGTCCCGGCCGGGACCACCTCAGTCTCGTCGAACGTGGCGTCGCCGAAGTTCGGCAACTGCTGACACCGCACCCGGATCGATGCGTCGTCTTGCAGACCGGCGTCACCGATCACCAGCTTGTCGATCCGAATCACGCCCGAGGGTGGGACGAACACCACTTGGGCGTGCCCGGTGCCCGTTCCCACCAACCACCACTCCGACGCGATGAAGACGGCGACCCCTATCGCGTACGACCGACGCCCCGGCCAGTTCGACATCCCTTCGACAGTACTGTCGCCCCCGCGAGCCCCATCCCACACGCGATCGAAGAGTCTCCCGGAACACCCCGGTCGACGGCACCCACGCCCCGCTCGATGAGACGTCCTCGTCGCCCGCTCGGTATCCGGCGAGTGCACGTCGCCAACAGATCATAACCGAGCACAAGAAAGCGCCCGTGCGACACAGGCAGCACTTCCTCGCCCAACGAACGTGCCTCAGGCGAAGTCGCGACAGATCGACGGATCGTGGTACGACCCGACCGCTCTTCGGCGGAGCCAGAACGACCGCGGAGTGCTCGGCGTGACGCGTCGCGCCGACCGCCGAATCGGGGCGGTCGCCAAGAGCGGTAGCGCTCGTGCCGATTGCTCGGCGAAGTCGGCACCGGTGCTCGGTAGAGTGACGTTCGTCTGGTCGCTCGAGAGGGGGCTCGAAATGGCGTGGAACCTTGAGGGAATGTTCTACGAGAACTGTTCGTGCGATGCCATCTGCCCGTGTACGTGGTCGAACCTCGCCCATCGGGCCACCCGGGACTACTGCCGCTTCGCCCTGGCGTTCCAGGTCGCCTCGGGCGACATAGAAGGGGTCGATGTTTCGGGCCGCAGCTTCGTGCTCATCGGCGACACCCCGGCGGATATGGCGCAGGGGAATTGGCGGCTGGGCGTGTTCGTCGACGACGGTGCCAGTAGCGAGCAGGTGGGCAAACTCGGCCAAGTCCTATCCGGAGAGCTGGGCGGTCCGCCGGCTGCGCTCGGCCCGCTGCTGGGCGAGTTCCTCGGGATCGAACAGGCACCGATCTCGATCGAGCGGGAGGGTAACGGTCACCACGTCCGAGTGGGCGACGCGGTCGATTATTCTGGCACACCGGTCACGATCGAAGGTGGGGAGCCTGTCACCCTCACCAACATCGTCGCCCATCCGGCCGGGCCAACGTTGGGGATCGCGCCGGTGTCGCAATCGAAGGTCTCGGCCTTCGGCGTCGAGTACGGGGGCAACGACTTGAGCGGCTTCTCCAATCCTTACCGCTGGCAGGGGTAGCGGCCGTCTTCGTCACATGAGCGTGGGCAGCGCGCGGGGGACGACCACGGCGAACAGGCCGTAGGCGATCAGCGCCACCGCTGCTACACGTGCCACGCCTTCGCCCCGAGGCAACACCTTCTCGGCGAACACCAGCGCGGCTACGGCAACCATGGCCGCCACGTTCATCACGCCAAGCGGCAGCAAGACGAGGAACAGCACCCAGCAGCATCCGAGACAGAACAGGCCGTGACGCA
>Ga0299914_10002953_pt1 | contig 11888 bp, 2 predicted proteins | sample RVTome_10_FD_201361 | JGI IMG/M metagenome (GOLD analysis project Ga0299914, IMG submission 201361) | Soil microbial communities from uranium-contaminated site in the Upper Colorado River Basin, Wyoming, United States - RVT153D57 (version 2) ... | reverse complement strand
CGGGGGCGGGTGCGGCTGGCGGGCGTGATTATGGCCGGAACCCTCTTCTTGCTGACAACACTAACGATTGCAGCTTTTCGGGGGACACGAGATACCGCCATCGGTATGTATGTTCTGGTCATTGCTATGGCCGGTTTACTGCTCGGCGGCCGGGCAGCTTTTGTTTTTACGGGCCTTACGCTTCTGGCAACATTGGGCATTTTCCTGGCCGAAACCAATGGTCTCTTAAATATCACCTTTACCGAAACGCCGCATATTGTGGAGTGGGTCATCTATGCTGTTGTTGTCTTTCTAATAGGCATTCTACTCCGCTTTGCCTTTGACACCTTGAATCGGGCGCTGCGCCAGTCACGAGAAGCCAATGAGGAGTTGGAAAATATTCGGGCGTCTCTGGCTGAACGGGTTGCCGCCCGGACCCAAGACCTGGAATTAGCGGCCGAAATCGGCCGTCATATCTCGCAGGTTCAAGAACCGGAGGAGATTTTGCTGGAAGCGGTAGAGCTTATCCGCTCCCGGTTCGATCTATATTACACTCAGATTTATTTGGTAGACGCCGTTCAAAACAACCTGGTACTCCGGGCCGGAACAGGGATTGTCGGCCGCCAACTGCGCCAGCTAGGACACCGGCTGCCCATAGGCGGCAGTTCAATTAATGGGACGGCCGTCATTAATAAAGAACCGGTCATTGTTGCCGACACGGCCGCCAGCACCATATTTCGCCAGAATTCGCTGCTGCCCGAAACGCGCTCCGAAATGGCAGTGCCATTGATCGTTTCCGGGAGCGTTATCGGCAGTTTGAATCTCCAAAGCGCCGAACCGCATGGGCTGTCTGAAGAAAATTTACCGGCTTTTGAAGCGCTGGCCGGACAACTGGCGGTTGCGCTGGATAATGCCCGGTTGTTCTCTGAAACGGCCGAAGCCCAAGAGAATATGGAATCCCTGGCGCGACGTTTTACGCGTTCCGGGTGGGATTTGTACCTGAATGCCATAGATCGCCAGGAAAATATCGGCTATACCTACAATTTGGCCCAAACTGAATTTGCCGAAGCGCCCGTTGAATTAGACGGTCGGCCTTCTTTTGCCATACCCATCAACCTGGGTGGAGAAACGCTCGGCAAGATCGAAGTACATGGAAACGAATGGACTGACTGGCAAAAGGAACACGAAGAGCTGACGGCGGCGGTAGGCCAACGAGTAGCCCAACAAATCGAAAATCTGCGCCTGTTGTCGGAAACAGAACGGTATCGGGCTGAGGCTGAGGAAGCGACCCGGCGGCTGACGCGTGAGGGCTGGGAGAAATACCTTGAGGGCCAGGGACCACAATCGGATGGTTATTCGTACGATCGGCAGGAAGTAACTGCCCTGAACGGTGGCAATGGATACCATGAGGAGGTTGACCTGGTACGGAGCCTGATAGTTCGGGGCGAATCTATTGGCCAGTTAGAGGTTGAAGGCATACAAGTGTCAGATGAGGAAGCGGCCGAACTGGTTGAAGCCGTTTCAGAACGTCTGAGCGCCCATATTGAAAATTTGCGTCTCTCTTCCCAAACGGAAGTGGCTTTGCTGGAAACGGAACGAAAGGCAAAGGAATTAGGAGTAATTAACGACCTGGCGAGAACTGTTTCTCAGCAGCTAAACCTGGACCAGATTCTTGAGACCGTACATGAGCGAATAGGGCGCATTATGCCGGCCGATGCTTTTATCATCGGGCTGTATGAACATGAGACAAACCTGATTGATTATCCCTTTATTTATGATGAGGGGAAACGTTATGAGGGTGGAACATCCCACCTGGAAAAAGATAGCAGCATCTATAAAGTATTGCTGACAGGTGAATCGTTAGTTGTAAAACGTGTTTTAGAAGATGAGCCGTCGAGCGACGAACTGCTGAAGAAAAACGCCCTGGGAGACAGATCCAAGCCATCCCGTTCAATGATGTTTGTGCCGTTGAATTACAGCAATCTGACGGTCGGCGTTATGTCGGTTCAGAGTTATCAATATAATGCCTATAGTAACGTAGACCTGGCTCTGGTTGAAGGCATTGCCAGCCATGTGTCTGTGGCAATTCAGAATGCCCAGTTGTTCGAGCAAACCCAGTTGGCCCTGGCCGAAACAGAGGATCAGGCTTCTCGTTTGGCGTTGTTGACGGAAATGGGGCAGGCTTTAACGGGGGCAACGACGCTGGAAGAGGTTTATCAGGCAACGGCCGAACGGGCGCACAAGATTCTCGATTCAAACCGGACCAGCGTTACCATGCTCGATGATGATGGCGAATATTACACCATTTTGGCGCTGGGCGGGGAAGCAGGAATATCCAGCCTGGGCGAACGCCAGCCTCTGGAAGGCTCTAACGTCGGCGTAGCTGTCCGAGAAAATCGTCTGGTTGTTGTCAACCAGAGCAAGGATACCGGCCTTCCTGGCATCTTGTCCTTTATGATTGCTCCGCTTATAGCCTCCGGCCGGATAATCGGCACGCTTAACATCGGCAGCAAATCAGCCAATGTTTTTGGTCAGCGTGAAGAAAGACTTTTGCTTCAAATCGCTTCTTTGTTAGCCACGACCATAGAAAGCCGCCGGTTACTACTCCAAACCCAACAGCGGGCTGAGGAACTTGCAGTGGTGAATCGCATTGCTCAAGCTGTCTCGCAGGAACTGGAGCAGGAGCAGATGCTGAATGCCATCTTTGAGGAAATTTCTCATATTCTGCCGGTAGACGCCTTTATTGTGGCAGTATACCACGAAGATACCGACCTGTTGGAATACCCGCTTATTTATGACGATGGGCAGCGTTACCGCGAACTGGGGCTAAGAAAAGCTTCACCCACCAGCATGATAGTTAAGGCTATCCACCAGCGCGAACCCTCCCTCATCTTGAGAACCCGCGAAGAAGTTGCCAAAAGAGCCAAGACGCCGGCGTCCATGATTGGTAACGTAGCCAAGGTATCGGCTTCTTTGATGTATGTGCCTTTGTTCATCGGCAAACGCAGCACGGGGGCGGTTTCAGTTCAAAGTTATGAATTCGACGCCTATGGGCCGGATGATCTGGCGTTGTTGGAAGGCATTGGCAACCACGTTGCCGTAGCCCTGGAAAATGCGCGGTTGTTTGAGGAGACGCAGCAGCGGGCGGAAGAGCTTTCAGTGGTTAACCAGGTGGCCCAGGTTGTGTCCCAGATGCTTGAATTGAATGAGCTTTATTCGGCCGTTCATGAACAGATTCAGCGGGCAATTTTAAGTGATGTTTTCTATATCGCCATTTACAATAAAGAGGAAAATAATATTAGTTTCCCCTATCTTTATGACGACGGTGCCCACTATAACATTGATCCTGTCCCAGCCAATGCGGAGCTTGAAGTTGTGCAGGTCATTGATACCAGAGAACCGATCTTAGTAAATCACAGCGACCCCCAAATCGCGTCGGAAAGTTTCCCAAGTGATGTTCTCCTGGCAAGTGGGAAGGCTCCCACGTCAATGATTTTTGTCCCCTTGCGTTCCGGGCTTGAACCGGTGGGCGCTATTTCGGTCCAGAACTACCAATCCCATAACTATACCCAGGCTGATGTGGATTTGTTGAGCGGTATTGCTTACCATCTGGCAGTGGCTCTGGAGAACGCCCGTCTCTTCTCAGAAACCCAGCAGCGGGCCGAGGAATTGGCCGCTATTAACGAGATTGCCCAGGCCGTCTCCGGGCAGACAGAACAACAGGAACTGCTTGAGACAGTTTATGAACAAATCGGGCGTATTATGCAGATTGACGCCTTCACCGTAACTTCATTCGATCCGGTGGCGGAAATGATTCATTATCTTCTGGTAATGGATGAAGGCCAGCGCTTCTATGAGGAACCCAACCCGCTTGGTACAGGAGCCATTTCTAAGGTGTTAATAGAAGGACGGCCGATCCTGATGCTCCGCACCCCAGAGGAAATAGAAGAATTAGCTCAGAATCAATCAGTCCTTATGGTCGGCAATGTGCAGCGATTTTCAGCCTCTTTGCTCTTTGTGCCTTTACACATAGGGTCGGAAATAATCGGCGGCATGTCTGTTCAGAGCTATGAATTTAATGCCTATACAGAAGCACAGGTAGATCTGCTGGTCGGTATTGCCAACCATGTGGCTGTTGCCCTTGAAAATGCCCGTTTGTTTAACGAAACCCAAACCACACTGGCGGAGACCGAGCTGCTTTACAATATGGGTACTCATATCAACCGGGCAGCCTCTTTGGAAGACCTGGTTAGCGTTGTCGGCGTGCCGGGTATTGCCCCCGGCGCACAGAGCGCAGGTTTGTTCCGCTTTGAATTGGATGAGAACGGCGAAGCGGAATGGATGCAGTTAGAGGCTAGTTGGATTGGGCAGGGTAAGGCGGTGATGCTCATTGGTACCCGTTTGTATTTACCAGAAATACCGCTGGCAGCAGCCGAGCTTTATACACCCAATGATCCATTCCTGATTGGGAATATTGCGGAAGATGAGCGAGTGGATAAGGATGTCCGGCTCCTGCTTCAAGGCATAGATACCAAAGCGATGGCTATCATTCCCATGCAGCAGTTGGGAACCTGGATTGGCACACTCATCATCCGGTGGGGCGAAACCTATACCTTCACCCTCCGCGAACAGCGCCTCTATACTTCGCTTGCCCGCCAGATGAGTACGGCCTTATCGAACCAGCTGTTGTTGACGGAAACTCAGGATCGGGCTGCTCAGTTAGAAAAGATAACTCAGATTGAAACGGCGCTGTCGCAAGCGGCCGATGAAGCCGGTATCCTGGAGGCGATGGCGCTGCTCCTGGAGCCGCAACAGGCTGTCAGCCTCCATTATGCGATAGAGGAAGACCAGCCAAATACATTAGTCACCGTTGCCCATTGGGAAAATGGCGAACTGTTAAACGAAGACGAACTGCATTACGAACCGTTTGATGTTAAGAGTTATGCGGGTTTGAATCTGGGATTGGAACGGCCTGGCGAAGTATCTTTCATATCTGATATTCAGGCAGACGGCCGCATTCAGAAAGCGGCTGCTAAGGCTGCTAAGAAGCTGGGTTTTGCGGCCGTGGTCGTCATCCCGCTTCGCAGTGCCGGGCGCTGGCAGGGCTTTGTTTCTGTGGAATGGCCGGAGACGCATGAATTTTCGGCCGCTGAAATGTCAATCTGGGAACAATTGCATGAGCCGTTGTCGGCCATTGTTGCTACCCGCCGGGCTTATCTGGCCCAACAAGAAGCCCTTTCCGAAACGGCCGTCCTCCATGAAAGCGGCGCTCAAATAAGTGTTGCCCGTAGTTATGATGAGGTGCTGGCCGTTATTCGCAAGAACACCGTGCTGGGACAGAATGTAACTAATGTCAGCATTATGCTGTTTGAGAAAGATTGGCGTCAGGACGATATACCGGATTATGCAGATGTGCTGGCCTTTTGGAGCCAGACTCCTCCAGAGCAGGTCAGGATGCGTTTTTACTTTGATCATTATGCATCGGCCGAAAAAATTCTGCAAAAAGCATCATCCCAACCGCTTATATTCAATGACGTTCCAAACTCGCCGGATCTGGATGAAGACCTCAGGAAGATGCTGGTAGAAGGCTTCGACGCAGCAACCTACGTATTATTTCCAATGATTGTTCGCGGGGAGTGGATTGGATATGTCAACGCGATGTATCCCCGCCAACCAAACCTGCCTGAGAAGGATATTCGTCGGGCCGAAGCCATTATCCGACAGGCCGGTGTTGCCGTTCAGGGGCTTCGCAACCTTGAACAGGCTGAACACCAGGCCCAGGAAGCTCAGAACCGGAGCAGCGAATTGGCTGCCATCAACCGGGTCGTTACCACCGTTGTCTCTTCATTTGATCTGGAAGTGGTACTTGATACCGTTGCCGGCGAATTAATTGAATTATTTGCTGTTCAGCATGTCGGCATTGCCCTGATGACGCCAGACAAAACGGGATTAAAAATCATTGCCGACCGCTCCGCTAACCCCGAAGAAGAAAGTGCTTTGGGAGTTGAAATTCCTCTGGCCGGCAATAAGCTGACCCGCCAGGTAATAGAAACTCGCCGCCCGGCAGTCGTTGAAAATGCCCAAACAAACCCCTTGACCGAACCCGTTCATGAAATCATGCGCTGGCGACAAACTGAAGTTCTGGTATTGCTGCCCCTGATCTCTGGCCGGGAGACGATTGGGACGCTTGGGCTGGATATTGCCGAGAAGGACCGGGTTTTCAGCGATGCCGAACTGAAACTAGCGGAAACAATTGTGGCCCAAATTGCAACGGCCGTTCAAAACGTGCGACTCTTTGAACAAACCGAGGCTCGCGCTCAGGAATTGGCAATCTTAAACGAAATAAGCCAGGAATTAACCGCTACCCAATCAGTAGAGAGCATCCTTGACAGTTTTCAAGATTATGTTTCCAGGCTTATGGAAGCACAAGACGCGTATATCACTCTTGTTGACGATGTTCACGATGAGTTGGTATTCCGAGATTTTGGAACAAACGACGAAGGCCCCACCCATTTCCGTTTGCCCAAAGGCAGCGGGTTGGCAGATTATGTGATTCGAACGCAACAGCCTCTGCTCCTTTCAGCGGATGTTGAGGAACATCTGGCCGAATTAGATGTCGCCCGAATCGGCCGCGCCCCTCAATCCTGGTTGGGAGCGCCCCTGATGAGCGGCATGAAAGCAGTTGGAATGGTCGCCGTTCAAAGTTTTTCGAAACAGGGACTATACACGGAACGCCACCGCAACCTGCTAATGGCCGTTGCAAACCAGATCGCTATTGCTGTTGAGAGCGCCCGTCTGTTTGAACAGGCACAGGCCCGTTCGGCCGAATTATCAATTCTCAATGAAATGGGTCGCTCTCTGACGGCGTTGGTAGATATGGATGCCATCCTTGATAATGTCTATCGTTATACCTCTCGTCTCATGGATACTACCAACTTCTATATCAGTTTCTTTGATATAAAACGCAATGAAATCACCTTTGCCCTGGATATTAGAGGGGAGCGGGTGATGAGGAATACCGGGACGCGCAAGGCAGGCAAAGGCTTGACGGAACATATTATTAACACCAAAGAGTCGTTGTTAATTTCTGAAAATGTTGATAAGAAATTGGATGAGTTAGGTATCGAAAAGATTGGCCCCCTGGCTGCTTCATGGATGGGTGTGCCGATGATGGTCGGCAGCCAGGTTATCGGCGTTATCGGCCTTCAACATTGGGATACCCCGCGAGTATATAATGAACAGCATGTCCGTTTGCTGAATTCCATAGCCAGTCAGGCGGCGATTGCCATTGAGAATGCCCGTTTGTTTGAACAGATTCAGGCCCGCGCTCGACGGGAACGAATATTACGGGAGGTTACGGCCAGGGTTCGCGGCGCTACCGATGCTGATAGTGTCATGCAAACGGCCGTTCAGGAAGTTGGCCGGGCATTAGGTCGCCGAACCTTTGTTTATCTGGATCAAGATGACCAGAAGGAGATTCAACCAGCGAAGGAAGAAGCTTATGGCGATTAACAAAAATCCTTTACCTGAGACAGTAACAACAGGGGGCGACGACGCTGCCCGGCTTCAGGATGAAGGCCGGCTTCAGAATGAAGGCCGGCTTCAGGATGAAGGCCGGTATCGGACCATTCTTGAGAACATGCAAGAAGGGTATTACGAGATCGATCTCGCCGGGCATTACATCTTCTTTAACGACGCTTTGTGCCGTATCATCGGCTTCCCCCGCGACGAATTGCAAGGGATGAGCTATAAACGCTATGTGGACCCGGAAGCGGTTGACGGGATATTTGAGGAATTTAATAAGGTTTATCGTACCGGAGAACCGATCACCAGCTTTGAACATGAATTGATCCGGGAGAATGGCGAACGGGCCTCTATCGAATTGTCGGCTACATTGATGTACGATGAAGCGGGAGAGCCTAGCGGTTTCCGGGGAATTATTCGAGACTATACCGAGCGCAAACTGGCCGAACAACAATTAAAACAGGCCAATGAAGCGTTGGAACAGCGGGTGGAAGCGCGAACGGCCGAATTGGCAGCTACGAACACCTCTTTGCAGGAAAGTCAGGAGCAAATCCGCCGTTCGCTTGAGCGTCGCAGCCGGGAAGTGCGTTTGTCTACCCAGATTGCACAGGAGATTGCCTCTGCGGCCGATCTCAATGATTTGTACAAACGTGTTGTCACCCAGGTAAAGGAACAATTTGATTTCTACCACGTTCAACTGTTACGATATGACCCCCTCCTGGATTCGGTGACGCTGATAGCCGGTTACGGTCAGGTGGGGTTAAAGATGTTATCCCAGGGCCATCATATGCCGATGGGGGTAGGCTTGATCGGCTCGGTTGCTGCAACCGGGGTTTCCTATTTGCAGCCCGACGTTACCCAAGACCCTAACTGGCAACCCAACACGCTGCTCCCGGAAACAAAGGGAGAGCTGGCCGTGCCGATCAAACTGGGGAATGATGTCTTGGGTGTGCTGGATGTTCAGAGTGATGAGGCCAATGCCTTGACCGAGGACGACCAACTTGCGCTTGAAGGGTTATGTGGTCAGATTGCGGTCGCTATTGAAAGCACCGGCCTTCGACAAGAGATGAGCGGCCGTTTGAGAGAATTGAACAAATTGCAGCGTTTCATGAGCCGGGAAGGTTGGCGCTCATTCCAGTCCCGACATGAAGTAGATACCAGGGGCTACTATTTCGACCATTCATCCACCCATCCTCTCACCTTCGGAAAATCCGGCGGAAACGGCCAGATTGAACTGACCGAAGACGGTTTCAAGACCAGCGAGTTTCGCCAGTTGGTCGCTTCTCCCTTAACCGTTCGTGGGGAGGTCATCGGCACGCTGGCTATTCAAAATGACGAAGACCAACCGTTAAGTACCGAAGACCGGGAACTGCTCGAATCTATCTCGATCCAGGTCGCCGAAGCCCTGGAAAGCGCCCGGCTGCTAGAACAGACCCAGAAAAATGCCACCGATATGGAAACGGTGGCCCAGGTCGGTGCGGCCGCCTCTACAATTTTACAGACCGAAGATTTGTTGAAAACCGTTGTAACCTTAACCCAGGAGCGGTTTGAACTCTATTTTGTCAGCGTTTTTGCTTTGGACGAGCATGAAGGCATACTCACCAGGGTCAGTGGTACGGAGCTGCCTGTTCCAGAGGAAGAGGAAAATGTTTCGCCCATTATCGAGCTTAGTCGGGAGCAGTCGTTGATAGCCCTTGTCGGCCGAACCAAAGAAGCGGTTGTTGTGAATGACGTTTTGGCGGATCCCCGCTATTTCTCCGTTCCCATCTTGCCGGATACCCGCTCCGAAATGATCATCCCTTTGGTTGTCGGCGATGAGGTGCTGGGCGTTATGGATTTGCAATCGGATGCCGTTAACCGCTTCGGCGAGGATGATGTTCGGATTCACACCACTCTGGCCGCCCAAGTCGCCGTCGCCTGGAAGAATGCCAACCTCTACGCCGAGCAGTTAGAAACAGCCAAACGGCTCCGTGAAGTTGACCGGCTTAAGTCAGAATTCATGGCCAGTATGAGCCACGAACTGCGAACGCCGCTGAACTCAATTATCGGCTTTTCAGATGTGATGTTGGAAGGCATTGACGGCAGCCTGACCGACCGAATGGTTGAAGATGTCACTCTTATTCGAGACAGCGGCCGTCATCTGCGGGAGTTGATTAGTGAGATTTTGGATATGTCCAAGATTGAAGCGGGCATGATGGAACTTCGCTATGATATTGTGGATATTCCTCAAATTGCTAAAGAGATCGTTGCCAGTACCCGCTCGCTGACCCATACAAAGGATATTGATATTGAACTGGATCTGGATCCGAAATTGGACAAAATTGAAGCGGATCGCACCAGGTTAGTCCAGATACTCCTCAACTTGATGGGTAATGCCATCAAATTTACGAATGTAGGTATGGTTAAGCTAACCCTGAAGGATACCGGAGAAAACGTTTACTTTGCCGTTGAAGATTCCGGTATTGGTATTCATAAGGACGATATACCTATTATCTTTGAGCAGTTCCGCCAGATTGACGGCAGCCTGACGCGCAAGGCGGGGGGAACCGGTTTAGGAATGCCCATCAGTAAGAGCCTGGTTGAATTACATGGCGGCGAAATGACTGTCCAAAGTAAGCTCGGTGTCGGCAGCACCTTTAGCTTTACCCTTCCCAAACAACAGCATTATGGACAAAGACGGCCGACAGGCCCGCTGCCAAGTCTGGATAAAGCTGGGTCATAATGCCATTGAAAGGAAATGAATAATAGGGTAGAGTTACAAACTAGAGTATCTGGTACTTGGGGCGATTGAAAATTATTAAGCGCTTGGTACCATGAGCAAGAGCAACATTCATTGAAAGATTACAAATGTCAGGCACTTTTGTACCTGTTAGTGGTTTTTTATGCCTAAAAAAGTTCTCGCCGTTGAAGATAATAAGACCAATATGGTCCTCATTTCCCGCATTGTGGAGGCGGAAGGTCATGCCTTATTGCAGGCCGAAGATGGCCCGTCTGCCCTGGATCTGCTAGAGGTAGAATTGCCGGATATCATCCTGCTGGATATTAATATTCCCGGCATTCATGGCCTTGATATTGCCCGCCGTATTAAGACCGATGACCGTCTCTGGCACATCCCTATTATTGCCACCACCGCGAATGTCTTAATCGGTGACAAAGAACGCTGCCTTGAAGCCGGCTGCGATGATTATTTGCCCAAGCCGCTTGATATTCGCCGGCTCCGCGAACTCATCCGTCAATATCTGGGCAATGGAACGGCCGACTAACATTCATCCCCCACAATCACCACCGGCTCTCCCCCTGCCTGGGTCAAGAAAATAATCCGGTGCAGCCCTCCTTGCAGCCGTAGTTGTTTTTGCAACACATCCGGATCAAGGGGCGACCCCCTTTTCTTAATCGTTACCCGGCCGATCCCTCGTTCCCGTAGATAGTGCCGCAGCCGCTTGAGTTGGAACGGAAAGTGGTCTTCAACGGCAAAACAGCGGGCAAAGGGGGTGGGGGTGGGGGAATCGGCCGTCAGGTAAGCGATATCGTCGCTAATCTTGGCGGCATTGAGCCGGACGGCCAGTTGTTCTACCAGGTGGGCGCGAATAACGGCCCCATCCGGCTCGTAGAGGAACCGCCCCGGCGGGACAACCGGAACGGGGGAGACGGCCTCGCTGGTCAGGCTGTGTTGGCCCGGCAGCAGCGTCGCCTGCCGTTGAACGCCCCGCTGCAATCGGCCGAACCATAACACCCCCTCCCGCACTTCCCCCTGCACGGAGATAAACTCCACTTCCGCTTCCGGCGGCAGTTCGTCGTAATCAACCCCCGGACTGATCTTGATCCCCATCTCAGGAACCCGGCTCCGCCACGCCAACAGAACATCCAGCGGCGGCCGGTATTGATGGACGGAATATATGCGCCGCCCCCGCTCATCCCGCCGCCCCGGATCGGCAAAAACGGCCGCCACCGCCAGCGGTCTTATTTGGGTTAAATCGGCCTGCACCGGTTGGAAGGCCGCTCCCCTGCCATAAAGGGCCACATTCTCCCGCGCCATTGCCAGCCGAACGGGATTCAGATCAATGCCGATGACGGCCGCCCCTTCTGCCAGCGCCAGGGCATCCCCGCCGATACCGCAGCCCAGGTCGGCAATGGTTGCCAGGCCGGTATCGTGAAAGCGTTTGGCCCGGTAGCGGCTGACCGTTTCGGCCGAAGCCTGTTCCAGCGCCGGGCGGGTAAAGTACATCTCGGCCGCCCGCTCGAACTTCTCCCCGGCCCGCTGCCGCAGCAAAATGGTCTCTAAAATGGCATAAGCCCGGCCCGGCGTCACCTCCCCCCGCAGCCGTTCGGCCAGATGCAGATGGTTGTCAGGGGTAACGGCCGTTCCCGCAAATTCTTTTAACCAC
>Ga0299914_10002952_pt1 | contig 11889 bp, 11 predicted proteins | sample RVTome_10_FD_201361 | JGI IMG/M metagenome (GOLD analysis project Ga0299914, IMG submission 201361) | Soil microbial communities from uranium-contaminated site in the Upper Colorado River Basin, Wyoming, United States - RVT153D57 (version 2) ... | reverse complement strand
GTGGTGCTGTCCGAGGCGGTCCGTCTGGCCAAGACCTACTCGACGGAACGGTCGGGTGCCTTCGTCAACGGCGTGCTCGCCTCCTTGGCCCGGTCGACCAGGCCTTGAAGCCTCTCTCGCTACCCGTTGTTGGGTTCGGGTCCTGGTTCGGCTAAGGTCGGCACACCTTTAAACACGGTCCGGTGAGGCCGGGAAGGAGCGAGATGGGGTCGATCCCATCGGCGTCGGAGACCCTCCGATGCCCCAGGTGATGAACGGCGAGGACATAGGTCGGGCCGTCCGCCGCATCGCCCACGAGATCCTCGAGCGTCATCGAGGAGCCGAGTCCGTGGTCATAGTGGGAATCCACACCCGCGGAGTGCATCTCGCCCGTCTCCTCGGTGAGCTGATCGCCGACTTCGAAGATGTCGCCGTCCCCGTCGGCGAGCTCGACATCGGCCAGTACCGGGACGACCGGGACCTGCGCCCGGTGAACGGCTCCGGGGTCACCTCCATCCCCACCGACATATCCGAGCGCAGTGTCATCGTGGTCGACGACGTCCTCTATACCGGGCGCACCGTCCGCGCCGCCCTCGACGCCCTCTCAGACCTGGGCCGGGCGCGGCAAACCGAGTTGGCGGTGTTGGTCGACCGGGGGCATCGTGAGCTCCCGATCCGGGCCGACTACGTCGGCAAGAACCTCCCCACGAGCCACGAAGAAGTGGTTCGGGTCCGGATCCCGCCAATCGACGCCGAGGAAGGCGTCTGGGTGGAGAGGAACGGGGCGGCATGAGCGGGCTCCTCACCCTCCGCGGGGAGAGCCGGGCGGAACTCGAAGAGCTCCTCGATCTCGCGCAGAGCTTCGTCGGGGGATCGGTCATCCATCGCGGCAGGGAGGGTGGCACGGTCACCACCGTCTTCTTCGAGCCCTCGACCCGGACCAGGCTCTCCTTCGAGAAGGCGGCCCATCATCTCGGTGCACACGTGATGAGCTTCGACGCGCCGAAGTCGTCCACTGCCAAGGGCGAGTCGTTCCGGGACACCATCCTCACTCTGACCGCCATGGGCACCGACGTCTTCGTCATCAGGCATTGGCTGGCCGACGCCGCAGAGCTCGCCGCCGCCTGGTCGGGTCTTCCGGTGGTCAACGCCGGGGTGGGGAAGAGAGAGCACCCGACCCAGACCCTCATCGACGCCCTCACCCTCCGGCAGCGTTTCGGGCACCTCGACGGGCTGCGCATGGCCATCGTTGGCGATGTGGGGAACAGCCGCGTCGCACGGGGGCATCTCGCAGCCCTCCCCACCCTCGGAGTCGACTTGACCCTTGTCGGCCCAACGCCCTTCTTCCCGGCAGTGGACCCTTGGGGTGTGCGGAAGGTCACCGACCTCGACTCCGAGCTCGGAGACATGGATGTGATCTACCTGCTCCGGATCCAGAGGGAGCGGGGCTCGTCGGCGGGGATTCCGTCCGAGAACGGCTATGCCCGCCGCTACGGGATGAACGAGGAGCGGCTCTCCATGCTCAAACCGACATCGGTGATCATGCACCCGGGCCCGATCAATCGCGGTCTCGAGATCGACGGCGTCGTCGCTGACGGAGAGCGCTCCCTCATCTTGGAGCAGGTGGCCAACGGCGTCCCGGTGCGGATGGCCGTCCTCTCCCTGGCGCTGGGGAAGGGACGATGATCGTCATTCGTAACGCCAGTGTTCTCCGTTCGGATCGGATAGAGCAGGCCACGGTCGTGATCGAAGGCGACACGATCCAGACTGTCGGAGACGAGCCCGCGGTCAATGGAGCCAGAGTCATCGACGCCGACGGCGCCTGGCTCGGACCGGGTCTCGTCGATCTCCACGTCCATTTCCGCGACCCGGGGCAGACCTGGAAAGAGGACATCGAGACCGGATCGCGAGCCGCGGCGGCGGGTGGGTACACCGCGGTCGTGGCCATGCCCAACACCCAGCCCTCGATCGACAGTGGGGACCGGGCCCGGGCGGTAATGGAGAGGGCGACGGCGATCGGCACGCTGGACCTCCGCGCCGCCGGATGCCTGACACGGGACCGTGCGGGGACGGAGATGGCCGACTTCGACTCGATGTATGCGGCGGGAGTCAGGATCTTCAGCGACGATGGCGATGCCGTGCCCGATGCCGGGTTGCTGCGCAGGATCATGATGTATCTGCGCGATCTGCCCGGCGCCGTCGTCGCCGACCACGCCGAGGATCGCTCAGTGGCCGGCAACGGCCATCTCCACGACGGCGTCACCGCGGCCCGGCACGGGATCGAGGGCCTGCCTGCCGTTGCCGAGGACGTGATCGTGGCGCGTGACCTGGAATTGGCCAATGCCACTGGGTCACGAATCCATGTCCAGCACGTGTCGACCGCCAACGTGGTCGAGTTGATCCGCCGGGCCCGGGATCGGGGGGTGAAAGTGACCGCCGAGGTGACACCACATCATCTGGCATTGGAGGAGTCGGCATTGGAGAGTCTCGACCCCAATCTCAAGATGTACCCCCCATTGCGCAACGCCGAGGATCGGGAGAAGTTGGCCGAGGCGCTCGCGAGCGGCCTCATCGACGCCGTGGCCACCGACCACGCCCCGCATGCCAAGGCGGAGAAAGAGGTTCCCTTCGAGGAGGCGCCCCGTGGTGTGATCGGTCTCGAGACGGCCGCCGCCGTCGTCTCCTCGGCCCTGGGCGGGAACCAGCCCCTCTTCTTCGAACGGATGAGTGTGGCCCCCGCTCGGATCGCCGGGCTCGACCGTCAGGGGATTGCGGTTGAACCGGGCTCACCTGCCAATCTCGTGCTGTTCGCCCCACAGCGCCGTTGGACGCCGGGGGCGTATGCATCGAAGGCGGAGAACGGCCCGTTCACTGGAGTGGAGTTGACCGGAAAAGTCATGGCGACCATCTACGAGGGTCGGATCAGCTACGAGGACGGCTCGGCATGAGCATCCCTCAGCAGGCGATCCTGTGCACGGCCGACGGGGAGACGTTCCGCGGGCGATCGGTCGGCGCCGGAGGTGCCACCACGGGCGAGGCCGTGTTCAACACCTCGATGACCGGGTACCAGGAGATCCTCACCGATCCCTCCTACGCCGGCCAGGTGGTGGTGATGACCACGGCCCACGTCGGCAACTACGGGGTATTCGACGGCGACGAGCAGTCCACGCGCCCCGCTGTCTCGGGTTTCGTCGTCCGCAGCATGGCGAGAAGAGATTCCAACTGGAGATCCCAAGGGTCGATCGGCGATTACCTGCGCGAGCACGGAGTGGTGGCCATCGCCGACGTCGACACCCGAAGACTCACCCGGCACTTGAGGGACCGAGGGGCCATGCCTGTCGCCGTTGGGGTGGATGTCGAGGAGTCCGAGCTCAAGGAGTTGGCGGCCTCGGCTCCCTCGATGATCGGCCTCGACTTGGCCTCGGGTGTGAGCACCCCCCACCGTTACACGCTGGAGGCGAGCGGAGACCGGAAAGGGCGGGTGGTGGCGATAGATCTCGGCATGAAACGGGACATCCTGGCGCACCTCACCGGTCGGGGCTTCGACGTGGAGGTCGTGCCGTGCGGGATCGACGCCGGAGCGGTTCTCGATCTCGGCCCCGACGGGGTGTTCGTCTCCAACGGTCCCGGCGACCCCGAGCCGCTGACCACGACCACCGAGACCCTCCGTGGTCTCCTGGGAAAGGTGCCCCTGTTCGGGATCTGTCTCGGGCATCAGGTACTCGGCCTGGCGGTGGGCGCCAGCACCTACAAGCTCCCGTTCGGTCATCACGGTGGCAACCACCCGGTGCGACGGCTTGCCGATGGCAGGATCGAGATCACCGCCCAGAATCACGGGTTTGCGGTCGACCTGTGGTCGTTGAGCGGCGGCGAGGCTCCCGAGAGATCGGGTCTGGTCGGCCCCGAGTTGCTCCCCGGGACCGTCGACACCCGGTTCGGGCCGCTGGTCCCCACCCATCAGAATCTCAACGACGGGACGCTGGAGGGGATGGAGCTGGCCGAAGTAGCCGCCTTCTCGGTTCAGTACCACCCGGAGTCGGCCCCGGGCCCACGTGACGCGCGGGGGCTCTTCGGCCGGTTCACAGAGATGATCGGCGGGGCCGCCTGATGCCAGGAAGACGCGACATCAGGTCGATCCTCCTCATCGGCTCGGGACCGATCGTCATCGGTCAGGGCTGTGAGTTCGACTACTCGGGGACGCAGGCGGCAAAAGTGCTGAAAGCCGAGGGCTATCGGGTGATCCTGGTGAACTCGAACCCGGCGACGATCATGACCGATCCCGAGTTCGCCGACGCCACCTACATCGAGCCGATCACCCCGGAGGTCGTGACCGAGATCATCGCCCGGGAGCAGCCTGACGCCCTTCTTCCCACGCTCGGGGGCCAAACCGCGCTCAACGTGGCCGCAGAGTTGGCCCGACACGGGGTGCTGGAGCGCCACGGTGTCGAGATGATCGGTGCCGGCCTCGAAGTGATCGAGCGGGCCGAGGATCGGGGCAAGTTCAAAGAGACCATGGAGAGCGTCGGGCTCGAAGTTCCCCGGGCCGGCTACGCCCGATCCATGACCGAGGCGGTGAAGATCGCCCACGAGATCGGCTTCCCCGTCATGGTTCGTCCCTCCTTCATCCTCGGAGGGGGTGGGACCGGCATCGCCTCCGACGAGGAGGAGCTGATCGAAGTCGCCCGCAATGGTCTGACTGCCTCCCCGGTGTCGGAGATCCTGGTCGAGGAGTCGGTGCGGGGCTGGAAGGAGTTCGAGCTGGAGGTGATGCGCGACCACCACGACAACGCAGTGATCGTCTGCTCCATCGAGAACCTGGACCCGATGGGGGTTCACACCGGCGACTCGATCACCGTGGCCCCGATTCAAACCCTCTCCGATCGCGAGTACCAGGAGATGCGTGACGAAGGGATAGCCGTGCTGAGGGCGATCGGGGTGGAGACCGGGGGCTCCAACGTCCAGTTCGCGGTCGACCCCAAGACCGGCCGTCGGCTCGTCATCGAGATGAACCCGAGGGTGAGCCGCTCCTCGGCCCTGGCCTCCAAAGCAACCGGGTTCCCCATCGCCAAGATCGCCGCCCTGCTCGCCGTCGGCTACACGCTGGACGAGATCGCCAACGACATCACCGGAGCCACCCCGGCCTCGTTCGAGCCGGCGCTCGACTACGTCGTGGTCAAGGTGCCCCGATTCGATTTCGCCAAGTTCCCCTCCGCGTCGCCCCGCCTCACCACATCGATGCGCAGCGTGGGCGAGGCCATGTCGATCGGGCGAAGCTTCCCAGAGGCCCTCCAGAAAGCCCTGCGCAGCATGGAGAACGGTCGCTCCGGGCTCAACGCCGACCCAGGGGAGCAGAGCCTGCTCGCGATGGGAGACGAAGAGTTGCGGGAGGCCATCGCCGTGCCCACCCCGAACCGGATATTCGCGGTGGGGGAGGGCTTGCGTCGGGGCTGGGGAGTCGAGGAGATCTCTGTCCTCTGCGACATCGACCCCTGGTTCGTCGACCAGATGGCGGAAATCGTGGAAATGCGCTCCCGATGCGAGCGCGCCGGGCCGGGCGACCCGGACCTGCTCGTCGAGGCGAAACGGCTCGGCTTCTCCGACCGCCAGCTCGCTCACCTCTGGCACCAGGCGGAATCCGAGGTTCGAGAGGAGCGGCGCCGGCTCGGTGTGAGACGGGTCTACAAAACCGTCGACACCTGTGCCGCCGAGTTCGAGGCGTTCACCCCGTACATGTACGGGACATTCGAAGAGGAATCCGAGGTGCCGCCGCCGGCCCGCCCCACGGTGGTCGTCCTCGGGTCGGGCCCGAATCGCATCGGCCAGGGGATCGAGTTCGACTACTGCTGTGTCCACGCCTCCTTCGCGCTGCGCGATGCCGGCTACGAGACGGTGATGGTCAACTGCAACCCCGAGACCGTTTCCACCGACTACGACACCTCCGATCGCCTCTACTTCGAGCCACTGACCATCGAGGACGTCCTCGACGTGATCGAAGCCGAGCAACCGGAAGGTGTCGTGGTGCAACTCGGGGGGCAGACCCCGCTCAACCTGGCACAGGCGCTCCACGACGCCGGTGTGCCGATAGCCGGCACCTCCCCGGCCTCGATCGCCCTGGCCGAGGATCGGGAGCAATTCTCCGAACTGTGCCGGAGCCTGGGTCTTCGACAGCCACCGGCGGGCACGGCCACCTCGGCCCGTGAGGCCGAGGACGTCGTGGACCAGGTCGGGCTCCCGGTGATGGTCCGGCCATCGTTCGTCCTCGGTGGGCGAAAGATGCGTGTGGTGTACAGCGTCGAGGAGCTGGCCGACTACGTGCGCGAGATGTACGGGGAGGGAGACCCGGAGCTGACCGGCTCGCCGATCCTCATCGACCGTTTTCTCGAAGGCGCCGTAGAGATCGACGTCGACGCCGTGTACGACGGATCCGAGTTGCTCCTCGGCGGTGTCATGGAGCACGTGGAAGAGGCCGGTGTCCACTCAGGTGACTCCGACTGCGTGACTCCGCCCCCCACCACCTCGGACGAGGCGCACAAGGAGATACTGCGCGCCACCCTCGAGTTGGCCAACGCCCTCGAAGTAAGAGGGCTCATCAATCTCCAGTTCGCGGTGAAGGGCGACGATGTCTACGTGTTGGAGGCGAACCCACGGGGCTCGAGAACTGTCCCGTTCATCTCCAAGGCGACCGCCGTCCCCCTGGCCCGCATCGCGGCACGGGTGATGATGGGCACCTCCATCGAGGAGCTGCGCCGGGAGGGGATGGTGCCGCTGTCGAGTCATCGTCCCAGCTTCGTTGCGGTCAAGAACGCCGTGCTCCCCTGGGATCGTTTTCCCGAGGAGGACTCGGTGCTCGGGCCTGAGATGCGAGCCACCGGTGAGGTGATGGGGATCGGCGAGGATGTCGGAGTCGCTTTCGCCAAGGCTCTACTCGCCGCAGGACACATCCTTCCCACCCGGGGAAGGGTCTTTCTCTCCTTTGCCGATCGGGACAAGCCGATGGGTCTCGCCGTGGCACAGGCCTTCACCATGCTGGGATTCGCATTGGTGGCCACCCATGGCACCGCCAGGTATCTGAGGCATCACGCCATCGACGCCGAGCCGGTGCACAAGGTGGGCGACGGCCCGAGGGACATCGGGCAGCGTCTGCAAGACGGAGAGGTGCAGCTCGTGATCAACACCCCGCGCGGAGGGAAGGCGCGTTCGGACGGGAGGACCATCCGGATCGCGGCCCGCTCCCATTCCATTCCCTGCGTCACCACCATCCAGGGCGGTCTCGCCGTGGCCCGCAGCCTCCGGGCCGGGCCGGGCGCGATCAACCGCCCGAGGAGCCTCCAGGAATGGCATCGGACAGTCTGAGGGCGAAACTGGGCCCGATCGAGCTCCGCAGCCCGTTGATCGCCGCCTCGGGCACGGTCGGCTCGGTCTGGGAGTGGGCCGACGTCGCCGATCTGTCACCGTACGGGGCGGCAGTGGCCAAGTCGGTGGCCCCGGTGGAGTGGGTGGGCCGGCCCGCCCCTCGCCTCGCCCCGGCCGGTGCCGGGATGCTCAACGGCATCGGGATCCAGAACCCGGGGATCGGGGCCTGGGTCGACATGATGGCGGACCGGATCCCAACTCTCGACGTGCCGGTATGGGGGTCTGCGGTGGGAGAGACGCCCGATGAGTTCGCAATGGTGGCCAAGGGCCTCGTTTCCGCGGGCGTCCCGGTGGTCGAGGTCAACCTCTCCTGCCCCAACCTGGAAGACGGGCGCATGTTCTCCCTCGACCCCTCCAGGGCCTCGAGGGTGATCGAGACCGTCGTGTCCGCCTGTGACGCTCCGGTAGGGGCGAAGCTTTCTCCCAACGCCGAGGACATCGTCTCAGTAGCAGCCGCCTGCGTCGAGGCCGGGGCTGCATTCGTGACCCTGACGAACACCGCCCTGGGCTTCGGTGTGGACCCGGTCACTCGCCGCCCGCTTCTGAGCGGTGGGGTGGGCGGTTACAGCGGGCCAGGGCTCAAGGCCATCTCACTACGTTGCGTCTACCAAGTGGCTCGGGCCATGCCCGGCGTCCCCATCGTCGGTTGCGGCGGCGTCATGACCGGGCTCGACGTGATCGAGTATCTCCTCGCCGGGGCATCGGCAGTGGCATTGGGGACCGTTCACCTGGCCGAACCGCGGGCGGGCAGACGAATCGCCCGGGAACTGCGGCGCGAGCTCGAGCGCCGAGGGGAGACGGTGCCGGCTCTGGTCGGAGGGGTGGTGCCGTGGTGACCCCTTTGATCGTTGCCCTGGACGTCCGCACCGAGGTCGAGGCCGTGGAGCTGGCCATCCGGCTCCGGCCCCATGTGGGCGGATTCAAAGTGGGGCTCGAGCTGCTCATGGGCGAGGGACCGTCCGTCGTCACCCGTCTGATCGAGCTCGGATCGCCAGTCTTCGTCGATGCCAAACTCCACGACATACCCAATACCGTGGCTCGAGCGGCGCGGAGCTTGGGTGCTCTCGGGGCTCGGTGGGTGACGGTCCACGCCTCAGGAGGAGAGGAGATGGTGCGAGTCGCAGCGGAGGCTTTGGCCGAGGGCTCGGAGGGGAGGGCGGGAGCCCTCGCCGTGACGGTTCTCACCTCTCTCGACGAGCTTGGCCTCAACGCCGTCGGGGTGGACCGCACCCCGGGCGACCATGTCGCCGCGATGGCGCAGATCGGGGCCAGGGCCGGCGCAGAGGGAGTTGTGTGTGCCGTTGGCGAGGCGGCCAGGGTGAGAGAGCTGGGCCTGGATCTGACCGTGGTCACCCCCGGGATCCGCCCTGCCGGAGCGGAGAGCTCGGACCAGCGGAGGGTGGCGACTCCTGGTGCTGCGATCAGGGCAGGTGCAGACCTCCTCGTCGTCGGCCGCCCGATCACGGCGGCACCAGATCCGGTGGCGTCGGCGATCTCGGTCGCCGAGGAGATCGCGTCGGCTCTTTCGACCGCTTAGGTCGCCATGTTGTGGCTATGGTCGCGTTGTCGACCGAGATGAGGACATGGCGCAACCACCCCAATTGACCGATGAACAGAGAGCAGCGGCGTTGGCCAAAGCAGCCGAGGCGAGAAGAGCGCGTGCCGAGGTCAAGGAGCTGCTCAAGACAGGGTCTCTTCGTCTCTCCGAACTGATCGAGCGTGCCGGCAACGACGACATCCTGGCCGGGATAAAGGTGGAGCGCGTGATCGCTTCGATGCCGGGCACGGGGAAGATCAAGGCGAAGCGTTTGATGGAGTCGCTCGGCATCGCAGAAAACCGCCGGATCAGGGGGTTGGGCGAAAAGCAGAAAGAGGCGCTCCTAGCCGAGTTCTCCTGAAGTGGCAGGACGTCTTGTGGTGGTCTCAGGGCCGTCCGGCTCGGGGAAGTCGACCATCGTCAGGGAGCTGCTCGATCGGCTCGATGTCGAGTTCTCGGTGTCGGTGACCACGCGCCTGCCCCGACCGGGAGAGAGACACGGCGAGCACTACAACTTCATCTCGCGTCGTGACTTCGAGAAGATGATCGAGGGCGACGATCTCCTGGAATGGGCGATGTACAACAACCGCTTCTACGGCACGCCGGCGGTACCGATCGACGAGGCGCTCGCCGCCGGCCGGGATATCCTGCTCGAGATCGAGATCCAGGGGGCACGCCAGGTCAGGGAGCACAAACCGGATGCGGTGATGTTCTTCATCGCCCCGCCGTCTCTCGATGAGCTGGAGGTCAGGCTGCGACGTCGGGGCGATACATCGGAGGAGGACATCGAAGACAGGCTCCAGATAGCCGAGTCCGAGATCGCCGAGGCCCCGGAGCTGTTCGATCATGTGGTGGTCAATGAGAACTTGGATCAGGCCATCTCCGACATGGTGGGGCTGATTACAGCTGGCTGATCGGGTACGCTGTCCATGTCCCACCACCCCTTCCATGAGGATCACATGAAGATCGAACAGGTCATCGACCAGATCGGCAACCGATTTGCGACCGTTGTCGTCGCCGCCCGCCGGGCCCGCCAGATCAACGGCTACTTCCACCAACTCGGAGTCGGGTTCGGCGAGTTCGTGCCTCCCCAGGTCCATTCGTTGTCGCGCAAGCCGCTGACGATCGCCATGGAAGAGATCGCCGAAGGCAAGGTTTCGGTCGACACCAGCGAAGAGTGATGCTGCAGGGCCGGCGCGTCCTCCTCTGCGTTACCGGCGGCGTCGCCGCCTACAAGTCGGCGTATCTGGCCCGTCGCCTGGTCGAGTCCGGCGCGTCAGTCCGGGTCGAGATGACCGAGTCGGCCCTCGAGTTCATCGGGCCGCAGACGTTCGCCGCCATCACCGGTGAGCACCCGTTCACCTCGCTCTTCGCCGGGAATCTCGTCTCACCCCACACGGAATTGGCCCGCTGGGCCGAGCTCGTGATCGTCGCTCCCGCCACCGCGGCCACGCTGGGTCGCATCGCCAACGGCATCTCCGAGGACCTGGTCAGCTCAACGGTGATCGCAACTACCGCTCCCGTGCTGCTCGCCCCGGCGATGCACACCGAGATGTGGGAGCACCCGGCCACCACAGCCAACATGGAGACGTTGCGCGGCTTCGGCTATCACACCGTCGGGCCCGAGATCGGGCCCCTGGCCGGTGGCGACAGCGGTCTGGGCCGCGTCGCCGAGCCCGACGAAGTCGTGGCGGCAGCCAACGACATCCTGGGCGGCGACGGCGGGGGGAAAACGCTACTGGTCACCGCGGGAGGGACCCGGGAGCCGGTCGACCCGGTGCGATTCCTGGGCAACCGGTCTTCGGGGAGGATGGGGCACGCCATCGCGGATGCAGCCGTCCGCCGCGGCTACGACGTGACCCTGGTGACCACAGCCGACCTTGCCGTGCACCCGGCCGCCAAGGTCGTCCGCGTCGAGACCGCAGAGGAGATGCTGACCGCGGTGTCCGGCGCCGAGGTCGACATAGCGATCATGGCGGCTGCAGTAGCCGATTTCAGGCCCGTGACCGCGGCGAGCTCGAAGATCCCCCGCGCCGACGGGCTCGCCTCCATCGAGCTGGCTGAGACGCCCGATGTCCTCGCCTCCGTCGTGGCCCGGCCCGACCGACCATTCACGGTTGGCTTTGCCGCCGAGACCGGGGGCATCGAGCGGGCGGTGGACAAGGCGAAGCGAAAGAAGGTCGATCTCCTCGTCTACAACGATGTGACCGAGCCAGGCTCGGGTTTCGGGACCGAGACCAACCGGGTCGTCTTCATCGATCCGGACGGGTCAACCGAGGAGCTTCCCCTCCTCGCCAAGAGCGAGGTGGCCGAACGACTGTTGGATCGGATCGGCGCCGCCGTCGCCGAACGGGGTTAACCTCGCCCGCCATGAAGAGCTGGTACTTCACTTCGGAGTCGGTGACCGAGGGTCACCCCGACAAGGTGGCCGACGCGATCTCGGACTCGGTCCTCGACGCGACCCTGGCCAAGGACGAGATGGCCCGTGTCGCCTGCGAGGTGTTCGTCACCACTCGTTTGGCGCTGGTCGGCGGTGAGATCTCCGAGGGAGCCAAGCCGGACGTGGAGTCCATCGTGAACGACACCTTGATTCGGATCGGCTACGACGGATTCGACCCCGGATTCGCCGCCGGAGACCTGGAGATCCAGGACCGCGTCCAGCTGCAGAGCCCTGACATCGCCCAAGGCGTCGACCGCGAGCTGGGGGCCGGAGACCAGGGCCTGATGTTCGGCTTTGCCGTCGACGAGACCAGCGAGCTCATGCCTCTCCCCATCCAGCTGGCCCATCGGATGGCGGAGCGGCTGTCCGAAGTACGCAAGACCGGAAAGCTCGACTACCTCAGACCGGATGGCAAGACCCAGGTGATGGTCCGCTACGAGGGTGACCGGCCGGTGGCCGTGGAGAAGGTCCTCATCTCGGCCCATCATGCCCGTGACAAAGACCAGGCCGAGATGCGACA
>Ga0299914_10002951_pt1 | contig 11889 bp, 8 predicted proteins | sample RVTome_10_FD_201361 | JGI IMG/M metagenome (GOLD analysis project Ga0299914, IMG submission 201361) | Soil microbial communities from uranium-contaminated site in the Upper Colorado River Basin, Wyoming, United States - RVT153D57 (version 2) ... | reverse complement strand
GCCACCCGCGGGGGAGGGCTTCGACGACGGCTCCCACGAGCCCGGTGCCGACGTACCGCTGACCGAAGAGGCGGGCCCCGTGCCGTGGTACCGCCGCCCCTGGGTCTACGTCGCCGCCGCGGCCGCAGTGGTGTTGATCGTCGCCGCGTTGCTGGCCGGCTTCCTGGCCGCCGAGGACAAGTTCGAGGAGAACGTGGTGGCCAGCACGATCCCTGGCACACCCAGCACCCTGCCGGTGCTGCCGACCTCGACGTCGACCACCTCCACGACCACGACCACGACGACGACCACGACCACGACAACGACGACCGAGGCGACCACCACGACCACCACCGAGGCGCCGACCACCACCGAGGCGCCGCCGACCACGACGGAACCGCCGCCGACCACGACCGAGGCGCCGCCGACCACGACGGAACCGCCGCCGACCACCACCGAGCCGCCGCCCACGACCACGGAGCCCGACGGCTTCGTCGAGGTCGACGACACCCCGATCACCGTCGAGTTGGCCGACGTCGACGGCTTCGAGCCGGCGCTGCCCGACGACATGGACGTCGAGGCGGGCTGGTACGTGGATGAGAGCGGCGACTGGGTAGTGGTGTATCGCGGCTGGGACGTCGAGGAGACAGGTCCCCGCTGCCCTGGCACCGCAGTCGAGGTCGAGGGTCAGGACGGTGGTACGGCCATCCAGAACGAGCTCAACTCGCCCACCGAGCCGGGTGCCTGCTCCGGCGGTTTCGACAACGTCGTGCAGCCACCGCCCGCAGGGGCCTACGTCTGCGACACGCTCGTCTACTTCGTGACCGGCTACCAGGCCGTCGACCAGGACTCGCTCATCGCCAGGGTGGACCAGGCGCCAGGGGACGACCCGAAGCGCTCGGCCGGCACGCTCGACGCCGACCCGGGCGACGCCCCCACCTTCACCGTCGACGCGCCAGGCTACGTGTTCGAGAACGGGGACCGCTTCGCCTGCTCGTAGGCCGCGACCAGGCCGCCACCGGTGACGGTCCGGCTGCGCCAGGAGGTGCTGGCCAGCGACGGGGGAGCACGGCGCACACGCGTCCACACGCCGCGGGGCAGCTTCGAGACGCCGCTGTTCATGCCCGTGGGGACGCGGGGCGCCGTCGTCCACCTGGACGCCACCGACTACGAGGCCCTCGGCGCCGAGGTGGTGCTCGCCAACACCTACCACCTGATGCTGCGCCCCGGCGTGGACGTGGTGGCCTCCCTGGGTGGGCTCCACGGGTTCACGTCCTGGGACGGGCACTTCCTGTCCGACTCCGGTGGCTACCAGGTGATGTCCCTCGACGACCGGGTGACCGTGGACGACGCCGCCGTCACCTTCAGGTCCACCTACGACGGTGAGCTGGTCCGGCTGACACCGGAGGGGGCGGTGGCGGCCCAGGAGGCGCTGGGTGCCGACATCCAGATGGCGCTCGACGTCTGCCCCGCCCTGCCTGCACCCGAGGCCGTGGTCCGCGAGGCCATGGACAGGACCCACGCCTGGGTGGCCAGGGCCGTGGCCACCCACCAGCGCACCGACCAGGCGCTGTTCGGGATCGTGCAGGGGGGCGTGGACGCCGACCTGCGACGTCGCAGCGGGCGCTTCCTGGCCTCTCTGGACATGGCGGGTTACGGCATCGGGGGGCTGTCGGTGGGCGAGCACCACGGTGAGCTGCTGCCGGCGCTGGACACGGCGGTGGCGGAGCTTCCAGAGGACCGGCCCCGCTACCTGATGGGAGTGGGCGACCCGGTAAACGTGGTCGAGGCCGTGGGCCGCGGCGTCGACATGTTCGACTGTGTGCTGCCCACGAGGCTGGCCCGCCACGGCACCGTGCTCACGAGCAGGGGGCGGATCAACCTCCGCAACGCCCGCCACGCCGCCGACCCCGACCCGCTGGACCCGTCGGTGGAGGTGTCCAGGCGCTTCTCGAGGGGATACCTGCGCCACCTGCTGAAGGTGGGGGAGCCGACGGCGGGACGGATCCTGACCCTGCACAACCTCTCGTTCCTGATGGGCCTGATCGACCAGACCAGGGCCGCCATCAGCGAGGGCAGCTTCGATGCCTTCAGAGCCGAGGTGTCCGCCCGCTGGGGGTGACGGCGAGGCGCGGGTTGCCGAGCCAAGGGTGAGGCGAACGGCTAACGTCGGTCCACCGTGGCTCTGGTCATCTTCCTCATCCCCCTGATCCTCCTCTACTTCTTCCTCATCCGTCCCCAGCAGCGTCGGGCCAGGGAGCGCCAGCAGATGGTGGCCCAGCTCAAGTCGGGTGACGAGGTGATCACCGTGGGCGGCCTCATCGGCGTCGTGACCGAGGTCGGGGTCGACGGCGACAACGATGTGCTGCTGCTGGAGGTCGCCGAGGGCATAGAGCTGGCCGTCGTGCGCAGGGGCATCGCCGAGATCCGGTTCATGTCGGCCGACGAGCAGGACCTCCTGGACGAGCAGGACCAGCTCGACGACGGGGACGGGCTGGACGATGCCATAGCGCTCGAGAGCGGCGCCGACGAGCTGTCAGCCACCGAGGAGCCAGAGGACACGGCGAACGCCAAGGACGACTGACCCGCCCCGCCCGTGCGTCGTTCACTGATCGTTCCACTCGTCGTCGCCGTCGTCGGCCCGCTGCTGCTGCTGGGCGGCGTGGTGGCCGCCGGTTGGAGCCCCCTGCTCGGCCTCGATCTGCGTGGGGGTACCGAGGTGGTGCTCCAGGCCACCGAGCCGGCCGACGGTGACCAGATGTCCCAGGCGGCGGAGGTCATCCGCAACCGTGTGGACGCCATCGGGGTGGCCGAGCCCGACATCACGCGCCAGGGCGACACCATCGTGGTCCAGCTCCCGGGGGTGGACGACGCCGAACGGGCCCGTGCACTGGTGGGCCGCACGGCCGAGCTCCGGTTCCGGCCGGTCATCGGCGCGTTCGACCCCGGCGATCCCCAGCAGGTGGCGACGGCGCGCGAGCAGCTGACGGTGCTCTCCGAGCTCGCCGACGCAGCCGAGGGGGATGCCGGTACCTCGCCGACGACGACGGCGCCGGGGGCCACGGCGTCCAGCGCAGCGCCAGCGACCACACCGACCACTGTTGGCGGGTCCGCCACCACCGCAGCGACGGCGACCACTCGGCCGACGGCCACGACTGGGGCCACGGCCACGACCGAGGCGGCGGCCACCGGCGACGACGAAGCCCCGTCGATCGAGGACGTGATCACCCCTGTGGACCAGATCGAGAACGACCGGCCGATCATCGCGGTCGACAACCTCGGCTCGGTCGGGTATGTGCTCGCTCCGGCCGAAGCCACGGGCGACATCGTCGGGGGAGCGAGCGCCGACTTCACCAACAGCTGGTTCGTCATCGTCGACTTCACCGACGCCGGCAACGACGAGTTCAACCGGCTTGCCGGCCAGTACGTCGGCCAGCAGGTCGCCGTCGAGCTCGACGGCACCGTGTACTCGGCTCCGACCATCCAGGCCACTGAGTTCGACGGCCAGGCCACCATCACCGGCACCTTCACCGAGCAGGAGGCCAAGGACCTGGCCCTCATCCTGCGCTTCGGCGCCCTGCCCCTCGAGCTCAGCGAGATCAGCGCCCGCAACGTCTCCCCGACGCTCGGCGAGAACGCGCTCGACGCCGGTCTGCTGGCCGGTGCCATCGGTCTGGTGCTGGTCGGCGGCTACATGATCCTCTACTACCGGCTCCTCGGAGTGGTGGCGGTGATCGGCCTGATCGTCGCGGCCGCCTTGCTGTACTCCATGATCGCCTGGCTGGGCGAGACCCGTGGCTTGGCCATCACCCTGGCCGGAATGACCGGGCTGGTCGTGTCCATCGGCATCCAGGTCGACTCCAACGTCGTCTACTACGAGAGCGTCAAAGAGGAGGTGCGCCGCGGTCGCTCGGTCCGTGCCGCCGCCGAGGGTGGCTTCGGCGGGGCCTTCTCCACGATCCTCAAGGCCGACATCGCGTCGCTGATCGGCGCCGGACTCCTCTACTACCTGAGCGTCGGCAGCGTGAGGGGCTTCGCCCTCTTCCTCGGCCTCGCCACCTTGTCCGACCTGCTCATATCGCTGGTCGTCATGCGGCCGGCCGTCATATGGCTGGCGCGCAGCCGCTTCGCTCGCAAGCCGTCCCATCTGGGGCTGGTGCTGCCCGACCCCGAGCCGGTGCCACAGCGCCAGGAGGTGGGAGTGTGAACCTGGCCCGCCAGCTCTACCGGGGCGGCACGTCCTTCGACATCCTCCGGTACTCCACCAGGATCCTGCTGGTGTCGGCGGTCGTCGTCGTGGTCTGCATCGCGTCGCTGCTGTGGCGCGGCCTCAACCTCGGCATCGAGTTCGAGGGCGGTGTCGTGTGGGAGGTGCCCAGCAACGAGGCATCCGAGGAGGACATGCGCGAGGTGTTGGCCGACTTCGACGTACCCGAGGCGCGCGTCCAGTCGGTGGGCGGAGAGATCTTCCGGATCCGGGCCGAAGCGGGGGACCCCGGTCAGCAGGCGGAGGTCACGGCCGCTCTGGCGGAACGGGTCGGGGCCCAGGTCGGCGATGTGAGCGTCAGCGAGGTCGGTCCCAGCTGGGGCGACGAGATCACCAGCGCCGCCCAGCGGGCGCTGATCGTCTTCATCATCGTCATCACGCTCTACCTGGCGATCCGCCTGGAATGGAAGATGGCGATCGTCACCGTGGTCGCCCTCCTCCACGACCTCGTGGTCACTGTCGGCACGTACTCGATCTTCCAGATCGAGGTCACCCCGGCCACGGTCGTGGCCTTCCTCACGATCATGGGGTACTCGCTGTACGACGGGATCGTCGTGTTCGACCGCGTCCGGGAGAACTCCAGGCTCCTGCCCACCAGGGGCCGCACCACCTACCGCAGCGTCGTGAACCTCTCCTTGAACCAGGTGCTGATGAGGTCGATCAACACCTCGTTCACCGCGCTCCTGCCGGTGGCGACGCTGCTGGCCGTGGCCACGTTGAGCCTTGGCGCGGCGGCGCTGCGGGAGTTCGCCGTGGCCCTCGGCATCGGCATGCTCGTCGGTGCCTACAGCTCGCTGTTCGTGGCGACTCCCCTCCTGATCCCGCTGAAGGAACGCGAGGCCGAATGGGCCCTCCGGCGCCGTACCGCCGAGACGACCGGCGGTGAGGGCACCTCGGACCTGGCGCAGACCATGGCGGCTTCGCAGTACAGCCGTTCCACTCCGCCCCGGCCCCGCAAGCGCGCCCGCAGGCGCTGAGCAACCCTGGGCTCGGCGCCACAGCCGATCACGGGCCTCACCGTTCACCGCGAGGGCCCGTGGGGCACGTACCCTGGGATGATGGCGGTCGGCCTCGCTTCGTTCATACGCGAGGTGCCGGATTTCCCCGAGCGCGGGGTGCTGTTCCGTGACATCACCCCTCTGTTGGGCGATGCCGGCGCCCTGCGCGACGCGCACGACAGCCTGGCCGAGCCTTGGCACGCGCTCGACGTCGACGTCGTCGTGGGCATCGAGGCCAGGGGGTTCCTCCTCGGTCCAGCGGTGGCCGAACGCCTGGGGGCCGGGTTCGCCCCCATCCGCAAGGCGGGCAAGCTGCCACGCCAGACCGTCAGCTACAGCTACGACCTCGAGTACGGGTCCGACACCATCGAGATGCACCGCGATGCCATCGCCGGTGGCCAGCGGATCCTCGTCCTCGACGACGTCCTGGCCACAGGTGGCACCGCGGCCGCCGCCCTGGCGCTCCTGGGCCAGCTCGACGCGACCATCATCGGCCTGGCGTTCCTGCTGGAGCTCGAGGCGCTGAAGGGCCGACGGCGTCTCGCAGGCCACAGGGTGGAGGCCACCGTTGTCTGCTGAGCAACAGCGTGGCCGGCGCCGCTGGGCGTGTCCCCGCCCCTCTCGGGGAGCGGGGTGGCGACGGTGAGCCGCGTGCTTCCCTGGCGCCGGACGGCCGCACCGGTGGAGGCGCTGGTGCCGCTCTTGCGGCGCTACCAGGAGCGATGGCCGCGGCGGGACACCGACCTCATCCGGCGGGCATACCACGTGGCCGCCGCCGCCCACGAGAGCCAACGCCGCAAGTCGGGTGAGCCCTACATCCTGCACCCCGTTGCGGTGGCCATGGTCGTGGCCGACCTCGGCCTGGACGACGTCACCATCGCCGCCGCCCTGCTCCACGACGCGGCAGAGGACACAGCGCTGTCCATCGACGACATCGAGTCCTCCTTCGGCAGCGAGGTGGCGTCCATCGTCGACGGCTGCACCAAGGTCGACCGGCTGAAGTTCGACACCAAGGAGGACCAGCAGTCCGCCTCGATGCGAAAGATGCTCGTGGCAGTGGCCAAGGACCTGCGGGTACTGCTCATCAAGCTCTCAGACCGCCTCCACAACATGAAGACGCTTGGCGCTCTGCGGCCCGAGAAGCAGGAGCGCATCGCCCGCGAGACCCTCGACATCTACGCACCGCTGGCCAACCGCCTGGGCATGCAGGACATGCGACAACAGCTCGAGGACCTGGCCTTCGCGGTGCTGTACCCCAACCGCTACGCCGAGATCGACAAGCTCGTGGCCGATCGGGCGACGGCCCAGGAGCAGTTCGTGACCGACGTGCTGGGCGAGGTGCGCCGCCAGCTCGACTCCATGGGCGTGCGGGCCAGCGTCACCGGGCGCCGCAAGCACCTGTGGAGCATCTACGAGAAGATGATCGTGAAGGGGCGGTCCTTCGACGAGATCTTCGATCTGGTCGGCATCAGGGTGATCGTCGAATCCGTCCGCGACTGCTATGCCGCACTGGGATCCATCCACGCCACGTGGAAGCCCGTGCAGGGGCGCTTCAAGGACTACATCGCGATGCCGAAGTACAACCTCTACCAGTCGCTGCACACCACGGTGGTGGGACCGCGCGGCTCCACGCTCGAGGTGCAGATCCGGACCGAGGAGATGCACCACAGGGCCGAGTTCGGCGTGGCCGCCCACTGGCGGTACAAGGACGTTCACGCCAACGCCGCCGACATCCCATGGCTCAACCGCATCATCGACTGGCAGGCCGAGACCGACGACCCGTCCGAGTTCATGGAGACCCTCAAGGTCGACCTCGACGCCGACGAGGTGTTCGTCTTCACACCCAAGGGGAACGTGGTCACGCTGCCGGTGACGGCGACCCCGATCGACTTCGCCTACAGCATCCACACCGACGTCGGCCACGCCACGATCGGGGCCAGGGTGAACGGCCGGCTCGTCCCGCTCAACCGCGAGCTGCAGTCAGGCGACACGGTGGAGATCTTCACGTCCAAGGTGCCCGGTGCGGGGCCATCGCTGGACTGGCTGGGCATGGTGGTCACCCCCAGGGCCCGCAACAAGATCCGGCAGTGGTTCGCCCGTGAACGGCGCGTCGACGCCATCGAGGCGGGGCGCGACGAGATCCTCGACGCGCTGCGCCGCGAGGGGCTCCCCGCCCAGAAGCTCATCGGCTCCGCAGCCCTGGCCGAGGTGGGCGCGGCGATGAACTACCTCGACCTCGATGCCCTGTACGCGGCGGTGGGGGAGCACCACGTCTCCGGCAAGGGCCTGGTCCAACGGTTGGCCCGCCAATTCGACCAGGGCGGGGGCGAGGAGCGACGTCCCACACCACCCGCGCAGCGCCGGCGCAGCAGGCGCACGACGGAGTCCGGTGTCCACGTCGAGGGGATGGACGACATCGTCGTGCGGGTGGCCCGGTGCTGCACACCCGTGCCCGGCGACGAGATCATCGGCTTCGTCACCCGTGGCCGTGGGGTGTCGGTGCACCGGTCGGACTGCGCGAACGCCGTGTCCCTGGCCGAGTCCCAGGGCGGTCGCCTCGTCGACGTCGAGTGGGACCAGGGCTTCCATGGCAGCTACGTGGTCTCCATAGAGGTGAAGGCGCTCGACCGGGCCCGCCTGTTGCAGGACGTCTCGTCGGTGTTGTCGGACAACCACGTCAACATCCTGAGCAGCACCAGTGTCACCGGCGCCGATCAGGTCTCGCTCATGCGCTTCGAGTTCGAGCTGTTCGACCCGTCGCACCTCTCCAGCCTGCTGGCCGCGATCCGCAAGGTGCCCTCCGTGTACGAGGTCCACCGCGAGCTGCCGGGGCCGCGCCAGCGCCGTCCGATCGACGCATGACGGCTCGCAGGGCACCGGCAATGGGGTAAGGGTCGGCACCACCCGGCACTACGATCCTTGTCCGGTCGCCGCCACCCCGGCGCCGGCCGTCCCCCGTAGAGGTTTGCTCCCGCCATGTCCCGAAAGGCCGTCAGCTTCAAGGCAGCACCGGGGACACGTGACGTCCTGCCCCCCGAATCCGAGCGCCGGATCGAGCTGGCGCGGGTGTTCGCCGACACGGCCGGCCAGTTCGGCTTCGCTCCCCTCGAGACGCCCACCTTCGAGGACGTCGGGGTGTTCCAGCGGATCGGCGAGGGAACAGACGTCGTGGGCAAGGAGATGTACGAGTTCACCGATCGGGGCGACCGCCGCCTGGCTCTGCGGCCGGAGGGCACGGCCCCGGTCTGTCGCGCCTTCGCCCAGCACCGCCCGCCCACGCCGTGGAAGGTCTGGTACCAGGCGCCGATGTTCCGCTACGAGCGCCACCAGGCGGCCCGCTACCGCCAGCACACCCAGGTCGGGGCCGAAGTGCTCGGGTCAGAGGATCCCGATGTCGACGTCGAGGTGATGGCACTGGCCCACGCGGTGCTGCAGCGGATCGGCCTCACCCGCGTCCTGCTGCTGGTCAACTCCATGGGCGGCCCCGAGACGCGTAGGGCCTACGCGGCGGCCCTGCAGCGCTACCTGAGCGACCACATCGGCGAGTTGGCTGCCGAGGATCGGGACAGGGTCGAGTCCCACCCGCTGCGGGTGCTCGACAGCAAGCGGCCCGAGTCCTACCAGGTGTGCCGCGACGCCCCCCACCCCGCCGACTACCTCGACGCCACCGGCCACGCCCACTTCGAGCGCGTGCAGGATGGGCTGGGCTCGCTCAAGATCCCCTTCGCCATCGAGCCCCGGCTGGTTCGCGGCCTCGACTACTACACGCACACCACGTTCGAGTTCGAGGCTTCTGCGCTCGACGCGGCCCAGAACACCGTGTGCGGAGGGGGCCGGTACGACGGCCTGGTGGAGGACCTCGGCGGGCCACCGACACCGGGCATGGGCTTCGGGATGGGCGTGGAACGGGTCCTGCTGGCCTGTGACGCCGAGTCCACCTTCGTGGTGGCCGGCCGCCAACCGCTGGTGTGGGTCGTCGATGTGACCGACGGTGCCGCTGCCCGCGACCTGACCCTCGAGATGCGCAGAGCCGGCATCGCCGCCGACCGCTCCTTCGACCACCGCTCGATGCGCTCGCAGATGAAAGCAGCCGATCGCTCCGGTGCCCGCTGGGCGGTGATCATCGGTGACAAGGAGCTGTTGGACGGGACCGTGGCCCTCCGTGACCTACGGGCCGCCACGCACCAGGAGACGGTCGCCCGCGAGCGCCTGGTCGAGGTGTTGGCGGCACGAAGCCAGTCCGAACCCCAGTGATGCGCACCGACTACTGCGGTCGCCTCGGAGCGGGCGACGCCGGGCGAATCGTCACCGTGTGCGGATGGGTGGCGACGCGCCGCGAGCACGGCGAGCACCTGGCCTTCGTCGACGTAAGGGACAGGACCGGCATGGTCCAGTGCGTGGTGGACGGCGCCGCCGACCTCCGCAACGAGTACGTGGTGGCGGTCACGGGGACGGTACGGGCGCGGCCCGAGGGCACGGCCAACCCCGAGCTGGTCACAGGCGAGATCGAGATCGGGGCCGATCGGGTCGAGGTGCTGTCGCAGGCCGAGCCAACCCCGTTCGCGGTGCACGGCAGGGGCGACGTGGACGAGACCCTGCGCATCCGCAACCGCTACGTCGATCTGCGCACGGATCGCATGCAGTCGAACCTGCGGGCCAGGGCTGCGGTGAACAGCGCCATACGCAGGGCCATGGAGGCCAACGAGTTCGTGGAGGTGGAAACCCCGCTGCTGGTCGCCTCCACGCCAGAGGGGGCCAGGGACTTCGTGGTGCCGTCGCGGCTGCACCTCGGTTCGTTCTACGCGCTGCCCCAGAGCCCGCAGCTCTTCAAGCAGCTCTGCATGGTGGGCGGCATCGACCGCTACTACCAGCTCGCCCGCTGCCTGCGCGACGAGGACCTGCGCGCCGACCGCCAGTTCGAGTTCACCCAGCTCGACATGGAAGCCAGCTTCGTGGGCGAGGTCGAGGTGAGGCGCTTCGTCGACGACGCGGTGGCCGAGGCCACCGAGGCGGTGACAGGGGTCAGGCCCGGCTCGGTGCCCGAGATCTCCTGGTCCGAGGCCATGAACCGCTACGGCAGCGACAAGCCCGACACCGGCTTCGGCATGGAGCTCGTGGAGCTGACCCCTGTGTTCGCGGCGACGCAGTTCAGGGCCTTCCAGGCGGCATGCGTCAAGGGCATGCTCTTGCCCGGCCAGGGCGACCTCGGTCGGGGCCGTCTCGATGCCCTGACCGAGCGGGCCAAGTCGTTCGGGGCCAGGGGCCTGGTGTGGCTCAAGGTCGGCGACGACGGTGAGGTCACCTCGCCGGTGGCCAAGTTCCTCTCCGACGAGGAGACCCGCCGGGTGCTCGGTGCCATGGGTGCGGCCCCTGGCGACCTGTGCCTGGCGGTGGCCGACGAGTGGCGCACGGCGACCGAGGTGCTGGGGCGGCTCCGCCTCGACCTGGGGCGGCCCCCGGTCGGTGACGGCAGGCTCGACTACACCTGGGTGACGGAGTTCCCCCTGTTCGAGGGCCTGGCCCCCGACGGGACACCCATCCCCGCCCACCACCCGTTCACGATGCCCCACCCCGACGACCTGGAGGCGCTGGCCACCGCCCAGGGGGAGCAGCTGCTCGAGCTGCGCAGCCAGGCCTACGACCTGGTGCTGAACGGATGGGAGCTCGGGTCGGGGTCGGTGCGGATCCACCGGCCCGACATCCAGGCCCTGGTGTTCGAGCGGCTGGGCATCGGTCCCAGCGACGTCGAGGCCAGGTTCGGGTTCCTGCTGGAGGCCTTCCGCTACGGGGCCCCACCCCACGCCGGCTTCGCCTTCGGGGTGGACCGCCTTGCCGCCCTCCTGGTGGGAGAGGAGAACATCCGCGAGGTGATCGCCTTCCCCAAGACCCAATCGGGGGCCGACCCCCTGACCGGCGCCCCCACGCCCGTCGATCCCCGCGTCCTGTCCGAGCTCGGGCTACAGGTGGCGCCCCCACCGGCCTGAGGGCGTCTCGCGGAGCCGCTCCGGCTAGGGACCGGCCGCGTGGGCTCGGGTGATCTGGTCGGGGCTCATGGCCCTGTCGTAGAGCGCCACACGCCGGATCGTCCCCTCCATGGGCCGGCCGCCCGTGGCCTCGTCGCCCAGCACCAGGGGAAAGCTGCCGTCCCAGCCGTCGAGCACCCCGGCCCTCACCCTGGCCCGGCTGACCACCTCGCCGTCGACGGCCACCACGATCTCACCGGGCCGGTGGGTGGCCACGACATGGTGGAGCTGGCCTGCCCTCAGGACGTCCTCGGCGATGATCCAGTTGAAGTCGTCGCAGTCGGTCATGATCCTGAAGCTGACGCCGTAGTCCTCCACGCCGACGTGGAGGTTCATCTCCCCCGGCGAGGTGCCATCCGACAGGGTCATGACCCGGGCCGGTCCCGATTGGGGGAGGTGGTCGAGCGAGAACCACACCTCGACGGACACCTCGTCGGAGGACCGCACCCGTTCCACGAAGTTCTCGGCCTCGTCGCCGCGGACCGGTCCCGAACCCCTGTCGAAGACCAGCCCACCGCCGGGGGCCCATGCGTCGTCGCCGCCCCCGACGGCGAGATCGAGGCCATCGCCCGCGTCGTGGGCGACCGTCCCTGACCCCTCGTCCAGTGCGTAGAGGTGTGCC